>Ga0208357_1000529_pt1 | contig 30758 bp, 27 predicted proteins | sample NGESurdeep092012_6_FD_184487 | JGI IMG/M metagenome (GOLD analysis project Ga0208357, IMG submission 184487) | Arctic peat soil microbial communities from Barrow, Alaska - NGEE Surface sample F52-2 deep-092012 (SPAdes) | ecosystem: Environmental > Terrestrial > Soil > Wetlands > Peat ...
GAAGATTGATGCCAGATCGGCGACCACGACAGACTTCCGTACGGATATCTGGTCAGTCGGTGCGTCCGTTCCCTTGGGTCAGGGTGAGTTCCGTGCCAACTTCGCGCGCGCCAACGGTCATGACCAATTCGCCGGCAATAGCGCCAACATGTTTGGCTTAGCGTACGTCTACAACCTCTCCAAGCGCACCGCACTCTACGCGCAGTACGCCCGCGTTTCGAACCACGGAGACGACTTCGACTTTTCGCTAAATGCCTACTCCGCTCCAAGGATCGGCGATTCGGAATCGGGTGTCGCTTTGGGCGTTCGCACGTCGTTCTAATCTGACGCAGGGCTTTGTCCCTGCCCGGAGTCGTAAAATTCAGAGGGGTCTTCGGACCCCTCTTTTTTTGGTCAAACACAACAACGAGAGCCCCAACAAACCCGACGCACGATCGAGACCCGGCATGGAAATGCATGCAACGGACTCTTTCGCGATCGACGTAAATTCCCACGCAGCCCCGTTGCCGAGCGAAGAAGGGCGCTCCAGGTTACGCCACCCGGGCCCGTGAGGTACCTCCTGTTGCCCGCGCGAGCCAGGGTGAGCCTGGAGTAATATCACTGACAATCCCGACGGCTCCAAAACGTATTGTGGATGCGCTTGGCGTTGCCCACCCCTCGCAGTGAGAGGTCGCACGCCGCACGTACGCTGGGTTTCGTCCGACGATGCTCGCGTTCGCAGGTCGAGGATATCAGCAGGCAGGACCAACTTCCAACGAACCCAATGAGGCTGACATGAACAGCAAATGGATTTCAGTAAAGGCGGATGATGGGGGTGAATTCGGCGCCTACCTCTCGCTACCGCCCACCGGTCGCGGGCCCGGTATCGTCCTGATTCAGGAGATTTGGGGGGTCAACGCACACATCAGGGCAATGGCCGACCTCTACGCTGCCGACGGATATGTGGTGCTTGCACCAGACATCTTCTGGCGGCTCGAGCCGCGCGTCGATCTGAACTACGATGAAGCCGGCACGGCCAAGGCTTACGAATTGATGCAAAAAATGGACCGCCCGAAGGCCGGGCTAGACGTCGCCACTGCTGCCACAGCGTTACGGTCGCGCCCGGAAGTCGGGACAAAGATCGCGTCTCTGGGTTACTGCATGGGAGGATTTTTAGCGTACCTCGCCGCGACACACGGCGCAGTCGATGCCGCCGTGTGCTATTACGGCGGCGGCATCCAAAATTCGCTCGACGTCGCACCGAAAGTGCGCATCCCCATCCTGTTCCATTACGCTGAAAAGGACGCGCATATCACCAAGGACGCCGTGGAATCGGTGCGTTTTGCATTCGCATCACACAACAACGCGAGGATCGAGACTTATCCGGGAGTCGATCACGGCTTTAACTGCTGGGGGCGCCCCCTATACAACCAGGCCGCAGCGGCACTGGCGCATGGCCGATCTCTGGAGTGGCTGGCCCAACACATCAGCGCGCATTAAATCCCATCCGCTCGGAGCCGCAAGCGGCGTGATACGTCGCTTGGGCGGCGCCACAACTCTGTCCGTGAGACACGCGCACAAGCTTTGTGCGCATTTATTCGTTTCGAATTTCTGAGCGATGCGACACTGCGATGGACAGGCTGTGCTAGTCCCAGGTTTGCCGTATACGCGCGCCAAGATCAAGCGTGGCGCGCGCCCCGATCTTCGGCACTGGTCGCGCTACGATATCGGGGACGGGCCAACCCACTCGTTCGAAGTGAACGGCTACCGCTTCGGGAATAAAGCGACTGCGCGACGCATAGACATGTCGATCACCATTCACCACCTGCTGATGCACATAAAATCGCTGAGGGACCAAAAGATGTAAATCTTGCCGAGCACGCGTCATCGCAACGTACAGAAGGCGGCGTTCCTCCTCGATTTCCTCGGTGCTTCCGGTGCTCATATCCGACGGAATACAGCCGTCGATGACATTCAAGATGTAGACGGCCTTCCACTCCTGACCCTTGGCAGAATGAATGGTGGATAGAACGAGGAAATCGTCGTCCTTCTTGGGTACGCCAGCCTCGTCGCTGGTGGCCTGCGGTGGATCGAGCGTAAGTTCCGTCAGAAAACGCTCGCGCGTGCCATAGCTGGCCGCAATCCGGCACAGTTGCTCAAGATCCTGTTTGCGGACATCGGCGGCCTCGTATATCCGCTCAAGATGGGGCGCATACCAGCGCCACACCTGTTCCAAATCGCCTGGCCAGCGTGAAAATCGGCACAATTGAAGATAAGTGGCGCGAAATTCGGCCCAGTCGACCGCTGCGGCGGCCGGCGCAACAAAGGTCTCCAGGGCAAGCACCGGGTCGGCGGCCGAGCCCATGAGATCGAGGAGTTTGGAGGCGTTCGCAGGCCCAATCCCCGGCAATAACTGAGCCACACGAAAACCTGCCACGCGAGCGCGCGGGTTTTGCGCCCAGCGCAGCACCGACAAGATATCTTTGACATGAGCGGCCTCGAGAAACTTCAAGCCGCCATATTTCACAAACGGAATATCACGCCGGGACAGCTCGATCTCGAGTAACGCGCTATGACTCGAGGTGCGAAACAAGACCGCCTGCGCCTTCAGGGTTGCTCCAGACTCGCGATAGGCGAGCACCTGCTCAGCGATATAGCGCGCTTGTTCGGCCTCGTCGCCCACTGAGACGAGCCTGGGTTTCACATGGGAAGCACGTTCCGTCCAGAGATTCTTGGCGTAGCGTTCACGCGCAAGGCCAATCACCGCGTTCGAAGCCATGAGGATCGGCTCTGTCGACCGATAGTTTCGTTCCAGCGTCACGACGCGGGCTTCGGGCCGGAATTGTGCCGGGAACTCGAGGATGTTTCGTACCGTTGCCGCGCGAAACGAATAGATCGCTTGTGCGTCATCGCCAACCACGGTCAAGCCCGAGCCGTCGGGCTTGAGCGCGTACAGAATCGACGCCTGCAGCCGGTTCGTGTCCTGATATTCATCGACGAGAATATGGTCAAAGCGCGCGGCAATTTCGCCCCGCAGCGTCGGCTCCGCGACCATTGCGGCCCAGTAGAGCAACAGGTCGTCGTAGTCGAAGATCGCCTGTGACTGCTTTTCACAAACGTAGGCCGCAAACAGTCTCTTCATTTCCGCAGCCCAGGGGCTGCACCAAGGAAATGACTCGGTCAATACTTGCGCCAGCGGCGCGCAGGTATTGGTCACGCGCGAATAGATCGCCAAACAAGTCGCCTTGGCAGGGAAACGGTTCTTACTATCCGAGAACCCCAACTGGTGGCGCACCAAAGCCATCAAATCCTGCGAATCGCTTTGATCATGGATCGTGAAGGCCTCCGAGATGCCGATACGCGTTGCGTAATCACGCAACAGCCGGGCCCCGATGCTATGAAAGGTGCCTGTCCAGGGAAGATTGATTGGCGCGCTATTGGGGCCGAATCGCAGAACACGTGTCAGGATCTGCCGCACCCGGCGCTCCATTTCGGCTGCGGCTCGGCGCGAAAACGTCATCAGGAGAATGCGCTGCAAATCAGCGCCGCGCATGACCAAATTCGCGACGCGCCAAGCCAACGTGTTCGTTTTGCCCGAACCCGCGCCGGCGATAACGAGCAATGCACCCCCGTCATGTTCGACGGCAGCGCGTTGCTGAACATTGAGTTCCGCCAGAACGTCGGAGGGGTCCGACGGTGCAGGTGAGCCGGAGGGAAGCGCTACGGACATGGTCGACGCACAACACAGGCGCGTTCTAAAACAAGGGGAAGGTGCGCTCACCCGTCAGTGAACGATTGTACTTAATATACCCGACTCGAGCACACCGTGCCAACATCTGCGATTTGCCTCGGCTTTTTCCAAACGCTCGGACATCCCGATCGTTCCCAAGCCTTGGCTACTTTCCTGGGACCTTCTTCTGCTCACGGTCGCGCAACTCGCGTCGCAGAATCTTGCCGACATTGGTCTTGGGCAATGCATCGCAGAACTCAACATACCGCGGCCGCTTGTAGCCCGTGAGTTGGCCCTTCAGGTAGGCTTGCAGTGCAGCTTCGGTCAAGTGAGGATCTCGACGAACCACGAAAATCTTTACAACCTCTCCCGAGTGCTCGTCGGGCACCCCGATCGCGGCACACTCGAGCACCCCAGGATGCATGCTCACCACACTTTCGATTTCGTTCGGATAGACGTTGAATCCCGATACCAGGATCATGTCCTTTTTCCGATCGACGATCTGGATGTAACCGCGTGCATCCATGATGCCGACGTCGCCCGACTTTAGGAATCCATCGGCATACATCACCCGGGCCGTCTCATCCGGCCGATTCCAGTATCCCGCCATGACCTGCGGTCCGCGAATGCAAATCTCGCCGCGCTCGCCCAGAGGGACGTCGCGGCCTTCGTCGTCGCGAATCGCGACCTCGGTGGACGGTAGGGGCAATCCTATGGTGCCATTGTACTCGGTGGCATTCGTCGGATTGCAGGTGGCTGAGGGCGATGTTTCAGACAAGCCGTAGCCTTCGACGATCGGGCATCCTGTTGCGGCAAACCAGCGCTGCGCGACCGACTTCTGAACCGCCATGCCACCGCCATTGGCGACGCGCAACCCGCTCCAGTCAACCGACTTGAACGCCGGGTGTTGAAGCAATGCGTTGTAGAGCGTGTTGACCGCTGGAAGCATGTTGACGCGATACTTTTTGAGTTCGGCCAGAAAGGCCGGGATGTCACGCGGGTTGGTAATGAGAATATTCAGGCCGCCGGTCTTCACGCCGAGAAGGCAACACACCGTAAGCGCGAAGATGTGGTACAGAGGCAATGCACAAACGGTGACAATCTGATCCAACGCGGGACCAGCATCGAGAGCAGGTTGCATCCAAGCTTCAGACTGCATCACGTTCGCCACGATATTGCGATGCAAGAGCGTGGCGCCTTTTGAGACACCCGTCGTGCCCCCGGTGTATTGAAGGAAGGCGACATCGTTCGGGCCCAGCGCAGGGGCCGTATAAGTCGCGCGTGCGCCCTCGCTCAATGCACTCTGAAAAGTGGTCGCATGATCGAGGTGGAAAGGAGGCACCAGTTTTTTGACGTGACGCACGACGAAGTTGACCACGAAGCCTTTCACGGGCCCAAGCAATTCACCCAAACTCGCCACGATGACGTGCCGCACGCGAGTGCGCGCGACGACCTTCTCTAAGGTCTGCCCGAAATTTTCCAGGACGATAATGGCCTCGGCCCCGGAGTCCGTCAGCTGGTGCTCAAGCTCGCGCGGCGTGTAGAGCGGATTGACATTGACGACGACGCACCCGGCTCGCAAAATTCCAAGTATCGCAACCGGATACTGCAATACGTTGGGCATCATGATCGCCACCCGTGCGCCGGGATGCAGATCCTTGGCCTGTAACCAAGCGGCCAGGCAGCGCGCACGCGCATCGAGCGTTTGATAGGTCATGATCCTACCCATGCACACAAAAGCCGGACGTGTGCCGTGTCGCGTGATGGCTTCATCGAACAATTCGACACAGGACCGATAAGCACTCGGGTCGATCTCGGCGGGGACGCCTTCTGGATAGCTGGAAAGCCAGATGCGTTGCGCCTTAGAGTATTGTTCGGCCATAGAATCCACCTCCCATCGCTATCGAACAGGGGTCACGACGTCGCGCGACGCCGTGACCGCAGATTCAAGTGCATCGAGGCGAGCCTCGCGTTGCGGCTTGTCCAGCTTGGCCAGCGCCCGCACGGCATCGTAGAAGCGAGGCAGGTTACCGTTTTGTTCTGCCAAGAGCTTAACAAAAGCAGGAATTCTTTGCGTGTATGTCGCGATCGATGCGAGAAGTGCATTGTTGAGATCCCGCGCGAAGTAATCATCGTACCCGTTGAAGTGATAGAGCGGATTCGATGGGTCCGCCTTTGCCGTCCGGTAGGCGAGCCTAAGCGCCGCGAATGCTTGTTCTTTGTCGGCGCGACGCATCGCATCATCCTTGGCCGCGGTGTATGCCGCGGACAGGTTTTCACGGGCGTTTTCAAGCAGCGCAAAGAGGGTATCCTTGCGCCGTTCGAAGGTCTCGTAGCGCTGAGTCATCGCTGGATTATTCTGCGCAACGAGCCATCGCCTAACGCCCTCCTGCTCCACCGTCGTGGCGTACGATTCGTTGAAAGTTGAATCACCGGGCAGATAAAATTCCTCGTGCGCGAGTTCGTGAAAAATGAGGCGCGCCACTTCAGCTTCGGGATACTTGATAAAAGTGGAAAGTACCGGGTCGGCGGTCCAGCCCAGGGTCGAATACGCCGGCACACCCCCGACCAAGACATCCAGACCCTCGCTTCTGAGCTGCGCTGCAAAGGCCTGCGCGTCATCCTTATCAAAATATCCCCGATAGGTCACGCAGCCTGCGAAAGGAAAGCACCATTTCTTGAGTTCGAGCGATAGGGAAGGCGTGGCCATGACGTTCCACACCACAAAGGGCCGATGCAAATCGGCATACGTGCGATAACTCGAATTGTTCGGCAAGCCGAGCTCATTCGAGGCAAACGCACGGATCGCCCGGACCTGCTCGAGGCGTCGCTTCAGAATCTCTGGCGTCGCCGGATCGGTGAGCCAGTCGTCGATCGGACGTGCTGCCCGCAATACGCTCACATGGCCGTTAATGGCCTCGGCGTAGTAGCCCAGTGTCGAGCATCCCGCCAGAGCCATCAGAAGTAACGCCCAGACTATTCGAAGCGGCAATCCCCAGCGCGCCTGCCGTGGACCCATCGACGCCCCTTAGTCCAAAGCCTCGGCGGGCTCGACCTCGACCAGGCAATCGTAGAACGTCGGCCCCCGACCCATGTCCGTGAGCGCAGCACTCGTCAGTTCGTTGGCATTTTTTCCCTCGGGCGTGAGCTTCTTCCACCAGACCGAAAGCGCCACAACCACCCCGCGCCGAGGTCGATCGGTGACCCGTGCCCGCAGGGTCAGACTGCCTCGATCGTTAAAGATGCGAACGAAGGCGCGGTCCTTGATATGGCGTGCTGCGGCATCATCCGGATGGATATCAAGCCACGGCTCCCCCTCGACCGCGCGCAAGCTCTGAACATTTACGAAGGTGCTGTTCAAAAAATTACGTGCCGGCGGCGAAATCATTGCGAGCGGATAGCGTGCGGCCAATGGCCCCCGCGTATCTTCCGCCGGTCCGGTATAGGTTGGAAGAGGGTCGAACCCATCCCGGCGCGCGTTTTCCGAGAAGAATTCCACCTTTCCGGACGGCGTTGGAAATCCGCCATTTGCAAACCGCGCCACGCCCGATGCCGGGCCGAAGCGTTTCCAGCCGATTTTCCGCACGGCCTCGAAATCCCAATCGTTGGCAATCGCAGCGCTTGCGATTGCTTCGTCCGTGTCATCAAAACATGATTCGCAAAAACCCATACGCTTGGCCAGTAGGCGGAATATTTCGCTGTTGGGCTTGGCCTGACCCCTAGGCGCTATTGCAGCGTTGTTGGTCATCATGTAATAGTGACCATAGGGTTTGACGACGTCCAAGTGTTCAAGTTGCGTCGTTGCCGGCAAAACGATATCGGCATAGTCGGCAGTATCTGTGAGGAAGTGCTCGAGAACGACTGTGAACAGGTCTTCACGCGAAAAGCCCCGCGCCACTTGAACCGAGTCGGGTGCAATCGCGACCGGATTGGAATTGTAGACGATGAGCGCTTCTACCGGCGGTGAAGCCGCAAGCAGGGCTTCGCCAATCGTGCTCATATTGATCGTGCGCGGCCGCCGCTCGCCCAGAAGATCGGGTCGGCACAGCGCAGCGGTGTCGATACTGACATTATCCGAGGTGGAAAGAAGAATACCGCCTGCTGCGTGCCGAAACGCTCCGGTCAATGCCGGCAGGCACGTGATATTGCGCGCAGCCATCCCGCCCCCGCGCCCACGCTGCACACCGTAATTCAGACGAATGAGGGCCGGTCTCAGGGTTCCGTAATCATGCGCCAAGGACTCGATCTCGTGTTCAGTCACGCCGCAGATCGCGGCGACTCTCTTAGGATCGTATTCGGCCAGCCGAACACGGAGTGCATCGAAGCCAAGGGTATGTCGGGCGATGTAGTCCGGGTCCAGCAAATCATCGCGATCCAAGACGTGCATGAGACCCAGCGCAAGCGCACTGTCCGTGCCGGGTAACAAGGCGATGTGCTGGTCACATTTCTCGGCCGTGAGCGAGCGATAAGGATCGATGGCGATTAGCTTCGCTCCCGAACGTCGAGCCTGTTGAGCACGGCTCCAGAAGTGCAAACTCGAGGTGATCGCGTTCGCTCCCCAAAATACGATGAGACGCGCGTCCTGCGCCTGCTCCATGTCCATCCCCAAGCGCGCGCCAACCGTATAAACATGACCCGCCGCCCCGGCAGTCGAGCAGATGGTGCGATCCAGAAGGCTTGCCCCCAATCGATGAAAGAACCGCTGGGACATCGACTCGCCTTGCACCAGCCCCATGGTTCCGGCGTAGCTGTAAGGAAGAATTTTCTGGGCATCATCCCGAGCGATCGTTGTGAGCCGCGCGGCGATGGTCGTCAGCGCCGCGTCCCAGGATATGGGTTCGAATTCACCTCGCCCTTTCTTCCCCACACGACGCAACGGCTCGAGCACGCGCTCAGGATGGTACGTCCGTTCGGCATAACGTGAGACTTTCGTACAGAGCGTGCCTCCGGTCGGGCCGTGTTCCCGGGCGCCTACGACCTTGATCGCAATGCCATCCTGCACATGCACCTCCAAGGCACAGGTGTCCGGACAATCGTGAGGACACGCAGCCTTGACAGTGGTGATGGATCCGGGTGCGTTCATAGGGTGAAGTCGGTCAGATCACGGTTGAATCGGCAAGCCGCACCATGAATCGCTCGCATTGCGCCAGTCGCTCTAGGCTCACGAATTCGTTGGGTCGATGCGCTTGTTCGATATTTCCGGGCCCGCAGATCACCGATGGAATACCCGCTGCCTGGAACAAACCCGCCTCGGTTCCGTATGAGACCTTGCTCACTGTGCTATTCCGGGCGAATTTCATGGTCAACTGGACAAGTGCATTTTCTTCGGAGACGTCCAAGGCCCCACTGCTGTTGGTCCAATCCAGATCGATCCACGTCTCGGGATCGGTCCTTTTCATTTCTTCGGAAAGACGCGTAACGCCGCCCAAGTGTTCCAGATAATCGCGCGCGAACTCGATCAACCCCAGATTCGAATCGCGGGAAACTGTGGCAAAGCCAATGAGCCGCTCCACCATCGAAAGCGCATGGCTACTGGGCACACTTGCCACGAGCCCACGATCGGTGACCCCATTCATGATCGGCTCTCCAACTCCAAAGTCGCAGTTTACTCTGCCCGTTTAGGGTCTTCCTGAGCCAATATGGTGCGCTGCGGTATCGCGTCCGCGAGACCTTCCTCGCTATCGCTCGTCATTCAAGTGACACGCCGAAAAACGATTCGGAGCGATCTCCTTTAAGACGGGGGACTCCATCACGCAGCGCGTCATGGCGTACCGGCAGCGAGGATGAAAATGACATCCGGTGGGCGGGTGAAAAGGGGACGGTATCTCACCTTGGATCGCGACGAATACCTTTTTACGGACCTCCAGCGTCGGGGCTTGGGCGAGAAGTCCTTGTGTATAGGGATGATTCGGGCGCTCAAAAAGCTCGTTCGTCGGAGCCGATTCCACGATACGGCCCAGATACATGATGAAGATTCGGTCACAGAGATGCCGAACCACGGCGAGATCGTGGCTGATGAAAAGATAGGTCAGCTGCAGTTCTTCCCGAAGCTGCATGAACAGATTCAAAACTTGGGCCTGGATGGAAACATCCAGCGCGCTGGTGGCTTCGTCGCAGACCAGAAACTCGGGCTCGACGGCCAGCGCGCGTGCAATGCCGATGCGGGCTTTTTGACCCCCGGAGAACTGGTGCGGGAAGTCGCGCTGTCGCGTCGGATCGAGGCCGACGCGCGCCAAAAGTTCGCTCACGAACGCATGCACGTCGTTCGACCTGACCAAACCATGTGCGACAGGAGCCTCCCCCACGATTTGGCCGATCCTCAGGCGTGGATTCAGGGAAGAAAAAGGATCCTGAAAAATCATTTGGACCTTGAGCCGTTGCCGACGTCTCAGCGCTGCATTCATGAGCGCGGTGTCTTGTCCGTACCAAAGATGCCGCCCCTCGGACACGGTGCACAATCCGGCCACAATTTTGCCAAGCGTCGATTTGCCGCAACCCGACTCGCCCACCAGGCCCACCACTTCGCCACGCATCATCGCAAGATTCACCCCGCTGACGGCATGAACCACAGCTTCACCGCTTCGCGCGCCGAGCCAGCGCGCGAAGCGGGCAGCGCCATCCAAGCGCCGCGCGAAACGTTTGGAAACTCCTTCGAGCGTGAGGATTGGAGCCTCCCTCATGGCAGGTCCGGGGTGATTTCAAGATACGGATGAAAGCACCTGAATGTGCGCCCGTCAGCCCATTCGACCAAAGGAGGTTCACTGTGACATTCGGATGTGCTGCGTTCGCAACGAACATGAAACGGACAGCCCGCAGGCAGGTGCAACGGCACAGGCGGCATCCCCGGAATCTGATGCAACATCCTGCGCGCCGCCCCCGGCTGCGCGGCCGATGGAGTCGAAGCGATCAAACCTCGGGTGTAGGGATGGACGGCGTGTTCGAGCACTTGGTGGGTCGACCCAGATTCGACGATCCGACCTGCGTAGATCACGCTCACCCGATCGGCCAAACCCGCGACGATCGACAGGTCGTGCGTGATCCAGATGAGCGCGGTGCCTGTTTCCCGGCCGAGCTTTTGCATTTCGTGGAGAATCTGGCCTTGGATGCTGACATCCAGCGCGGTCGTGGGCTCGTCGCAGATGATGAGATCAGGTCGATTCAAGAGTGCGATGGCGATAGCCACACGTTGCCGCATGCCCCCCGAAAACTGGTGGGGATATCCCTCCAGACGCGCCTCGGGTGATGCGATGCCAACCCGGGCCAAGGCCTCACGGCAACGTTCGCGTGCCTGCGCGTGCGACACATGTTCATGTGCGCGAACCGCTTCAATCATCTGCGTGTCAATGCGCAGCACCGGGTTTAAGGTCACCATCGGGTCCTGGAATATCAGGGCGATACGGTTGCCTCGTATGGCGCGCCATTGGGTCTGATCGAAGTCGGAGATGTCATGCCCGGCCAAGAAAATGCGCCCCGAGACCCTCTTGCCAGGCGCATCGATGAGACCCATGAGGGAGTAGCCGAGCACGGATTTACCGGAACCGGACTCTCCGACCAACCCCATGACTTCTCCCGCCTCTAACCGAAAGCTCACGCCATCGACCGCCTTGACGGTCCCCGCCTTCGTGAAGAAGTGGGTCGCCAAGTTCTCCACCCGCAATACTTCTGTCGTCATGTCGCTCTGAGCGGTACCCGTACCAGCGCGACGGCATGGCTGCCACGCCCCGGCAATTCGATCGCGGCCTCCGCCGGTCGCCAGCTGAATGCGGCGCCCGAATAAGGCTCCCGACAAGACGCGTCCGCGTCCTCGAGAAAACGTGCAGCTTGATCGAACCGCACACCTTGCGTCATCAGGCGCGCCTTGGCTTTTACCGCATGCATCAACACTTCGTCATCGAATACGCGCGCTGCAAACTCGGTCATATCCGGCGCGTTGCTGGCAAAGATCTTACCGAGAGGGTTGTAAGCCGAACGCCAGCTCGGCCGACCGAGCGCTCCGGCGGCGGTGGCAAATCGCGCTTGAATTGCCCTTTGATTCCGCCCGAAGTCATGCGTCGAAGCGCGCATCATGGGGGCCTCGACTTCCCAAAGACTGGCCTCCAGATTGGCAGTAGCGCGGGGCAGCAAGAGAAAGGGCGTGGCCCAGAGGGCCAAGCGGTCGCGCCAGTCTGCCGCCGCAGGGGTCGACGCGCTGACCAACTGCAATGTCAGGTTGTACAGCGTACGTGCTTCGTAGTACATCGGCGCAAGGAGGCTTCGTTCGTTGGCATCAAGATCGCCCGCGCTACGCGCCAGCGATGCGTCAAGCGCTGCGAGAATGGGTGGTTGTCCGCTCGCGGCACTCAACAGTTCCGAATAGACCAGCAGGGTGCGTCTGAGCATGGCGCTCGCGACCATCTTGGACAGGAGACTGTCGCTGGCGCCCAAGATACGCCGCGCGATACGCATGTCCTGCTCAAGGCGTGCCACGCCTTGTCCGATCTGGCCGCCTTCAATTTCGACCGAAGCCTGTGCCAGCGAGAGACTAAAAACGCCGGTCACATCGGCCAGGCGCGCGATCGGCACGCCGGGAGATGCGGGCGGGGCGACTTCGTGCCAGTGCGCATCCGTGTCGACGGTCGCCAGGCGGTCCAGAAGGTATTGGTCGGATTTCACGAGCGCTTTTACCTTGGACGCATGGGCCAAATAAGTAGAGACACAAGCTGATTGGGCGTCCGCACAGGCCAAGTCGAGAGGAAATTGAAACGGCTGGGCAGGATATGGCGCGTGGATGGTCCAATCGAGCCGCGCGGGATTGGCCCGTGCTAAGGCCTCATAGGCTTCCCACACTGCACGCCCCACGGGCACCGGGTCGACCCCCTTGGGAGCGTCGAACGCCCAGAATGCGAACGCCGGATCGTCGCCGGCCAGACCCGACGGGTCGGCAAATTCGAGATAGCCCTTCGCCAGGGGATCGAGGGCTTGATCGCGAAGGTTGACGAGGACCACACCGACACTCAGAAGAAGCACCAGCCCGACGAGCGCCGATAAAGACACGACAAAAATGCGCAGGACTCGCATATCAAAGGGTCTGCATATGGGGGTTTAGGATATCGCGCAGCTGGTCGCCGACGAGGTTGATGGCCACGATCGTGGCGAGAAGGGCAACGCCCGGAAAGAAACTGATCCAGTAGGTACCGGCGAGCAGATACTGGGACCCGTTGGCGATCAGAAGGCCCAGCGAGGGTTCGGTCACCGGCACGCCCAATCCGAGAAAGGACAGCGTAGCTTCGAGGGTGATCGCCGACGCGACCTGCAGTGCTGCCACTACGATCAGGGGCGGCAAGCAGTTGGGGAGAAGATGGCGCAGCACGACGCGCCAGGGCGCCAGCCCCAGACCGACCGCTGCAAGTATGTACTCTCGTCGGCTCTCGACCATCGCAGCCCCGCGCGCGGTGCGCGCGTAGTAGGCCCACTGGACAGTGATGAGCGCAATCACAATATTGCTAAGGCCCGGCCTCAGGAAGGCCAGGAGTATGAGTGCCAGAAGGATCGATGGAAAAGCAAGTTGAATGTCGACAAGGCGCATGACGAGGGCATCGACCCAGCCGCCCCGATACCCGGCCACCAGCCCGATTGACGTGCCAAGCGCCAAAGCGATGAGTGTCGATATCAAGCCGATACCGACGCTGACTCTTAGCCCATAGAGAATGGCTGACAGCAGGTCGCGCCCCTGTCCGTCTGTCCCGAGCCAATACACGAGATGCCCTGAAGATGCGTGCGCACCCGGGGGTAACCGCGAATCCAGCAAATCGAGGGTCGCCAAGTCGTACGGGTTTTGGGGTGTGATCCATGGCGCCAGCAACGCCAGGACGACGATGACCGAAAGGAGCAGCGCGCCAAATACCGCCACGCGCGACGAACCATAGGCCCGAACCCATCGCCAAAGGGAAGAGTCGCCCCAACGCACGTCATTCGCCGCAGCCGCAAGTTCAGTCATAAAACCTCGCGACCTTCGGACATGCGAACGCGCGGGTCGAGAATGCCGTAGAGAAGATCAACGCCGAAGTTGATGACGACAAAAAGAATAACGATGACCAAGAGATACGCCACGATCACCGGTCGGTCCAGCGTATTGATCGAATCAATCATGAGCTTTCCCATGCCCGGCCACGCAAAAATTGATTCGGTGACGATCGAAAAACCGATGACCGAACCAAACTCCAGCCCGATAACGGTCACGATGGGAACGAGGATATTTTTGAGCACATGCACGCCGACCACGCGGGATTGCGACAGCCCTTTTGCGCGAGCGAATTTAACATAGTCCTGCAGCAACGCCTCGCGCGTTCCCGCACGTGTGAGACGGATGAGTAGGGACAGATTAAAGAGCGCGAGATTGACGGCAGGCATCAGAAGATGGCGCCAGCCATCCAGCGTCAGAATCGAAAGCCGCACCCCGAGCACTTCCGTGGTTGCGCCGCGGCCGCCGGAAGGGAGCCATCCGAGATGTACCGAGAACAGCATGATCATCATGAGGCCCACCCAGAACGTCGGCAGCGAAAAGCCGAATATGGAACCCGTCATGATGGTGCGGCCCGCAAACGAATCCGGCTTGAGCCCCGCCCACAAACCCAGGGGTATACCGAGCAATAGCGCGATGAACATTGCCGCGAATGCAAGCTCGAAGGTCGCCGGCATACGTTCGAGGATCAGCTTGATCGCCGGCGTGCTATAAGCATATGAACGCCCCAAATCACCCGAAAGCGCACGTTTGAGAAAATGCGCATACTGCATGGGCAGAGGTTGATCCAACCCCAGCGCGCCACGCGTGGCGGCGATGTCCGCTTGGGTCGCGTCGGGTCCGATCATGATGAGTACGGGGTCCCCGATCTCATAGACGCCAGCGAAAACGATCAGCGACATGACCAGCAACACGCCGATACTTTGCATCAGGCGACGCAAGATGAATCTCACCATTCCAAAGCCTCAACCCTCGCCGTCTTGCCGAATTTTTGAAGGAAGAACCATCCCAAACCCGCTATCCCGATCGACGGGCCAAGTCAGAATCACCGAAGAGAGAGCCGCGGTCTGGACCGATCGACGGACCAACCGCGCAATGATATCCAACTCCCTCGATTGCAAGGCGGCTTGCGCCCGGCCGAACCCAACCGAGAGCGGCCGCAACGCGCGCCCACGCCGGAAGCCAAGCCACGGGACCGCCCCTCGCCCCCTAATGCGCCACCTCGGGGCCGCACCGGTGAGTGCGCATATATTGCAATGCACCAGGCGGCCACAGGCATAATGTCACTGTGCCATCATAGCTGCCAAACGTATTTCGCGAGCCCGCCATGAATCTCATCGATCGCATCGTGCAGTTTCAGTCCGATATTCAATCAATCCGGCGCGAAATCCATACCCACCCGGAATTGTGCTTTGAGGAGAACCGCACCGCGGATGTCGTCGCCCGGATGCTCACCGAGTGGGGCATTCCATTCGAACGGGGGCTCGGCAAGACCGGTATTGTCGGCACCTTGCGCGCCGGTCAGGGTAAGCGCGCGGTGGGATTGCGTGCGGACATGGATGCCCTGCCCCTGCAAGAACACAACGAGTTTGAGCACAAGTCGAAGAGCCCCGGCAAGATGCATGCATGCGGCCATGACGGCCATACGGCGATGTTGCTGGCCGCCGCCAAATATTTGGTCGAGACACGCCGATTCAACGGAACGATCCATCTCATCTTCCAGCCTGCCGAAGAAGGAGGTGCCGGCGCGGATGCGATGATGAAAGATGGGTTGTTTGAGAAATTTCCCTGCGACGCCGTCTTCGGCATGCACAATTGGCCAGGCAGCAAGGTTGGAACCTTCGGAATCGCACCCGGACCGATGATGGCCTCTTCGAACGAATTTGAAATCATCGTGAACGGCAAAGGTGCCCACGCCGCCATGCCCCATAACGGCGTGGACCCGATCATGGTTGCCGTGGCGATCGCTCAGAACTTGCAAACGCTCATTACGCGCGAGAAAAAACCCATCGATGCGGCGGTGCTCTCGATCACGCAGATTCATGCCGGCGACGCCTACAATATCGTTCCCAACGATGCCGTACTGCGCGGCACGGTGAGAACATTCTCCACCGAAGTGCTGGATCTCATTGAAGCCGGGATGAGGCGCATTGTGGAGCACACGCCCCGGGCCCTTGGCGCGCAGGCCCATTTGCGGTTTCATCGTAACTATCCGCCCACCGTCAATCACGCCAAAGAAGCGCATTTCGTGGCCGAAGTCATGAAGGAAGTCGTCGGCGCCGAAAACGTCCAGACCAACATCGAGCCCACGATGGGTGCCGAAGATTTTTCCTTCATGCTGCAAAAAAAGCCAGGCGCCTATTTCTTCATCGGCAATGGCGATGGCGAGCACCGCCCGATGGGCCATGGGATGGGTCCGTGCATGCTGCACAACCCGAGCTACGACTTCAATGACGCGCTCATTCCGATCGGGGCGACGTTATGGGTTCGCCTTGCAGAGAAGTATCTCGCGTAAAGCGCGCCGGACTTGGTGGATCAAAATCCTCTCCCGTAGAGGCGTGCGCCGGAAATACACCAGAGCCATCGAGGGACTCATCGCCCAACACCAGGTCTTTGACGGATCGTTGCAAGGATGAGAGGCTTTGTTGGCTCAACGCCACCAAGGCGCCCGTCAGCATGCGCGGGCGAGGCCGACGCGATGCGTCACAAGTCGGCAGGTGCCCCTATTTCAAGCGCCCGATACCGAGAAGATGCAGACCGTAATAGAGCAGGGTGCCGGTGAGAGCGAGTTCGAACCAGTCCACCGGACGCAGAGCGTAGCCCGCGGCACACGCGACCGCCGTGCAGACCAGATAACCCGCGAAAACCAGGATCGCCAGTCGGGCGCGTACGGCCAAAAGCAACGATGCCATGAGGTAGAAAACCGGGCGCAAAACCAGCATCGCCATAACCGGACTCAGAGGAAGAATGGCCCAATAGGCTCGTACATGCGCGAGCGCCGAGAATAGCCGGTACGACGCATAGGCGACCAGTAAACCCATCAATAACGCCTGGCGTGCGGCGCCGCGCAATGCGGCGGCGTGCGCGATCGACTCGCGTGGGCCAAACTCTTCCGGGTCTTTGGGCAACGCCAAGCGACCCGCACGCAGGTCAGCGAGGATTGCGCGAGCCTCCTTCACGTGCATCTCGGGCACCTGAAGTTGGATCCCTCCCCACGCGATCGAAAATACCGGGTTCATCCGACTGACATTCTCATCGATGATGAAAGCGCCAATACCGTCTGCCTCCAGGCGGGCGCGCAAAATCTGGAGCCAGGTCAGATTGGAGGAACGCGCAATCGTCTGGAACCGCAGCGGGACGGCGTCCGCCCGCGCCGGCAAAATCTTGTCATGCGCGTCCGAAAGCTTGGGAATGTCGACGTTTCGATCCGCCAGTTCAGCCGTGGCGACCGCCAGAGCCGTCTCGGTCAGCGTGCCCGAGGCGACACGCGACAGAAGCTCTTCGTCGCTCAATGCGCGATACCGCACGCGCAGCTCTTCACCTGTCGCTGTCACAGCTGCCCTCGTTCCGCTCGTCGCTTGAAGTTTGGGCGTAATACAAGAAAAAACAAGGATGGAGGGCCGTTTTACAGGTCGCCCATGGCCGGGTTGATGTCGCGCGCTCCTTAAATACGCCGCTCCTCGACTGCGTGGCAGGCCACCACGGAGAAATCCATGCCGAAGCCCTTGAGTTCCGGGATTTCGTGCCGACAGCGCTCATTCGCGTGCGGGCAGCGCGGGTGAAAACTACACCCGGAAGGCGGATTGAGGGGGTTGGGCACTTCGCCCGCGACCGGGACGCGCGATTTGCCCGTCATCTCGAGATCCGGAATCGCGTCGAGCAACATGCGCGTATACGGGTGTCGTGGCATCGCAAAAACGTGCGCGCGCGGCGCCAACTCGACGATGCGACCGCAGTACATGACGCCGACCCGATCGGCAACATGGCGCACCACGGCCAGATTATGGGAGATGAACAAGTAAGTCAGCCCCAACTTCTCTTGCAAGTCCTTCATCAGATTGAGCACCTGAGCCTGGACCGACACATCCAGTGCCGAGGTCGGTTCGTCACACACCAAGAAATCGGGTTGTGTGGCGAGCGCCCGGGCAATCGAGATCCGTTGCCTTTGGCCCCCAGAGAACTGGTGCGGATACTTGCTCCGATCCGCCGTCGATAAACCCACTTGATTCAGCAACTCGTCGACATGCTCGCGAATGCGGGCGGCATCGTAGACCCGGCGGTTCTCAGACGCGCCATGTCCGCTGGAGTCGCTGGCTATTTCGACGCCATGCAGGGTAAGCGGTTCCGCGATGATGCGGCCGACACGCCATTGCGGATTCAAACTTGCGTACGGATCTTGAAAGATCATCTGGACGCGACGCCGCAGCGCCCGTCCCTGCGGCGTCGCCAAAATCTCAACCGGCTGGCCCTCAATGCGAATCGATCCGCGCGTGAGTCGATAAAGGCCCACGAGAAGGCGCGCCATCGTCGACTTGCCACAGCCCGACTCTCCGACCAAGCCGAGGGTTTCGCCACGCAAGATATCGAACGATACCCCGTCGACTGCCTTCAGAATCGTGCGTGGCGCCCGTGCCAGCAGACGCGAAAGAAACGGGGGTGAAACGTCGAAATAGCGTGCCGCCTGATCGACTTCGACGAGCGCGGGCGCCGGATGGGGTTGGCGTGCTGCCTCCACGGCGGTGTCGACATTCATCGACCGGCCGCCTTCGGCATCGGCGAGGCGGCGACACTTCCCTCGACGAGCCAGCATGCAGCCAGGGACACCCCTGCCGGCATCAATTCTGGACGGGCTACGGAGCATGGCGCAAAGGCCTTGGGGCAGCGCGGATGGAACGCACATCCGGACGGTATCTGGGTCAGCCGCGGCATGGCCCCATCGATTTGGGTGAGTCTCTTGGCATCATTTTGCATCGAAGGAATCGACCCCATGAGGCCCACCGTATAGGGATGGCATGGCCGGTGAATGACCTCGGCCACCGGACCCATCTCGACGATGCGGCCCGCATACATCACCGCCACCCGATCCGCGGTTTCCGCGATCACGCCCATGTCGTGAGTGATCAGCATGACTGCGGTGCCCTGCTCCCGACAAAGCCTCTTCAGAAGCGAGATGATCTGCGCCTGGATCGAGACGTCCAGAGCGGTCGTCGGCTCGTCGGCCACGACCAGCTTCGGTGCGGCCGCCAGCGCAAGTGCGATCACGACGCGCTGGCGCATGCCGCCGGAGAACTGGTGCGGGTAGTGATCAATGCGATCGGCTGCAGCCGGTATCCCGGTCGAGGAAAGGAGTTCGATGGCCCGCAGCCGGGCCTGGTTAGAGTTCAGACGAAGATGAGTTTGGATCGTTTCAACGAGTTGGCGCCCGATGGTGTAGAGCGGATTGAGCGAAGTTAACGGGTCCTGAAAAATAGCACCGATCTCGCGGCCCCGGATGGGTCGCATTGCCTCGTCCGAAAGATTGTCGATCCGCCGACCCGAAAGAAGGATCTCACCCCGGGTGACCCGTCCAGGGGGCTCGAGCAATCCGATGATGGCTGCACCCGTCAGGGACTTGCCCGCACCCGATTCGCCCACCACGCCCAGCACCTCACCCGGTCCGATCGTGAGCGAGATATCGTCCAACGCCAGAAGAGTGCCGCGACGCGAGGGAAACTCAACGCGCAGATGCCGGATTTCAAGAAGCGGCAGCGTCATCAATCCTATCCACCCAGGATGATGCCTTGACCTTGGGCCGGTCTCTGGCCCATTTTTTGGGAGCCGCCGGATTTCTCGATCTCTTTGGCACGGTCGCAGTGGCCGACCGCCTCCTCATTCTCAACCACGAGCGACCAGTCCTGCGACAATCGGTTCTTCCGATCAGCCGCCACATAGTAGCGTGTGCAAGGCGCAATGCTCAGCGTGTACGTCTTCTCGACCGGAACGTGGAACCCCGCCGCGGGTGGTGTCGCAAACTTCACTTCGTGAATGCCCGGTGAAATGGGCACCGGCGAGAACGTGGTGTAGTCACGGTCGACAGCGACCACGCGCACGCGGAATCGATTCAAATTCGCACGGAAGTAGACCTGATTGTCGTTCAAGAAGGACAACGGTGCGGACCCCGCATACGCGCAACCGGACAGACAGGCACCCACGACCACGCTCAACAAAACCGACATCTTCATCTGCGGACTCCTGGCGTAAGAAGACCCAAGGGGCACTCTACTACTGCAATTTAGGATTGATGGCATCGCGCAACCAGTCGCCCAAGAGGTTGACTGAAAGGACGAGAGTCACCAAAGCGGCGCCGGGGAACACGGTGATCCACCACTCACCGGAATAAAGGTACTTGTTGCCATTATTGATGAGCGTCCCCAAAGAAGGTGAAGTGGGTGGCACGCCGACGCCAAGAAACGACAACGTCGCCTCGGTGATGATGGCGATTGCAATCTGAACGGTCGCCAAGACCAATACCGGGCCGATCACATTCGGCAGCACGTGCCGAAACATAATGGACGTGCGCCCCACGCCGATGACGCGAGCCGCCTGGACATATTCCCGATTCTTCTCGACGAGCGTCGAGCCGCGTACTGTGCGAGCATACTGCACCCATCCCGAGGCAGCGATTGCAAGAACCAAAACGATGAAGGCGAGGCTTTGAGTTGCATCCCTGGGAAGCACGACCCGCAATACACCGTTGACGAGCAATGCGATCAGAATCGCCGGAAACGAGAGTTGCACATCCGCCACGCGCATGATGAGCGCATCGAGGCGCCCGCCGGCATAACCCGAGACAAGTCCGAGACCCACGCCGATAAACAGCGATAGCGCGACGGCCGCACCACCTACCGCCAGTGAAATGCGCGAGCCGTACATGATGGCAGACAGGATGTCACGTCCCTGCTCGTCGGTACCCAGCAAATACTTGCTCATACCCCCCGGAAGCCACGCGGGTGGCAGACGCGCATCACCCAAATCGAGCGTCGCCAGGTCGAGCGGATTGTGAGGTGCCAGAATAGGGGCGAAGACCGATGCGAGAATGCAAACGAGGGCGATCGCGGCCGCGGCCACGGCGACCGGTGAATGCCGGAATTGATAGACAAAGTCGCTATCCCAGAAGCGAAATAATCGACCTCGCACAACCCGGGCTGCAGCCTGCGTCATCGTCTCACTCTCAGGGCTCGAGCCACCGCATCGGATGAGAACGCGTAAGCCAAAGCCTCATGCCAAAACCAGAGGCACATGGCCACCAAGTTGCAGACCAATGCAAATATGCACCGAGACTTGGGACGCGGCCCCGGGTACTTGGAACCTGTGCCCGTGCGTGTGCGCGTCCCTTACTTCATGACGACCCATTTCAATGGCATATCGTTGGTTGCGAGTTGCACCAAGCTGATATTTTTCCTGACGCCCCACGCCAGCGCCTGCTGATGCAACGGAATATGCCCGATGTCATCCTCGTGGATCTTCATGGCTTCGGCGATCATCGCGTTACGCTGGTTATCGTCGGTCTCGGACTGGATCTTGGTGGTCAACTCGTCAAATTTTGGATTGCTATAAGAGCCCAAGTTGAATTGTCCTTGCCCCCCAGGGCCTGGCGTGGCCATGAGTGAGTACAAGGCATCATGGGCGTCGAGGGTGCTCGGGGTCCACCCCAAGAGATAGAACGAAGTATTACGGGACAGGATTTTCGGGAAGTAGGTGGCCTTGGACTCCACCATGAGATTGACCTTTACGCCGATGCGCGCGAGCATCGCCGCGATCGCCTGGCAAATCTCGGAATCATTGACATAACGATCGTTCGGGCAATTCATGCCCACTTCGAAGCCGTTCGGATACCCCGCATCGGCCAGCAGTTTTTTCGCCGCCGCCGGATCATAGGGCAGTCTTTTATTCAGGGATGCCACAAAGCCGTGCACTCCAGGCGCAATCATAAGCGCCGTGGGAGTCGAGGCGCCACGCATCACCTTCGACTTGATCGTCTCGATATCGATCGCCTGATAGAAGGCCTGGCGCACGCGCTTGTCCTTGAACGGATTCTTGCCCTTCACATTCGAGTACAAGAGTTCATCACGTTTTTGGTCCATGCCGAGGAAGATGGTGCGCAATTCCGGCCCCTGTAAAACATGCAGATCAGGGGCCGCATTGATGCGGGCGATGTCCTGCTGGGGTACCGGCTCCATCATGTCGATTTGACCGGAGAGAAGGGCCGCGACCCGCGTGGCCGCGTTACCGATCGGTGTGAAGACCGCCTCCTCGATATTGGAGTCAACCTTGCCCCAATAATTCAGGTTACGCTCGAGAACCGTTTGCACACCCGGATTGCGCGATTTCAGCCGGAAAGGTCCCGTGCCGTTGGCTTTAAACGACGCCTCGTTCTCTATTCCCTTGCGCTTATCGACCGGCCTCTCAGCATGGTTTGCGATGCACCATTTTTTACTCATGATGTACCAGCGCGTAAATACATTCGGCAGAATCGGGTATGGCGAATCGGTGACGAAGTCGAGTGTGAAATCGTCAATCTTGTGGATCTCCTTCACCTGTCCGACATAGGTCCGCACGTCTGAGCCGTCGGCACGGGCCCGCTCGTACGAAAAAATGACGTCGTCCGCCGTAAACGGCGTGCCGTCCTGAAAGGTGACATTCTTGCGTAGATGAAAGCGCCAGACGGTGGGGGCAATCTGTTTCCAGTCGGTGGCCAGCACAGGCGTGAGCTTCAGATTGCGGTCGAGGCCAACCAGTCCTTCGTATATGTTGTTCAAAAATCCCAGCTGCAACGACTCATTCAACGAGTGCGGATCCATCGACACCGCATCACCTTGGTTGGCAAACCTGAAGGTGACGAGATGTACGGTGGAATCCGCCGCGAACGCGCCGCCGCTCAGCATCAAGCCAACCAATATGCAGGCTGCGAGTTGCTTTATTTTCATGGTCTTCTCCCTTTGGGGTGGGTCAGCGAGGCTGAGCCACGTCTTGAAGCGGCATGGCCCGCTCGACAAGCGCTGCAAACAATCCGCTGCCGAGGGGAATCACTGCGTCGTTGAAATCATAGCGCGGATTGTGAAGAAAACAGCCGTTCTCGGCACCACCCTGGCCCAGTCGCAGATAGGCGCCTGGCACGCGCTGCAGCATGAACGAAAAATCTTCCGCGCCCATCGAAGGCTCCATATTGCGGACAACGTGCTCCGCGCCGATCATCGACTCGGCGACATCGGCAGCAAACGAGGCCTCTTTGACACTGTTGATGGTGGCCGGGTAGAGGCGCCGATAACGCACCGTCGCCGTTGCACCGAATGCCGCTGCTATCGATCCGACGACCTCCGAGAGACGGCGCTCGACCAAATCCTGTGTCGATGCGCGAAAGGTCCTCGCGGTACCGACGAGCCTTGCTTCCCGCGGAATCACACTCATGGCCTGAAGATCACCCGCTTCCATCGCGCAAACGCTCACCACGGCCGAATCTATCGGGCTGACATTGCGGCTGACAATGCTCTGGACGGCAGTGATGACATGTGCTGCCACCAGCACCGGATCGATGGTTTGATAAGCGTGCGCACCGTGCCCACCGCGCCCCGAAATAGTGATGTCAAACCGGTCGGCCGCCGCCATCATCGGGCCCGAATTCACACCGATCATCCCGGCTGGCAAATTCGGCCAATTGTGCATGGCATAAATCGCGTCACACGGAAAGCGCTCAAACAGGCCGTCATCGATCATGGCCTTTGCGCCGGCAAAGCCCTCCTCACCCGGTTGGAAAATGAGGTGGGCCACGCCGTTAAAATTCCGGGTGGCCGCCAAATAGCGCGCGGCCCCGAGCAACATCGTGGTGTGGCCGTCATGCCCGCAGCCATGCATGCGTCCAGGCTGGGTAGAGCGGTACTCGAACTCGTTTTCCTCTCGCATGGGCAGTGCATCCATGTCGGCGCGCAATCCGATCGTGTGACCTCGGTCGTCACGCTTACCGCGGATGATGCCGACCACGCCCGTCGTTCCAATCCCGGTCTCGGTTTCGATCCCCAGCAACTCGAGTGAGCGCGCCACGACGCCGGCAGTGCGGGCCTCCTCGAACCCGAGTTCCGGGTGAGCATGAAGATCGCGCCGGATAGCCGTCAAATCACTGTGAAAGCGGCGAATCGCCTCCATCGGCATGGAGGCTAAGGCGGGACGGATCATGGTCTCAATGTCCGAAATTGCGTTCAATTCTCAGGCGCGGATCGACGGCGAAATAGAGCAAATCCACGATCAGATTGATGATGACGAAAATCAGGGCGATAAAGCAAAGATAGGCCGCCATGACTGGAATGTCGGCGAAATTGATCGACTGGATAAACAACAATCCCATCCCAGGCCATTGAAATACGGTTTCCGTCACGATCGCAAACGCGATGATGCCGCCCAGCTGAAGGCCTGTAATAGTGATGACGGGCACCAGGGTGTTGCGCAAGGCGTGTCCGAAATGGATGGCCCGTTTGGCGAGGCCCCGTGCCCGCGCGAATTTGATGAAATCGGTGCGCAAGACTTCCAGCATCTCGGATCGGACCAAGCGCATGATGAGCGTGAGCTGGTAGAGGCACAAAGTGATCGCTGGCAAAATGAGGTGCTTCAGACCATCTACGGTCAACAACCCCGTGGTCCAGCCGTCAAGGTTGATCGTTTCACCTCGACCATATGATGGCAGCCAACCCAGAATCACCGCAAACACGAGAATGAAAAGAATGCCGATGAGAAACGTCGGCAGCGAAACGCCCAAAAGCGAGAACGCGAGAAATACCTGGGTGAGCCAACTGCGGGGTCGCAACGCGGTATACACCCCCATCGGAACCCCGATCAGAATCGCCAGCAATGCCGCTACGAGACTCAACTCCAGGGTGGCCGGCAAACGTTCCTTGAACAACGACGAAACCTTGCGGCCCTCCCGCAAAGATAGGCCGAACTCCCCTCGAGCGGCATGACCCACGAAGCGTGCGAATTGCACCACGAAGGGCTTATCCAGGCCCAAGTCCTGCCGCAGTTGGGCACGCTCCGCCGGAGGGGCATCCTGACCCAGCATGAACGTCACCGGATCACCGGTGTATTGAAAGAGGAGGAAGGAAACGAAGGCGACGGCAAGCATGACCATGACGGCCTGGGCAATACGACGAAGGACAAATGCGAGCATGAGCGGGATGTATGCGCCAGGCGCAGGGGATCGCGCCACAGATGCCGGCGATCATGCCCGCCCCTGAAAGGCGCGTCAATTCGTGATTTCCCCGGCGCAACAGGGCCGTCGCGGGTCGCCAAATGGACATCTCGCGCCCCCGAATGGACCCCTCCCCGAGGTGGCATCGGCCTTCGATGACCGCCAATTTGAAGGGATCGGGACGCCAAACGCGCTAACGACGGAGGCGGCGGCGCACAAGCCGCCTGTCGCACCTTTTCTCCGCCCGAGGAGCGCAAACCGGCCGGGCAACGCCCCGTGCTGCGTGGATTCCGGGCCCCCTTCAAAAAAAAGCGGGACATTCGCGCGCATCCGACGCGCGCAAAAGCATGCGTCGCGGGGACGGTGCAGAACCGTTGAAGGTGTCGTTTTGCGAGGGGAAGGTCTGGTTTTCCCTGCGAAATGTGGTGCGTATCGGAAAAACATGGTTTACACTCTGCCGCTAATTTATAGCGAACTTCAGACGAGTTCGCCAAGGGCATTTGATGCTTAGATTTTCGGCCGAACAGCGGTTTGTTGTCCCAGGTTCCGATTGCGTGAATGACATCAATACTTCGCTTCGCGCATGTCACACACGCAGGACCGACGTTTGGCAGAAGTCCCCATCCCAAGCGAGAGTACCTCGACGGGTATCGAACAAAGCGGGTTCGGTATCTCAGTGCGGCGCTCTTCCCTCACTGGAAACGCTCTGGGATGTGTCGTAGTGTCGTTTTATGTTTTTACCCCCCCGCTGTTCACACCTTGAAAGGAGAATGTGAAATGGCTACCGCAAAGAAGCCTGCTGCAAAGAAAGCTGCACCGAAGAAAGCCGCCGCCAAAAAGGCGCCGGCTAAGAAGGCCGTAAAGCCTGCTGCGAAAAAGGCACCGGCTAAGAAAGTTGCTGCCAAGAAAGCTCCGGCCAAGAAAGCACCGGCCAAAAAAGCTGCCAAGGTAAAGACTGCCCGCAAACCCAACGCCGCCTTCATGAAGGCCATGACGCCAAGCGCTGCGCTCGCCGCGGTGATTGGCGCCATGCCCTCACCGCGCACGGAAGTGACGAAGAAGCTTTGGGATTACATCAAGAAGAACAAACTGCAAGATAACGTCAACAGACGTCTTATCAACGCGGACGCCAAACTCAGGGAAGTTTTCGGAAAAGCACAAGTCTCGATGTTCGAGATGGCCAAGCTGGTCCAAAAACATCTGAAGTAACCTGACGCAGCTTCTCTTCTAATACCCCCTCGTTCGAGGGGGTATTTTTTTGCGCTGGGTGATATTAAGCAGTTGACCCAAAACCGAGTCTGAACCGGCTCGGTGCTGGTTGTATTGCCCCCCCGAGGTCCGCCAGCCCCTTAACGCTATTATCGACACCCTCGTTCAAGAGGCCGTCAAGACAGCAGTGCGAGCGAAAGCTCGGCTAGTAGTGACTGAAGAAATGAGTTTAATAGCTACAATGAAAGCGCGACTCAAGGGCGTCGAACGGTCGATACGCCAGGCGATGTCACGCCGGACTCTTCAAACTGACGGTTGAAAGTTTTTACGTCCATTGTTATACTTGCTCTTGAGTCGGGAGCACTGACAAGATGCGGTGCGATGGACGATTGTTCCACCTGACTTACCCATTCAAAGGGCTGCCTGCGGGCAGCCCTTTATCGTTAAGGAAACGCGTGCACCTTCTTTATCTCGACGAATCGGGAACAGCGGCCCACACCAATCAGCGTTTCTTCGTACTAGCTGGATTCTCCATATTCGAACGACAAACCCACTGGATGGATGCCGCAATAACCGACATCGCCGAGTGGTTTGACGCCATAAATCCTTCGTCGATAGAATTCCATGGTGCGCCGATGCGCGGGATAGTCATATTCGATAAAAGCCACTACGAACAGAGGATTCAGAACCTTTCGTACCTATTCAAACATGTTGGGCACTCTGCAGGGAAGCTTCGAAACTTCTCCGAGGTGCCATTGTTTCTCGACTCAAAAGCTTCACGCCTTATCCAGCTCGCTGACCTCATCGCATACTGGACATTTCGACGTTACGAAGCTCATGACGACCGGGGATACCGACTCCTAGCACCTTACTTCCACGCCTACGGTGGTAAAGCGCACGGGCTCTGCGAACTACTCGCTGAGGAAACCAAAGATGCACTTGCTCGCATTCCCGAGCCGACATACCCCTTCCCACCCCCCACACCCTTTGCTCCGACAACCTGAGACTGTCTGCAAAAGTGGCTCAGGAGAAAATCGGCCAACCGCTGGGAACCTGCACCAGACGTAGCTTTCCAACCGTCTGTGGGTCAACGGCGTAGTAACACCCTTTGCGCTCTCCTAACTGCCACCAAACCAGTTATAGCCCTGGTCTTCCCAGTAACCGCCGGGATACGAGTTGGTTACAAAAAGGGCCATGATGTGCTTGGGATTCTTATAGCCAAGCTTGGTGGGCATACGCAATTTCATCGGAAACCCATACTCTCGTGGCAAGGTTTTCCCATCATAGGTCAGCGCCAAAAGGGTCTGCGGATGCAAAGCGGTCGGCATGTCGATACTCGTATAGTAGTCATCGGCGCACTTGAATCCAACATATTTGGCCGAGATATCCGCGCCGATGCGCCGCAAAAAAGTGCTGAAGGTGACACCGCCCCACTTGCCGATTGCGCTCCAGCCTTCGACACAAATGTGTCGGGTTACCTGGCTTGTCTGTGGTAGCTCATGCAGTTCGGCGAGAGTCCATGCATGCTGGTTCACGACAAGCCCGCTGACCTCCAGAGCAAATGTGTCTGGATTCACCACGGGTGCGTCGTCACGTCCATAGAACGCATTGAACGGGAACGGGCGCGTGATCATGGATTCTGGATAGGTCGGCGCAAGCCGAGTCGGATCAAAAAGCGCAGCTTGCACACGATCGTTGAAGCGGGAGATTCGCGCCAAAATTTTCTCGGCGGACGCTTCATTCATGGTGCAACCGCTCAATAGGGATAGTCCGCCAAGGCTTAGCGTACGTCCCAGAAAAAGACGGCGCCCCGGCGCATCGAGGCTGCGATAGGCCTCTTTGATGAGAGCAGATGCGTCGACCATTGGTTTTCGATTCGATAAGGGCATTATTGACTCCTAGCGTCCACGCAGCATGGCCCACAGCGACTTGGGAACAATCATAACCATGATTACGTGGATTACGACAAAAGCAACCAGCGCTGCCATAGCAAAGAAATGAATGCGTCGTGCGACTTCGTACCCCCCGAGCAGTTCGCGCAGCAGGGGAAACTGCACCGATTTCCACAGGACCAACCCGGATAGAACCAGCACGGTGATATCGATCCAAACGAATAGATAGGCCACACGCTGAACCGTGTTATAGATTTTCAGATCGTTGTGATGAAGGCGGAATCGGACCGCGTCGCCCAGTTCCGAGGCGAGAGACTTCACTGAAATCGGAAAGAATTTTCTGACGACGCGCCCGCTACCGAAATTGAGAAGCAGGTATATGATCCCATTGCCGAACACCAGCCACATTGCGGCGAAGTGCCACATGATGGCACCGGCAAGCCAACCGCCCAGGGTCAAATTCGCAGGAATCTGGAATCCGAGGAATGGATTCGCATCGTAGATTCGCCAGCCACTCGTGACCATAATAACCACCGCAACGGCGTTGATCCAGTGTGTGGTTCGAAGCCAAAGCGGATGCACCACGGGTTGCAAATCGGGCATGACGTCTATCCTCCAAAAAAAAAGCATTTTTGGCCGGTCGCGCGGCCCCTGGGCAAAGGGCATAGACTAAAAGGTACCATCACTCGGACTGCATTTACGTCACAGAGTCGGAATTGCGACACCGTTCCTTACAGCGAAATCAGTCCTTCGTTCGGAGGCAAAAGGAAACGCACTCGCAAACTCGAGCGGCGATATTCCCATTCGACAGCACGCAGTGGCATGGCCAGAGGATCTTAAGCATTTGCCCATGAACCTTACACCACCCCAATCGATTCTCGACGCACTAGCGGCGCACGAAGCTGAAATCTTACCCATCACGGAAATCGCGCTGCAGACGAACCTTCGACGGGCGCTTGCGTCGGCCGGCGAGATTTCCAAGGAAGAGCGCAAGGGCGCCTGGGCCGAGACAGCTGCTTTTCACTTCGTCGCCGCCGATACCGGCGACCGCTCGCCCTGGGGAAGCTACTTTCGACCGATCAGGACCACGGTCAATAAGGATGGTACGGTTTCACATTCACCCAATGCGGGGGACATCGATGCCAGCGTCCTCGGCTATTGGGAGCAGCGCGCGTCGACGACGTCTCATCCTGTATTACGTGCGCGCTATGCCGACCTGGTATGGGAATTTGGCAAGCGCGTGCCGGGCGCCGATCCAGTCCTCGGATTTGCATGGGTCGCGATTGCCATCGACGCCTACCTTGACACGGTGCAACAATTTCTCATCGAGCATGAGCCTCAGGCATGGCGATCTATCGATAGGGCCATCGAACTCGCGTTGGCAATACCGGATGTTGCTCGCGTAAAGCGCGCCAAGACGGCGCTGTTCGGGTTTTATCGGGAACAGCAGCGTGCAGGTCAGATGGCTATGTGGTGGATGCCCGATGAAATTGCGCAGAACCGACCAGGGCTCGAACTCAACGCTGGGGAGACCCAGGAGCTTTTGCAAGGCCTCGAGATGCAACTCTCTCTTCATGCCAATCATGATGACAGTCTGCAATACGATCCGTCGCAGATCCTTTCCGCGGCAGACCGTCTGATTCGCCATCGACGTCGCCTCGATCAACCGCGCCAGGCGGTACGCACGATGAAAGTCGCGGGCGCAGCCATAGAGCAAGCGACGAATCGAGGGGTAACGCAGGCGCAAACCGCGGGTTGGCTCGAAGAGGTCTTACGCCGCTATCATGATCTTGCCATGCACGACGAGGCGGGGCGGCTGGAAGGGATTCTTCAGGAGCGGAAGGCGAAAGTCGCGGCGGAAAATAGCCGGGCACAGTCGACCCTGGGGTCAGAGCGTGACACATGGCTGGAACGCCTGATAGCAGGCACTTCCGATGAGGCCTTCGGCAAGATGACGACGGCTTTTCTCGTATCTGAGGACCTCGTGCGCGATGTGGAAGGAAGTGGCGAAGAGGTGGGCGCAGGCGGCAGTTCCAATGACTTCAGCGACAAAATGATACGTCGCGCAACCGATCTGATGACGCAAAAGGCCCCACTTCTTTCAGTGTCCTTTGAGCGACTCAAACAAAAGCATGCGCTGGATGTTGCGAAGATAGTCGCCTTTCTGGGTCGATCGAGCGCCTTCGAGATCGTGCGACGGCGTTTTCTCCAAGATGCCTTACAGGCGTGGCTCGCCGGAGACGCCATCAAATCCATCTACCTTCTCATCCCCGAGATCGAGGCGGCGTTACGGCACGTTCTCCTGACGATGGGCGGCATCATCACGAAACCCTGCCCGAATGGGCACTTCGAGCCCCTCGACGCCATCGAGATACTTCATACGACGTCTATAAAAAAAACCCTGGATCGAAGCGTAAGGTTGCACCTTCTGTCCCTCTTTGGGGATGGAAGCGGCGGGAGTCTGGGTAACAAGCTCGCGCGCGGTACGGCGTCCTACGATCAACTCGATGCGAGTCTTTCTAACTGGATGATCCATGGCGCGCTTGTGGTGGCGAAATTCGCACCAGGGACCGCGCTCGATCCGATGGGAAAGACCGTGCCAGCCGAGCGGTAGCCGTAAGCGTCAAACTGAGACCGCATTGACATCTAGATTTTGATCTCGCGGAGCGCTTCGTTCGTTTCTGGAAGATCAAAGGCTACTGGATCGAAGCTGCCACCGCACCACTCCAGCAA
>Ga0208357_1000530_pt1 | contig 30749 bp, 17 predicted proteins | sample NGESurdeep092012_6_FD_184487 | JGI IMG/M metagenome (GOLD analysis project Ga0208357, IMG submission 184487) | Arctic peat soil microbial communities from Barrow, Alaska - NGEE Surface sample F52-2 deep-092012 (SPAdes) | ecosystem: Environmental > Terrestrial > Soil > Wetlands > Peat ...
GGTGTCGACGCGCAGGGGGAAACGGATGAGCTGGGTGGGATCGAAGGTGGTGCCGGGCTGGCCTAACTGGATGTTGAGGAGCTGGCAGAGGATAAAGATTGCCCAGAGGAGCCAGGAGGTGTGAGCGAGTTGGCCGTTGCCGGCGAAGTAGTAGGCCGCGATGCCGGCGCCAGCGACGAAGAAGATGCCGATCGAGGAGAAGATGAGGTAGAGGAAGACGCTGCCTACGAGCTCGCGGGCACCGCCTTTGCGGCGGAAGCTGTTGACGGTGATGCGCCAGCGGAGCCAGGCGATGGCTGCGAACTGGGAGTGGGTCTGGGTGGAGGACCAGCGGGTGGGGGGGACTAGCTCAGCCATGTGAGCTCCTGCTCGGGATGGGCGGCAGAGGAGTCGCCGCCGACGACGTTGAGGAAGATCTGTTCGAGGGTGAGGAGGGCGGATGGATCGGATTCGGGGCTGGGATCGGAGTTGGGATCGGCGTTGGGATCGGCATGGGGAGAGAGGCGGGCCTGGACACCGGCGCGGAGCTCGTCGAGTGAGCCGTTGGCGACGATGCGGCCTTTGTTGATGATGGCGACGTGGGTGCAGAGGCGCTCGACGATTTCGAGCACGTGGGAGGTGAGGAAGATGGTGGCGCCGCGGGCGATCATGCTTTGGAGCATGGTCTTGAGGGTGTTGGCGGCGATGGCGTCGACTCCCTCGAAGGGCTCGTCGAGGAAGAGGAGCTTGGGGCCGTGGATGACGGCGGCGGCGAGGGCGAGCTTTTTGCTCATGCCGTGGGAGTAGTCGGTGATGAGCTTTTTGGGCTCGTTGGCGAGGCTCATGAACTCGAGGAGCTCGGAGGTGCGCTGGGTGGTGGTGGCGCTGTCGAGGCCGTACATGCGGCCGACGAAGTGGAGGTACTCGCGGGCGGTGAGCTTGCCGAAGAGGGCCATGCCCTCGGGGACGACGCCGATGTGACGCTTGACCTCGACGGGGTTGGTGAAGAGGTCTTCGCCGAGGATCTGGATGGAGCCGGAGCTGGGAGCGAGGAGGCCGGTGAGCATCTTGATGGTGGTGGATTTGCCGGCGCCGTTGGGGCCGAGGAAGCCGAAGAACTGGCCGGATTCGACGGCAAGGTCGACGTGATCGACGGCGGTGAAGCCATCGAAAGTGCGGGTGAGCGCGCGTGCGGCAATCGCTGGAGGCATGATTGCCGAGTGTACGACAATGGTGAATCGGACGGCGATGAATCTGATTTGCAGGAAGTGAATCTTAAGATAGAGAGGGAATTTTTCCATGTCGACACAGCCGATTGTTGGGTTGCATCATGTCACTGCCATTGCTTCTGATCCGCAGGTGAATCTGGATTTTTATACCGAGGTGCTGGGGCTGCGCTTTGTGAAGCGCACGGTGAACTTCGACGATCCTGGAACGCATCATTTTTACTTTGGAGACGATGCGGGATCTCCGGGGACGATTCTGACGTTCTTCCCGTGGCCTCGCACAGGGCGTGGACAGGCCGGCGCTGGCGAGGTGACGCATACGGCGTTCAGCGTGCCGCTGACTTCGATTGGATATTGGGAGCAGAGGCTGGCGGCGAAGGGGATTCTGTTTGAACGCAGTGGCAAGCGCTTTGCTGAGGAGGTGTTGACGCTGCCTGATCCGGACGGGATGAAGATCGAGATCGTTGGGCATGCAGACGCTGGCTCGGTGAAGGTTCCTCGGTTTGCGGACGTGCCGGCGGAGCACGCGATTCGCGGGTTCTTCGGTGTGACCATGCTGCAGTTGGAGGTGGAGGAGACTGCGAAGATCCTGGCGGTGATGGGGTTCCATAAGATCGCGGAGGAGGGTAAGCGTCTGCGCTTCGCTGCGGAGGGGAATGCGTTGGGGAACCACATCGATATTGTTGTGGCTCCGCATGCGAACTATGGGAGATCGGGAGCTGGGACGGTGCATCACATTGCGTTTCGGGCGGCCAACGACGCTGCTCAGCTGGAGTGGCGCGAAGAGATTGGAAAACATATTCCGACGACGGCGGTGCTCGATCGAGATTACTTCCACTCCGTTTATTTTCGCGAGCCGGGGGGCGTGCTGTTTGAACTGGCGACGGACAATCCGGGGTTTGCGATTGATGAGCCGGTGGAGTCGCTGGGCGAAGAGTTGTGCGTGCCGGATTGGCTGGAGGCGCGACGTCCGGAGCTGGAGGAGCGGCTGGTTCCGATCACGTTGCACAAGGCGGAGGTGACGGCGTGAGCGACAATTTCGATCCGCATGCTGGGGGTGAGGTGTATCGGGCAGGCGTGCCGCTGGAAGAGGCGGCGGGCGTTGTGATTTTGCTGCACGGGCGGGGCGCGTCGGCGAGTGAGATTCTTTCGCTGGCGAGGGCGTTCGGCGGAGAACTGAAGTTGGCGTTTCTGGCCCCGCAGGCGGCGGATTCGAGGTGGTATCCGAACTCGTTTCTTGGGGAGCGCGAGAGCAATGAACCGTGGTTGAGTTCGGCGCTGGCGAAGGTGCAGTCGGTGGTGGATTTGGCGGAGGCTGCCGGCGTGACGCGGGAGCGGATTGTAATTGGCGGATTTTCGCAAGGGGCGTGTTTGGCGACGGAGTTTGTCGCTACGCACCCGGCTCGCTATGGGGGGCTGATTGCGTGGACGGGCGGTTTGATTGGGCCGCTGGGCAGTGATGTTTCACACGCTGGCGAACTTGCGGGAATGCCTGTGTTCCAGGGGAGCGGCGATCCGGACCCGCATGTTCCGTGGTCGCGGGTGGAGGAGTCGGCACGGGTTCTGACGGCGATGGGGGCGAAGGTGACGTCGCGGCGGTATCCGGGCAAACCTCATTCGGTGAGTGCGGAAGAGATCAAATTTGCCCGGGAATTAGTGCGGGGCGCGTTCCGTGGGAATGTTGGCTTAGCTTCTGCACAAACGATTTAGAAAAGAGAATTCGGAGAATTCCTCTTTCTTGAGCTAGGATGGCTCGAGCGGAGTGGAACGGCGCTTGTCCGCTTCGAAAACCCTTGCAGGTTGCAAGAAGGAGCTCCAGTGTTCGATAAGATTTCGAGACGCAATTTTGCACGTTTGATCGGCGGTTCTTCAGCTCTGGCGTGGCTGCCAGCTTCTTTTCATGCTTCGGAGCTTGACGCGCAGGCGATGCCGGCGCCAGCGTTGGCGTTGGGAACATTTCCGGAGAGCTTTCTTTGGGGCTCGGCAACGGCGTCGTACCAAGTGGAGGGGGCCGTGCATGAGGATGGGCGCGGAACGACGATCTGGGACACGTTCTCGCACACGCCGGGAAAGACGCACAACGGCGATACGGGCGATGTGGCCGACGATTTCTATCACCTGTATCCGCATGATATTCAGTTGATGAAAGAGATGGGGCTGCGCAGCTTTCGGTTCTCGGTGGCGTGGTCGCGGATCTTTCCGGGTGGAACGGGTGCGCCGAACGCGAAGGGGCTGGATTTTTACAAGCGGTTGGTTGATGGGTTGCTGGAGGCTGGGATTCAGCCGTTCTGCACGCTCTTTCATTGGGACCTTCCGCAGGGGCTGCAGGACAAGGGCGGATGGGAGAATCGCGATACGGCCCAGGCGTTTGCGGATTATGCGGGTTATACGGCTGGAAAGCTGTCGGATAAGGTCACGCAGTTTATGACCATGAATGAGATGCGGTCGTTTGTGGAGTTGGGCTACCAGACGGGCGTGCATGCTCCGGGATTAAAACTCGATGCAAAGCGGGTGGCGCAGCTGAATCATTATGTGGTGCTGGCGCATGGCATGGCGGTGCAGTCGATCCGGGCGCAGACGAAGCCGGGGACGAAGGTGGGGATCGCCGACAATGCGGAGGCGACGGTTCCTGTTTACGAGTCGAAGGAGCACGTTGAAGCGGCTCGCAAAGCTTTACGGGAACAGAATGCTTCGTACCTGACGGTGGTGGAGGAAGGGAAGTATACCGACCTTTATTTGAAGCGGCTGGGGGCGGATGCTCCGAAGTTTACGGCGGAGGAGATGGAGATCATCCGCAGCCCGATGGACTTTGTGGGGCTGAATGTTTATACGGCGACGTATGTTCGGGCGAGCGATTCAGAGCAGGGATACGAAGTCGTTCGGGCACCAGCTTCGTTTCCGCATATGGCGAGTCCGTGGATTACGGTTGGGCCGGAGGCGCTGTACTGGGCGCCGAAACTGGTGTCCGAGGTTTGGGGCGTCAAGACGATTTACATCACGGAAAACGGTGCGTCGTCGGATGACGTGATTGCGCCAGATGGGCACATCTACGATACCGACCGCACGATGTATCTGCGGAATTATCTGACGCAGTTACAGCGGGCCGTGAGCGAGGGCGTTCCGGTGCGTGGGTATTTTCTCTGGAGCCTGCTGGACAACTACGAGTGGGCCGATGGGTATGAGAAGCGGTTCGGAATCGTCTATGTGGACTTTGCGACGGAGAAGCGAACGCCCAAGCTGAGCGCGGCGTTTTACAAGCAGCTCATCCTTGAACGACGCGTAAGCTGAGTTGAGGTGAGGCTCGACTGGCGCAGATCAACTGAGGAGAGTGGAGAAGATCGAGCAGCCTCTGTCGGGGGTGCTGACCGAGTTGCGGAAGGCGCTGAAGAGCTCGCGGCCAACGCCGGTTTGCGATGTGGCGAGGTCCGCGATGATGGGCTGGCGCGCGTCCCATTCTTCGGGATCGACGAGGGCGGTAAGTTCTCCGGTGTTGGCGTCGATGCGGATGCGGTCGCCGTCGTGCAGTTTGGCGATGGGGCCGCCGTCGGCTGCTTCGGGGGTGAGGTGGATGGCGGAGAGCACGTCGCCGGAGGCTCCGGAGAGGCGGCCATCGGTGACGAGGGCCACCTTAAAGCCATGGCTCTGGACTGCTTGAAGGGGCGGCAGAAGCTTGTGTAGTTCGGGCATGCCGGTGGCGTGGGGTCCCTGGAAGCGAATCACGACGATCACGTCACGATGAAGTTCGCCGGCGTGGAAGGCGGTCTGCATCGCCTCCTGCGAGTGGAAGATGCGGATGGTGCCTTCGATGACGTGATTGTCGGCGGTGAGGGCAGACGTTTTGACGATGGCCTTGCCGAGATTTCCCTGGAGAAGGCCGAGGCCGCCGTGGACTTCGAAGGGAGTGCAGGCGGGGCGAAGGATGGTCTGATCGCCGCTGGCGGGGGGGACTTCGCGCCAGGCGGCGTTGCCTGCGGAATCGAGGAAAGCTTCTTGCGTGTAGCGATGAAGACCGGTGCCGGCGACGGTCTTGACGTCCTCATGGAGGAGGCCGGCGTTGAGTAGTTCGCGGATGAGGAAGCCCATGCCTCCGGCGGCGTGGAAGTGGTTTACGTCGGCTTTGCCGTTGGGGTAGACGCGGACGAGCATGGGAATGACGGGGGCGAGATCGGCGAAGTCCTGCCACTCGAGACGGATGCCGGCGGCGGCGGACATGGCGACCATGTGCATGGTGTGGTTGGTGGAGCCTCCGGTGGCGAGCAGACCGATGAGGCCGTTGACGAAGACTCGCTCGTCGAGCAATTGGCCGAGGGGCGTGTACTCCTCGGCCAGCGAGGTGAGGGCGAGGGCGCGCTGGGTGGCGGCGCGGGTGAGGGCGTCGCGCAGGGGGGTGTTGGCGTTGACGAAGGACGAGCCGGGCAGATGCATGCCCATGATCTCCATCATCATTTGATTGGTGTTGGCGGTGCCGTAGAAGGTGCAGGTTCCGGGCTCGTGATAGGAGCGGGCTTCGCCTTCGAGGAGTTCGGCGGTGGAGACGAGGCCTTCGGCGTGGCGCTGGCGGAGGTGCTTGCGCTCGTCGTTGGAGAAGCCGGAGGTCATGGGGCCGCTGGGGATGAAGACGGCGGGAAGATGGCCGAAGGAGAGTGCTCCGATGATGAGGCCGGGGACAATCTTGTCGCAGATGCCGAGGTAGATGCCGGCGTCGAAGGTCTGGTGCGAGAGCGCGATGGCGGCGGAGAGGGCGATGACGTCGCGGGAAAAGAGGGAGAGCTCCATGCCGGTCTCGCCCTGGGTGATGCCGTCGCACATGGCGGGCACCCCTCCGGCGACCTGCGCAACGCCTCCGGCTTCGCGGGCGGCGGTGCGGATGATTTCGGGAAAACGTTCGTAGGGCTGATGCGCGGAGAGCATGTCGTTGTAGGCGGTGATGATGGCGATGTTGCCGGCATTGCCTTCGCGGAGGACGGACTTGTCGTGCGCGGTGCAGGCAGCGAATCCGTGCGCCTGATTGGCGCAGCCGAGACCCTGGCGGCGAGGCTTGGTGGTGGCGGCTGCCGCGATGGACTCAAGATAGCGGGCGCGGGTGGGCTTGCTGCGCTCGATGATGCGATGGGTGACTTCTGTGACGATGGTGTTCATGATGAGTGCGCGTCCGTTCTGATACGCCAGAAAGACCGCGTGGAGGGAGGGTCAAGCGGTGTAGGCATGGGTCTATTGTAGTCGATAATCGGCCAAAATCTGCCGTGGGAAATACTTTAGAGGATGGAGAATGCTGGGCTTCAGGATGGCTGGGGCAGGGTGGGGCTAGGAGGTGGGGGTGGGTTGCGGGGTGCGGAAGCTGTGCACGATGGCGAGATATTTGCGAGCGTTTTCGGTGACGATTTCCGGCTGCCCAGCAGCCATGGCTTTGGGGTCGACGAGGTCGGAGCCGACGCCGAGGGCGAACGCTCCGGCGTGCAGGAAGGCTGCTGCGGTGGCCAGCGAGACGCCTCCGGTGGGGATCATTTTGATCTGCGGGAAGGGGCCCTTGAGCGAGGCCAGATAGCTGGCTCCTCCCATGGCGCCGGCGGGAAAGACCTTGACGATGTCGGCTCCGGCCTGCCATGCGGTGAGGACTTCGGTAGGAGTGAGGGCTCCGGGAAGGACTGCGATGGAGTAGCGGTGGCAGAGCTCGATGGTGTGGAGATTGAGTGCGGGGCTGACGACGAACTGTGCGCCTTCGAGGATGCAGGCGCGGGCGGTCTCGGGGTCGAGGACGGTGCCGGCGCCGATGAGGATGTCGGGGCGCTCGGCGACCAGGCGGCGGATGACCTGCAGGGCTCCGGGCACGGTCATGGTGACCTCGAGGACCTTCACTCCGCCTGCGGCAACGGCTGTTGCCAGGGCCATGGCCTTCTCGACTGATTCAGCGCGCAGGACGGGAACCAGTCCTGTCTCCTGCAAGGAATTCAACACCGCTGCCTTGTCCATCGTTCTCCCTTTGTCCCCTACGGTATCACTGCGGACCGGTGGACGGGTTGCGAATTAGTTGGAACGACAAAGGTAAGAGGTCGGGAGCACGCAGGATGCCGGCTGAGCCGTGGCGCGCATTGATTTGCTTTAGTTTGCGTCCCCACTATAAATTGGACTTCTTCGGAATCCTGACTAAGGCGATGCCCCATGATGATGCGTGCAAAGACTCCAGTAGTTGTTGTTCGGCGACTCTTTGATCCAAGACGGACGTCTATTTTTGGTGCGGCTCTCCTGGTCACGGCGACCCTCGTAGCGCAAGCCCCGGCACATATTCCTACAGCCGAGACGGCGCGGCGCGTGTCTGAATTGGTGGGCAAGATGAAGCTGGAGGAAAAGGTTTCTCAAATGCAGAATCATGCAGTGGCTATACCGCGTTTGGGAGTGCCTGAGTACGACTGGTGGAGTGAGGGACTGCACGGCATTGCGCGGTCCGGCTATGCGACGGTGTTCCCGCAGGCGATTGGTCTGGCGGCAACCTGGGATGTGCCGTTGATGCGTGAGGTGGCGACGACGATCAGCACGGAGGCTCGCGCGAAAAATAGCGAAGCGCTGCGCAAGGGCATCCACAGCATTTATTTTGGACTTGATATCTGGTCTCCCAACATTAATATCTTCCGTGACCCTCGCTGGGGACGCGGTCAGGAAACGTATGGCGAAGATCCGTTTCTGACCAGCCGCCTCGGTGTCACGTTTGTTGAGGGCTTGCAGGGAAATGACCCGAACTATTACAAGACGATTGCGACGCCGAAGCATTATGCGGTGCACTCGGGGCCGGAGAGCACGAGGCATACGGCCAATGTCGATCCGTCTCCACACGATCTCGAAGACACGTATCTTCCCGCATTTCGCGCTACCGTGACCGAGGCTAAGGCAGGCAGCGTGATGTGCGCGTATAACTCGATTGATGGGGAGCCGGCGTGCGCGAACAGCACGCTGCTGCAGACGATTCTGCGCAAGGACTGGGGCTTCAACGGCTACGTGACTTCGGATTGTGCGGCGATCACCGACGTGGCTGTCGGCCACAAGTATGCGCCGGATCTTGAGCATGCGGCGGTTGTGAGCGTCAAGGCCGGGACCGATACGAGTTGCGGCGACGAGTATGCCGTCCTCGTCAAGGCGGTGCAGGATGGTTTGATTTCGGAGAAGGAAATTGATCGTTCCGTTGAGCGGCTGTTTACGGCGCGGTTTGAACTTGGCCTCTTCGATGATTCGGCAAAGGTGAAGTTCGCGCAGATTCCGTTTTCGGAAGATGATTCAACGGCGCATCGGGAGCTTGCGCTCGAGGCCGCGGGTAAGTCGATTGTGCTGCTGAAGAATGATGGCGTGCTGCCGTTGAAGAAGACGATGACGATTGCCGTGGTTGGGCCGAACGCTGCGAGTTTGAGCGCGATTGAAGGCAACTACAACGCTGTGCCTTCGCATCCCGTGCTGCCGCTTGGCGGCATGGAGGCGATGTTTGGTGCGGCGAACGTGAAGTATGCCCAGGGCTCGCCGTACGTGAGCGAGTTGCCTCTGCCAGTTCCACGGACGGCACTGCATCCCGCGGCGAGAGATGCGCGGTTTGGGCTGAAGGGCGAGTACTTCGACAACGTGGACTTTCACGGAACGCCAGCGATGACGCGGGTGGATCAGCAGGTGGAGTTTGACTGGAACGCTGCTACGCCGTACAAGACGATCGACGCTGAGCATTTTGGCGTGCGCTGGACGGGGACGATTCAGGTGCCTGTGGCCGGCGATTACACGTTCAGCTTTACCCTTGCACATTGCTATCCGTGCGGTGACGCGGAAGGGGTAAAGCTTTTCTTCGATGGCAAGCCGGTGAGCGATCAACCGACCGCTGCCAGCGAACATCGTTCAAGCGGTTTGAAGCCTTTCACGCTGCACTTTGCAGATGCGAAACCTCATGCGATTCGCATCGAATACACACACCAGGCAAGGCTCTTCGGTGCAGGCATCACGCTGAACTGGATGCCTGCAATCGATGCCGAGCGAGAGGCTGCAGTGCGAGTTGCAAAGCAGGCGGATGTGGTGGTGGCATTCGTTGGGCTCTCGCCTGAGTTGGAAGGGGAGGAGATGCCGGTGCACGTCGAAGGATTCGACGGCGGCGACCGTACCAGCATTGAACTGCCGGCCGCGCAGGAGAAGATGCTGGAGGCGCTTGGAGCGACGGGCAAGCCGCTGGTTGTGGTGCTGTTGAATGGCAGCGCGCTGGCGGTGGACTGGGCGAAGCAACACGCGAATGCCATCGTTGAAGCATGGTATCCGGGCGAGGAAGGTGGAACGGCTATCGCGAAGGTGCTGACGGGAGAGATCAATCCTGGGGGGCGCTTGCCTGTCACGTTTTATGCGAGCACGAAGGACCTTCCTCCGTTTGATGATTACTCGATGACCAATCGCACGTATCGCTACTTTCATGGAACGCCGCTCTGGGGTTTCGGCTATGGCCTTAGCTACTCGACGTTCGCGTGGACGAATCTGAAGCTCTCGGATACTTCGCTTAAGGCCGGCGAGCCGCTGACCGTGGAGGCCGATGTGGAGAACACCGGTGCACGGGCGGGCGATGTGGTAAGCGAGCTCTATCTGACGCCACCGGCTGCGCCGACATCGCCGCAGCTAGCGTTGGTGGGGTTTCAGCGCACAACGCTCGCGCCACATGCAAAGCAGCACATTCGGTTCGTGGTGGCAGCGCGGTCTTTGAGTACTGTCCATGGGGATGGCTCGCGCGCCGTTGATCCGGGGGATTACACGCTGCATCTGGGCGGCGAGCAGCCGAGCGACGATCACTCGGTGAAGGCATCGTTCCGTATTCACGGAAGTGAAGAGTTGCCGCGGTGAGATTATCCGGACGTGGCGTGGCGTGGCCTTCGGTCGTCTGTGTGGCCATGCTATTTCCTTTGGTAGCAGGACATCTGGGGGTGGCGCAAACTCCACTGGGTGGGGGCGAACCGGCGTGGCTTGCGTACCGGCCTGTTCGTGCTGCGGAGGTCTTTCCCGGAGGCGTTCCAGATACGATCGTGAGGCTCGGGAGCGACGTGCTCGAGCAGTCAGCGACGCATGAGTTGGCGCTGGGGTGGCGAGACATGTTGCAGCATGAGCCGCGGGTGGTCAGCGTCGCGGATGCTGGTGCCGGTCGCATGGTGGTGATCGGGACGCAGGCGGAGATTGAGGCGTGGCGCCGTCCCGTAAGGGAGGAGAAGCGCCTCGGGCCGGATGCGTACAGACTGTATCGGGCGGACAGTCGTGTGGTCGTGGAAGGTGGCGATGCGCGTGGGGTGTTGTATGGATCCTTTGCGCTGCTGCGTCTTATCGCCGAACAACATTCGCTCACTGCGCTTGATGAGACTTCGAGGCCGTGGGCTTCGGTTCGGTGGACGAACGAATGGGACAATCCCAACGGCACGATCGAGCGTGGCTATGCCGGGCCATCCATCTTCTTTGAAGGCGGCAGGGTGCGGGCTGATTTGTCTCGCGCGGCTGCTTATGCGCGGCTGCTGAGCTCGGTGGGAATCGATGGTTGCACCATCAATAATGTCAATGCCGACATTGGTTTGCTCAGGCCGGAAAACCTGAAGGATATCGCTCGTATTGCTGACGTCTTTCGGCCGTATGGCGTGCGGCTCTCTCTGTCGGTGGACATGAGCAGTCCGCAGGTGATTGGGGGCCTGAAGACCTTCGACCCGCTCGATCCGCAGGTGGCAGCCTGGTGGAAGGCGAAGGTTGATGAAATCTACTCCGACATTCCGGACTTCGGCGGTGTCGTGATCAAGGCCGACTCCGAGGGGAGAGTTGGGCCTTCGCAGTATGGCCGGAGCCCGGCGGATGCTGCGAATGTTGTGGCGCGCGCCCTGAAGGCGCATGGTGGCGTCGTGCTGTATCGCGGCTTCGTCTACAACAATCACCTCGACTGGCATGACATGAAGGCGGATCGTGCGCGCGCTGGCTATGATAATTTCCATGCTCTTGACGGCAAGTTCGACGACAACGTGATCGTGCAGATAAAGTATGGCCCGATTGATTTTCAGGTTCGCGAGCCGGTGAGTCCGCTCTTCGCCGGCTTGCCGAAGACGAACGAAGCGATCGAGTTGCAGATCACGCAGGAGTACACGGGGCAGCAGCGTCACCTGGTGTACCTGGTGCCGATGTGGAAGCTGTCGCTCGACACGGATATGCGCGCGTCTACTGCGGCCGCTCCGTTGCCGGTTAAGGACATTGTGAGCGGCCGAGCCGTGGCTACACAACAGCACACGGCAGGCGGCTTCGTCGGCGTTTCAAATGTGGGGACTGATGGCTGGCTGGGCAGCCCGCTGGCGCTGGCTAATCTTTATGGCTTCGGACGGCTGGCGTGGGATGCGAATTTGGGTGCGGCGGCGATCAGCGATGAATGGACTCGTCTGAGCTTCGGCAACGATCCGGAAGTTCGAGCGACGATTAACAAATTGGAACTCGACTCGTGGCACATCTACGAGAGCTACACGGGGCCCCTCGGCGTTGGCACGCTTACCGACACCCTTGGGGCTCACTTTGGTCCGGGGATCGAATCCGCGGAGCGAAATGGGTGGGGGCAGTGGATTCGTGCGGACCACGACGGCGTCGGGATGGACCGGACTGTCGCTACGGGTACGGGCTTCATTGGTCAATATCCTGCGCCACTGGCTGCTAAGTATGAATCGCTGGCGACGTGCCCGGATGCGCTTCTGCTGTTCATGCATCATGTGCCTTATACGTATCGTTTGCACTCCGGGTTGACGGTGATGCAGTACATCGATAACACGCACTACCGGGGCGCGCAGGCCGCTGCTGCGCAGGTTCCCGCGTGGGAGGCGCTGCGCGGCAAGATTCCTGACGCGACGTACGACGAGATGCGGAAGCGGCTGAAGTTTCAGGCCGGGCATGCGATTGTATGGGGCGATGCGGTTACAGAATGGTTCACGAAGATGTCTGGCATCCCGGATGCGCTGGGGCGCGTGGGTCATTACCCTGGGCGGATTGAAGCGGAGTCGATGCAGCTCGATGGCTATAAAGCAGTCGATGTGACGCCGTGGGAGACGGCGTCGGGTGGAAAGGCTGTGGTCTGCGATGGGCAGGAGTGCTCTGTCCAGACCACGTGGGACAAGCCCGATGGATGGTATGACATTACGGTGCAGTACTTCGATTTGCTGCATGGGCATTCACGGTTTTCACTTTCAGTTGCGGGCAATGACGTCGAGCAATGGATCGCCGACGACACGTTGCCCAGCGACAAGATGAATGGCAGCACGTCCACTCGGATCACGCTGGATCATGTGGCGATCCACCACGGGGATGTGGTGCGGGTAAACGGATGGCCCGATGGGCCGGAGCCGGCACCGCTCGATTATGTGAGTATTGTGCCGAGTGCAGTTCATTCGGCTGTCATCAAAAATGCAGATCGCTGAGGATCAAGATGGATACAAAGATCATCGACGCCAAGGTCATCGTCACCTGTCCTGGGCGGAACTTCGTAACGCTTAAAATTACAACGGCAGATGGTGTTTATGGTATCGGCGATGGCACGCTGAACGGGCGTGAAATGGCGGTTGTTGCGTACCTGCAGGAGCATGTTGTGCCGTGCCTGATCGGTCGCGACGCCGACCGCATTGAGGATACGTGGCAGTACCTGTATCGCGGAGCGTACTGGCGGCGAGGACCGGTGACGATGTGTGCGATCGCTGCGGTCGACGTGGCGCTGTGGGACATCAAGGCCAAGCGCGCGGGGATGCCGCTGTATCAATTGCTCGGGGGGCGTTGCCGTGACGGCGTCATGGTGTATGCGCACGCGAATGGACATGAGATCAGCGATCTGCTGGAGTCCGTGGCAAGGCATCGCGAACTCGGGTACAGGGCGATTCGGGTGCAGGCTGCTGTCCCTGGGGTGGCGGATGCGTATGGAGTTCCGCACGGGGAGAAACCCTATGAGCCGGCGGATGGCGATCTGCCTCGCGAACAGGTTTGGGATACGGCGAAGTATCTGCGCTTCGTGCCGAAGATGATGGATGCGGTGCGCTCGAAGTTCGGCTTCGATCTTGCGCTGCTGCATGATGGACATCACCGCATGACACCGATCGAGGCGGCTGGTTTAGGGAAGAGCCTGGAGGAGTTTCAGCCTTTCTGGCTGGAGGATTTGACGCCTGCAGAGAATCAGGAATCGTTTCGACGTATTCGTCAGCATACGACGGCGCCGCTGGCTGTAGGCGAAGTGTTTAATTCAATTCTTGACTGCCAGCGTCTTATCAGTGAGCAGCTGATCGACTACATTCGCACTTCGGTTGTCCATGCCGGAGGCATTACCCACATGCGGCGTATCGCCAGCTTCGCGGATCTGTATGGAGTGAAGACGGGGTGTCATGGTGCCACGGATCTATCGCCGGTCTGCATGGGAGCAGCACTGCATTTTGATCTCAGCATTCCGAACTTCGGTATCCAGGAACACATGCCGCACACCGCGCTGACGGATGAAGTCTTTCCGCACGCGTATAGCCTGACGGATGGCATGATGGATCCTGGGAATGCGCCGGGGCACGGGGTCGATATCGATGAAGGCCTCGCTGCCAAGCATCCTTATAAGCGAGCGTATCTTCCGGTGTGCCGTCTTGAGGACGGGACGTTGCACAACTGGTAGGAAGACTACTTCGCTGCCTTCTTTGCGTGCATTGACTTGGGTTCGCTAGTGGGGAGATCGCGCGAGCGTCGTTTGCCGGAGTGGCGCTGGAGAACGAGTGCAGCGGCTCCTCGCAGGCGCGCCAGACCGCCCTCCTCCGAAGGCACCAAACGAGGCGCAGGGCTTGAGAGTAAGGAGGACTTCATTGCCGCTTCAATCGCAGATCCGACGAGGTGCCAGACGACGGTGATGTCTCCCGCGATGAAGATCACTTCGGGTGAGAGTGCCGCGGTAACGAGGCGGAGACCGCGGCCAATGTGATTTGCCTGCTCCATGAGCGCGGCGATAGCGTGCTTGTCGCCTTCTTCTGCGAGAGCGTGGAGGTCGGCGATGCCGATGGCTGCATGACCTTTCTTGCGGGCCGCAAAAAAACGGAGAGCGGCGTTTGAAGAAGCGAATGTCTCCCAGCATCCATGCGCTCCGCAGGCACATTGCGGGCCGGATGGATCGATCACCAAATGCCCGAATTCTCCTGCCATTCCATGCATTCCGGAGACAGGCTTGCCGTTCGCGATGATGCCGGTACCGACGCCTTCCGAGATGGTCACCAGGACCGCGTTACGGACGCCGTCCATCTTGCCAAACCACATCTCGGACAACAGCCACGCATTCGCAGCGTTATCCATTTCGACATTGAGTCCCAGGGACTTTTCGAGGGACCCGCGAATATCGAAGTTGGACCACTTTAGATTGGGTGCGAAGATGAGGCGCTGGGTGTCTGGATCGACTCTTCCCGGAAGGCTGATCCCGATGCCTTCAAACGATTTGCCGGGATGCTTTTCTCGCATGCGAAGCATCGAGTTGGCGATATTATCGATCGCGCGTTGTGGATCGGCGACGATGGTGACTACATCGCGCGAAAGAAAGTGGCCGTTAAGATCCACTACCGCAACAATCGCCTGCCGGGGGTGTACATCCGCAACCAGGATCACCAGGTCCTCATTGAGGCCGAGCATGGTTGGGCGGCGGCCGCGAGGTCGTTTTGCCACTAAGCCTTCGCGGACCCACTCCTCTCGCAGGAGGTCCTCAACGATCTCGGACACGGTGCTCCGCTGCAGGCCAGAAAGCCGCGCAAGGTCAGCCCGCGAGACTGGCTGACGCGCACGAATCAACTCGAGCACGACATCGCGATTCATATCGCGCGCGACCTCGCTTGACGCCACTTGTGCGTATGCCAGATCGACGCGTCGCATCCCGTTGAACACTCCGCCCTGCTTCGTCACGCAGACCTCTTATCCAGTGTTTGCCACTATTGTAGCTCTCACTGGGCGGTTACCGATGGAGGTACTGACGAAGGACTCGCGATCCGGAGTAAGGACCTCTCTGGCGGCAGACGAGGCGGGTCACGAGGTCGTTGAAGGAATATTTACCGGTGCAAACTGTGCCGGAAGTGAAGGTGTCCGAGCAGCAACGCAAAAGCCCGGCCGATGGAGCAGGGTTGAGGGTGGCAGGTTAATTGTTGGTGCAAACGAAAGTCGATGCAGGGGAGTTTATCGCGGTTCAAGCGGAAGTTGGCTTGTATGATGCGCTGGTTTTCCGCGGGTTCTGAAGACTTGCTGAAGTTGCGATTGGCTACTTGCTGGAGGCGCCCTGAGCAAGCGGGTGATTTGTGTAGACCGGTGAACTGTGGCGATTTCCCAATGAACTCAGGCTGAGATCGGACTGGATGGCGTCTGGCCGAGATGCGGATCGAGTACCGTTGCCGCGGTGAAACTCATGCGGATTCCGTGGCGCGGCCGCAGGATGACGAGCGGTTGCGCTTCGATCTTCTGGCCTGGGGTCAGATGGAAATCGTAGTCTCGAAGCAGCTCACTGAGAATCATCAGGATCTGCAGCATGGCATAGTTGCCGCCGATGCAGCCGCGCGGGCCGCCTCCGAAGGGGAGATAAGTGAAGGGCGCGTGGAGCTTCTCGTTCGCTTTAGTGAAACGCTCCGGGTCGAAGTTGTGGGGATTTTCCCAGTAGCGTGGGGCGTGGTGCGCTCCGTAGACATAGACAATGACCGTCGACCCGCGGGGGATCGTGATATTCCCGATGGTGTCGTCGGCGATAGCCATGCGGTCGATCATCCAGAAGGGAGGGTAGAGGCGCAGCGCTTCCTGAATGACCTGGGTGGTGAACTCGAATTTTGGGACGTCGTTGAAAGTCAGAGGAGCATCGCCGAGCACGGAATGGAACTCCTGCCGGACGCGTTCGAGACAGGACGGACGCGAGCTTAGAAGATAGAGCAGCCACGAGAGAGCATTTGAGGACGTTTCATGGCCGGCAACAAGGAGTTGCATGCTCTCGCTCAAGACCAGCTCATCGGTCATGCCTTCGCCGTCGCTGTAGCGGGCATCCATCAAGGTTTGCAGGAGGTCGTTGCCGGGGGGCTGTTGGCGGCGCGTCTTGATGTACTCCATCAGAATGCTGTCCGCGTGGACTCGCATCTCTTCGTGTTTGCGGAGTTCTCCTGAGACTTCAAACCAGGGATTGAGATAAGGCTGAAGGGTTTGACGAACGATGAATTCCTGAATGGTGCAGATGGTGTGGCTGATGAGGTCGATGTCTTCGTCCTTCAGTTCCGCACCAAAGAGCGATCGGGCGACCATGGCGAAGGTCATTTTCATCAGCCGCGGGTAGATGTCGACGGGGCCGAGATGGACTTGTTTGTCGAAATCCCGCAGTGACTCGGCGAGGGAGTCCTGCATGATGGCGGAGAGGGCCTCGAGTTGCTTTCGGTCGAAGCCCTTCTGGATGAGACGCCGTTGGGTGCGCCACGCCTCTCCGTGGGTGGTGAGAAGACCTTTGCCGAGGAAGTGGCCCATCCGCTTTACCTGGATATCGGACTTCTTGTAGTTGTCGGCGTTGGTTTTCAATACGTGCTGTATGACGGCGGGATCGATGGTGACGATGGCCTCTTTGATGCCGCCTAAATAGAAGCGGAATGTGTCGCCGAGGAGCGCGTTGTACTTCGACAGGACCTGGACGGGATTGGCGGCCATGGCTCGCGAATCCGCAAAGGAGCGAGATCGGGAAACAGCGGGTATCGATGGGGGCAACGTCACACCTCGCTGCACAGATGTATGGGAAGAATCGTCTGAAATCTCATGGGCTTTTCCGGAAGCAGCAGGTTGGTGATCGGTAAAAGACTAACACTCAAAGCGAAGATTGATTCCCAAGCTGCTTCAAAAGTATGAGGTGGTGCCAGATGGCGCGGGTCATGGTCGGATGCTGGCGATAGGGAATGCCAAACTCTGCGGCGGTCTGCTGCACAATCCGAGTGAGCGGAGCGTAGTGGGTGTGGCAGACGTACGGGCAGAGATGATGCGCGATGTGATGGTTGAGGCCGCCGGCGAGCCAACCTACGACGGGGTTGCCGGTCGCATAGTCGGCCGTTGTTGCGAAGATGTGATAGACGCCGTTGTCGAATTCGCTGCGGCTGGAGGGAAAGTAGGTGGTGTCGATCGTGTGCGTGGTCTGGAAGACCAGCGACACGGATAAACCGACAATCAAGTGGACGAGAAGGAAGGCTCCGGCTACCAGCAGGATCGGCTTCCCCAGCAGCATCACCGGCAAAACGAGCATGTAGGTGAAGTAGAAGGCCTTCCCGGCAAAGAGGATGGCGACTTCTCGCGCGGGGTGTTTCGTGCGTTTCAGATAGTCGTGGGTGGGGAAGAAAAAGCACTCAAAGTCCCTGACGAAGACATAGTCGAGAGAGAACATTGCGTAGAAGAACAGGGCGTAGATGTGCTGGAAGCGGTGCCAGCTCGCACGGGGTTCGTGGGGGGTAAAGCGAAAGATGCCGCGGCCGGTGAGCGCGTCGTCTTCGCCATGGAGATTGATGCAGGAGTGGTGGCCACGGTGATGGAGGATGCGCCACATGTAGGAGTTGATTCCGCAGAGGTCGAAGACATAGTTCAGGGTTTTGTTGATGGACGGGACGGAGGAGATGGCGTTGTGATTGCTGTCGTGGGCGATGTTGAGCAGGAGAAAAGTCTGGGCTAGACCGCCTAGAACGTAGAGGGCGACGAACTTCCAGGCATCGGGCTTGAACGCGTAGATGGCAATCCAACTACCTGCCAGTACGGCCAGACCAGCGGCGATCTTGACCCACATGCTGCGGTCCGCTTTGGGAGAGATGTTCTGTTCGGCAAAGAACCTGTCTAGACGGCGGCGTAAGACTTTGGGGAAGGAAGACGCAGTTGCCGCGTCGGCAACGGGCTGCCGCAGGGCTGCCTCAGAGGGGACAAGATCCTCCACGTCCGGTTGTAGCGTGATCACCGCTTCCGTCTCGGACATCACCGGCGCCTCCGCAAAACAGGTAAAGCCTTCCTGGCGCATGCCGGTTGGCAGCATCGATGGCACAGGCCAGGAGCGGGTCTGTTGCCCGGCCGCCAGCAGCGATACCTCCTGATGGTAGCGCGACGACTCAGTGAGAATCAAGATAAATTCGACCCCGGGAGAGATCGCGTGGGCTCCTGGAGGGCGGAAGGGATAACGGTCGCATTGCTTGCTGGCTCTGCTACTATAGCCCGATGAACTGTATCGAGCGACGGAGATTTGAAAGGGGGCGTCTCCCATCCCGGCTCCGTTTGGCCGGCTCGCTTCGGACGTTCGACCTCTATCGGGATACGTGGATATTCCGGGTTATTTCTTTGTTCTTTACGTCGTCCCGCGGGGTAGCGACTGACTCCGAAACTCAGTGGTATTTCGCCACGTCAAAACAACACGCGTCAAGACATTTCGCGTTTCGTGCGCACTGAGTTTTCCTCGTCAATCTCGGAGGTATCGCTGAATTATTATGGCGTCGATTCTGGAACAACTCGATAAGCTGGGGGATGAGCAACCGCACAAACTCCTGTATTCATATCTTGACCTGAACGGCAACCCGCTCGAGAGCTATTCCTATGCTTCGTTTATCGAGCGGACGAAGGCAATCGCTGGACGCTTGCTGAAGGATGGTCGATTCGCGGCGGAGGACCGGCTTCTCCTTGCCTACCCGCCTGGGCTCGAGATGATCTGTGCGTTTTTTGGATGCGTGCGGGCCGGATTGATCCCCGTCCCGGTCTATCCCCCAAGCTCTCGCGGCTTCCAGAGCGCCCTGTACAAAATGGTCTACATCGCCAAGGATTGCCAGGCGGCAGGGATTCTAACGAGCGGAGACTACCACGCCTCTCTGAAGACAAACCTCACTCGAAGCGGAGTCTCGGCGTCCGGGGTAGATGTCGACTATATCTCCAGTCTGCCGTGGATCGTCACGGAAGAGTTTGTGGGTACGATTTCAGGCGAAAAGTTTGACCATGTTTCGAAAATTTTGTTTCTCCAGTACACGTCGGGGTCGACGACGGAGCCCAAGGGCGTGATGGTGACGCATGAGAACATTCTGGACACCTGTCCGCTCGTCATCGATCATCCCAATCCGGTCGTTGTCTCGTGGCTTCCGCAGTATCACGATATGGGATTGATTGGCTGCTATCTCTATCCTGCATTGAGAGGCGGTACGACGTACGGCTTCGCTTCCGTGGACTTCATTCAGAGGCCGATTCTATGGTTCGACACGATTACAACGTATAAGGCTACCGCGACGGCTGCTCCCAACTTCGCTTACGACTATTGTCTGCGGGCGGGGAGGCTATCCAAGGAGAGCCTGGAAGGCTGCGACCTGAGCTCGCTCCGGGTGTTGATGTGCGCCGCAGAACCTGTAAAGGCGGATACCTTCACACGGTTTCTGGAGACGTTTCAGGCTTACGGATTGAAGTCGGAGAGCTTTTACGCCGCCTTCGGTCTGGCTGAGAATACGCTTGCGGTTTCACTTGGCGGCCGAAAGATTGTTTCCGTGAACAAGCGTGCGCTCGCGCTGGGGAAGGCACGCATGACAACCGAGGTTTCGGAGATCGACGCATCGGCGCAGATTGTCAGTTGCGGAACTCCGCTCGCGGGTATCGACGTGAAGATCGTGGACCCGGAGCAGCACGTCGCCCTGAAGCCGGGCCAGATCGGTGAGATCTGGATTGCCGGAAGCGGCAAGTGTCTTGGCTACTGGAATAACCCGGAACTGACTCTGAAGCAGTTTCGTGCGCGGCTCGTGGATGATAGCCCGTATGACGATGGCTACTTGCGGACAGGCGACATGGGGTTCCTGCACGACGGGGAATTGTTCGTGTGCGGCCGCATCAAGGACATGATTATTCTGCGCGGGCAAAATTATTATCCGCAGGATATAGAGAACGTTGTGGAGAGAGCGTCCGGCCTGATTCGGCACAACTGCGTGGCAGCGTTCCAGATCCACGAAGACAGCGAGCCGGCGCTGGCCATCGTGGCCGAAGTGAAGAATCCCAGTGCTCTTCCGGATGCGCGAAAGATTGCAGCCGCGGTGCGGAGCTACCTGAATGTGGAAGTGGCGTTGATCTCGTTCATAGCGCCTCGGGCGATCCCTCGAACGAGTTCGGGTAAGATCATGCGCCATAAGACGAAGCACATGTGGGTGGAGGGTCAGTTCACGGTTCTGTCTGAATTTTCGCGGGAGAAGGATGCTGGATGCTCCGAGTCTGTTTCCGGGATGCAGTCGTCTTTCGATGAATTGAAGACACGGTACAACCTGACCGGCATGGAATCGTACAACCTGGTAGAAGCCGGGCTGGATTCGCTGGATCTCGTGGTGTTCATGCATGAGTTGAAGGAGCTATTGAAAGATAAAGGTGCTGAACTGCTCGCGAGGCAGGTCGACATCGGCGTCATCCAGCGTGTCAGCGTCGCCGATCTGTTTCGACTGGCGGAGCATTTGGAGAGTGCCCCTGAAGAAGCGATTGTGGAGTTGCGGGCTTCGCTGGCGGCTTTTCGGGAGGAGCAGCACGCAGCGGAGAAACAGATGATGAGCGAGGACAGCAAGCTCATCTTCGATCCTCCGGTGCCTGCATCCTTGCCCGAGATACCGGTCATGAATCAGGTGCTGCTCACGGGGGGCACTGGTTTCATTGGACCGTTCCTCATCAAGAGCCTGCTGGAACAGACGCAGGCGAAGATTCATGTTCTCGTCCGGGCTTCCGACGACGAACAGGGAAAGCAAAGACTGAGAGCGGCGATGGAATCGATGGGGCCGTGTCCCGCAGGATTGATGGAGATGTTTGCGGATCGGGTATTGCCGATATGCGGTGATCTCGGGCAGCCAAAGCTGGGACTGACACAGGACGTCTGGGACTTCCTCGCCACGGAGATGGACACGGTTTTTCATAACGGCGCTACCGTGAACTACCTCTTCAATTATGACCGGATGCGTGACGCGAACGTGCTGGGGACCAACGAGGTTTTGCGACTGGCGTTTGAAGGACGGCCGAAGGAATTCAATTACGTTTCGACTACGTTCGTGTTTGGCTGGGCTGTGAAAAGTGTTCTGTATGAGACTGACTTCAACAGGGACATGGAGCTTCTGGATTTCGGATACAGCCAGTCCAAATGGGTTGCAGAACAAGTGGTTGCCGATGCGCGGAGCAAGGGGCTTTCGACGCGGATCTTCCGGCCCGCTCTCGTCAGTCCGTCCGTTACGGGCGGAGGGAACAACTTCGATATCGCGGTTCGCCTGGTGGCGTTCATGGTGAATCACGGCATCGGAGTAGACGCTTTGAACCAAGTGAGTTTCGTTCCCGCGGACATTATGGCGAACAATATCGTCGCGATCTCCAGCACACCGGGCACGGCGAACAAGACGTACCACGTGGTGCGGGACGATTACGCGAACATGCTGGATATCACGGGACTGATTACGAAGTCGACGGGGCGGCAGTTTGAAATCTTCAGCATTTCGGACTTTGTTCCCGAGTTGATCCGGAGATGCCGGAAGGAGGATCTGCTGTTTCCTCTGCTGGACTTTCTGGTGGGGTCGGTGGATAACATCTCCGCGATGGAATTCAAGCGCTATGAGAGTTCAACTTATCAGGAGGCTCGCGATGCGTCTGCGTGGGGCGTCCCTGATCCATCGCTCGAGGATACGGTCGGCGGCATTCTGAAATTCATGTACCGCAAAGGAATCATTTCGGTAGCGGCACGAGAGATCGCACCTGCGTCGCCGCCTGCTGAACCTCTTGCTTTCACGGACGCCACTACTGCTTTTTGAATGCCAGCTTCTCGGTTAAGTGCTGTCCGTTTTCCAACGCGGCGGTCGTGGTGATGGTCATGGTTTGGCCATCAGGGGAAACGACTGCGCGGTCCTTTTGCGTCACTTGATCGTCTCGGCGGTAGATCGAATCTACCGTGTGAGGATCGACGAGCTGAAGGGTTACGGTGTCGTTGCGGGAGTTTTGGAGGTTGTATGGCTTGCCGTCGAAACGGGCGGTGTAGCTGAAGTCACCAGAAAATCGAACTCCACCGTTTCTGTCGGGCTGGATCTTGAGAAGGAGGCCCTGACGTAAGAGAGTTTTGCTGAGGTCCTCGGTCCACTGGCCTGCAATTGGGTCGCGAGCGACCTTTGCTCCTCTGGTCCGCGTCCACACGGTGATCTCGTCAGGGTGGCCACTACTCGTAGTCACGATGGTTAGCTCGTTCCCGCTAGTGGAGAGTTTCTCTCGAACTGTTGCGATGAGAGCGCCGTCCTTCATCTCCTTCACTAACGACTGCTTCCTATCAATTCTGTGCAGTTCGACCTGATTGAACGCCGGATTCCCTGGGACAGGCGTGTCGTGCCCGTCCGATTTGGCGGTGAAGTCGAGATAGGTTTCGCCTGCCATCACTACGTGCACGGCATCGTGAAGAGGCGTGATGGAGAGGGTGTTGGGAGGGTTGAGGCTGGACTGCGCGGAGATGAGCGTCCAGGAGCCGATACGAGGGTCTGCGGCTCCCGGTTGAATGACGACAAGCAATGCGAGCAACGCGAATTTGAGAATTGTTCCTCCTGATCCGACGGAACCAATTTTAGCGGATTGAGAGAGACGTCCAGGATCGGCTTAGCGCTTCTGTATTGGCTCCTCCCACTTTTTTGATGCAGGGAAAGAATGGAAGGGCACTTATCTGGCGACTATTCGGTGTGACATGATGAGACTCATGTATCTGCGCCGATTCTGGGTGGCCGCGTTGGTCCTTACCGCCGTTGTCGCACTCCTTCCATACTCCTTCCATGCCGAGCGGCATATGGAGACGGCGACACGTGTCGAAGGCAGCCAGGCTGAGACGGTTCGGCATGAGTTGGCGAGCCGTTTTCATTCTCCATTCGTCGACCAGGTTGTCGTCCTGATCCAGGGACTGCCGCGAGCGGATTCAGCTGAAGGTTCGCAGGCGTTAGGCACCATTGTGGCGGGGCTGAGAGACGAGCAGGGCGTGTCGGGAGTCGTCTCCTATCTTGATCTGCGCGATCCAATATTTATGGGTAAGGGGGGCGGAACGTTTGTTCTCGTGGGACTGGAGTCGACCGGCAGTCCAGTGGAATCGCTCGTTCCTCAGCTTCACCAGCGGGCGACCTCTCTCGCCGATCAGTTGCGGGGCCGCTACCCTGCCGTGAAGCTCGAACTTACCGGTGAGCTTCCTCTTAACTTCGACATTCGCAAAGCGAGCGCCGATGATGTGCGACATGCCGAAAGTCTGGTGATCCCCGCGACACTCGCACTTCTGCTGGTGGCTTTCGGAAGCCTGGTTGCCGCGGTCATTCCATTGGCTGTCGGGCAACTTGCCATCGCTGTCACGCTGGCAATTACCGGGTTGCTGGCCGAACATTTCCACCTGTCGATCCTGGTTCAGAATCTGGCCACGATGCTGGGTCTGGGTTTGGGGATCGACTATGCGCTGCTGATGGTCAGCCGGTTTCGGGAAGCGATCTCCGCGGGGCACACCGGGTCGGAAGCTTCGGTCATGGCCGCACGGCAGGCTGGTCGGACACTGCTGATTTCAGCGTCGACGGTGGCGATAGGATTTCTTGCGCTGCTAACTGTTCCAATCAGCGAAATCCGTTCCATTGGAGTCGCGGGATTTCTCGTCGCGGCAATCAGCGTGTTGCTGACGAACACTCTCGTCCCGGCAGTGCTCGCGTTGCTCGGGCCGCGGATTGATGCTGGCCGGATGCCATTTACTCCGAAGCTCGATGCGGAGCGAGCTGCTCATACCGGAAATCGGTGGAGGAGATGGGGAAGGGTGATCGTCGCGCATCCGTGGCTTGCTCTGCTGTTGGCTGGAGCTCCGTTGCTTCTGCTGGCGTGGCAGGCGAGGCGGCTGGATACGAGCGTTCCTAAAGGCGATTGGCTGCCGGAGTCTGCGGAATCGGTCCAAGCGCTGCACACGCTGGAAGGGATGGATCGGGCGGGGGTGGTTTATGCGATGCGAATCATTGTCGAGCTGCCCTCGGATTCCATTGCGCAAACGGACGCAGGCTGGAATGCCGTGGATCGCATGGGCAAGCAGATTGCGAGCGACCCTCGGTGTGCCCGCGTCATTTCTATCGCGACGATTGCAGCGGGCAATCGCGCCTCGCTCACCGATGTGTCTCGAACGACGCGGCGCACGTTTTTGAGCGGCGACGGACATGCGGCGCTGATCGAAGTATTGCCTGCGTCTTCCGTGTCCCTGCGCGAACAAGTTGACTGGGTTCGGGAGCTGAGGAAGAGAGGCGCCCCCGCTCTCACCGGTGTGCCTGGAGCGACGCTGGAAATTGGGGGCATTCCGGCACTTAATGCTGATTACCAGACGATCGTGGATCGTCATGTAGTGCCGGTTATGTGGCTGGTGGTGGGAGGGACGCTGCTGGCACTTCTGTACGGCTTCCGGTCGCTGTTCGTCGCAGTAAAGGCGATCGGTCTGAATCTGTTGTCGGTCGCGGCAGCCTTCGGAGCGCTCGTGTTGGTTTTTCAGGACGGACACGGGATCAGACTGCTGGGAGTGCACGAGGGAACGGGGAGCGTGTTTCCCCTGGTGCCCATCGTCGCCTTTGCGATCGTCTTCGGACTGAGCATGGATTATGAGGTGTTCCTGGTCGCCCGCGTTCTCGAAGCAAGGAGGAGTGGGCTGAGTGAAATGGATGCCATCCCGGAGGGAATGGCCAGGACAGCAGGCCTGATTACGAGCGCCGCCGCCATCATGATCGTGGTCTTTGCTGCATTTACCTTCGGTAATTTTCTAGTTGTGAAGATGATCGGATTTACGCTTGCGACGGCCGTGCTGATTGACGCGACGCTGGTTCGAATTGTGATCGGCCCTGCGCTGCTTCGAATTGCAGGCGATTGGAACTGGTGGCCGGGCGGCCTGGGCACTGCACTCAGGGCGCGCGAGATGGAGAGCCGCGAGTAAGGTCTGCTGCGTTCGGACATGGCTTGAGCGAAACATTGTGAGTCGTCCGCATAAATCGATTTTTGTTATGGGTTTCAATGGCGTGTCGATCCGGAAAGAGGCTATGATGATCTGTCTTTCCGGAGGGACGAATGAGGGCACGTCAAACGCGTATCACCTGGTTGTTAGTCTGCTGTGCTGGAGTGCTGAGTTTTGCTGGTCCCGCGCCGCGCGCGATCGCGCAGACAGCGAGTGCGCCGGAGTACCTGAATACGAATTTGCCGGCTGAGGTACGCGCCAAGGATCTGGTCGGCCGCATGACGCTTGCGGAGAAGGCATCGCAGCTGGTGAATCAGGCGCGCGCGATTCCCGGACTCAAAGTGACCGCATACGACTGGTGGAGCGAGGCGCTGCATGGTGTTGCGGTGGACGGAACGACGGAGTTCCCGGAGCCGATCGGGCTGGGCGCGACCTTCGACCCAGCTGGGATCCACGCGATGGCGTGGACGTCGGCACCGAAGGTCGAGTCGTACATGCTGAGGCGCTGCGTCATGGAGATTCGGCGATCTTTCATGGTCTCGACTTCTGGGCTCCCAACGTCAACATCTTCCGCGATCCTCGCTGGGGCCGTGGGCAGGAAACCTATGGCGAAGATCCCTTCCTCACGGCACACATGGCCGTGGCGTATGTGACAGGCATGCAGGGCGATGATCCCAAATACTATCGCGTGATCTCCACTCCCAAGCACTTTGACGTGCACAGCGGGCCGGAACCTACGCGACACTTTGCGGATGTCGACGTCAGCAGGCACGACGAGGTCGACACCTATCAGCCGGCCTTTCGGGCGGCGATCGTGGACGGCAAGGCGGGCTCCATCATGTGCGCTTACAACGCGATTAACGGGCAGCCTGCTTGCGCGAATCAGTATCTGCTGCAGGACCTTCTGCGCGGCAAGTGGGGCTTCCAGGGCTATGTGGTTTCGGACTGCGACGCCGTTCAGGACATTTTTACTGGCCATCATTATCGGCCGACGCAGGCGAAGTCTTCCGCCATCTCTCTCGAGCGCGGCATGGATAACGAATGCGCAGACTTCTTCTCCGTGGTGAAGGATGACCACGACTACAAGCCATTTATCGAGGCCGTGCAGCAGGGCTACCTGAGCCAGAGCGCGATGGATACGGCCCTGGTTCGGCTCTTCACAGCACGCATGAAGTTGGGCATGTTCGACCCACCTGCAATGGACCCGTACTCGAATATCAGCGAGAAGGAACTGAATAGTCCGGAGCACCGTGCTTTCGCACACAAATTGGCGGATGAATCGATGGTGCTGCTCAAGAACGACGGCACACTTCCTCTCAAGCCGGGTGTCCGCAACATTGCTGTCGTTGGGCCTCTTGCCGATCAGACACGCGTTCTGCTGGGCAACTACAACGGCATCCCGACGCACACTGTTTCAGTGATGGAGGGACTGAAGGCTGAATTTCCCGATGCGAAGATCACCTATGTTCCGGGTACGCAGTTCCTCCGCGACGAGGGCAATCCGGTGCCGAGCAATCTGCTCACGACGCCCGACGGCAAGCCTGGCCTGAAGGCCGAGTACAGCAGCATGGAAGGCGTGGAACTTTCTCCCAGCGCCAAGCCGAAGCCCTTCATGACGCGCGTCGATGGGAACGTCGACCTTCGCAAGACGAATCTGCCCTCGGAGGCCGCGAGCAAGAAGATGATCGGCGTCGAATGGACGGGCTTCCTGACGGCGCCTGAGACCGGCGACTACCTGCTCGGCGTTCGAGGCGACGGCTTTGTGTCGGTGAAGGTCGATGGCAAGGAGATTGCGCAGGAATATAAGACTCGCGGTGTCGAGGCGAAGCTGGGACGCGTGCACATGGAGAAGGGCCAGAAGCTCGCTCTCAGCGTGCAGTATGGCAACCTCGACGGCGTGGAGCCCGTTGCGCAGTTGATCTGGGCGCCGGTCAATAATGCTCCATCGCCCGAGGCTGTCGCCGCGGCGAAGAAGGCTGACCTGGTGATTGCGGTGGTCGGGATTACCAGCCAGCTCGAGGGCGAAGAGATGCCTGTGAGCCAGCCCGGATTTTTGGGTGGCGACCGCACCAGCATCGACATGCCCGAGCCTGAGGAAGCGCTCGTGGAGGCTGTGGCTGCCACCGGCAAACCGCTCGTCGTCGTGCTGATGAATGGCAGCGCGCTGGCCGTGAACTGGATCAATCAACATGCGAACGCGGTGCTCGAAGCATGGTACTCCGGTGAGGAAGGGGGAGCCGCGATCGCCGACACCCTGAGCGGCAAGAATGACCCGGCTGGCCGGCTGCCGGTGACGTTTTATAAGGATGTGAGCCAGTTGCCCAAATTCGAGGACTACTCGATGGACAACCGCACGTACAGGTACTTTACTGGTAAGCCGCTCTACCCCTTTGGCTACGGCCTGAGCTACACCACGTTCAGCTATAGCGACCTGAGTGTGCCGCAAGAGCCTGTCCATGCCGGAGACCCGGTGCACGCCAGCGTAACCGTCACGAATTCGGGGAAGGTGGCGGGGGACGAGGTCGTTCAGCTCTACCTGAAGTTTCCGTCGGTCGCGGGCGCGCCACGGATCGCTCTTCGCGGATTCAAGCGGATTCATCTCGACCCGGGCCAGAGCCAGCAGGTTCCATTCGAGTTGAAGGCTCGCGATCTGAGCATGGTCACCGAGGCGGGGCAGCCCATCATCGCTGGAGGCGAGTACACCATCGGCATCGGGGGAGGCCAGCCTGACACGGGAGCGCCGGTTGCTACTGGCCACTTTCATGTCGACGGGCAGATCGCTTTGTCACAATAGCCCGAAATCCCTCAACTCCTCAGCGCTGCATCACTCCAGATTCGGAGTGATGCAGGGCTGGGGAGTTTGCTGTCTGCCTCTTGCCTTCTACGGGGAGTAGCGGTGCAGTGATATTCTGGCGCAATGCGGGTCTCGGCCGGCATTGCCAGATGGCTATAGGGTGTTTATTTATGTCCGATTTCAATTCCAACAGCACGACAGACGTTCCCGCTCTTCCTCTTGAGACGGCGCTCCCTGATACAGACACTGTTCCTGGCGACGCAGCGTCAGCCGGAGTTGCGGCGGAAGGGGCGGAAGAAGAGTCTTTCGGCGACATCTTCGCTGCGTATCAGCGAACCAGCGATCGGCGCACAGGCGAAGAGGGGCGGCAGATTCGTGGAACCGTCGTTGCGGTCAATGCTGAGTCGGTGTTGGTTGATATCGGCTTCAAATCGGAGGGCATCCTTCCGCTGACCGCGCTGCCTGCCGGTCGCGAGCCGTGGAAGATCGGCGATGGATTGACGGTGTCGGTGAAGGGACGCGACGCTGACGGCTACTACGAGCTCTCGCTTTTCCACGTTGCACAAGCGAAGGATTGGAGCAGTCTGCAGAAGGCGTTCGCCGCGGGATCGAACGTTGTGGGCACGGTCGTCGCAGTAGTGAAGGGTGGGTTGCATGTGGACGTCGGGGTACGTGCGTTTCTTCCGGCCTCGCGCAGCGGAGGACGCGACGCGGCGGAGATGGAGAAGCTGGTGGGCCAGGAAATCCTCTGCCGCATTACCAAGCTGGACGTGGAAGAGGAAGATGTTGTTGTCGATCGCCGCGTTGTGACAGAAGAAGAGACGCTGAAGGTTAAGGGACATCGGCTGGCGGAGATACACGAAGGAGCGGTCCTAGAGGGCACGGTGCGGAGCCTGATGGATTATGGTGCGTTCGTTGATCTGGGCGGCATCGATGGGCTGCTGCATGTGAGCGACATTGCATGGAATCGCATCGGCAAAGCCTCAGATGTGTTGGAGGTGGGGCAGTCGCTGCGGGTGAAGGTATTGAAGATCGATCCTAAGAGCAAGCGAATTTCTCTGGGATTGAAGCAGCTTCAGGCGCATCCGTGGGATGCGGTGGCGACTACGTTTGCGGTGGGTGACCGGGTGCGTGGAACGGTGACTCGCACCGCTGAGTTTGGAGCCTTCGTCGAAATTGCACCGGGAGTGGAAGGGCTGGTACACCTTTCGGAGATGTCGTGGTCGAAGAGAATCCATAAGGCGACCGAGGTGTTGAATACCGGGGATACGGTGGATGCCGTGATTCTGGGCATCAGCGTCGAGGAACGACGTGTCTCGTTGGGGCTGAAGCAGGCGTTGGGCGATCCGTGGGTGGAGGCTGCAGAGAAGATCAGGGTGGGGTCGGTGGTGGAAGGGCCCGTGGCGAGCCTGACGAAGTTTGGCGCGTTTGTGCAGGTGAGTGAAGGCGTGCAGGGGCTAGTGCATATCAGCGAAATTACTGCGGAACGCCGACTGAATCATCCGTCCGATGTGTTGCGAGTCGGAGAAGTGATTCGCGCGCAGGTGCTCGAGATTGACAAGGACAAACGCCAGCTTCGCTTGAGCATGAAACAACTGGTGCCGACGAGCCTGGATGAATTTCTCAGCGAGCACAAGGAAGGTGATCCTGTGACTGGCCGCGTTGTCTCGATCGAGAACGACGTAGCGCTGGTCGAGCTAGGCGAAGGGATTTTCGCACGCTGTGTGCTGCCGGCTCCCGCTGCGGAGGCCCCGGCGGCTGAGTCGAAGACTTCGGGTGCGATCGATCTGTCGGCGTTTAGCTCGATGCTGAAGTCGAAGTGGAAGTCCGGGGAGTCTCCGGTGTCGCAGACGGCCAAGACCGAGGCAACCAGCTCTGAGCTAGTGCGGGTGGGGCAGGTGCGGAGGTTCGATATTGGAAAGATCGATCCAGTCGAGAAGAGTATCGAGTTGGTAGTGGAGGCGGTCACCGCTGACCGACCCGAGTAAAAGCCCTTAGCTGGTTTCAGTGATGTCTGATACGCCGCGCTAGTGTTCGATGAGACGTTTTGGCGAGTCTACCTGCCGGTTGCGGTTCCGTTTCCCGAGTGCCATCATCACGATGCGACGGGGGTGAGTACCCTCGGACTGTCGCTACTCATCGGCAGAGCAGGGATCGAGCGGAACAAGCCGTTGAGCCTCCACATCCAGGTGCGCTCCAGATCCTGGAGGACTGATGCTCGCGCTAAATCATTTAAAACGCGACAAACAAGCTCAGGAACGGGACGCCCCAAAACGGGACGCTCGCGAGTGATTCCATATTGGGACAAGAGATTGTTCACTCAGCTGAGGAGTTGGTTGTCTTGCGACGTCGGGTGGTGGATCGTTATGGGACACCGCAGAAACGTGCGGTGAGATGCAGCCGATGAGAGCTAGATTACTCTTGCAATCAAAGGTCACTTAAACGCTTTATGTGACACGATGTGTCCCACAGGATCCACGCAGAGCAATGGGGAATCATACGATCAACTCAGCGAACCAAGACCTCCCACGACCTGACAACAGAGTCAGGACACCGAGTAATTCAGCTAGACAATCCCTTCTGCTTGTCGAAGAGGATGTCTCATTAGCCAGTTTCCTCAGGCAGGAGTTGCAGACGGAGTCTCGCAGCGTGGAGGTGGTTCATGATGGGGAAGCGGCACGGAACGCGCTGCAGGCCGAACGGCGATATGATCTGCTGATCCTCGATCTCAATCTTCCAAAGCTTGACGGCATGACACTGTTACAGCGCGTGAGGCCAACCAGGCTGCGCATGCCGATCA
>Ga0208357_1000531_pt1 | contig 30719 bp, 34 predicted proteins | sample NGESurdeep092012_6_FD_184487 | JGI IMG/M metagenome (GOLD analysis project Ga0208357, IMG submission 184487) | Arctic peat soil microbial communities from Barrow, Alaska - NGEE Surface sample F52-2 deep-092012 (SPAdes) | ecosystem: Environmental > Terrestrial > Soil > Wetlands > Peat ...
CGCCGTCAGCAGGCCGCGCGGCGCTTGGCCGCATTCCAGCCGCTCCGAACAGCGCCCGGCGCAACGGTGGAACGAGAAGGCACAGGCCGATCACATCGGTGATGAAGCCCGGAATGAGCAGCAGGACACCGGCGAGCAAAAGGAGGCCACCGGTACCGTCGGCCTGCAACGTGCTGAAGTTGCCCTGGGCCATCGCGACGCGGATACGGGACACGTGGCTGCCGCCGGCGTGCCGCAGCAGCATCATGCCGGCGAAGGAGCCGAGCAGAACGAGACCGAAAGCCCGCCCGAAGCCGATCGCCACCGCCACGGCGATGAACACCGCCAGTTCCATGAACGGCAGCATCAACAGGGCCGTCAACATCCAGCGCGCAAGCCTCATCGCTTCCTCATCTGGGCACGGAATTGCGGCAAACCCGCGTGTTGTGGCGGCTGTGCCGCAAATCGTCTATTGTCCGCCCGACAGGGGGGTCGGGCGATGGCTCCCCGGCCTATGGATCGGCGCCGTCAGCCGCTTACATAATACGGGTGGACCGGGTTGCCACGCCGTTCCGCCGAGGACCGGGCCACTTGGGCCAGGCCCGTCACGGTAGCCGAAAGCATGCAAAACGTGTTCGACATCTACACCATCATCTTCCTGGCGCTCGCGGTATTCATTTTCCTGCGGCTGCGCAGCGTGCTGGGCCAGCGCACCGGACGGGAACGCCCGCCTTACGATCCCTATTCGGCGCGCGAGCCGGCGCGGCCGGCGACCGAGAAGGTCGTGGCGCTGCCGCCACGGCCGCCCGGGCAGATCGCTGCGCCGAAGCCCGCGGAGACCCCCGAGTCCGCCGCTGCTGTCGATCCCGCGGCGCGTTGGAAGGGCATCGCCGAGCCGGGCTCGCCGGTGGCCGTCGCGCTCGATTCCATCGCCGCCGCCGATACCAGCTTTGACGCCAAGCATTTCATGACCGGCGCCAGCTCCGCCTACGAGACGATCGTCACCGCTTTCGCCGAGGGCGACCGGCGCGCGCTCAAGAACCTGTTGTCGCGCGACGTCTATGACGGCTTCGACGGCGCCATCGCCGAGCGCGAGAAGCGCGGCGAGACTGTCGAGACGCGTTTCGTCTCGACCGACAGCGCCGATATCACCGCTGCGGAATTGCGGGCGCGCACGGCGCAGTTGACCATGCGCTTCCACTCCAAGCTCATCACCGCGACGCGCGACAAGGACGGCAACGTCATCGACGGCAGTGCCGATCGCGTCACCGACATCACCGACGTGTGGACATTCGCGCGCGACGTGACCTCGCGCGATCCCAACTGGAAGCTGGTCGCGACGGAAGCCGGGCACTAGGGACATGCGGGGAGGGGGGCTCGCTCTCGCAGTGATCGCGGCGCTGACCGCGCCGGCCTTGGCGCGCGAGGTGCCGATGACGCTGCGCCACGCGCATGTGGTGCCGCTTACCTTTGCCGACTTGAAGGGCTGGCGCGAGGACGATCACCTCGCCGCCTTCAAGAGCTTCATGAAAAGCTGCAACGCCATCCTCCAGGGCTCGAAGGCGACACGCCGCAAGCGGCCGATGTTCGGCGGCCTGTTCATCGCCTGCGAGGAGGCCAAGAAGATCGACGGATCGAGCGCCGCCGCCGCGCGCAGCTTCTTCGAGACCAATTTCAAGCCGATGCGCGTCGCCAAGGCGGGCGACGTCGACGGTTTCTACACCGGCTATTACGAGACCGAGGTCGAAGGCTCGCTGACGAAGACGGCGGAATTCAAGGTGCCGTTCTATCGCATCCCGTCGAAATTCAGCGGCCGCAGCAAGGTGTTCGGCCAATACGGCCGCGCCGAGATCGAGAAGGGTGCGCTCGCCGGCAAGGGCCTCGAACTTTGCTGGGTAAAAGACCCGATCGACGTGTTCTTTGCGCAGATCCAAGGCTCGACGCGCGTGAAACTCGCCGACGGCACACTGCTTCGCCTCAACTACATCGCCTCGAACGGCCAGAAATATTATCCCGTCGGCAGAGATCTCATCGACAGCGGTATCGTCGCGCGGCAGGACATGTCGATGGACCGCATCCGCCAGTGGATGGAGGCCAACCCGGCCGAGGCCAAGGAGTTGCGGGAGAAGAACCGCTCCTATGTTTTCTTTGAAAAGACGCCGCTCTCGCCGAAGACGCAGATCGTCGGCGCTCAGGGCGTGCCGCTGACGCCGCTGCGCTCGGTTGCGGTCGACAAATCGCTGCATGTCTACGGCACGCCGATCTGGATCGACGCCAACCTGCCGCTCGAGAGTGAAGAGCCGTCGACGCCGTTCCGGCATCTCGTCATCGCTCAGGACACCGGCTCGGCGATCGTCGGCCCGGCCCGCGCCGACATTTTCTTCGGCGCCGGCAGCGGCGTCGAGCACATCGCCGGCCGGCTCAAGGACCACGGCGAGTTCGTGATGCTGGTGCCGCAGTCGGTGGCACTGAAGGGCGACAGCGGTCCGCCGGATATTCCGCTGCCGCCGGCACGTCCGGCCGAGATCGCCACGCGCACCGCGGCTGCGCTCGCCGCGCCGCAGTGAGAGCCTCCCGCGACGGCAAGCGCCGCGTTCTCTCCTATGACGAGCGTGTTCTGTGGACGACGGTGATCAAATCCGTCGCGCCGATGCACGGCGCCTTGCCTGAGATCGAGGAGGCGTCCCCGCCCCCGGAAATGCCGGCGCCGAAACGTGCGTCCCGTCCGCACATGCCGGTAGAGCCGCCGCCGTCTCCGGCCAAGCCGTCGCCACCGCCTTTGACGCCGCTCGGCCGGCGCATGCGCCAACGCGTCGCCCGCGGCCGCGAGGCGATCGACGCGCGCATGGACCTGCACGGGCTGACGCAGGCTGAAGCGCACGCGGCGCTGTCGCGGTTTCTTAATGCGGCGAGCGGGCGCGGTGCACGGCTGGTGCTGATCATCACCGGCAAGGGCGCCCGCGGCGGCAGCGAGCGCGGCGTGCTGCGGCGCCAGGTGCCGCAATGGCTGGCGCTGCCGGAATTCCGCGATTTCGTGATCGGCTTCGAGGATGCGCACATCGCGCATGGCGGCGAGGGCGCGCTCTATGTCCGGCTTCGCCGTCGTCTGGGCGCCGGCGACGCGGACTGAGCCGCTGGCGCGCGCCGGAGAAAGGCGCGATCATTGTCAAATCGAGCAAGGGAGGCCGCGATGCTGCGAATGCCCGCTTTTGCGTTGATTGCAGTGCTTGCCGCCACGTCTGTCGCGCAGTCGGCCGCGATGAAGCCGACCGCGCCGCAGAAAATGGCCTCGCCCGCCGACAAGGCGAAGATGAAGGCGTGCGAGGCGAAAGCTGCGGCTCAGAAGGTGCCCGCAAACGGGCGCGCGAAATTTCTCATGGATTGCATGAAGGCGCATTAGGCCGGACGCCGCGGCCCGGGCGGCGGTGTCTCGCGGCGGCCAAGTGGCGGATTTTCTCACGCAGGCGGGCGAGCCCCAGCCAGATGCCGAGGAATTCGCTTTCGATGTCATCCCATACGACGTCTGTCCGGGCGCCCGTCCCGGCGGACGCTTCGGCAAATTTGGCAGATCGGCTCATTGTACACCCCCACTCACTGGCTACCCCGGATCGACGCGCGTAACGATACCCGTATGATCGCGCCCACAACCTGGAGAATACACCGGTCCGGCAGACTGTCAAATTTTATTTGTCAGCGAGTTGTCACGAGCGGCGCTTGTCACGCCTGCCGCCCCGGTCCGCGCGGCCGGGCGGCGCGGTCAGCGGCACGATCTCCAGGCTCAGCACCGGATCGCCGGCTTTGAGCACGAAGTCGCGATCGCCGGCGTTGAAGATGCAAACTTCCAATTTACCGACGAAGCCTGGTTCGACGTGCTGGGCATGCGCGGCGATCGCGCCGAGCTTAGCCAGATGCAGAGTCGTGCCGACGCGGGCCAGATGATCGTGCGGAAAAGCGAGCACCTCGCCGGTGACGACGCGCACGCTGCGGCCGCGGGCGACGCGCACGCCGAGTGTGCTGTTGACGCCGCGTGGCGCTGTGACCGCGCCGAGCGTCAAATCGAGCGAGGCGCGACGCACGTGCGACTCGTCGAAACCCACAATGCCGATGATGCCATCCTTGACCGCGCGTACGATCTGATGATCGACGAGGATGCCGCCGCCTGCGGCGCGCGGTGCGGAGGATTCGGCAAACGATTCTTTCAGCCAGTAATCGGAGCTGCGTCCGGTGATGCGGCCGAGCTTCGCCGCCATCGCGCGCGAGATCGGTGCGCGCCCGGTGACGATGTTGTTGATCGTCTGGCGAGAGACACCGATCGCCTTGCTGAGAGCAATTTGATTGAGACCGAGTCGCGCGAGCTCCTCGCGCAGATGTTCAGCCGCCTTCGAGTCGCCGCGTCCGGTGCCGTCCCGATTTTGCGCCGCCATCGTCCCCTCCCTGCAACGGCCATCGCGGCGCTCTCGGCCGGCGAAGCCCGGGCGTCGTTTTTACAACCAGAGGCCGAGGAGGAGAAATCGCAAGCCGGACAATCACCGATCTTAGTTTACGCTAACCATATGGCTTACCACGCTAAATTAGCGCCATCAAAACACGCGGAAAGGTAGCAGTGCGCGATTTACAGTATAAATCGGCTCAGATCGGCGTTCTTGGCAAGGTCGCCAACGTTCTTGCGCACGAATTCGGCGTCGATGTGCACGGTCTCGCCGGAGCGGTCGGTGGCGGTGAACGACACATCGTCGAGCACGCGCTCCATCACCGTCTGAAGACGCCGCGCGCCGATGTTCTCGACGCTGCCGTTGACCGACACGGCGACGTCGGCGAGTTCGTTGATGGCGTCCTCGGTGAAGTCGAGCGTGACGCCTTCGGTCGCCAACAGAGCCACGTATTGCTTGATCAGCGACGCCTCCGGCTCGGTCAGGATGCGGCGGAAGTCGTCGCGCGTTAGCGCCTTCAATTCGACGCGGATCGGCAGCCGCCCCTGCAATTCCGGCAACAGGTCCGACGGCTTGGACAGATGGAACGCGCCAGAAGCGATGAACAGGATGTGGTCGGTCTTGACCGGCCCGTGCTTCGTAGCGACCGTGGTGCCCTCGATGAGCGGCAGAAGATCGCGCTGCACGCCCTCACGCGACACGTCGGCGCCACTGCGGCCCTCGCGGCCGGCGATCTTGTCGATCTCGTCAAGGAAGACGATGCCGTTCTGCTCGACCGTGCGGATGGCCTCCTGCGTAAGCTGCTCGGTGTCGAGCAACTTGTCGGACTCCTCGTTGATCAGCAGGGGATGCGAGTCGCGCACATTGACGCGCCGCGTCTTGGTGCGGCCGCCGCCGAGCTTGCCAAAGATGTCGCCGATCGAGATGGCGCCCATCTGCGCACCGGGCATGCCGGGAATTTCGAACATCGGCATGCCCGAGCCGCCCTGGCTCACCTCGATCTCAATCTCCTTGTCGTCGAGTTCTCCGGCGCGCAGCTTCTTGCGGAAGCTTTCACGCGTCGCCGGGCTCGCGCCGGGGCCCACCAGCGCGTCGAGGACACGCTCCTCCGCCGACTGTTCAGCGCGGACCTGCACGTCCTTGCGCTTCTTTTCGCGCGTCAGTGCGAGGCCGATCTCGACCAGGTCGCGCACGATCTGCTCGACGTCGCGGCCCACATAGCCGACCTCGGTGAACTTGGTAGCCTCGACCTTGAGAAAGGGCGCACCGGCAAGCTTGGCAAGCCGGCGCGAAATCTCGGTCTTGCCGACGCCGGTCGGGCCGATCATCAGGATGTTCTTCGGCAGCACCTCGTCGCGCAGTCTGTCGTCGAGTTGCAGGCGGCGCCAGCGATTGCGCAGCGCGATAGCGACGGCGCGCTTGGCGTCGTTTTGGCCGACGATGAAGCGATCGAGTTCAGAGACGATTTCGCGGGGAGAGAAGTCGGTCATTAATGGCTACTTGCGGTGTTCACGCTTTCAAGCTTTCGATCGTCACATTACGGTTGGTGTAGACGCAGATCTCGGCGGCGATATCGAGCGAGCGGCGCACGATCTCTTCCGCGTCGAGCGGCTGATCGAGCAGCGCGCGCGCGGCGGCGAGCGCATAATTGCCCCCGGAGCCGATGCCCATGACGTTGTTCTCCGGCTCGAGCACGTCGCCCGTGCCGGTGAGCACCAGCGACACCCTGCTGTCGGCGACAATCATCACCGCCTCCAGCCGGCGCAGATAACGGTCGGTGCGCCAGTCCTTGGCGAGTTCGACCGCGGCGCGGGTGAGCTGGCCGGGATACTGCTCGAGCTTGGCCTCGAGCCTCTCGAACAAAGTGAAGGCGTCGGCGGTGGCGCCGGCGAAGCCGCCGATGACGTCGCCCTTGCCCAGCGTGCGAACCTTGCGCGCGTTCGATTTGATGATGGTCTGGCCGATGGTGACTTGGCCGTCGCCGCCGATCACCACCGTGCCGCCCTTGCGGACGGTCAGGATAGTGGTGCCATGCCAGGAAGGAAGCTCAGCGGACGCCATACGTTAACCCCTTGAGAGCCGTGATCTAGGCACAGCGGCCCGGGAATGCAAACCGGCGCCGAGGCGTTGGCGAATCCGCCTTAGCCCTGCTAAAAGGCGGCGCAATCGAAGGATTTTTCCCATGCGCAAAGGCGCCGTGCAGCGCAAGACAAAGGAAACCGCCGTCGACGTCGCGATCGATCTCGACGGCGAGGGCCGAGCCGACGTTTCGACTGGTATCGGCTTCCTCGACCACATGCTCGATCTTCTGGCGCGGCATTCGCGTATCGACATCACGGTCAAGGCCAAGGGCGACCTGCATGTCGATCACCATCACACCACCGAGGACGTCGGCATCGCGCTCGGCCAGTCGCTGAAGCAGGCGCTCGGCGACATGAAGGGCATCACGCGCTATGCCGACGTGCACATGCCGATGGACGAGGCGTTGACGCGCGTCGCCATCGACATCTCCGGGCGGCCGTTCCTTGTGTTCAACGCGGAGTTCGTGCGCGACAAGGTCGGCACCTTCGACACCGAGCTGGTGCAGGAGTGGTTTCAGGCCTTCGCCATGAATGCCGGCATCACGCTGCACGTCGCCACTTTATATGGGACGAACGATCACCATATTGCCGAGTCGTGCTTCAAGGGCCTGGCGCGGGCCTTGCGCGCGGCGGTGACCATCGATCCGCGTGCCGCCGGCGAGGTGCCCTCAACCAAGGGTTCGTTGGGGGGTTAGTCGCTCGGGGGTCTGCCTGCGTCAAAGCCGCGCCAGGCGCGGCCGACGCGTTCAGTCTAGTGAGTTTAAGAATGCCCACATTCACCGTGCACGCACCGCCGCGACGAGAAGGCGAGGTACCGGCCTCGCCGGAACGCTTTGCGTTCGTGCGCGACGGGTTCCACGGCTGGGCCTTTTTGCTCGCACCGCTGTGGCTGATCGCACACCGCCTGTGGTTGGCCTTCGCGGCCTATGTCGCCGTCACTGTTGTGGTGGCGGCGGGCCTTGCGGTGCTGGGTGCCTCGGCCTCGGCGCAGGGCCTTGCTGCTTTCGCCATCGCGCTGCTGGTCGGCTTCGAGGCTTCGAGCATCCGCCGCTGGACGCTGACGCGCCGCGGCGGGGCGACGCTCGGCTTCGTCGTCGGCGAGGATCGGGATGTCGCCGAGCGGCGCTTCTTCACGCAATGGGCGGCGCGCGGACAGGGCGCGGCGGGGCCGCCACGCGAGCCGGCCGTCACGCCGACCCTGGCGGTCCGCCGCGGACCGCCGACCGGGGGCGACGTGATCGGTTTATTCCCCGAGCCGGGGCAGAGTCGATGACTGTCGTCATCGTCGATTACGGCTCCGGCAATTTGCACTCGGCGGCGAAAGCTTTCGAGCGCGCCGCGCGCGAGAGCGGGCATGCGCAGCCGATCGTGGTCACGTCCGATCCGGCGGCGGTGGCGTGCGCCGATCGCGTCGTGCTGCCGGGCGTCGGCGCCTTCGCCGACTGCCGCCGCGGGCTCGACGAAATCCCCGGCATGGTCGATGCGCTCAACGAGACGGTGCGCAAACGCGGCCGGCCGTTCTTCGGCATCTGCGTCGGCATGCAATTGATGGCGGAGCGAGGCCGCGAGTATCACGTCACGCCAGGGCTCGGCTGGATCGCCGGCGAAGTCGACCGCATCAAGCCTGCCGATCCGGATTTGAAAATCCCGCACATGGGCTGGAACACGCTCAACGTCAGGCGCGAGCACCCTCTGCTCGAAGGCCTGCCCGTAGGCCCCGACGGGCTGCATGCCTATTTCGTGCACTCCTTTGAACTCAAGCCGGCGCATCAGGACGACCTGATCGCGCAGAGCGATTACGGCGGGCCGCTGACGGCGATCGTCGGCCGCGACACAATGGTCGGCACGCAGTTTCACCCGGAGAAGAGCCAGAAGCTGGGGCTACGGCTGATCGCGAACTTTTTGAAATGGGCGCCGTGATGAATGTGAAGTGGTTCGTTGCGCGGGTGGGGGTAATTGGAATGCCCCCCGCCCAGCTCATCTCGCTTACGCTCGGTGAGCGACCCTCCCCACAAGGGGGAGGGCGATGATGATTTTGTTTCCCGCCATCGATCTGAAGGAAGGCCTCGCCGTGCGGCTCGAGCAGGGCGACATGGCGCGTGCGACAGTGTTTCACCGCGATCCGGCGTCGCAGGCGCGCGCCTTCGAGCAGCAGGGCTTCGAATATCTCCACATCGTCGATCTCGACGGCGCCTTTGCCGGGAAGCCGGTCAACGCCGCGGCCGTCGACCGCATCCTGGAAAGCGTCAGCATCCCGGTGCAGCTCGGCGGCGGCGTGCGCGACATGAAGACGACGGAGGGCTGGCTCAGCAAAGGTGTTACGCGGGTGATCATCGGGACCGCCGCGGTGCGCGATCCGGCCTTCGTGAAAGAGGCGGCGAAAGCGTTTCCCGGCCGCGTCGCCGTCGGCCTCGATGCGCGCGACGGCAAGGTCGCGGTCGAGGGCTGGGCGGAGACGTCGGAAGTGAGCGCGCTGGACATCGCCCGCCGCTTCGAGGATGCCGGCGTCGCCGCCATCATCTACACCGACATCTCGCGCGACGGCATGCTCAAGGGCCTGAACCTCGACGCCACCATCGCGCTTGCGGACGCGATCTCGATCCCCGTCATCGCGTCCGGCGGCCTCGCCTCGATCGGCGACATCGAGGCGATGCTCGAGCCGCGCGCGAACACGCTCGAAGGCGCCATCGCCGGCCGCGCGCTTTATGACGGCCGGCTCGACGCGGCTGCGGCGCTTGAGCTCATCCGCGCGTCCAAGGCGGCGGCCTGATCGCATGTTCAAGGTCCGCGTCATTCCCTGCCTCGACGTCAAGGACGGCCGCGTCGTCAAGGGCGTCAAGTTCGTCGATCTGCGCGATGCCGGCGATCCGGTCGAGGCGGCGATCGCCTACGACGCCGCCGGCGCCGACGAATTGTGCTTCCTCGACATCACCGCGAGCCACGAGAACCGCGACACGATCTTCGACGTCGTGCAGCGCACCGCGGAAGCCTGCTTCATGCCGCTCACTGTCGGCGGCGGCGTCCGCACCATCGACGATATCCGCAAGCTGCTCAGTTGCGGCGCTGACAAGGTCTCGATCAATACCGCCGCGGTGGCGCGGCGGGCGTTCGTCAAGGAGGCGGCGGAGAAGTTCGGCGACCAGTGTGTCGTCGTCGCCATCGACGCCAAGAAGGTGTCAAAGGACGGCGAGAAGGATCGCTGGGAAATCTTCACCCATGGCGGCCGCAAGCCGACCGGGCTCGATGCCGTCGATTATGCGCGCGAGGTGGTGTCGCTCGGCGCCGGCGAGATTCTGCTCACCTCGATGGACCGCGACGGCACCGGCCACGGCTACGACATCCCGCTGACGCGGGCGCTCGCCGATGCCATCACCGTGCCTGTGATCGCTTCGGGCGGAGTCGGCACCCTGCAGCACATGGTGGAGGGCATTCGCGACGGCCACGCTACCGCGGTGCTGGCGGCCTCGATCTTCCATTTCGGCCAGCATTCGGTGCGCGAGGCCAAGGACTACATGGCCGCCGCCCGCCTGCCGATGCGGCTCGATCCCTAGGCTTGTGTCCGCGGTGTGCGTTGCCCTCCCCCTTGTGGGGAGGGCGGCGAGCGACCGAAGGTCGCGAGCGGGTGGGGGTGGACCGATTTATCGTACCGGCACCCCCACCCCGCTTGCCTCGCGTGCACTCGGCAAGCAACCCTCCCCACAAGGGGGAGGGTTGGAGCCAGTCGCGACGGGGACGCTGGAGTGCGACTCCCCGTCATGTCGGGGAGATGCTACACCCGCGCCGCAAAAGGACACTCCGATGGCTGACTTCACCCTTACCGACCTCGAACGCCGCGTTGCCGAACGCGCGCAGGCGAGCGCCGCCGATTCATACACGCGCGCGCTGATCGACAAGGGCGTGGCGCATTGCGCCAAGAAAATGGGCGAGGAAGCCTTCGAGACGGCAATGGCAGCCGTGCAGGAAGACAAGGGCCGGCTCGTTTCCGAAGCTGCCGACCTTCTCTATCATCTTCTCGTTGTGCTCAAGGCGCGCGGCGTCGCGCTGGCCGAGGTCGAAGCCGAGCTTGCAAAACGCACCGCGCAGTCGGGCCACACCGAGAAGGCGTCGCGGTCGCGCGACTGATCTGGACGTTCCGATGGAACAGCGCACCGAAGCAAACCTTTCCCCGTACCGCACCTATTCGCGCTCCCAGTGGGCGGCGATGCGCGCCGACGCGCCGATGACGCTGACCTCGGACGAGGTGCAGCGGCTGCATTCGCTGCACGACCGCCTCGACATCAAGGAGGTCGAGGAAATCTATCTGCCGCTGTCGCGACTCCTGTCGATGTATGTCGACGCAACGCAGCGCCTGTTCGTGGCGCAGCAGCGCTTCCTCGACTCGGAAGACGCCAAAATGCCCTACGTGATCGGCGTCGCCGGCTCGGTCGCGGTCGGCAAGTCCACGACAGCGCGCGTGTTGCAGGCGCTTCTTGCGCGCTGGCCGAACATGCCGAAGGTCGATCTCGTCACCACCGACGGCTTCCTCTATCCGAACGCCGTGCTGGCGCGTGAAGGGCTGACGGAGAAGAAGGGCTTTCCCGAGAGTTACGATCTGCCGGCGCTGTTGCGCTTTTTGACCGACGTGAAGGCGGGACGAAGGCCGGCGCGCGCGCCGATCTATTCGCACCTCATCTACGACGTCATCCCGAACCAGTGGGCCGAGGTCGACCGGTGCGACATCCTCATCGTCGAGGGCCTGAACGTCCTACAGACCGGGCGGCTGCCGAAAGACGGCAAGGCCATTCCATTCGTGTCGGACTTTTTCGATTTCTCGGTCTATCTCGACGCCGACGAGGACGTGCTCAAGAGCTGGTACGTCGATCGGTTTTTGACCTTGCGCGGCACGGCTTTCCGCGATCCAAAATCCTACTTTCACCGCTACGCCAATTTGTCGGACAGCGAGGCGATCGGGACGGCGTCGTCGATCTGGGAGCGCATCAATCTCCTGAACCTGCACGAGAACATCCAGCCGACGCGCCAGCGCGCCGACCTGATCCTCAAGAAGTGCGAGGATCACAGCGTCGATCACGTGTCGCTGCGACGATTGTAAGATCTCCCGCTTCCGCGGGGACAACAGGCCGGCTCACGCCGCGCGGCGGCTCAGATCGAAGTGCTCGAAATAGCGCTTCTGGATCACCGACATCGGCAGCACGATCAGCACGTCGGTCGTGCCGAACTCGTGGTCGATGACGGCGCCGTCGCCGATATAGGCGCCAAGCCGCAGATATCCCTTAACCAGCGGCGGCAATCCGCGCAGCGCGGCCTTCGGATCGATCGCTTCCTTCGGCATCCGGTTCATCTCGACATAGCGATCCGGCAGCGCCCGCGCGCGCCACTGCTCCGGCGCTCGCGCGTAGTGATGCAGAAACGACAGCGGCAGCCCGAGCTGCTCCGGATCGGTGCCTTCGATCGACGCGCAGCCGATCATCACGTCGCAATGGTTCTGCATCACGTAGGCATGAATGCCGTGCCACAGGAGTTCGACGGTGCGCTTGTTGCGGTACTCGCTCAGCACGCAGGAGCGGCCGAGCTCGAGGAATTGCAGATGGCCGTGGCGGCCGATCAGGCCGCCGATGTCGAATTCGCGCGCGGTGTAGAAGCCGCCGTAATCTTCCGCGAGCGGCTGCCGCAGCAAGCGATAGGTGCCGACGACGGCCGGACGGTTGATCGCGCCGCGCTCGCGGCTCTCGTGATCGAGGACGAGCAGGTGATCGCAGAAGGCGTCGTACGAATCGACATCGCGGCGCGCGAGCAGTCGCCCCGGCGTCGGGATTGCCGAGCCTTCCTGGTAGAACACGCGGTAGCGCAGCTTCTGCGCCTGGCGCACTTCGGCGGCGGTCTGCGCCAGTCGCACCTCGAGGTTGCCGACGCGGCCGAGGCTCTGCGACGGCCGATGCGCGCGCGCGGCGAATGTCTGCAAGCCACCATAGGCCTGCAATGTCGGAATAATCCGCGGCACGGTGCGGGCGGACGTGGGGCGCAGCCGATCGAACAGGCCGCGCGGCAAATTCGAGCGTATGGACATGGAGTAACGGTCCTAGCGCAACCTCGACGAGGTGCCAAGCGACAGCGAGTCAGGCCGACCATCGTCGTTACCGCTACACCAAGTGGGGCGGACGGAATTGTGACAATGTGGGCAACGCCTAACTACGCCGCAAGCGACGCGGACGCTCGGTGGGTTGCTTCCAGCGTTTCGCGCAGCCGCTCGCGATCGAGCGGCTTGACCAGCAGACCGTTCATGCCGGCGGCGAGCGCGGCGTCGCGATCCTCGGCATAGGCGTTGGCGGTCAGCGCGATCACCGGCGTCGGCTGCTCGCCGAATTCCGGCTCTGCCTCGAGCGCGCGGATACGCCGTACCGCGTCGAACCCGTCCATCACCGGCATTTGCAGGTCCATCAGCACGAGGTCGTAGGGGCTGCCCGCCTCGCGCGCCGCCTGCCACGACTCGACGGCGTCGGCGCCGTTGACGGCGACGATTGGACGATGGCCGAGCCGCGTCAGCAGCGAGCGCGCGAGCAATGCGTTGATCTCGTTGTCCTCGGCGACGAGGATCGACAGGCGCTTGCTGGCGCTACCGACGCCATTGGCCGCAGTGACGGCCTCGTCGGTCGCTTCGGCGACCGCCTGCTCCAAGTCGGTCTCGGCGGCGAGACGCGCGGCGAGCGATGCGGCGCGCACCGGTTTGATCAGATAGCCGTTGAAGCCGGCGGCTTTCAGCGCAAGCAATTCGTGGCGGTCGGTCGGACGGATCAGCACGATGCGCTTCGCCACGTCGATCTTCGTCAGGTCGCCTTGCGCCATCATCGCCTTGGCCAGCGGGAAATCGACGATCAGCGCATCCCATTGCCGCTCGGGCAGCAGGGCCAGCGCGACATTCTCGTCGAAGGCGGCGCAGGTCCTCGCGCCCCAGCGGCCGAGACGCCGCGCAAGCAGCGCGCCCTCGATTTCGGCGGAGGCGACGATCATCACCGCCGCGTCGCTCAAGTCGGGCGCGATGAAGGGATGATTCTTCTCACCCGGCGCCGGCATCAACGGCAGCGTGGCGGTAAAGGTCGCGCCGCGGCCGGGTGCGCTGTCGACGCCGATGCGGCCGTCCATGCGCTCGACGATGCGGCGGGAAATCGCGAGGCCCAGGCCGGTGCCGCCGAACTTGCGCGTCGGCGAGGAATCGGCCTGCTCGAATTCGCGGAAGATGCGCGCCTGATCGTCCGGCGCCAGCCCGATGCCGGTGTCGCGCACCTGAAAACGCACCTCGCCGGCGTGATCGCCGGGTTCGACGACGACGGCGACGCCGCCCTTCTCGGTGAACTTGATGGCATTGCCGGCGAGGTTGAGCAGCACTTGCCGCAGCCGCGGTGCGTCGCCGACGAGATGGGCCGGCAGGCGCTCGTCGACGAAGCTCGCGATCTCGATGCCTTTGGCCTGCGCGCGCGGCGCCAGCAACTCGACCGCTTCCTCGACCAGCGCGGAGAGCGCGAAGGGCCGCGCTTCGAGATCGAGCTTGCCGGCCTCGATCTTGGAGAAATCGAGAATCTCCTCGATCAGCGACAACAGCGTCTCGCCGGAGGTCTTGGCCGCCTTGGCATAGGTGATCTGCTCGGCCGTCAGCGGCGTGTCGAGCAGCAGGTCGGCCATGCCGAGCATGCCGTTGAGCGGCGTGCGGATCTCGTGGCTGACCATGGCGAGGAAACGCGACTTCGCGCGGTTGGCCGCTTCCGCCTGATCGCGCGTCGCATGCAGCGCGCGCTCGGCCTCGACGCGCATCGTGACGTCGCGCCCAACCGCCTGGACCTCGTTGCCGTCGTCGGTGCGTACGACCACCTCGCGCCACGCGATCCAGCGCGCGCCGCTTTCGCCGCCGATCTTCTGGTCGTGGACGCGCGTGCCGTCGGCGAGCACGGCGATCTCGCCCTGCTCGGCTACCGGCAGGTCGATCGCCTGGCCGATGAGGCTCGGCCGGCCCTTGCCGGCAAGCTTGCAGAACGCGTCGTTGACGTAGGTGATGCGGCCGGCGCTGTCGCGGCGGACGATGAGATCGCCCTGCGCCTCGATGAGGCCGCGCGCGCGCTCCTCCGCTTCGCGCAGCTCCCAGTTCCGGTCGGCGAGCTCGTCGACCTCGACTTGCAATTCGCGAATCTGCCGGAGGCTGCCGCGCCGGCGCATCACCATCAGCGCGAGCATGGCGCAGGCAAACGAGAGCAGGCCGGCGACGCCGGTGGCGAAGTTGATGGGATCGAAATTGCCGCGGCCGATCCGGATGCCGGTGAAGAAACCGATGGCGATCGAGACGACCGACAAGGTCGTATAGGCGGCGCGGCCGAACAAGATCAACGCCGCTCGGTTGCGGAGCTTGGTGCGCTGCGCGCGCAATCTCGTCCGGGTATCGGCAGGCATCGGTCGCCTTCGTCCGCTGGGGCGCGTCCTTGGCGTCGATTGTGCCGCATTGAGCGTTGCAAATTTATTGGAAAGTAACTCTGCCGGGTTCCGAAGCGCGAGCGTGGTGAACGCGGCGTTAATAGCGCCTCAGGCCGCGCGGCGCATCTCGTCGGCGAGCGAGCGGTAGGACAAAGCCTCGGCGAAATGCACGCGGCCGACTTGCGCCGCGCCGTCGAGGTCGGCGAGCGTGCGGGCGACGCGCAGCACGCGATGATAGCCGCGTGCGGAGAGGTGCATCGCGCTTGCCGCGTCGCGCAGCAGAGCAAGCCCGGCATTATCGGCGCGCGCCACCTCCTCCAGCACCGCGCCGCTTGCCTGCGCGTTGACGCGCACATTGTCGAGCTTGAGCGCGGCGTAGCGCTCCGCCTGGATGTCGCGGGCGCGGGCGACGCGGGCGGCGACCTCGCGCGAGCCCTCCGACGGCGGCGGCAGGATCAGATCGGCCGCGGTCACCGCCGGCACCTCGATGTGCAGATCGATACGGTCGAGCAAGGGGCCCGACAGCCGCGCCTGATAATCGGCGGCGCAGCGTATATTCGGCGCGCGCCGGCAGGCAAAGCCCGGATCGGTGGCGCGGCCGCAGCGGCACGGATTCATCGCCGCCACCAGCATGAAGCGCGCGGGGTAAGTGACGCGGTGATTGGCGCGGGCGATGGCGACCTCGCCGCCCTCCAGCGGCTGGCGCAGCGAATCGAGCACCGCCGGCGCGAACTCCGGCAACTCGTCGAGAAACAGCACGCCGTTATGCGACAGCGAAATTTCGCCCGGCCTGGCGCGCAAGCCGCCGCCGACCAGCGCCGGCATCGAGGCCGAGTGATGCGGCGCGCGGAACGGCCGCCGGTTGGTGAGCGCGCCGCCTTCGATCTCGCCGGCGACGGAGGCGATCATCGAGACTTCCAGAAGCTCGGTCGGCAACAAGGGCGGCAGGATGGTCGGCAGCCGCGCCGCGAGCATCGATTTGCCGGCGCCGGGCGGACCGACCATCAAAAGGTTATGGCCGCCGGCCGCGGCGACTTCGAGCGCGCGCTTGGCGCTCTCCTGGCCTTTGATGTCGGCCAGGTCGAGATGCATGCCGTCGAGCTCGCGGATCTTCGGCTGCGGCCGGTTGAGGACTTGCGTGCCCTTGAAGTGGTTGGCGAGCTGGATCAGCGACTGCGCCGCGATGATCTCGATCTCCGGGCTCGCCCAGGCGGCCTCCGCGCCGCAGGCATAGGGGCAGATGAGGCCGTGACCGCGCGCATTGGCGCCGATCGCGGCGGGCAGCACACCGGCGACCGCGGCGATGGAGCCGTCGAGGCCGAGTTCGCCGAGCACGTCGTAGCCTGACAGCGCGTCCGGCGGCACCGCGCCGATCGCCGCCATCAGTCCGAGCGCGATCGGCAGGTCGTAATGGCTGCCTTCCTTGGGCAGGTCGGCGGGCGCGAGGTTGATGGTGATGCGCCGCGCCGGCAGCGCCAGGCCCGAGGCGATCAGCGCCGCGCGCACGCGCTCCTTGGCTTCGGATACGGCCTTGTCAGGCAGGCCGACGATGTTGAAGGCCGGGAGCCCAGGCGCGACCTGAACCTGGACGTCGACGGCGCGGGCCTCGATGCCCTCGAACGCCACGGTGGTGACACGCTGAACCATGCCCGCCCCTTCGCTGCTACCCAGAAGTGTAGCGGAAGTTGTGGACCGCGACAAGAACATTTGCAGAACAAAATTCAGCCGCTACACTGGCCGCGCACCCAGGACGGGGGACGGCCATGATCGACCGCAAAGCCATGCAAGACGACCTCGACTGCGCGCGTCAGGCGCGACGCGATGCCGAGGCGGCCAATGCCGACGTCGAGGAGATGCTCTGGGAGATCCAGCACATCCGCCTCGGTCACCAGCGAATCGTGTTTTCGATCGAGGGCCTGCTCGAGCCGGACATCGCGGCCTGACGGTCAGGCCTCATTGGGCGCAATCCGCTGGTTCAATAATCGGCGCGGCCTGGCGAGGGGCATGCTGGCGCCCAGCGCCGTTACCGGCAGCTTGCCTTCGCTACCGGTGATCGCGGCGTTCACCGAGCCGCTACGGCTCGGCGCACACGTTGCGGCGTTGCTTGCGCTAGGCATCGCCGCTCGCCGAGGATCGGCCAGATGCCGGACGCGGCGCCATCGCGCGCTTAGGTTCCGGTTCACTTCGTTTCTTGCCCTGACCTATCAGGTGAATTCGTAGCGGAATCGGCGGCGTCGGCATCACCGCAAGATGACGCAGTCTCAGCGCTCCCGCGCCGTAACGCCGACAAGGTGTCGCCGAATGACGGATTGTAGACTCGAGCTTGTTCTAGACTGACGATTGGAATCCAGAAACTCTTCGTGTGTTTAGAACCAAATACATCAAGCACAGCAACCTTGATTCTGGTCCGGCCGCTTCGTGGGCTGGGGAAGCAGCCACCCCAGCTATCGTTTTGTTCGAAATAGACTACTCCATTCGCCGATTTGCCAATTTCTAGGTAGGTGTCGGGCTTTGTGCCGGCGATTGTGCTACGCTGAAATAAAAATGGAAAAAACTTGATATTTTCGTCGATGTCAGTCTGGAAATCTTTTAATGAGACAGTTTGGTTGTGAAGCCAAAACCATCCAATTCGATACTGAAGCCAAAGCCTGCTAAATGGACGAACGTGCCAATGATATCCAACTGAGACGTCGTCGATGCTGGTCGGGGCGGACCCAACATTTGCGACATTCAAATACAGGGCGATAGCCGTCCGATGTACATCATGTTGCTCGTCGTTGATCTCGACCAAATAGGTCGTCGCAAACGTGGGCCCCTGATGTAGCAAGATGCGAAGCTTGGGCCTTCTCATCAGGGATGAAAAAATGCCGGTCACCCAACCAAGGAATAGGGTGATGACGAAAATCAAAACGCTGACAACGCCTTGATTATCGTTGAGCCATCTTGCGATTTCAGAGAAGCTCTGCATGCCAAAAAACTTGAAACGTTTTGTCGATATGCTGAATCAAGGTTGTTAAATGCGCCGCTTCGCCTCGATCTTGTCCCAGATCAGCTTGGCGATGTCGGCTCCGCCGAGATTCTTGATGGCTCGGATGCCGGTCGGCGAGGTGACGTTGATTTCGGTCATGCTGTCGCCGATCACGTCGATGCCGACGAACAGAAGCCCGCGTTCGCGCAAGGCCGGCCCGATGCGCTGACAGATTTCGCGTTCGCGCGGCGTGAGATCGGTCTTCGCCGCCGCGCCGCCGCGCACCATGTTCGAGCGCAGATCGTCAGCCGCCGGAACGCGATTGACCGCGCCGGCGAATTCGCCGTCGACCAGGATGATGCGCTTGTCGCCCGCCTTCACCTCCGGCAGAAATTTCTGCACGACCCATTGTTCGCGGAACGTCACCGCGAACATGTCGTAAAGCGAACCGAAATTGAGATCGTCGCGCGTGATGCGAAACACCGCGCCGCCGCCATGGCCATAGAGCGGCTTCATGACGATGTCGCCATGCTCGGCGCGGAACGCCTTGATCTCGGTCAGGTCGCGGGTAATGAGAGTCGGCGGCATCAGGTCGGGAAACAGCGTGACGAACACCTTTTCCGGCGCATTGCGCACATGCGCAGGGTCGTTGACGACCAAGGTCTTCGGCTGGATGCGTTCGAGAAAATGCGTTGTCGTCACGTAGGCAAGATCGAACGGCGGGTCCTGGCGCAACAGCACGACGTCGAATTCGGACAAGTCCGCGCGGCGCCCCGTGCCGAGCGTGAAATGATCGCCGGGCTGGTCGCGCACCTGAAGCGGCTCGACCGAAGCGAACAGCTTGCCGTTGAGCAGCGCCAGACGGTCAGGCGTGTAGTACGAAAGTCGATGCCCGCGCGTCTGCGCTTCGAGCAGCATGGCGAAGGTGGAGTCGCCCTTGACGTTGATCCGGGCGATCGGATCCATCTGCACCGCGACGTTCAGGCTCATGGGAGGTCACTCGGGCTGCGTTTCGGGTAGGAAAAATAAGGCGTTAACGTATTATTGCCAGTATGCCCCCGATAGGCCGACAGGGGCAGGGTGTGACCGTCCGGAAGCTCTCCATTTCCGTCAATCTCTATGCGACTTTCGCGCTCATGGCCATCGGCGCCCTGGCGATGGATGTGGCGTTCGGCGCAAACGCGCCATTGTGGATCACGGTCCCAATCGGGGCGGCGATCGCAGGCACGATGGTCTTCGCGGTCATGAGCGCCCGCGGCGTGTCGCAGCCGATCGGCGAGCTTGCCCGGGTCACCGAGACGATCGCCGGCGGTGAGCCGAATGCCGCCGTCCCTTTTTGCGATCGGCAGGACGAAATCGGCGCGCTCGCCCGCTCTATCCGGGTCTTCCAGCAGGCGATGCTGCACAACGCCGAACTCAACCGCACTGTTTCGAGCGATGCCGACGCGCGGACGCGGCGGCAGAGCGCGGTCACGGCCGAGATCGCGCGCTTCTCCAACGTGATCGAGACGACACTCGCCGAGCTCGGCCGCATCTCGGATCAAATGCTGACCGCATCGAGCCAACTCGCCGGCGCCGCCGATGCCGCCGCCGGCAAGACCGCGCGCGCCGAGGCGGCGTCGTCGGAAGCGTCCTCGAACGTGCGCGACATTGCCTCAGCAGCCGACGAACTGTCCGCTTCGGTGAACGAGATCGACCGGCAGGTGGCGCAGTCGAACGTGATCGCCGGCAAGGCGGTGGCGGAGGCTGAAGCAACCAACACCGCGGTGCAGGAGCTGGGCGATGCCGCCGCGCGGATCGGCGACGTCGTCAAGCTCATCACCGATATTGCCGAGCAGACCAATCTGCTGGCGCTGAATGCCACCATCGAGGCTGCGCGTGCGGGCGAAGCCGGGCGCGGCTTCGCCGTCGTCGCCGGCGAGGTGAAGGCGCTGGCGGGGCAGACGAGTCGCGCCACCGAAGAAATCCGCACGCAGATCGCCGGGATGCAGCGCGCGACCGCGCGCTCGATCGGCGCCATCACCGCGATCGAGCAGACCATCCGCGATATCGGTAACATTTCGAGCGCCATCGCCGCCGCGGTCACGCAGCAGGGCGCGGCCACGCAGGAGATCGCGCGCGGCGTCGAGATTGCGGCGCAGCGTACGGTCGAGACGGCCACCGAGGTCGGCCACGTCGGCGCGGCGACGCAGGACACGCGCTTGAGCGCCGGTACGGTGAAGGCGGTCGCCGACGATCTCGGCCAAGTCGCATCGCGCATGCGAGCCCAGGTCGATGAGTTCTTCGATCGCCTGAGCGCTTGAGACGTTTGTAGCGAGACGTGCTGCACCCGCGTCCGGCACACGACTACGTTTCGAATGCTGCCTGGATATGCCGCGGAATCTTGCCCGGCGCGACCAGGATGGCGTCGAAGCGCATCTCGGTGATCGACGGATCGGGATAGGTCGCAAGCCACGCTTCCGCCGCCGCGGCAATGCGCGAGCGCTGCCGCATCGTCACTGACTCGGCGGCCTCGTCGAGATTGTTGCGCGCCTTCACCTCGACGAAGACAAGGAGCGAGCGCCGGCGCGCGACGATGTCGATTTCGCCGACCGGGCTGCGCCAGCGGCGCGCAATAATGCGGAAGCCCTTCGCGACCAGAAGCACTGCGGCGCGGCTCTCGGCGGAAAGCCCGGTTCGGAACGCGGCCACCCGTTCCGGACTCGGTTCGGCCTTCGCCGTCTTTTCCGGTTTAGGCCGCAGCCCCGGCGATCGGAATTTGCGCGGGTCCATTACTCGTCGCCGCCTTTCGAGAGGTCGAGCGCGCGCTGATAGACCTCGCGCTTCGGCTTGCCGGTCGCCAGCGCCACCTCACCGACGGCGTCCTTCACCGAGACGCGCGTCAGTGCCTGCCTGAGCAATGCATCGACGTCGGCGAGCGGCGTCTCCTGCTCGCGCGGCGGCTCGATAACGACGACGAATTCGCCGCGCGTCTCGGCGCCCTCGGCATAATCGCGCGCCAGTTGGTCGAGCGGCGCGCGCTTGACCTCTTCGTGCAATTTCGTCAATTCCCGGCAGACAGCAGCGTCGCGTGATCCCAAACCGCCCACGAGGTCGGCGAGCGCATCCGCGATGCGCGGTCCGCTCTCGAACAGGACGAGCGTTGCCGGAATCGTCGCCAGCGCGGCAATGCGCTTTTGCCGCGCGACCTGCTTCGGCGGCAGAAAGCCTTCGAAGAAGAAACGGTCGGTGGGAAGCCCCGCGACAGAGAGGGCGGTCAACACTGACGACGCGCCGGGAATGGCGACCACGTCAAAGCCGGCAGCTTGCGCCTCACGCACAAGCCGGTAGCCGGGATCGGAGATGAGCGGCGTGCCGGCATCTGACACCAAGGCCACGGCCTCGCCGCGGGACAGACGGGCAAGCAGTTTCGGCCGGGCCTCGGTGGCGTTGTGCTCGTGATAGGGCGTCAGCGGCGTTGCGATGGCGAACCGGTCGGCGAGCTTGCGGGTCACCCGGGTGTCTTCGCAGGCGATGACGTCGGCGCCGGCCAGCACTTCGAGCGCGCGCAACGTCACGTCGCCGAGATTGCCGATAGGCGTCGCCACCAGATATAGGCCGGACTTGGCTTTCGGCGCCTCGATCGCCGCGCCGACGGGCGCATAGCGGCGGCTCTTCGCCGCTTCGGCTTTGTCGTTCTCGACCATTCGGGCACTCTAGACGGCGCCGGCGGCGGCGTCAGCCGTGTGGCGGATTCCTTCGTCTTTTCACGGCTTTAACTTTTGCGCGACAAAATCGTGAAGAGTCGGTAGGACTGGCCCCAGCAAGATCGGGGAGCCGCATGGCCGGGACTGAAGCGGGGGAGGGCATCAGGTCGCGCGGCCGTCGCCGCCTCCTGACCGCATTCGGTGTCGCCGCTGCAACGATCGCGGCCGCCGCCTGCTCTTCGACCAATCTCAACCAGTTCAGCACGTCGGAGCCGTCGCCGCAGCAGCAGGCAGCCGAGCCGCCGTCCGGCGCCACCATCGGCACCGGCCAGATCCGCGTCGGCTTGATTCTGCCGCTGTCGGCGCAGGGCAATGCCGGCCTTGCCGCGCAGTCGATGAAGAACGCCGCCGAGATGGCGCTCGCTGAATTCAAGCAGCCGAACATCTCGCTCCTGGTGCAGGACGACGGCGGCACGCCGCAGGGCGCCGCGAGCGCTGCCCAGCAGGCGATCGCCGGCGGCGCCGAGATCATCGTCGGTCCGCTGTTTGCGCAATCGGTCAGCGCGGTCGGTCAGGTGGCGCGTCAGCGCGGCATTCCTGTGATCGCCTTCTCGACCGACGCCAGTGTCGCCGCACACGGCGTCTACCTTCTGAGTTTCCTGCCGGAGACCGACGTCAGACGGATCGTCGATTACGCAGTGTCGCGCGGCAAGCGCTCCTTCGCGGCGCTATTGCCGGACAATGCGTACGGTACGGTGGTCGAGGCGGCGTTCCAGCAGGAGGTGGCGCGCCGCGGTGGCCGCGTTCTGACGCTGGAGAAATATCCCGTCGACCCGGGCCGCATGTCCGAAGCCATTCGCCGCGTGGCGCAGGTCGCCAATCGTGTCGATGCGATCTTCATTCCGGATAATGCCGATACTGTGCCGCAGGTGGCGCAGCAACTCGCCGCCGCCGGCGTCAATATGAAGCGCGTGCAGTTGCTCGGCACCGGCCTGTGGGACGATCCGCGTGTCTTTGCCGACAAGCAGCTCGACGGCGGCTGGTTCGCTGCGCCGGAGGCGTCGGGCTATCGCAGCTTCGTGCAGCGCTATCGTGCTAAATACGGCCAGGAGCCGGTGCGCACCGCGACCTTGAGCTACGACGCGGTCGCGCTCGTCGCCGCGCTGGTGAAGACGCAAGGCACGCAGCGCTTCACCGACCAGGTGTTGACCAATTCGTCAGGCTTCGCCGGCATCGATGGCGTTTTCCGCTTCCGCCCGGATGGCACCAATGAGCGCGGCCTGGCCGTGCTGCGCGTCGCGCCCGGAGGGCCGCAGGCGGTCAGTCCCGCGCCGAAGACCTTTGGCTCGGGGACTTGACGCGTCACCCTGAGGTGTTCGCATGCGTCAGCATGCGAGCCTCGAAGGGTTTCTGACTCTCGACAAGAATGAAATGAAACTCACAGGTCCTTCGAGGCTCGGCGCCGTCGCGCCGAGCGCCTCAGGACGACGGGATGCGCTACGCCGCCAGATCCGCGACCACTGCGTCTAGCACGGGGAAGCCGGACGGCGTCACGCGCAGGCGGCCGTCGGCGGTCGTTTCGACCGCGCCTTCGCCCTGAAGGATCGAAATGCGCAACGGATCGAGCGTGCGGCCGGCCAGTGCGCTGAAGCGCGCCGGCTCGATGCCTTCGACGAGTCGCAGCCCCATCAATAGATATTCGTCCGCCGTCTCGCCCGACGTCAGCGCCTCATCGACGATGAGGCCGTGGCCCTTGGCCTCGACACGCATGATCCAGCTTTCGGGCCGTTTCTCGGTCTCGGTCGCGCAGCGGTGGCCATCGATGGTCAGGCGGCCATGCGCTCCAGGGCCGACGCCGGCGTAATCGTGGCCGCGCCAGTAGACGAGATTGTGCCGGCACTCGGCGCCGGGACGCGCGTGATTTGAGATTTCGTAAGCCGGCAGGCCGGCATCGGCGCAGACCGCTTGCGTCAGATCGTAGAGGTCGCGTCCAAGATCCTCGTCCGGGATGATCAGCTTGCCGGCCTTGTGCAGGCCGAAGAAAGGCGTGCCAGGCTCAATGGTCAATTGATAGAGCGAAAGATGTTCGGCGGCTTCGGCGATGGCCCGCTTGAGTTCGGCCTCCCACGCGGTGAGCGTCTGCCGTGGCCGCGCATAGATCAGATCGAACGAGTAGCGGTCGAAGATCGAGCGCGCGACGGCAACCGCGTCGATGGCCTCCTGCGCGCTGTGCAGGCGGCCGAGCTCCTTCAGCGAGGCATCGTCGAGCGCCTGGACCCCGAGCGAGACGCGATTGACGCCGGCCGCGCGATAGCCTCGGAAGCGCGTTGCCTCGACGCTGGTCGGATTAGCCTCGAGCGTCACCTCGACATCGAGCGACACGGTCCAGTGTTTTGCAATTGCGTCGAGGATCGCCTGCACGGATTGCGGCTGCATCAGCGACGGCGTGCCGCCGCCGAAGAAGATGCTCGACACCGTGCGTCCCGGCACGCGCCGCGCGGTGCTTGCGAGTTCGGTCTCGATGGCGCGCACATAGCGCATCTCATCGTAGCCGCCGTGACGCACGTGGCTGTTGAAGTCGCAATACGGACACTTCGACAGGCAGAACGGCCAGTGTACGTAGACGGCGAAAGGGGCGGGATTCGGCGAATTCATGTTAACCATCTTAGGCCTTGAAGGCCCGCGCGAAAAGCCCGCAAAAGTAATCGCGGCGGATAAGTCATTAAAATTGTAATCAATTACGGCTTCCGCAAGCACGCCGCGGCGAGCTTGATGAAGGCGCGGGCGCGGTGCGACAGCGCCTGGCCGAGCGGCGGCAGGCCGTGTTTTTCCTCGGCGCTCATCTCGCCGAAGGTTCGGTCGAATCCGTCCGGTTGGAACAGCGGATCGTAGCCGAAACCGAGAAATCCGCGCGGCGGCCACACCGCGACACCGTCGACGCGGCCTTCGAACTCCTCGATATGACCGTCCGGCCAGGCAAGGCAGAGCGCGGCGATAAAATGCGCCCGGCGTTGCTCGGGCGTGCGCGCGCCACGCTCGATCAACAAAGTCTGGATGCGGTTCAAGGCGCCGCGGAAATCCTTGTCGGGCCCGGCCCAGCGCGCCGAATGGATGCCCGGCTCGCCGCCGAGCGCCTCGACGACCAGGCCTGAATCGTCGGCGAAGGCGGTCTTGCCGGTGGCATTTGCCGCGGCTTGCGCCTTGATGCGCGCATTCGCCTTGAACGTCTTTCCGGTCTCGTCCGGCTCAACGAGACCGAGATCGCCGGCCGACTGCGCCTCGATGCCGTAGGGCGCCAGCAATTCGCGCATCTCGCGCAGCTTGCCGGGATTGTGCGTGGCGATGACGACCGGGCCGGTGAGGAGGTGGGGCAAATTACCCCACCGCCATTTTCTGCAGGTCGACCAGCTTGCCGATGCCCTTGCGCGCAAGCGCGAGCAGCGCGAGGAACTGCTCCTCGCTGAACGGCGTCTTCTCCGCGGTCGCCTGAATTTCCACGATGTTGCCGTTGCCGCTCATGACGAAGTTGGCGTCGGTCTCAGCTTCCGAATCTTCGGCGTAATCGAGGTCGAGCACGGCGGTGTTGTTGTAGACGCCGCACGAGATCGCGGCGATGTGGTCGCGCAAAACGTCCTTCTTGATCATGTCGCGCGACTTCATCCAGGCAAAGCAGTCGGCGAGCGCGACCCAGGCGCCGGTGATCGAGGCCGTGCGGGTGCCGCCGTCGGCCTGAATGACGTCGCAGTCAATGGTGATCTGCCGCTCGCCCATCGCTTGAAGATCGACGACCGAGCGCAGCGAGCGCCCGATCAGCCGCTGGATCTCGACGGTGCGGCCGCCCTGCTTGCCCGCGGAAGCTTCGCGACGCGTGCGCTCGGACGTGGCGCGGGGCAGCATGCCGTATTCGGCGGTGACCCAGCCGCGTCCCTGGCCCTTGAGCCACGGCGGCAGGCGCTCCTCGAGGCTCGCCGTGACCAGCACGTGCGTATCGCCGAACTTCACGAAGCACGACCCCTCGGCGTATTTCACGACGCCGCGCTCCAGCGAAACCGGGCGCAGTTCGTCGACCTGTCGGCGGCTCGGCCGCATAGCATAATCCTTCGTCTTCGCGGCGCTTTTGGCGCTGGCAATTTGGGCTTCGGGCGCACACCATAGCCATATGCCTTGCCCGGACAAGGCCGCATTTCTTCTGCGTCCGAGGGGGAGCCGCATGCCGGCGACAGCGCCCGATGCTGCCGGAACCGCGCTCGCGCCGGACGCGTTGCGTCGCCGTGTGCGCGCTGCGTGGTCGCGTGGCGAAATCGGCGCAGCGTTCGACGCCGCGTGGGCGACGCTCGATGCCGCGCGCGGTCGCGATGCGAAAGCCTTGCTGGCCGATCTGCTGCGCGACTATCCGCAGGAGCTTCCGCTTGCGCGCCGCGACGACTACTTGGCGCTGCTGACCGATCCCGACGTCGAGCCCAACATGATCGGCGTCGCCGGATGGCATCTTCTCTTGCGCGGGGGTTTCGCCGATCTGCCCGAAGCTACGCTCGCGGCGCGCATCGAAGGCGATGCGCTGGCGCTTGCTCTGCTCAACGAAGCGCCGGTTGCTTTCGCGGCCGCCGAGGGTCTGCTCGCGCGGCTGCGCCGTTGGCTCCTCATGTCACGGCGCTGGGGCGCGCATCCGCAGCTGGCCGATGCCCTGACGGCGCAGGCTGCGCTCAATGGCGGCGCCTGGCCGTTCGACGAGGCGGAACGCGCCGCGCTCACAGACTCTCCGATGCTCGCTGCCTATCTGCCGCCACGCGACGCCGAAACAAAGTCCTCCGAGGTCGGGGATCCGGTCACGCGGGCGGTCACCGGCCAATACGAGGATTGGCCCTATCCGCAGTGGGCGCGAATTACGCGCCGTTCGCCGTCGACGCTGCCCGCTGCATTCCGCAATCTCGAGGCCGCAGCGATGGAGCAAGTGCCAGCCGACGCGGATGTTCTGGTCGCCGGTTGCGGCACGGGTCGTGAGGCCGCCGGCCTCGCCTGGCTCTATCCGGACAGCCGCGTCACCGCGATCGATGTCAGCGCCGCGAGCCTTGCTTATGCGAGCCGTCAATGCGCGCGTAACGGCATTGCCAATGTGCGCTTCGTCCGGCTCGACCTGCACGATGTCGTGTCGCTCGGCCGGCGCTTCCACCTCATTTATTGCTCGGGCGTGTTGCACCATCTGCCCGACCCGGAGCGTGGGTGGCGGGCGCTCGTCGATGCACTTGCACCGGGCGGTGTCATGCAAATCATGGTCTACAACAGGATTGCGCGGCTCCGCGTTGCCGGAGCGCGCCGTCTGATTGCCGACCTCGCCGGTGAACCCATTACGGACGATCTCCTCCGCCGCGTGCGCCGGCGGATGCTCGACATGCGTGACCATCCGCTGGCAGCGCATGTCCTGCTGTCGCCGGATTTTGCGACACTGTCCGGCACCCACGATTTGCTGCTACACCGTCACGAGGATCCGTTCGATCTCGAACGCATCTCCTGCGCAATCGAGAAGCTCGGCCTGCGGCTGTTCGGCTTTACTCTTTCATCGCCGCAGGTCGAGGCCCGTTACCAGGCCGCGTATCCAGGCGATCCTTGGCACCGCGACCTGCCGTCACTCATGGCGTTCGAGCGCAGCCAGCTCGGCCAACTCGACAATTACCGCTTCTGGTGCGGCCGAAGCGCGCCGGCAAGGCATTCTGGTCAGGCTTGAACAAGCCCGCCACAATGGACAATTCTGTGCCTGGTTCGAGGAGACAGCACTTTGGCGTCCCATGACGTTCCGATCGGCACATCCCAGGTCACGCTCGCGGCGCTGAACGAGCGCTCGCGCGAGATCTTCCGCTTGATCGTCGAGAGCTATCTCACCACCGGCGAGCCGCTCGGCTCGCGCAACCTCGCGCGCATCCTGCCGATAACCTTGTCCTCGGCCTCGGTGCGCAACGTGATGTCGGACCTTGAGCATCTCGGCCTGGTCTTCGCGCCGCATACCTCGGCCGGCCGGCTGCCGACCGAACTCGGTCTGCGCTTCTTCGTCGATGCGTTGATGCAGGTCGGCGATATTAATGAGCAGGATCGCCGCGCCATCGAAGCGCAGATCGCCGGCATCGGTTCCGGAAAGACGGTCGAGGATGTCTTGACCGAAGCGTCGCAGGCGCTGTCCGGGCTGACGCGCTCGGCCGGCATCGTGCTCACCGCCAAAAACAACGTACGCATAAAACACATCGAGTTCGTGCGGCTCGAGCCGGAGCGGGCGCTGGTCGTGATGGTGTCGGAAGACGGACAGGTCGAGAACCGCGTCCTTCCGGTGCCGCCGGGCCTGCCGACCTCTTCGCTGGTCGAGGCGGGCAATTTCCTGAATGCGCGCCTGCGCGGCAAGACTCTGGCCGATCTGCGCGCCGACATGGAGAAGTCAGTCACCGAAGGCCAGGCGGAACTCGACCAGCTCACGCAAAAGATCATCTCGAACGGCCTTGCGAGCTGGTCCGGCGGCGACAGTGAGGAACGCAAGCTGATTGTGCGCGGCCATGCCAATCTGCTCGATGATCTGCATGCCCTGGACGATCTCGAGCGGGTGCGGCTCCTGTTCGACGCGCTGGAGACCAAGCGTGGCGTCATCGACCTGCTTGGCCGCGCCGAGCGCGCCGAGGGCGTGCGGATATTCATCGGGTCCGAGAATAAGCTGTTCTCGCTGTCCGGTTCATCGACCATCGCCGCGCCCTACCACGACGCCAAAGGGAGGGTGGTCGGCGTGATTGGGGTCATCGGCCCGACCCGGCTGAACTATGCCCGCATCGTGCCGATGGTCGATTACACCGCCCGGGTGGTCACCCGGCTCCTGTCCGGCGCTTGATTTTTGGGCCTGCAGGCCTGATATGCCGGTCACCCGACAGAAAAGATGGATTGCGCACGATGACGGATTCGACCGCTCAGGCCGAAAACACCGAGGTCAAGACCGACGCCCCGCAGCCGGAGGCGCAAGCCGCCGATCCGATAGTGGCGGCGCAGCGCGAGGCCGCCGAGTTCAAGGACAAGCTGCTGCGCACCTTGGCCGAGATGGAGAACCTGCGCCGGCGCACCGAGCGCGAGGTCACGGACGCGCGCGTCTACGGCGTGGCCAGCTTTGCCCGCGACGTGCTCGCTGTCGCCGACAATATGCATCGCGCGCTGGAGGCGATCGGTCCCGAACTGCGCGAGCAGGGCGATGCCAAGGCCAAGGCGCTGATCGAAGGCGTTGAGCTGACCGAGCGCGAACTGCTCAAGTCGCTGGAGAAGAACGGGGTGCGCAAGTTCTCGCCGCAGGGCGAGAAGTTCGATCCGAACGTCCATCAGGCCATGTACGAAGTGCCTGACGGCGATGTGCCTCCAGGCCACGTCGCGCAGGTCGTACAGGCCGGTTACATGATCGGCGATCGGGTGCTGCGTCCGGCTCTCGTCGGCGTCGCCAAGGCCGCGCCGAAAGCGGCACAGCCGTTCGCCGGCGACAATCCGCCGAACTGAGCGCGCCTCGCAAGCTTGATCGATGCACAGCCGTCCGCCTCAAGGGCGGCTGTTTGCTTTTTCACTTCATTGGACAGCCTCGCGCGTTGGCGAGAGTGCACAACGGCTTAACCTCGATCCTTACATTGGACCAACTCGAAACTGGCGCTTTCTCTTTACACCAATTCTAAGTTATTGATTTTTAAGCGTTTTTTCTTGACGCGCAGGCTTTCACCCGCAATTGTCCGCCGCCTCACAGGAACGGCGGACTCACCATGCGGTCATTCTTTCAATTCTCTTATTTATCGCGTGGCGCACTGATCGCGGCCTTCGCCGCGGCCACGATCTCGGCGGCGACGGCCGACCCGCTCACCGACGGCGCCAAGGCCTACAAGCCGTTCGCGGCCGAGCACATCGGCATCGCGCTCGCCGGCGCCAAGGAATTGCAGGCTGCGGCCAAAGGCGGCGACGTCAAGGCGGCACAGGCGGCATGGATCAAGTCGCGCAAGGGCTGGGAAGCGGCCGAACCGATCACCGGCGAGTTCTTCTCCAAGCTCGATGACGCGATCGACGCCTGGCCCGACGCCAAGCAGGGATATCACGCGATCGAAGCCGCGCTCTTCTCCGGCAAGCTCGACCAGATCGCGGCGCCAGCCGACAAACTGGTCGCCGACCTGACCGAGTTCGACAAGCAGATCAAGGCGCCGGGCTTCACGTTCGCGCCGCAGGGGCTCCTCAACGGCGCGTCCAAGCTCGCTTACGAAGTCGGCGAGAACAAGTCGAAGGGCGGCGAGTCGCCCTATGCGGGCACCTCGCTCATCGACATGGGCGAGAACGTCGAAGGTATCGAAGCGGTCTTCAAGCTGGCCTTCGAGCCGGCGCTGAAGGCACGAGACAAGAAGCTCGCCGCGGCCATCGACGACAAAATCGAGGACGTCGAGAAGCTGGTGAAGGTCGGTGACATGAAGAAGGTCGACCAGGCAGCGCTCAAGCGCAACGGCGAGGAGCTCGCGGTGCTGCTGCAGAACGCGGCGTCGAAGCTCAAGCTCAAAAAGCCATCGGTCGGCGAGTAAGGCCGATGCGCCCGCTGGCACGCATCAGGTATGGCATCGCCGCGAGCCTCGCGGCGATGCTCGTCGCGGGTGCCGCGCTGGCGGCGCCGATCGTCACCAAGGAAGGCGTGCTGCCGTTCGGCACCGAGCTCGGCGAGGATGCGGCTGCGCTGCCGACCGAGCTGTTCGCCACCGAGCTTGCCGGCGGCAAGCGCTCCTATCAGCAGAAGCTCGGCGATATGCTGTTCTCGTCGCCGGCAATCTTCGGCGGCGTGGCGAAGCAGGCGGGCATGAGCTGCAATACATGCCACGCGCAGGGCGCGGGCAATGCGGCGCTCTTTGTCCCGGGCCTTTCCAGCCGGCACGGCAACTTCGATACGACGGGCGCGCTGTTCAATCCGAAGACCGACAACGGCCTGTTCGACCCGGTGACCGTGCCCAGCCTGCGCGGCGCCAAAAATCTCGCGCCCTATGGCCATGACGGCCGCTTCGCCTCGCTGCGCGATTTCATCCGCAACGTCGTGGTCAATGAATTCGCCGGCCCGGAGCCGTCGGGCGAAGTGCTCGACGCGCTCGTCGCC
>Ga0208357_1000532_pt1 | contig 30650 bp, 23 predicted proteins | sample NGESurdeep092012_6_FD_184487 | JGI IMG/M metagenome (GOLD analysis project Ga0208357, IMG submission 184487) | Arctic peat soil microbial communities from Barrow, Alaska - NGEE Surface sample F52-2 deep-092012 (SPAdes) | ecosystem: Environmental > Terrestrial > Soil > Wetlands > Peat ...
CCGCCGTCAGCGCCCGGGTCTCGTCCCGGTTCAAATGCTCGGGGATCAGGTTGCGGCCGTTGCCGATGAACAACAGTGGACAGTAGTTCCAAACAAAGAAACGCGAAAAAAAGTCTTCCGGTGTCCCCATGCGCGCCTGCGCCCATCGCCAGACCCGCGAACCACTGCCTTCGCTACGGTGGCAGGCCATGCCGAGGATCGGGTAGCGGGGATGTTGCTCGGGCAACGTGTCGCCGAGGCGCGCCTCTATCCCGAACCACTCGCGCACCATCACCACATCGCCGAACGGCACGCCCGTCTGCGTCATGCCCCACGGGCCGGGATTCATGCCCAGCAACAACACCCTGCCGCGGGTGGCACCATAACGCTGCAGATATTCCCGGTGCGCTGTCCACGCGTAGTCGAGAGGGTTGTAGACATGGCTTGGCGTGGTGAAGCGCAAACCACCGGCTTCATGCGCCAGGGTGCGAGCCACCTCGAGCAGGCTGGATTGCTTCATATGGGAAGTTATGCGAGAGGGACTTCGACTTGGCAGTGTAAACCTCCGGCTGCGGGAACCCGGCTGAGAGGCTGTGAGCTTTTCAACCTCTCAGCCCGGCCACGGCGAGGGCATGGATGCCCGAGTTGAGGCAACGCAGGAGCAGTTGCCCGAGGGCCGGTCGCGAATCGAGCACGCAAGTGCTTGATTCGCGTGAGCGAGTACGGGCCTGTACCGGACTCGCTATAGAAGAAAACCACAGGAAGTGGTTTTTTTCACAAGCTCTAAGCGGCACGTACCGCCTCCGGCCACGCTTTCGCCGACGAGGCACTTTCGCCGGCACGGGATATGCGATCAAGATCGGCGGCGAGGCGTGCGCACACTCCCCGATGCCCAACAGGCCTGGAACCGGCAGATGGGTCCAATGCAATCCTTCCTGCTCCAGCTCCGGCGGCGCAACGTGCTTCGCGCCGCCGCGTTCTATGCGGCCAGCGCGTGGCTGCTGGTGCAGGTCGCGACCCAGGTTTTTCCGTTCTTCCATATCGCCGAGTGGGTGGTGCGCTGGATCGTGACCGCCGCCGTGGCCGGCTTTCCGTTCGCCATGCTGTTTTCCTGGTTCTACGAATGGACGCCACAGGGCCTGCAGCGTGACAGCGCCATGGCGCCGGACGCACCCGTGCGGCGCGAAACCGGCCGCAAGCTCGATCGCGCGATCATCGTGGTGCTGGCGCTGGTCGTGGTCGCGCTGCTGGCCGACAAGATCGTGCCGCATAAAGATTCCGGAGCACTGCCAGACAAGTCCATCGCGGTGCTGCCGTTGATCAATGAAGGCGGCAATCCGCACGACGACTATTTTTCCGATGGCCTGTCCGAAGAACTCATCGCCGCACTGGCCCAGGTCGGCGACCTGAAGGTGATCGGCCGCAGTTCGTCGTTCCAGTTCAAGGGGAACACCACCGACAGCCGGACTGTCGGCGCGAAGCTGGGCGTCGCCAACTTGCTCGAAGGGACCGTGCGTCGGCAGGACAGGCGCGTGCGCATCGTCGTCGAGCTGGTCAATGCCGCGGACGGACGGCAACTGTGGGCGCAGACCTATGACCGTGAGCTGGACGACATCTTCACGGTGCAGGCCGATATCGCCCAGTCCGTGGCAACCGCACTGAAGGGTGCGCTGCGTCCATCGTCGCGCGGCGCCGGCCCGAAGCATCACGTCCCGCGCTTCGAAACCTACGACCATTTCCTGCTCGGCCTGCAACTGCTGGTGCGCGGTGAAAGCTCGGAATTTCCGAAAGCCGTGGAGGCGTTCAGCCGGGCGGTGGAGCTCGATCCGGACTACGCGGAGGCGTATTCCTACCTGGCGATGGCGGAAAGTTTCGCCGCCGAAAACCATTCCGGCGCGCCGGAAGCCGCCGCCGGTCGCCGACGCGCGATGGCAGCGGCACAGCGCGCCGTGGCGCTTGATCCCCAGCTGGGCGCTGCCTATGCAGCACGCGGCTATCTGCGCGCCCAATACGACTGGGACTGGGGCGGCGCGCTCAGCGACTTGCGCAGCGCGGTGCAACTGGACCCGGGCAATGCCCGCAACCAACTGCGCTATGGCTACCTCCTGTCGGCGACCGGCAGCTTGCGCGAAGCCGATCTTGCATTCGAAAAGGCGATCGAGCACGACCCACTGTTCCCGCCGGCGTGGTATTGGCTGGGCCGCACCAAGGCGGCCCAGGGCGACTATGCCGGTGCACGCCGCGCGATGCAGCGTGTGCTCGCGATAAATCCCGACTACACGGATGCGACCACGTACCTGGGCGTCCTCGCACTGCTTGAGGGAGACACCGCCGCGGCTCGCACGATCTTCGCCACGGCGGATACGCCGTGGTACCTGGCCATGACCCAGCACGATCTGGGCCAGTCCGCCCTGGCCCGCCAAACGCTGGATGCCTTCATCGCCACCCACGCGGACGACGGCGCCTATTCGATTGCACAGGCGTACGCCTGGTTCGGCGATAGCGACCAGGCGTTCGCCTGGCTCTCGAAGGCAATCCATCGGCACACTCCCGACCTTGGCGGCGTCAATCGCGATCCGCTGCTGAGCAGCCTGCGCAGCGACCAGCGCTTTGGCGATGTCCTCAAGCAAATCGGTTTGTCGCCCGTCGCCGTTGCTCCGCTGGCGGCAGCATCCAGCCGGGCCGCGCGACCTTGAAAGTCAGGATGGGCCCGGTCCGGGACACGCATGTCCGAAAGTCGCCCGATGGCCGTCGTTCCCTCAGAACTGGCTGAGTCGTCTCGGACCTCGTTTGTCGCGTGCGCCGCGGCTGGAATTGGTGGATCATCATGCCGTCGGCGAGGCGCCGGTTCCGGAACGCATCGGCATGGGCGCATTCGATTCCCTGTTGGTCGAGCTCAAGCGGCGCCACGTCTATCGCGTGGCGGTGGTCTACGCCGCGGTTGGCTGGTTGCTGGTGCAGGTCGTCACCCAGGTGTTTCCGGTCTTTTCGTTTCCGACGTGGACGGAACAGCTTGCGGTGATCGGCCTGATCGGAGGTTTTCCGATTGCGCTGGTGCTGGCGTGGGCGTACGAACTGGAGCCTGACGGACTTCATCGCGACCCTTCGCCGCTCCCCGAATCCGGTCAGAAACGAAATCATCGCATCGATATTGCGATTGGCCTGCTCGTCACGCTGTCGCTGGCGGTGACCGCCGTGATCTGGTCGCTGCACCGGGCACCGGCAAAAGTCAGCCTGCTACCCGCCTCCACCCGGATGGCAACACCGATCCAGGCGCCGCCACGATCCCTGGCCGTTCTGCCGTTCGAAAACATGAGCGGCGATCCCAAACAGAAATACTTCAGCGAAGGGATTTCCACCGAATTGATCGGGCGGCTTGCGCGCAATTCCAATCTGCACGTCGCAGCACGCACATCGTCGTTCTTCTTCGAGGGCAAACAGCAGGACATCCGCGTCATCGCGCAAAAATTGAACGTGCGCTCGGTCCTCGAGGGCAGCGTGCAGTCGGACGGCGGCCACGTGCATATCGAGGTGTCGCTGGTCAATGCCGCCGACGGATATCAGTTGTGGTCGCAAAGCTACGACCGCTCGCTGAGCGACATCCTTGCCGTGCAATCGGAGATTGCACAATCCATTGCCCAGGCGCTGGCGCCTGCGCTGAGCGACGCGCAAATTCCGAAATCCGGGCAGATCGATCCCGCTATCTATCGCGACTATCTGCAAGGCCAATCCTATTTCGATCAAACCTTGAGCGAAGGCCAGACGCCCGCGTCGCGAGACGCCTTGAACAGGGCGGTGGTGCTGTTCCGGAAAGTGACCGCGGCGGCGCCGGATTTTGCCGACGGCCAGGCAGCGTTGGCGAACGCGCTTTTGTACGTGGATGATGCGCTGGACGATCAGATCAACGCGGCGCTTGGGCACGCGCTCTCGGTCGACCCGCAGAACCCGGAAGCACTGAAGGTGGCGATCGACCTCGCGACCCGCCGCCGGGATTGGGATGGCATTATCAGGAACGCTCTGATCCTGAAGCGGACTGCCGGGCATACCGCCGCCGGTGCCGAAGGCATGAGCGACGCTCTTTTCGCTTTTTCACTGTTTGATGCGCAGGCCATGTATACGCGCGAGTGGGCGCAAACCGACCCGTTTTCCTACAACGCGTGGGCGGCGGTCATGAACAACTATTTTGCCAACGCGCATTTCGCAGATGCCCTCGCCGCCGCCAGTGAAGCCTTGGCGCTGCATCCGGACGATCCCGTGACCCACCAATACCAGTGCGTTTCGTTTGCGAGTCTCGATCGCATCAAGGAGGCGACCGCGGTTCTGGATACCCTTTCGACGCCCGGCATTCCGGTACCTCTCCACACGCATTGCAAATTCTTTGTCTTGCTGCACAGCGCCGGCCCGAAAGCGGCGATTGCTTTCGTCGATGGCGTGCTGGCGCACCATCCCGATGACGCCGGCACTCCTGGCGACGTGGGCTTCATGCTCAGCCATACCGGCGCCATCAATCAAGCGATGGACTGGTACGAGAAGGCGTTCAACAAGAACCATTGGGCCTTCGGGTTCTATCCGGGAAAAACGGCGACACAGACATTCCTCGACAGCCCGCGCTGGATCGCGCTGACCCAACGGCCCGAATACCAACGTTGGCTGGCGGCGCGAAAACGCGCCCAGGTCGAACTGGCCAGCGCGATACCGTAAAGCAGCGCAACCGGCATGCGCTTCAGTGCACTTCCTGCGATGGAAGGCGAGCAACCAGTTCAGAACCCGGGCTACGCCGGTGTCGAAATCCCTTACACAATCGCGCTCAGCCAGGCACGCGAATAAACACCACGACCTTGGCTGGCTTGCAATTCCGACCTTTTCGTCCGGAAGGCGCGGCAGGACTGGGGAAAGTCCACTTCCGTGAGGTTGCCGGATTCCTGTTTCGGCCGGGTGTTTTTCGGCGTTTGCATCTTTTGGTGCCCGCCGCAGGCACAGAAGGTGCCGAAGTTCTTTACAACAATTCCCTGATCAAGCCGCTTGCCACTGAAATATATTAAACAAAAACAATAACTTGCATAGATGGCACATCAAATGCTTCATTCAGGAGTTACCCAAACGAACCCGCAGAGCGGTATGCCCTGCTCGATGTACCACCAGGAGGTTGCCACCATGAATGCGATAGAAAGCACCTTGATGAAGGCGAGGCTTTTGACGACCGGCGCGATGCTAGCAATGTTTGTATTGACGCCTTATGCCCAAGCAACCACCGTCCAGATCGGCTTCACCGGCGCTTTGGGCAGCGGGCACGCTTCACTGAATGTCGGGCCCGATACCACTGGGGTTGAACCAGCTGGTACAGGTGATCCAGCCGGGGCCCAGCTGATCACGGGCGCCAGCGGCACCTTTACGAACTCGACCTTCGGCAACGTAACGATCACCGGGGTGCTGGCGCGCAACTTCGCCACGCCGTTCGATATGCAACCCGGTGGCAGTTGGCAACCCGGCGACCTGCCGTTCCCGGCGAGCTTCAGCCAGCTTGCCGCGTCCGGCACCTCGGCGCAGGACAATGGTGTGATTACGTACGATGACCTTTTTTACGCCCATGGCTCGCCAGAGTCCTGTTGGGATTATCCCTTCTTCGGCGGATTCCTCGACCCCTATGGCGTGATGTTCTCGCTCAGCAACGGCGGTTACCTGGATCTGTGGAGCTTCGGGGTGGTTTCCCCTGACTTCTTTGGGCCGGGGTCCGGTGGCCTTACCTACGGCATGGCAGTCATTCAATCAATTCCCGACGGCGGCTACGAAGTTTTGGCTGGTGCACCGTTCGCCAGCGCGTCCGTGCCGGAGCCAAAATTCCTGTGGCTGTTCGGCATCGGAGTGCTTGGACTGTTTGCTTGGCGCCGGTCGGCAGAATTGCGCAAGGCATCTCGCACCGGTTGATCAAAGCGGGTCGGAGCCGAGTGGCACCTGCCTGAAGGTCACCCGGCTCCCCACCGTTTGCGCTGAGCGGCTGTGAATAGTGCTCTTGTTTGAACCGATGCCATCCATGGCATCAGCCCTTCGGGCAGCGTTGCTGCTCAAGATGGCAAGCCTGCCATCTTGTTCCCCGCTTCGCGGGGGAAGGAAAACTGGACTCCGCGCCAGCCCATCGCCGGCATGTCCTTCGACATCCTCGCTCATCAAAGCTGTGGCCATCCGTGGCCACTCCCCGCGTGCGGCCATCGGCCCACGCTCAGGGCCTGCCCCGGACCTGATCCTGTCTCTTGATCACACCTTGGATTAGTGCAGAAGAGCCGGCAGGCAGTGCCCGTCCCACGATCGCCGCGCCGTAGGGCGGGCACTGCCGCCGGCTTTTTACCGCGGTATTCGATAGAGATCTGATCAAGAGACAGGACTCGATCCGGGGCCGAACGGGGCTAAAGCAAGTGCCATTCGGCTCTGACCCGGTTAGTCGGACCCGGCTGGTCGAGACGCCAGAGGTCGGCGGTGGTCAACGGAAAGTTTCGGCGCCCGTTGTGTCTGAGGCGAAGCCTGCGGCTGGCACAATGGCATCCATGGCGTAGCTGCATCCCGGAGGTGCGACTGCTAAACAAACGCTCGTCGCAGGTACAGAAAAGCATGCAGCACATTTCCTGGAAGAAGCTCACGCTGGCCGTCGCCGGACTGGTGGTGATCGGCCTGGTGTTGCATGATCGGTTGGGTAGTGGCGGCGACGCCGCCACGATCAAGCCAGCCCCCGCGATTCCCGTGCAGATCGCGGTGGCGCAGCGCGGCGACCTGGCGCTTTCGCTCGCCGTGATCGGCCGTGCCGAAGCCTATTCCACGGTCACCGTGCAATCGCGGGTGAGCGGGCAGCTGAAATCGCTGGCGTTCACCCCCGGCGCCCACGTGCACGCCGGCCAGGTCATCGCGCAGATCGATCCAAGCCTGTTGCAGGCCCAACTGGACCAGTCGCGCGGCAATCTGGCGAAGGACCAGGCGCAACTGACGAACGCGCAAAAGGTGCTGCAACGTTACGCGCCGATACTGGCCAAGGGCTATGTATCCAAGACGGACTACGACACCTACAAGGCGAACGTCGGCGTCTACACCGCCAGTGTGAAGGCTGACCAGGCGGCGGTGGAAATGGCGCAAACCCAACTGGGCTACGCGCAGATCAGCGCACCGATGGACAGCGTCGCCGGCGCACCGCTGATGTATCCGGGCGCGCAGGTGAATGCCAACAGCACCAATCTGGTGGTGCTCAACCAGTTGCGCCCGATCCACCTCGACTTTGCCGTGCCGGAAGCGGCCTTGCCCGCGATCAAGGCCGCCTACGCCCGCGGCAAGGTCACGGTGAGCGCGACCATTCCCGAAACATCCGGCGCACCGCTGCTCGCCACGCTGGATTTCATCAACAACGCGGTGGACACGAACACCGGCACGGTCGAACTCAAGGCCAGTTACCCCAACGCCGACGACCGCCTGACGCCTGGTCAGTTCGTGCAGGTGGTGCTGCCGACCACGCGTCTGGAGAACGTGGTGACGGTGCCGGCGGTGGCGCTGCAAAACTCGCCGGAAGGCAGCTTCGTGTTCGTGGTCGATCCGGGCGACACGGTGCAGCAGCGGATGGTGACGATCGGCCCCGGCAACGGCGACCGCCTGGTGATCGCCAAAGGCCTGACCGGCGGCGAGCGCGTTGTCACCGATGGCCAGATGCTGCTGACCAAGGGCGCGCACGTACGCGTCACCTCCGGCTGAGCCGATGAACCTGCCTGCCCTGTGCATCCGCCGGCCGGTGATGACGGCACTGTTGATGATCGCGTTGGTGGTATTCGGCATCGCCGCCTACCCGCGCCTTCCGGTGAACGAGTTGCCGAACGTGGACTTCCCCACCATCTCGGTGAGCGCCAGCCTGCCTGGCGCTTCGCCGGAGACGATGGCGACGGCGGTGGCCACGCCACTGGAAAATCGCTTCTCGGCGATTGCCGGCATCTCGTCGATGACCTCGACCAGCGCGCTGGGCTCCACCTCGATCACGTTGACGTTCGAGTTGAGCCGCAGCATCGACGGCGCCGCGCAGGACGTGCAGGCGGCGATCTCGGCGGCGCAGCGGCAACTACCCACCACGATGCCGACGCCGCCCACGTTCCGCAAGGTGAACCCGGCCGACAAGGCGATCCTGTACCTCACGCTCAGCTCGGACACGTTGCCGTTGTCCACCGTGGACGAGTACGGCGAAACCCAGCTGGCGCAGCGGTTGTCGATGATCGACGGCGTGGCGCAGGTGGACGTGTTCGGCTCGCAGAAATACGCGGTGCGCATCAGCGTCGACCCGAACAAGCTGGCTGCCAACGGCATCGGCATCGACACGTTGCAGCAGGCAATTGCCGATGCCAACGTCAACCTCGCCACCGGTTCGCTCAACGGCAGCCGGCAATTGCTGCAGGTGAATTCGGACGGCCAATTGCAAAGCGCCGCGCCGTACAACAACGTGGTGGTGGCCTATCGCAATGGCGCGCCGATCCGGCTGTCGCAACTTGGCCATGCCAGCGATGGCGTGCAGAACGACCAGGTGGCGAGCTGGTTCAACGGCAAGCGTGCGGTGGTGCTGGCAATCGACCGCCAACCCGGCTCCAACACGGTGGCGACGGTCGATCGCATCCGCGCCGTGTTGCCGCAATTCGAGGCGACGCTGCCGCCGTCGGTCAAGCTTGGCGTGCTGTACGACCGTTCCGATTCGATCCGTTCTTCCGTGGATGACGTGCAATACACCTTGCTGCTGGCCGGCGCGCTGGTGATCCTGGTGATCTATCTGTTCCTCGGCAGCGTCTCGGCTACGCTGATTCCCGCGCTGGCATTGCCAGTGTCGGTGATCGGCACGTTCGGCGTGATGTATGCGCTGGGCTACAGCCTGGACAATCTCTCGTTGCTGGCGCTGACCCTGGTGGTTGGCTTCGTGGTGGACGATGCGATCGTGATGCTGGAGAACATCGTGCGCCATGTCGAGGATGGCATGGACCCGTATGAGGCATCGCTGAAAGGCGCCGCCGAGATCGGCTTCACGATTTTCTCGATGACGCTGTCGCTGGTGGCGGTATTCCTGCCGGTGATGTTCATGGGCGGCATCGTGGGGCGGCTGTTCCACGAGTTCGCGGTGGTCATCAGCACCGCGATCCTGATTTCCGGCTTCGTCTCGATCACGCTGACGCCGATGCTGTGCAGCCGCTTCGTCAAACATGCCGAGCATGAGAAGAAGTCGCGCGCGGTGCTGTGGTTCGACCAGGGTTTCAACCATGTGCGCGATGGCTACAACCGTTCGCTCGGCTGGTCGGTGGCGCATCCGCGCGTGGTGCTGGGCGTGTTCTCCGCCAGCCTTGCGGCGACCGCGCTGCTGTTCGTGGTGGTCGACAAGGATTTCATCCCGGCCGGCGACAGCGGCCAGCTGATCGTCAACGTGGAAGGCCCGGACGACATCTCGATCACCGGCATGAAACTGCGCCAGCAGCAACTGGCGGCCATCGTGGCGAAGGACCCGAACACTGCCAGCTACATGTCGTCGGTGGGCAGCGGCGGCTCGCGCACCACCACCAACAACGGCTCGATCTTCATGCGGCTGAAGCCGGCCAGCGAGCGCAAGCTCGATCCGCCGCAGATCATCCAGGAGCTGCGCGCGAAGTTCGCCAAGGTGCCGGGCATCCGTGCCTACATCCAGAACCCGCCGGCGATCCAGGTGGGAGGCCGACAGTCCAAGGCGGAATACCAGTACACGCTGCAGTCGATCGACTTGCAGGCGCTGTACGCGTGGTCAGGCACGGTGCTGCAGGCATTCGGCAAGCTTCCCGGTTTCCAGGATGTCACCAGCGATCTGGACCTCAACGGTCCGGCGATCACCGTACATGTGGATCGCGACAAGCTGGCTCCGCTGGGCCTGACCATGTACCAGGTGCAGACCGCGCTGGGCAGCGCATTCGGCGAGAACCAGGTGTCCACGATCTATGGCTCGGCCACACAGTACTGGGTGATACTGCAGGTCAACTACGCGCAGCAGAACGACCCGGCGGTGCTGTCGCAGCTGTACGTCACCTCCAGCACCGGCACGCTGGTGCCGCTGAGCGCCGTGGCAAGTTTCCAACGCACCTCGCAGCCGCTCACGGTGAATCATCAAGGCCAATTGCCGGCGGTGACGATCTCGTTCAACCTGGCGCCGGGCGTGAGCCTGAGCCAGGCGGTGTCGAGCATCGACGGCGCGATGCAGAAACTGAACCTGCCGGCGTCGATCACCGGCAGCGTGCAAGGCACGGCGCAGGCGTTCGAGCAATCGATGCAGGGCATGGGCCTGCTGCTGGTGCTGGCGGTGTTCGTGATCTATCTGGTGCTGGGCATCCTGTACGAGAGTTTCATCCACCCGCTGACGATCCTGTCCGGCCTGCCGGCTGCGGGGGTGGGCGCGCTGCTGACCCTGATCATCTTCAACCAGCCACTGGACCTGTTCTCATTCGTCGGCATCGTGATGCTGATCGGCATCGTCAAGAAAAACGCGATCATGCTGATCGACTTTGCCCTGGAGCGGCAGCGCGTGGAGGGCATGGCGCCGGCACAGGCCATCGTCGAGGCCTGTCACGTACGTTTCCGCCCGATCATGATGACGACCATGTCCGCGTTTGCCGGCACCATGCCGATCGCGCTGGGCATGGGCGCAGGTGCGTCGTCGCGGCGCGCACTGGGTCTGGCGGTGGTCGGCGGCCTGCTGGTGTCGCAGCTGCTCACGCTGTACCTGACGCCGGTGATCTACATCTACATGGATCGACTACAACAACGATTCCATCGCGGCACGAGGCAAATTCCCACGCTGGAGCACCCCACCACGGCCAGCCCGGAGTCCGGGCGGTAGAAACCGAACAGGCGACTTTGCAGCCCGGACGGTTTCTGCGCCCACGCTCCTAGGAAATCCTTTCGTTTGCCGTGACCTCGGGAGCCGCCACTTCGCGCGGGAACAGGTACCGACTCACCAGTGCAGCGAGCACCGCGCCCACCAGCGGGGCAACGATGAACAGCCACAGTTGGCTCAACGCCTCCCCGCCCACGAACAAGGCTGGCCCGAGGCTGCGTGCAGGATTCACCGACGTGCCAGTCAGTGGAACCCCGACCAGGTGCACCGTCGCCAGCGCCAGGCCGATGGCCACACCGCCCAACTGCGGCCACGCCGCCTTGCGCGTCACCAACAGCACGGTAAAGACAAACAGGAAGGTCAGCACCACTTCGGCAATGAACGCGCCAAGCATATCCAGGCCGACCATTGAACTCGCGCCAAACCCGTTGGCACCCAGCCCGACCGTTGCCGTCGAATAACCCTTGGCGCCGGAGATCATCCACAGCAACGTGCCGGCGCCGGCGATACCTCCGACAAACTGGGCGATCCAGTAACCGACCGCCTCGGCAATGCCAATCCGGCCGGCAACCCAGAAACCCATCGTCACCGCGGGATTGATGTGCGCGCCCGAAATCGGACCGATACCGTAGGCGAGGATCAGCATGACCAATCCGAACGCCAGCGCGGTGGCGACGACTCCCGCAGAAATACTTTGGCCGTCCAGTCCAAAGCCGAAAGAAAGCGTGGCCACGCCGGCCCCCACAAACACCAGAAGCGCGGTACCGAGAGCCTCAGCGACCAATTTGCGCATGTCCATGGAATTCCCCGTCAGTCAGGTTATGGTGCTACGGCGGATAGTACGCTGCGGCAGGGGCCGCCTGCCAACCTCTTGTCAGACGTTGCCCCTGGCACTTTTTGCTGACACCTTTTTTGACGTTCGTTCAGTGCGAAAGGACACCCAAGGTGTGCAACCACGTCTCCACCAGCCGCGGCCACTGCGCGATCGGGCGCCGCCTCGCGTTAACATGCGCACCCGATTCCCGACAGACTTGCCCGCTTTTGTTTCCCCTGTCCCCTTTATTGCTGTGCGCGGTTGCAAAATCCCCGTGGACGTTCCCATAGTGGCGAACGGCAGCCATCACAGAGTTGCCGACTCCCCAAGAGGACCCACTGCCATGAAAAAAGCCGCCCTGGCCTCGGCTCTCGTTTCGCTCGCCTGCCTCTTCTGCGCCGCCTCGCTCGCGACGCCCGCACCGGGTTCCGATACCGCAAAGATCACGCCCGACATGATCCAGACCGCGTCGGATATTCCGGCCGACTGGAAGCAGCCGCAGGGCAATTTCGACTACATCAAGCGCGACGTGATGATCACGATGCGCGACGGCGTGAAGCTGCACACCGTGATCCTGATTCCCAAGGGCGCGCACAACCTGCCTATCCTGCTCGAACGCACGCCTTACAACGCCAGCGGCTTCATGCCGGACAACAGTCCGCACATGGCCGACGCGGTGTGGTCGGGCGACAAGGACTGGGCTGACGGCAGCTACGTTCTCGTCTGGCAGGACGTGCGCGGCAAATACGGATCGGAAGGCAAGTACATCATGACGCGCCCGCCGATGGGGCCGCTCAACCCGACCAGGACCGACGACACCACCGACGCCTGGGACACGATCGACTGGCTGGTGAAGAACATCAAGCAGTCGAACGGCAACGTCGGCATGATCGGCTCGTCCTATGACGGCTGGACGGTCGCCATGGCCCTGCTCCACCCGCACCCTGCGCTGAAGGCCGCAGCGCCGGAAAGCCCGATGATCGACGGCTGGATGGGGGACGACTGGTACCACTACGGCGCCCTGCGCCAGGTGAACCTCGACTACTTCAGCGGCCAGATGAGCAAGCAGGGCGAGGGCGAGGGCATCCCGCGCGTGAGCTACGACGACTACACCAATTTCCTCGAAGCCGGGTCGGCTGGCGCGTATGCCGAAGCCAACGGCTTCAAGCAGCTGCCCTGGTGGAACCGCTTCTCCGCACATCCCGCCTACGACGCCTTCTGGCAGCTCCAGGCGCTGGACAAGCTGCTCGCCGCGCATCCTTCCAACGTGCCCACGATGTGGCTCCAGGGCCTGTGGGACCAGGAGGACATCTACGGCGCCGTGCATGCCTGGGAGGCGCTCAAGAAGGCCGGGCACGGCGCCAATAATCACCTGGTGATAGGCCCCTGGTGGCACAGCCAGATCAACCGTGACGGCTGGAACATGGGACCGCTCAAGTGGCCGGGAAACACCACCGCGCAGTTCCGCCAGAGCGTGATGATCCCCTGGTTCAACCATTACCTGCGCGGCACGCCGCTGCCCAAGCCGCTGCCCCAGGCCATGATCTACAACGCGGTCGAGCAGCATTGGGACAACTTTGTCGATTGGAAGGTGGCAAGCAACCAGCAACTCACCCCACTCTATCTGCAGGCGAACAAGGGCCTGGGCTTCGAGCAGCCAAGCGGCGGCGGCGACAGCTACGTCGCCGACCCGGCCAAACCGGTGCCCTATTTGCCACGCCCGATTCCGCAAAAGAACGACCAATGGCGCACCTGGCTGGTCCACGACCAGCGCTTCGTGACGGACCGGCCCGACGTGCTGTCCTACACCACGCCGGTGCTGACCAAGACCGTCACGGTTCAGGGCGCGCCGATCGCCGACATCTTCGCCAAGACAACCGGCACCGATGGTGACTTCGTGGTCAAGCTGATCGACGTCTATCCCGGCACCGATCCCGCCGATCCCACGATGGGCGGCTACGAGCTGCCGGTCGCGCTCGACATCTTCCGCGGACGCTATCGCAAGAGCTTCGCCGACCCGGCACCGATCCCGGCGAACCAGGTGCAGGAATACAAGTTCCGCCTGCCGACCGTGAACTACGCGTTCAAGCCCGGCCACCGGATCATGGTGCAGATCCAGTCCAGTCTGTTCCCGCTCTACGACCGCAACCCGCAGACCTGGGTGCCCAACATCCTGTTCGCCAAGCCGTCCGACTACCAAAAGGCGACGGTGACGATCGAGCACGGCCCTGATGGACGCAGCGCGGTGCTGCTACCGGTGGTGGCGGCCGCGACCAGCAGCGACTGAACCGGATCCCGACCCGGTAATGAAAGTCCGCCGGCAAACGGAAAAGCCCGGTTCGCGCTCTCGCACGGACCGGGTCTTGCGAAACAGGAGTCAGAGTCGACTGTTTGAGAAAGTTCACTCTGGACTACCCTGTTTTGTCGTTTTGGTCCACGCTGACCCGCGCTCTTCTTCTTGAGAAGGTGCACTTCGGCCCCGATGCTCTTGACCATATGACTCCCTTCGGCATGTGGCCATGTTCAACAAAATCAGAAACTGGCGCGAACGGCGCATCATCGCCCGGCGCCCGATTGCCGAATCGCTCTGGAAAGATGCGCTGCAACGCTGTACTGCAGCGCGTCGGCTGGGCGCTTCGGACCAGGCCACGCTGCGCGTACTGGCGACGGTGTTCCTGGAGAACAAGTCGCTGGAACCGACCCAGGGCTTGCATCTGGACGACACCGACCGGGTCTTGCTCGCGGCGCATGCTTGCGTACCCATCCTGAAACTGGGCATGGACTGGTACGACGGTTGGCACAGCGTCATCGTGTACCCGGACGCGTTCATTCCACGTCGCCCACAAATGGATGCAGCGGGGGTGGTTCACCAGACCAACGCGATGATGGCCGGTGAGGCATGGGGGCGTGGGCCGGTGATCCTGTCGTGGGCGGATGTGCTGAACAGCGGGAAAAAACCGGGGCACAACGTGGTCATCCACGAAATGGCACACAAGCTCGACATGCTCAACGGGGACGCCAACGGCTTCCCGCCATTGCACCGGCGCATGGATCGCCGCGTATGGTCGCGGGTGTTCTCGAGCGCGTGGGATCGCCTGCAGGATGAGCAACGCAACGGGGCCGAGTTGCCGATCGACCCATATGCGCTTGAAAGCCCGGCTGAGTTCCTTGCGGTGGCCAGTGAGCAATTTTTCGAGGCACCGGCAACTTTGCGAGAGCATTTGCCGGACGTCTATCGGCAGCTCGAACTATTTTACCGGCAGCACCCGTTCTGAGTGCCTGGCGTCGGAGCCCCTGAAGCCATTTCGCCGTCAGAGGCCCTCTCTGGCACGTTCTCCCATCGATACAGGACGAGAAGCATTCCGCCCTTTGTCTGCCAAGGCGCACACAATGTTCGGCGTACCCTCCTGGCAACGTACCGGCCGCCAGTCGCAACCCCATCCTTTGTTGTCCCCTTGCAGGAGATGATTCATGGCATCGATCGAACCATCGTCGCGCTATGCGGCTTCCACCCGTTGGATGCATTGGACAATATTTGCACTGGTCGTGCTGGCTTACGTCTGCATCAACCTGTTCGAGCAGTTCCCCAAGGGCAGCACCACCCGCGGCAATGTACTGGCTGCGCATTACACCGCCGGGCTGGCGGTACTGCTGCTGTTGCTGCCGCGCTTGCTGTTGCGCCTGCGCAACGGACGTCCACCGATTGCACCACCGCCGCCGCGCTGGATCGAGTTGCTGGGCAATATCACGCACGTGGCGCTGTACCTGTTCCTGCTGATCCAGCCGATCCTCGGCATCATTACGTTGCAGATCGGGGGCAAGCCCGTCACCCTGTTCGGCGTGACCTTGCTGCCTTCGTTCGTCAGCCTGCCGGACCGCGTGCTGTCGCATCAGTTTGAAGACATCCACAGCACCATCGGCACGATCTTCTACTACGTGATCGGACTGCATATCCTGGCTGCCCTCTGGCACCACTTTGGTCGGCGCGACGACACGCTGAAGCGGATGCTCTGAACGCCAATCCCCGCGCCATTTCGATGCCTTTACTTCTGCAAGGATTTCCACGTGCACCGACGCCACCACGAAAGACACCGCACGGGTCGCATAGGCTGGTTGCGCGCCGCCGTGCTGGGCGCCAACGACGGCATCGTCTCGACGGCCAGCCTGGTGCTGGGCGTGGCGGCCGCGCATGCCAGCGGGCAGAACATCCTGATCGCGGGCGTCGCCGGACTGGTGGCTGGCTCGATGTCGATGGCTGCTGGCGAGTACGTGTCGGTGCATTCACAGGCCGACAGCGAACGCGCCGAACTGGAACGCGAACAGCACGAGTTGCAGACCGATGTGCACGCAGAACACAAGGAACTGGCGGCCATCTACGTGGGCCGCGGACTCGACCCGGCACTGGCCACGCAGGTGGCCAAGCAGCTGATGGCACACGATGCGCTCAATGCCCACGCGCGCGATGAGCTCGGCATCACCGAGGCGTTCAAGGCGCGACCGCTGCAGGCTGCCGGGGCCTCCGCACTGAGCTTCGCGGTGGGTTCCGCATTGCCGCTGCTGGTGGTGGCGCTGACACCGACCACCCTGCTGTTGCCGCTGGTGTTTGCCACGTCGCTGGTGTTTCTCGCCATGCTCGGCGGCCTGGCGGCACGCGCCGGCGGCGCGAACGTCGGCATCGGTGCCCTGCGCATCACGTTCTGGGGTGCATTGGCGATGGCGATCACCGCTGGCGTCGGCACGCTGTTCGGCGTGAGCGGCTGACGAGCGAAACCTTTGGCTTCCCGCGTCCCGTTTTCGGGAACCCTGAACGCAGGAACCTGTCTACCCGGGTTAGCCGCAACACGCGCTGACGTTATGCGCAGGTTTCGTATGGGTCATGCGTTTGAATAAGGCAGTGTCATCGAACGTTCCGGGCAGGTCCTACATCCGCAAGAGAAGGATCGTGCACGCGGCCTGGCCTTGCTCGACAGCGATACGCGCGAGACCCTGGGTCGCGGGCGCTGGCGACAGCCGCCGCTGACGCACCCGGCGTTCGCGCTGGCGCTGGCTCTGGTCTTGGTGCTGCACGCGCTGTTCGCGCTGGCGCTGTGGTACGAGATGTGGCCCAATCCGCCGCATCTGGCGGCGGCGCATGTCGATCAGGCGCTGATCGTGCGTCTGATCGAACATTCCAGCGCGCCGCGCGCCGCGCAGCCGCCTGCGCCGCCCACGCTGCCGCCGCGACAGGCGATGACTCGACGCGTTCGCCCCGTGACGCACGAGAAGCCAGCTCGTGACGCGATGGTCGTGCAGGATCATGCAGCGACACCTGCGCCGGCAGCCTCCGTGGCCACGCCGTCCGCCATCAGCGTGTTCGCGAAAGATGGCTCGGTGCGGCTGCCGCCCACGACGGAGATCACCTATGCAACAACAGGCGCCAAGGCCAAACCGGCCAAGCCCGCGGACGATCGTCGGATCATGCAGCACGACAGCAACCGGATGTACTACAAGGCCACCCGCTTCGAAAAATATTTCCCACCACCGAACGAGACTGCCGGTGGTGCGGTGGGTCGTCATATAGGCGATGCGATCAAGGAGATCGCCAAAAGCATGTGCGATCCCAAGAAGAGCAGTACGGCTTCCAACATGCTGTGCGGTGCACCTCCCATACCGCCGTCGCCCAAGGATGGCGACGAGCGCCTCAACCTGCCGCCGCCGGCGCTGGTCGACGATCCGCATCCGCCCACACCGCCGCCATTGTCGAGCTGTATTGCCGAGTACAAGGCGACCAAGCCGTTGTCGTATGGCTGTCCGATCAACACGCCCGACCTGGCCTTCAAGGCCGAGATGCGTGAATGCATCGATCTGTTCCGTGCAGGCAAGCGCCTCAAGACATGGTGCCCGGTCGATACGCCCAGGCGCGCAGCCGCCGAGTCGTCGGCGCCAGCGGCTTCCTCGAGCGTGGGTTCGCACTGAGCACCGTCGACCACACGTAGCGGCGGCCTCAGAAAACCGGAAGCAATCAAAGCCGGGCAGAACCCGTTCTGTCTATTTTCCAGCCGCCTCGATCTCCGCCGCCTTCTGCACGAGTTCCTTGATCTTGAGAACACGCCACTGTTCAGATTTTTTGAGTCCTTCGCGAGCCTCTTTGATCACTTCGTGGGCCAGATTTTGGCTAGTGTGATGCCGCTTCGCGTCGATAGCGGCATCCAGCCGTTGCTGGGCTGCCTTGATCGCTTTATCGACGCGGTAGAGGGGAGCATGCGGGTTCGTGGTCAGGGGTGGGTCATAGCTTTTCGTCATAGCTTTTCGTCATGGTTTTTCGTCATGGTTTTTCTTCGTGATCAGGACGGCACGATAGCCCAGTCAGTCTGCGACGGAGGAATCCAAGCGGCCCAGACAAAAACCTTTGGCCGCCCGATGAGCGTGCGACGGCCCGGGTGGGCAACGCGAGCCGAACCAGCCCAAGGCAATAACTTCCTCCGTCCCAGTTCCAGGCCCGCACCAGCAACGACGGGGTGATCAGGATGGCCAATTCGCCCTTCACCGCATCGGCAATCGCCGGCAACGCACGGGCGGTGGACGGCACGCCATCGAGCTGGATCCCGCCGACTCAATTGCATCAGTGGTCAGCGACAAGCCGGCATCTACTCTTCGCTGCGGCCTCGCCGGGGGAGAGCAAGTTCGCGCCATCAAATCCAGCGACGAAACGGCGATCCCTTTCTGTCGCCGTCATAACTGTCGGGATAATTTACAAAATTTGCTGATTTAGCGAATGAGCGCCGGCGCAAGCTACTGAATAATAACATATTAAACTAACGGCACAAATCTTGCTTTCTTGTAGGTGACTGCGAACGGACACAGGTCATTCGCAGCCGTCGAAATGTACGCCCGGAGAGTGAACGCTACGTCGATTGGAAGACCAATCGCCGCGAAGCTGCGGCATCTTTCCGGGAAATTGTGAGTCCACAGGGGGACATCATGAAAACGAAATTACCAATCTGGATGACGGCGCTCGGCCTGATGGTCGTTTGTTCAAGCGCGTCGGCAACGGTGCTGGGTGATACTTACCAAGGTGGCAACGGGCATGGTTACGGCGACGTGATCACCGACCCCGGGGTGACCATTTTCAATATCGATGGGATGGAGGCGAGCCTCTCTGGTAGTCAACTCACCGTCACCATCCATACCAACTTCGCCGGCCATGCGGGTGTGGATTCGCAATGGACGAGAAATGGCACCGGGATAGGCTACGGCGATCTGTTTCTTTCGACCGGCTGGACCCCGAACGGCTCGAGCCCCTACGACACTGACAACGCCGCCAACGGCAACCACTGGACGTACGCGTTTTCGCTGGACGATCCGCTCAACAACTCGGGCGGCAACGGCACCATCTACGCGCTTGGTGCCGGCAACGCCGGCAACCACAATCCCGATGTCCTGCTCTCCAACGACTTCATGAATTGCGGCGGCGGCTGCATCTACCGCGACGGTCAGGCTGTAGCGGTGAACAAGTCCCTGGCGACGGCGACGAATGCCACCGGGTCCTGGACGGTCGGCGACGGCTTCCTGAGATTCAGCTTTGATACGGCAGGCCTCGATCTGGACCCCACCAGCTTTGGCTTCCATTGGACCATGTATTGCGGCAACGACGTCATTGAAGGGTTGGACCCCGTGACCGCGGTCCCGGAGCCGAAGCCTGCCGGTATCTTTCTGCTGGGCATCGGCCTGATCGGGCTGGGTGTCATGCAACGGCGCAAAACCGCCCAGCGGTTCTGAACGGGTTCTATCTTCGAGCCGTGTGGCGGTCGAGGTTGTAGTCGAAGGAAGGCTGGCCGCAGTGCGAGGGCGTGGCTCATGGGGTTCGCATCTTTCGCCGGATGCTCAACTCTGAAATGCCGCCCTCGTCACCACGGCATCATCCCGGCGCGGGCCATGGATGATGCCAACCTTCGGGCGGTGGCTTCCAGGATGGACAAGACGCCGGGTAACTCCTGGCGTCTTTGCTTTGGAGGTTCGGATGATGAACATGCTTCGTATGGCGGTTGAAAAGGTGTCAGGGACAATTTCTGACGTTGGGTCAGGTTCTCGAAGCCAGGACTTGTCGATTTACCGCTGACGGCCGTCGGACATCCACCAGGCCGTTCAAATTGCCCCTGACACCTTTTTTTCCTATGCTCCCCATGCCCCACCTCAACGGCCAATCTGCTGTCAGAAATGCTCCCTGACACCATGTTTGACCAGCGAACTCCAAACGACGCAAGGATTCCACACATGTCACGTTTCCATCTTCCCCGCAGCGCCGCCATCGGCGTGAGTCTCGGCATTGCTGCTGCCTGCATGTCACTGCCCGCTTTTGCGGATGCGCCGATCACGGTGACTTTCGCGGCAAACAGCGTGTGGGCGCAGGAAATCGGTAACCTCAGCCATTCCAGGAACTCGAACGATTACACGGTTGCGGTCGCGGCGGGCAAGACATTGCAGCTCAACCTCCTCAGCCGCAATCCGAACGTGCATTTCAAAGTGAAAGACCAGAGCCACGGCAAGCGAATGATGGATAGCCTCGAGACGGGCGAATCCACCTGGTCATCACCGAACGTGACGGCGACCACGTACACGATCCAGGTCTACATCGACCCTGCCGCGATAGGATCCGATGAAAGCGCGAAATACGCGTTGCAGGTCGGGCAATACGGGGCCGAAGACATGCAACCCCCGACCACCGCCGTGACATTCCAGGCCAACAAGCCATGGTCGGAACAAGATGGCGCCCTGGCTTCCGGCGCGACCGCGCACAACTTCACCGTTTCAGTCGCGGCAGGCATGACCATCAAGGTCAACCTCGTCACGAGCAACCCCCAGTTGCACTTCAAGGTGGATGACCAGACCCATGACAAGAAGCTGGTTGACACAAGCACGACCGGGACGAACACCTGGTCCGAGTCGGTGGCGACAGCGACGAATTACATGATTCAGGTCTACGTCGACCCAGCGGCGATGCCGTCCGGACAAAAAGCACCGTACGCCCTGCAGGTCGGGCAATACGCGTCTGGGGACGCACAACCTGCGAAACCCGCCGGCGCGACCACGGCCGCGTCACCTGCTGTGGCAACATCGATGTCAGCGTCTCCGACCTCGCCATAAACAGCGGTATTCGCCGAAACGCCAAGCGGACCCGGCTTCGTCAGCTGGCGCGCATGGTCAGCGTTCCTCGTATGGTTTCGGAGGCAAAAGCACGGTCGGCCGTCAATACGTTGTGTTCGAGATAAACTTTTGTGTGAGACGTATTTTCATGTCGATCGCTAACCGGAAATGCCATATCCGAAGGTTATCGAGGTGGTATTTTATTTCATGAACAGTTGTTGTGGGTCGGTGTTATAAAAACCTGAGTTGCACACCACCGACTGGGCACAGGGACCTCAATGCGCACGTATGCCTGTACGACTTCCGTGCTGCTCGCTGTTGCAATTTCACTCACCGTCGCCAACGCCCGGGCCCAGGATGCGGCTACGCCGCCGAGTCCGAAAAAGGCGACCACCCTGGAGAAGGTCGTCGTCACCACCGGCACGCGCTCATTCGACCGGACCGAAGTCGACTCGCTGGCGCCCATCGACGTGCTTACGTCGAAAGACATCAAGGCCACCGGCGCTCCCAACCTGAGCGTGGCGCTGCGCATGTTGTTGCCCTCGATCAACTTTGCGCAGCCTTCGAACGTGGATGCGACCGAAGCGGTGCGTCCGGTGCAGTTGCGGGGCTTGTCGCCGGATGAGTCCTGGTGCTGATCAATGGCAAGCGCCAGCACAGCACGTCGGTTTTGGGCGTCGACAACGAGTCGTATGCCAGCGGCTCCTCGGGCGTCGACCTGAACGCCATTCCCACCAATGCAATCGATCATATTGAAGTGCTGCGCGACGGAGCGGCTGCGCAGTATGGATCGGACGCCATCGCCGGTGTCATCAACATCATCCTCAAGGGCGGCGCCGATCACGGCTCCGTCAGCGTGACCCACGGCGAGTACAGCGCCGGTGATGGCAGTACCTGGCAAGGCAGTGCGGATGGCGGTTTCAACCTGGGGACGAAGGGGTGGGTGCACGTCAGTGTCAACGCGCAGCACCAGGAGCCGACGAACCGCGCAGCTCCGGACTTCCGTTTTCCAGGGGATCCCACCTACGGCAAGGTGACGTTCCATGATGGCCTGCCGCTGTCCAGGTCCAAGGCAGGGACCATCAACTTCCAGTATGACCTGACGGCTGCCGCACAGTTGTACGGGTACTTCGTGTTCAGCAAGCGCAACGTAAGCGGCCACGGCTACTTCCGCTCGCTTTCGGCCTACAAGGACGACAACCCGGCTGCCGTGGCGGTATATCCGAACGGCTATCTACCCACCGAGAACAGCGCGCTGCGCGACGACTCCGAGGTGCTTGGCCTGCGCGGCACGACCATCGGTGATTGGCATTACGACATCAGTGCCAACGATGGCGGTAGCCACTGGAAGCTGCATACGGCGGACACCTTCAACTACTCGCTGGGTGCAGCATCACCGACAGGTTTTTACATCGGAACGACGGCTACGCGCGACAAGACGCTGAATGCCGATTTCATCAGGAGCTTCCGCCCCGGCTGGTTGCAAAGCCCGCTGACGGTGGCTTGGGGCCTCGAATACCGCGATGAGACCTATGCGCTCAAAGAGGGCGATCCAGCGTCCTATTTCGGCGAGGGTGCACAGGTATTTCCGGGGTTCCAGCCGGGCGACGCCGGCGAGTACTCCCGACAGAACAAGGCGGTCTATGTTGATCTGTCAACGGACTTGACCAGCAAGTTGACTACTGACGTTGCGGCGCGGTACGAGCGCTACAGCGATTTCGGGAATGCCACACCGTTGAAGGTCTCCGGGCGTTACGCCTTTACCGATAGCGTGGCGTTGCGCGGTACCGTGGCGACCGGGTTTCGCGCGCCATCGTTGGTACAGTCCTGGTACTCCAGTACATCGCTGAACTCGTTCAACGACCCGGTCACGGGAGCCCAGTATCTGGCAGCAGAACATACGTTTCCGGTGAACAACCCGGCAGCCATCGCGTTGGGTGCGCAACCGCTCAAAGCGGAAAAATCCCGCAATTACAGCTTGGGTCTGGTGCTCACGCCCGCCAGTGGTTTGTATGCGACGGTGGATGTCTACCAGATCAGTATTTCCGACCGCATCCGCCCCAGCAGCTTTCTGACTGGCCCGGACGTACAGGCTTACCTGACCTCGGTGGGGATACCGTTCGTCGCTGGCGGTGCGTTCTTCGTCAACGCCGTCAGTACGCGTACGCGAGGCGGAGATGTGGTGCTCAGTTACCCGTTTGATCTCGGCAACGACGGCACCCTCAAGCTCACCGGCGGCGTCAACTTCAACAAGACCGATGTCACCAAGATCAAACCGAACCCGCCGCAACTGGGTTTGGCCGGCCTGGTCCTGCCGGTGGTGGATAACTCGAGCTTGCTCCTGCTCACTGACAGCACGCCGAAAACCAAGGCCTTCCTGGGTGCGACATGGCAAGTCGGTGACTGGACGGTCAATGGCATGCTTACCCGCTATGGAACGTTCGTGGTGCCTGGCACCACGGCGATAGACAACCAGTCGTTCCCGGCGCGTTACGTACTCGACGCAAACGCCAGCTACACCTGGAACCAATGGATGTTTACCCTGGGCGCCAGCGATCTCAACGACGCCTATCCCGGCAAGAACAATGCCGACAACAACTTCAACGGCATGTTCGTGTATCCGCACAGGTCACCGATGGGCGACGGCGGTGCGTACATCTATGCGACTGCAGCGTTCAGCTGGTAACCACGGCGTCAGGCGTGGCAGCCGCGCCGACGGCTGCCCTATTCGAATCTTCGCTTTGAGGTGTGCGATGCGACCATTACGCTTACTGCTTCCTGCTTTGATTCTGGCGCCCGCCGTGACGGCCCTCGCGGCCAGCGCACCGATCGCCGGATTTCCCCCGAAACTCCCTGTCGCGAACCTGGTGCTGCGCAATGCCGTGATCGCGACGCTCGATCCCCTGCAGCCACAGGTGCAGTCACTCGCCGTGCGCGATGGCAAGATCGAGGCGGTCGGCAGCAACGACGCCATTGCCCACTACATTGGCAAGACCACCAGGGTACTGGATCTGCATGGTGCGTTCGTCACTCCAGGGTTCATCGAGGGCCATGGCCACCTGCTCGACACTGGGCAATCGCTGATGCAGCTCAATCTCGGCGCCGCGCCGAATTGGGATGCGGTAGTGGCCATGGTGAAAGCCGCCGTCGCCAAGGCCAAGCCGGGACAGTGGATCCTCGGCCAGGGTTGGCAGCAGGCGAAATGGAACAAGGTGCCGGCGCCCAATATCGATGGCTTGCCCTTGCCCACCAGCCTCGACGGGGTGTCACCAGATAATCCAGTGCTGCTGTCGCACGCCAGTGGGCATGCCATCTACGTCAATGCAGCGGCTCTGAAACTTGCCGGCATCACCGCCAGGAGCACGGATCCGGTGGGCGGCAGCATCGTGCATGACGCCCATGGCAACCCGATCGGCGTGCTCAGGGACACCGCGGGCGACGTCGTGTACCAGGCCTACAACCGCCACCTGGCCACGCTGCCGGCGGCAGAGAACGCTGCCCGGCGCGAGAGGGAATTGCAGCTTTCGGAACAGAATGCCGTCAGCAAGGGCATCACCACGTTTGTCGATATGGGCCAGGACTTCGAGACCGTGGACTGGTTGAAACAGCAAGCTGCCAAGGGTCTCCCGCTGCGTCTGTATATCAACGTCGGTGTCGAGTCCATTCCGGAACTCGAAAAGCATCTCGCGGGAGCCCGCACCATTGGTTATGCCAACAATCACTTCACCGTGCGCGGCGTGGGCGAAGACGTTTCCGATGGAGCGCTGGGTACGCGAAGTGCGTGGTTTCTGGAGCCCTACAGCGATGCGCCGGACATTTCCGGCAAAAACGTCGCACCCATGAGTATCCTGACGCAAATCGCCGAGATCGCGGCACGCGAAAACTTTCAGGTATCCATACACGCGATTGGTGATCGCGCCAACCGCGAAGTACTCGACATGTATCAGAAGATCTTTGCCGAAGATCCGGCGGCCCATGCCCTGCGCTGGCGCGTCGAACACGCGCAGCACGTGACGCCAGCCGATCTTCCGCGCTTCGCCAAGCTTGGCGTCATCGCATCCATGCAATCCATTCACACGTGTTCGGATGCGCCGATGGTGGTTGCGCGCCTTGGCGAGAAGCGTGCGCGAGAGGAGTCGTATATGTGGCACACGTTGATCGAGAGCGGCGCGATGGTGCTGGACGGCACCGATACGCCGGTCGAAGACATCAACCCCATCCCGGTCTTCTACTGCGGGGTAACCCGCGCTTACGGCAACGGCAAGACGTTCTTTCCGGCGCAGGCCAAGACCCGCATGCAGGAACTGCGCTCTTATACGTGGAACAACGCTTACGCGATCTTCGAAGACCATGAGCTCGGCTCGCTGACGCCAGGCAAGCTCGCGGATATCGACGTCTTTTCCGGCAACCTGCTTACCATTCCGGCAGACGACATTCTGCGTGCGCGCGTGCTGTACACCATCATCGGCGGCAAGGTTGTGTACCAGCGGCCAGGCGCGGAGAAGTGGCGTGCCGGTCAGCAGTTTGCCCCGATGCCTGAATTCAATCACGTGAATTGAGCGGATACGCAGCCGGCTGACGACCTGTGGTCCGCTACTGCTCAGGGATGGGTTGGCAGGAGGCCGACTGGTCCGGCGTTCCGGGTTGCGAACGGAGCACCGTACGCCGGTCCCTCGCTTCCAGTGCCGCAACCTGTGGCTACGAGCCAACTGGGTCATAGCCCCTCGGAACGCAGGTAACCGGGTCAAAGCCACTGCCGATCCAGATCGATGTCGGCGCCTCCGGCCTCAACATAAACAACGGTATTCGCCGAAAGGCCAAGCTGACCCGGCTTCGTCAGCTGGCGCGCATGGTCAGCGTTCCTCGTATGGTTTCGGAGGCAAAAGGGGACGGAGGCACTCAATTCGACTTAATTTCCTCCGTCCCCTTAACTCGGCCAGTTGTTCATCTGCACGATCGTTCCACGCGGCGCCGAAGCCCATAGCGTGGGCTAATGGAAACTGAACCGGACCCCGTAGTTGCACAGGCAAGTGAACCTGACCCCGTTTTTGCGTGCCGTTTGGGGGGTAGGCTGACCCTCCGTCTGATAAAACTGGAGACCCCCCATGGCCCTGTGGAAAGAATCCGTCAAGACCTCCGCCACCGAAACGCCCGAAGCCACGGACCTGGCTCGCCTCGACATTCCGGAAACCAGGCCCAAAGCGGAAACGCCGGTGCAGCCTGCATTTCGTCCCACGCCCGCGCCCACGCCGGCCAAGCCCAAGACCGAATCGCTGATCGCGCCCGATATCACCATCGAGGGCAAGATCGAAGGCGAGGGTCATGTGCGCATCGCCGGCAACTTCAAGGGCGACGTCAACGTGCGCGGCGACCTCACCATCGAGCCCGGCGCCAGGGTGACCGGCAGCGTGCGCGCCGAGAAGGTCACCATCGCGGGCGAACTGATCGGCAACATCGAATCCGCGGCGCACGTGGAATTGCAGCAAAGCGGCGCGCTGACCGGCGACCTGAAGGCAGGCTCGCTCAGCGTGGCGGCGGGTTCGCGCATGCGCGGCCAGGCCGAGTTCGGTTGGGACGACGCCAAGGACGGCAACAGCCCGCACAAGACCCAGGGGCACAGCGGCAGCGCTTCGTGAGCAACCCACAGCCAGGCACGGCCGGGGCGACGCGCACCTGTCCGCACTGCCGGGAGACCATCCTGGAAAGTGCGGGCGTGTGTCCCGCCTGCCGCCACAAGCTGCGCTTCAGTGAGCCCACCAGCGCGACCGCAACACCAGCGTCCGTACCACTGCGCGTGGAAGGCAGCTTTCGCAACCCCGCCGACAGCGGTGCATGGGAATACTCGATGGTGCTGACCATCCGTAACGAACGCGGCGAGGAGATCGCACGCAAGTTGGTGGGCGTCGGCGCCATGCAACCGGACGAACTACGCACCTTCACCCTGAGCGTCGAGATGAACCCCGCCAGCGCGGGCGGCAAGCGCACATGGCATTGAATGCGCGCATCGCCCTCTTGAAGCCGTGCCGGGCTGTCGTGCGCGCGCCGGGGCGAGCGCGTGCCCGCCCTACGATCGCCGCGCCGTAGGGCGGGCACTGCCCGCCGGCTTTTGCCGCGGTGTCCGATAGAGATCTGACCAAGAGACAGGACCCGATCCGGGGCCGAACGGGGCTTGAGTGAGTGCCATTCTTCCCTGACACCTTTTCTCCTTTTTGTTACCCGCGCAACAGCAAGAACGGAAGCGTCACCAGCCCCAACGCGAAGAGTATGCCCAACACGCTCATCACGACGCGCGCCGGGTCTGCACGGAGCAAGGTGACGAACGTCTCTGCGGTGCCTGCGCGCTTGGCAGCGGCGTATTCGGCACGGGCACGGGCCGCGCGCTGCTGCTGGTAGACGTCCATCGCGCGCCTGGCGTCCGCGAAGGCCGCGTCTTCAGTGACCCAGATTCCCCCTGCCGAGACGCCCCACATGCTGGGCCTGGTTTCGTAGAATGCGATCCGCTGCGCGTCGAGCATCGCGCGCACTTCGTCGGCCTCATCATCAGGCACGTTACGCAGGTTCATCAGCAGCTTGGACATGAGGCCATGATAGCCGCCCTTGCGTCCCTCCGACCGCGTTGTGCCAGCACGGAATCAAGTGAACCCGATCTGGTTTTTCGGCCGATCAAAGTTCTGGTACGTCCCCCGACTCAAACAGCACTCGCGGCGTACCGTAGTCGCCGCTCTCTTCGTCCACGTCCATGCTGTAGGCGACGACGCCGGCATGCTTGTCGGCCAGCAGCCCTGCCCTGCGCGCTGCCTCATCAGCCGTCTTGAACTGCAGGACCTGGCCCGGTTTCAAGCCATTCTTCACCCGGTCGAAGGGCTGCACTACGTGGATCGTTTCCATATTTGCTCCCGGGTTGGGGCAAGTATGACGGGTTGATATATCAACGCGACAAAAATCAGAGCCGTCCTGTTTGAGAAAGCCCGCTCTGAGCCAGCTTCGATTTAACTTCCTTCGTCCTGGCTTCCTGCGTCTTTCCGCTTTCTAAAGTGGCTCTGACCCTGATGTTTCCGACACCTTTTTGCCACGAATTCATGCCGGCACGCTCAGTTGATCCAGCAGTTGCGGGCTAGCGAAAATTGTCCCTGACACCTTTTCCCGACAGTATGTTACTACTAGGATTTCCGGGTCATTCGGACACAAGGGAAGCATGTAAATGACGAAGTGGGCAAACGCGGTCTTTCTCATGGCTCTGCTATCAAGCGCGGCCTATGCCCAGATCAACGCGGGCGAGCAGAAATCCGATCCCAATCTTCCCTTCACCATCACGCAGGTGGCGAGCTTCGACCTGCCCTGGCGCATCGCGTTCCTGCCCGATGGCCGCATGCTGGTGACGGAAAAGGTCGGCCGTGTCGATCTGGTCACCCCGCAGGGCGCCAAGACCGAAATCAGGGGTGTCCCGCCCAGCTACTACGAAGGCCAGAGCGGCATGCTGGGCGTCTTCCTCTCGCCCCATTACGCCACTGACCACAATGTGTATCTCACCTATGCCGAACCGGGTGACTATGGCGGCGGCCTGGCGCTCGGCCGGGGCCGGCTCGTACTGGACGGCGGACAGCCCAGGCTGGAAGGGTTCCAGGTGCTGTGGCGCCAGATGCCCAAGGGCAAGGGTGGCCAGGAAGGCGGGCAGATCGCCTTCTCACCGGACGGCAAGTACCTCTTCCTCAGCGTGGGCGACCGCCAGCGCTTCACCCCCGCCCAGGATCCCAACCAGCCGGAAGGCAAGATCCTGCGGCTGACCCTGGACGGCAAACCCGCGCCCGGCAACCCGTGGGCAGGCAAGACCGGCGCCGGCAGCATTCCCTTGATCGATCCACCGCGCGATACCGAGGCGGCCAAGACGGCGCCGGTGATCAGCACCTATACCTTCCCCGGGCCCAACCTGACACCGGCCGAGACCTGGACCACCGGCCACCGCACGCCTTACGGCCTCGCCTTCGCCCCCGATGGCCGGCTCTGGGAGCTCGAGCATGGCCCGCGCGGCGGCGACGAACTGAACCTGATCGAGCGCGGCAAGAATTACGGTTGGCCACTGGTTTCCTATGGCCACAATTACGACGGCGTACCCATCCCCAGCCCCGACACGCGGCCCGATCTGGCCAAGCCCGTCATCTATTGGGTGCCGGTGATCGCGCCGGGCAATCTCATGTTCTACAAGGGCAGCGTCTTCCCGCAATGGAACGGCAGCGCCTTGATCAGCGGCCTGGCCAGCCAGGCCATCATCCGCGTCACGTTTGACGACAAGGGCGGTGCCGCCGCGGTTCAGCGCTGGAGCATCGGCAAACGCGTCCGCGATATCGAAGAGGCGCCGGACGGCTCGCTGTGGATGCTGGAAGACGCCAGTCCCGGCGGCCTGTTCCACCTCACGCCGAAATAATTCGACGGATCAGCCCAAAGAAAACGGGGTCAGATTCACTTCCGTATTACGTCAATAGCCCGAACCAAGCGACGAGTGCATCCCTAAGCCGTAACCTGCTCATAAGAAAACCCCGGAATATCCGTCCGCTGACTCGCATGTTCCATGGTCATGGCACATACCCGTCCCCGATCATCCAGTTCGAGCAAGGTGTTTTCGTCCAGATCGCGGGCCTCGACGATTTTATCGCCGCGGAACTCGATGTAGAGCGTGTCGGTGTCCTGGAAATACTTGATTTTCATGGTACGAAACCTCGATCAAAGAAGGCGTTGTGTACCGTCTCTCTCTTCGTCGGACAGTAGCACGACCCGCAGATAGCGCCCCGCGGCCTCGGGTACGGCTGCCCAGCACCGGATACGCCCATCTTCCTGTACGAAACGCTTTTCAGGATGAACGATAGTCCGCTCGATCCAGGCGTCAGCAATGCCTGCCCGATCCGGGCGTGTCCGTGTGGTCTGAAAGTACCGGGTGGTTCTCACCGCTTGTCGTTCCGATTACATGTTCCGTCGGTACTCGCCGCCGACTTCATAAAGCGCATGCGAAATCTGCCCCAACGAGTTGTACTTCACCGCCTCTATCAACTGCTCAAACACATTCCGCCGCTCCCGCGCCGTCGCCTGCAGCACCTTCAGGCTATCAGCCGCAAGCGCATTCCGCGCCTCCCCATACCGCTTCACATTCTCAATCTGCACCCCCTTCTCCTCCTCCGTCGACCGGATCAGCTCGACCTTGGTCGCCACCTCCCCCGCATGCTCCTTCGGCAAAAACGTATTGACCCCGATCAACGGCAACGACCCATCATGCTTCTTGTGCTCGTAATACATCGACTCGTCCTGGATCTTCCCACGCTGGTACATCGTATCCATCGCCCCAAGCACGCCCCCGCGCTCACTGATCGCCTCAAACTCCTTGTACACCGCCTCCTCGACCAGGTCAGTCAACGTGTCGACGACGTAACTCCCCTGCCACGGATTCTCGTTGAAGTTGAGCCCAAGTTCCTTGTTGATGATCATCTGGATCGCCACCGCGCGGCGCACGCTTTCCTCGGTGGGCGTGGTGATCGCTTCATCGTAAGCGTTGGTATGCAGCGAGTTGCAGTTGTCGAATAACGCATACATCGCCTGCAGCGTGGTGCGGATGTCGTTGAACTGGATCTCCTGCGCGTGCAGTGAGCGGCCGGAGGTCTGGATGTGGTACTTCATCATCTGGCTGCGGCTGCTTGCGCCATAGCGCTCGCGCATGGCGCGGGCCCAGATGCGGCGGGCGACGCGGCCGATGACGGTGTATTCCGGGTCCATGCCGTTGGAGAAGAAGAAGCTAAGGTTGGGCGCGAAGTCGTCCACGCTCATGCCGCGGGCGAGGTAGTACTCGACGATGGTGAAGCCGTTGCTGAGGGTGAAGGCGAGCTGGCTGATCGG
>Ga0208357_1000535_pt1 | contig 30611 bp, 33 predicted proteins | sample NGESurdeep092012_6_FD_184487 | JGI IMG/M metagenome (GOLD analysis project Ga0208357, IMG submission 184487) | Arctic peat soil microbial communities from Barrow, Alaska - NGEE Surface sample F52-2 deep-092012 (SPAdes) | ecosystem: Environmental > Terrestrial > Soil > Wetlands > Peat ...
GATGCTGGCGAGCGCGTCACGCTCTGGGTTCAAAACAGCCTGCCCTGCCCGATCCCGGCGGGCGCGGTGACGCTTAATCTCATGGGCCATGCCGAGCAGCGGCGTTTGGACAGGGCGATCCCGCCCTTTGGCTCCTATCCCCTCGATCTCGCCACGCTATGGCCCGAAGCGCGCTGGCCCCAGCAATTCGAAATCGGCGCCGGCAAATATTTCGTGCGCCCGCGCTATGAGATCGAGCGCGCGGCCAAGCGCCGCATCGCCCATGTCAATGTCGAGCGCGACGATCTGCGGCCCGACACCAAGCTCGCGGAACTCGGCGCGACGATGGGCAAGGGCTTTATCCTGCCGGCACCGATCCTGCCGCGCGCGGTGTGGCGCTCGCTGGTCCAGCCGACGCCGATGGCCCGCGGCCAGCAGGAATTGCCCTTGGCGCTGCTGGTCTACGATGCCTCCGGCGCGGAAATGCTGCGCAAGCCGCTGGGCCGCCTGCGGCGTGACCAATCCATTGCCATCGATCTGGACGGCCCGCTGGAGGGTATCGCGCTACCTGCCGGTTTCGGGCATTTCGAATTGGTCTACGATTTTAGCGGGGGGGGCACCGGCGATGGCTGGCTGCATGCCCTGTTCCGGTACGAGGACCGCGCCAGCGGCCACCAGGCCGATTCGAGCTTCGGCGCCCATATGTTCAATACCGCGCTGACCTATCGCGACGAGCCGCAATCCTATTCCGGCCGCGCGCCGGGCCTCTCCACCCGGCTCTATCTGCGGTTGGGCGAGGCGCCTTTCGACACTATCTGCCATCTGATCTATCCGGCCTCGACCCCGTGGCTGCCGTTTAGCAGCACCGATTTGGTCCTGGTTGATCGAGTCGGCCGGGAAGTGGCGAAGAAACGCGTCGCGATCCCGTGTTCCGGCTCGCTGTTTTGGCGCTATGGCGAGATGTTCGCGGCGCCGGAACGCGAGCAGGCCCGGGATGGCGGCTTCGTCTTGATTAGAGACTCCACCTGCCGGCTTTTCGGTTATCATGGCCTGCTGGGGTCTCAGGGGGAATTCAGCCTCGACCATATGTTCGGATTTTGAGCGCATCATGTCGCAATCGCAGATTCATCGCACCCGTCACCTGATTCTCGGCTCCGGTCCGGCCGGCTATACCGCCGCGATCTACGCCGCGCGCGCCGCTATGTCGCCGCTGCTGGTCTCCGGACTGACACAAGGCGGCCAACTCACCATCACCACCGAGGTCGAGAATTATCCCGGCTTCGGCAAGGGCATCATGGGACCCGAGCTGATGGACGCGATGCGCGACCAGGCGCTGCATGTCGGCGCGCGCCTGATCAACGACACCATCGTCGCCGTCGATCTGAAGCGCCGCCCCTTCGTGGCGCGCGGCGATTCGGGCGATTTCTATGAAGGCGAGACGATCGCCATCTGTACCGGCGCGGAGGCGCGCTGGCTCAATGTGCCGGGGGAGGCGGTCTATCGCGGCTATGGCGTCTCCGCCTGCGCTACCTGCGACGGGTTCTTCTTTCGCGGCAAGGAAGTGGTCGTGGTCGGCGGCGGCAATACCGCGGCCGAAGAGGCGCTGTACCTCACCCACCATGCCAGCCGGGTGACGCTGATCCACCGCCGCCACGAGTTGCGCGCCGATAAAACGATGCAGGCGCGGCTGTTCGCCAACCCGAAAATCCGCACCGTCTGGAACAGCGTCGTCGAGGAAATCCTGGGCGAGCCGACGCCGCCCCGCGTCACTGGGGTCCGCATCCGCAATGTTCTGACCGACGAGGTCGGCGAAATCGCCTGTGATGGCTTCTTCATCGCCATCGGCCACGATCCCTCGACATCGTTGTTCAGGGGCCAGTTGGAGCTCGACCGCGACGGCTATCTGATCACCGCGCCGGACTCGACCGCGACCGAGATTCCGGGCGTGTTCGCGGCCGGCGACGTCAAGGACAAAGTGTTTCGCCAGGCCGTGACCGCCGCCGGCATGGGGTGCATGGCGGCGCTCGAAGCCGAGCGGTTTCTCGCCGAAGAGGATTCGCACGCCACCCTCAGGGCGGCGGAATAGCCCCGTGGCGATGGATTGGGACAAATTACGGGTATTCCACGCGGTCGCCGAGGCCGGCAGCTTCACCCACGCCGGCGAGGCGCTGAACCTCAGCCAGTCGGCGGTGAGCCGCCAGATCAGCGCCCTTGAGGAAAGCCTGTCGGTCCCGCTGTTCCATCGCCATGCGCGCGGCCTGATCCTGACCGAACAGGGGGATCTCCTTTATCGAACCGCTCGCGAGGTGTTCGGCAAGCTGGCGATGACCGAATCCATGCTGACAGAGAGCAAGGACCGGCCGCGCGGGCCGCTGAAGGTAACGACCACGGTGTCGTTCGGCTCGGCCTGGCTGACGCCGCGGATTCGCGAGTTTCTCGACCTCTATCCCGAAATTCAGCTGACCGTGCTGGTCGATGACAGCGAACTCGATCTGTCGATGCGCGAGGCCGATGTCGCGATCCGGATGACCCCGCCGCGCCAGCCCGATCTGGTGCAGCGGCACTTGATGTCGGTGCGCTATCACATCTATGCCTCGCCCGATTATCTGAAGCGTCACGGCACCCCGAAGAAGGTCGAAGACCTCAACCGCCATCGCATCATCGTTTATGGCGAGGATGGCCGCCCGCCGGTCCGCAACATCAACTGGCTGACCGAGGCAGGGTTGAAAACAGGACAGGAGCGCCGCCCGATCCTGACCATCAACAACGCCAACGCCATCTTGCGGGCGGTTCAGAGCGGGGTCGGCATCGGCGCGGTGCCCGATTTCATGGCCGCCGACGCCGAGGGCCTGTCGCGGATCCTACCGGAATTGCCCGGTCCCGAGGGCGAGGCCTATTTCGTCTATCCCGAGGAATTACGATCGTCGAAACGGATCGCGGTGTTCCGCGAATTCCTGGTACGAAAAGTCGCCGACGCGCGCAGCGCGTAAATTATCGCAGCCTCAATCAGCGCACGATACGCCATGTCCCGTCCGGCTGCGGACAGGCGAGACCGGCGGCGATTCGCGATTGACCATTGACGATGACGGTCGAGTGAAATTCCTGGCATGCGGCCCGCGACTGTGTTCCGTGCCGCAATAATCGCGGGGGTGGGACCGAATAGACCGGCGGCGGATAGGCATAGGCCGGCGGCGCATAGGCATCGTAGGGCCCCCACCACGGCCCGAAGCCGAAGCCAAGACCGACCATGCCGCCCCGGCTATCCTGGAGAAACGGGTCGGAAGGCGAGATTTCGCCTTCCACCCGTGTAAAGGCCGGTGCGGCGACGCTTACCATCGACAGGACCGATGCAAACACCAGCAAGCGCCCAGCCCGCAATTCACGCCTCCAAACGCACCAACCAAGCCCTCAGCTAATCATATCGAGGGCGCGGTGCCTACTCCCAAACCGGCTTGCCCAGATCGACCTGGGATGGCGTCGTGGCGGCACCCGTGACGCCACCGGCCGCGGCACCGATCGCCGCGCCGGCCAGCGGTGCGCCAACCATCGCCCCGACCACGGCGCCACCCACGGCACCGATACCGGCGCCGCTCAGGGCGCGATCGCTGGTGGTGTAGCCGCACGCCGAAACCAGCAAGCCAAGACCGACAACTGCAAATCCGAGACGGGAAACCATGGGTTCCTCCACGCTAGAGTGAATCTATATGAATCTTAGAATAGCGGAAAACCCCATTCGTCCCAGTGACTTATCGGCCGTTTTGCCGTCACAAATTTGCCATATTTCCATAAACCATTGAAATTAATTACTTATCTAAACGTAAAGCCGCTGACCTTGAAGCTGATCGTAAAGATGGGCCACATAATCACCATAACCATTCCACATCTGCGTCGGGACGCGCTCGTTGGTGCCGAGCACGCGCTCGGTGGCCTGACTCCAACGCGGGTGCGGTACCTGCGGATTTACGTTTGCCCAGAAGCCATACTCGCTCTCCTGCAAATCCTCCCAGAAGGTGCGCGGCTGCTTGTCGCTGAAGGTGAATTTCGTGATCGACTTCACTGATTTAAAACCATATTTCCACGGAACTGTCAGGCGTAACGGGGCGCCGTCCTGCTTCGGCACCGGCTTGCCATACATGCCGGTCACCAGAAACGGCAGCTCGTTGGTCGCCTCTTGCATGGTCAGGCCCTCGACATACGGCCAGGGATAGAACACTTGGTTCTGACCATCGGCAATCTTAGGGTTCATGAAGGTGGTCATCACCAGATATGTGGCCGAGGATTGCGGCTTGCACAGCGCGACGAAATCCTTGAGGGCGAAGCCGCTCCACGGCACCGCCATCGACCAGGCTTCGACGCAGCGATGGCGATAGAGCCGCTCTTCCAGCGGCATCCTCTTCATCAGATCGTCGATGCCGATCTCGAACGGCTTATCGACCAAGCCATCGACGGCAATGGTCCAGGGCCGCACCGGCAGTGCCTGGGCCGGCTCGACGATGTCCTTGTCGGTGCCGAACTCATAGAAATTATTGTAAGTGGTCGAATATTTTGCCTCGGTGATCGGGCGGTCCAGCTTGAACTTGTTGTTGCGCTTGAAGGGATAGAGCTTGGCCGAGGGATCGGTCGCGTCCGCCTCGGCGGCGAAGGCGGCACCGAACGGCGGGGCGGCGGCGGCGATCAGCGCGCCATAGCCCATCGCCTTCAACAGCACCCGGCGGTTGGTGAAGACGCTCTCCGGCGTCGCTTCTCGCTCGGGAATTTCCCAGCCGCGCTTCGATTTGACCAGCATCGCATTCTCCTATTCGCGCCGCGCGTCTCAGGGGGCGGGGGCGGCAACTCGATTCTCTTACGTCCAGGACATAGAGAGAGTTTCGCACGCATACCAATCAAAGTCCCGCGACCGCCGGTGAGCACGCAATTTGCCTACGGCGCCGCGCCTTTCAGGACCACGGCGTCGGGACGAAGGTAATCCTTAAGCACCGTAAACGGAATCCGCACGTCGAACGCGCCGCGCGAGAAATTCGCGACGGTGTAGACTGGGAAGTGCACGATCGCGGCATCCGCCGTGAACAGCCAGTCATTGGGGTCGGCGACCACGGTCGCGACATCCGTCTGTTTCGGCGGCGGCTCGTCACCGAACTGCCGCGTCAGGTCCTTCATCGCGGCATCGGTCACGAATTGCAACCCATCCTTGTCAATCGGAAAGAGCGAAGCGAATCCCAGTGGCGCACCCGCCGCCAGATCCCAGTTGATCGCGAATTCATTGAGCTGATCGTGCGTGCCGCCGGTGAAATCCGCGGTGCGCATCTGCAGGCTGATCAGCCGCCCATCGAACCGCATCACGACATAGGTTCGCCGCGCCGACAGTGCGTAATCGGCCGGCATGTTGGGCGGAACGGATAATTTCTTATCGTCGATGCGCTGACGATCGAGCCGCAGCGTCTCGGCAACCGCGGCGTTGAAAGCATCGGCGGTGGGACCGCCGGTCAGCCATGGGACAGCATCGCTGTCGAAGAACGGCGGCGTCGTGGTACTGGCAAAGCGCATGCGCGGCTCGAGCGTGAGGCCACCCGCCTTCACCACCCGCATTCCCTCAAACAGCGCCGCCCGGTCCTGATATAGCGCGGCGAGGCAATCGCGCAGCGGCACCACATCACCGGCATGCGCCGGCAGCACGCCGTCCGCCGCGCAGCGCTGTTCCGCGGCGACATGCCAAGCCTGCTGCGCCGCGCGCACCGTTGCGAAGCTCGCCGGGGTCTCGGCGGCCTCGAGCCGCTTGTAGGCGGCGGTCATGGTGCGATCCATGCCGGAAAGCCGCAGATCGTCGCAGACGATTTGCGAGCCGGCGTGGTCGGCCGTGACGCAATCGAAACCGGGGCCGCTATAGCCCGCGTGCCATTCGCGTGGGTCGCCATCGGGCCGGCGCAGGCGATAGACGATTTCGCCCGACGCCACCAGCACGTCGCCATTATGCGCGAGATAATATTCCGCGGCGCGGGCGCCACAGAGGACACGCTGGGTCGGCGCCTGGAACGGCATGAAGCCGAGCATCGAGGCTTGCTCCGACGCGGTATCCGGGTCGAGGCGGCCGCCGAAGAGGTCGGCGAGCATGGTCTGGCGATTGTCGTAACGGGCCGACGCGCAGGCCAGCGCCGGCGGCCCCGCGACCGCGCCCTCGTCGAAGGCCACCATCCAGGCCAGCAGCGGCGCCTCGCCCGCGCGCAGCGGACGCGGCGCCAGCCAGGGCGCCCGCTCGGCCGCGATCACCCGCCAGAAGCCGCTGAATGACTTGTCCGGCGAGGTATCGTCCGTTTCCGCGAACGCCGCGCCGGCGGCAAACACCAGCACCGCCGCGATCGCAAGCAACCGGGCGATCAAGTCGGGCGGAACGGCCGGCGCAGGCCGGCCTGCTCCATCAGCGGCAGCACGTCGCGCGCCCAGTCGCGCATTTCCTGGTGATAATTCACCCAGGACAGCACGACACCATCGAGCCCGGTGCGCGACAGCTCCAGGAGCTGGTCCACGATCTGTTCCGGCGTGCCGATCAGCGGCAGGCCGCCCCAGCCGGCGACGAAGCGGTACTTCACCCGCTGCAATTGCTCGGCGGTCAGATATTCCGATGCCTTGAGGCCGAGCTCGCGGGTCAGATTCTCCACCGCCGCCCAGTCGCCCTTTTCGTAAATGTAATAATTGGCGTAGTCCCGCGCCTCCTTCTCGGTCGGGCGGCACACCACCCAGGCGCCGGTCCAGACCTGAAGCTCGCGGTGGAAATCCTCGCGCGCGACGCGGCGCAGATTATCGACCTGAGCCTTGTTGGCGTCGAACGCGCCCTCGAAAAAAACCGTGAAGGCGATGTCGGCGTATTTCGCGGCGAACCGCGCGCCGATCGGCGAGGCGCCGGCATTCATGATCGGCGGATAGGGTTTCTGGATCGGCTTCGGTTCGCTGAACCCTTTCGGCACTTGATAGAATTTGCCGTCGAAATTGAATTCACCCTCGGTCCACAGACGGCGGACGATCTCGATCCACTCGCTCGCCATTTCATAGCGCTGGTCATGCTCGGACACCGAGGTGCCGAACATTTCAAGGTCGGGCGTCGACCAGCCGCACACGACATTGAGCGCGAAGCGGCCGTTGGACGCATGGTCGGCGGTGACGCACTGTTTCGCCGCCGCGACCGGATGCATGGTTGGCACATGGGTGGTCGAGAAGATGGTCGCGCTGTTCGAGATCGCGCCCATCGCCGCCGCCCAGGTCAGCGATTCATAGCTCGCGCCGTTGAAATCGGTGACGCCGCCAAAGCCCTTCCACCGCGCCACCGGCACCAGCGCCTCGAGCCCAATGCGGTCGGCGGTCTCGACAATGTCGCGGCTATTCGCCCAGTTGAGTTCGAAATGCCCCTCGGCGGTGGTCGCGGCGCAGCCATGGCTGACATTCGGCCCAAACACGCCGAGCTTCATCTTGTTGTCGTTGAACAGCGCGTTGGCCATGCCCGTCCCCCTCAATTATCGTGCCGTCATTGAATGATCGCGGTTAGTCTGTTGGAAGTCAAAACCGTCCGCGAGGGGAAGTCCGTGCCGCCGCAAGTTCGCAGCATCGTGGTCGAGGTTGCGAAGCTGCGGGATTATTGTCTCAGTGCCGAACATCCACGCGGCCGGTACAAAGCCCGCGTCTTTCGATCGCGGCTCGGAATCGCCGCCACCGACGCCGAGTTGCTTCGGCGGGCTCTCCTGGATGCGGCTTGGAACCGCCAAGCGGAATTGCAATCGGCCGGGACCGACTTACATGGGCAACGCTATGTCCTGAATTTTCCAATGGTAACGGCGGTTGGGACCGCAACTATTCGCTCTACCTGGATTGTTCCGACGGATCAGGACGTGTTACGATTCGTTACCTGCTATGTGCTGTAGGGAGCACGACCATGACTTCGCGCCTCGACAAAATTCAGTTGCTCGATGTTGTGGCCCTTACGGCTGACCTGCCCGAGAAGGGGTTACTGCGCGGCCAGGTCGGCACGGTTGTCGAGTCCTTGTCGCCAGGTGTTTTCGAGGTGGAGTTCTCGGACGATCAAGGGCGAACCTATGCGCAGTTGGCACTAAAGAACGATCAACTTTTGGTTCTGCGTTATCAACCGCGCCGCGCGGCGTAACGGAACTTACTGCGCCGCGTGAGCTGCCGTGCGGTCCTGGATTACTTTCTCCGCGAGCTTGCCCGTCAGTTCCTGCAGATGATCGAACCGGTCGGTGTAGGTCCCGACCCCCAGCGTCAGCGAGCGCAGCTCGACGATGAGGTCGTGCAGTTCGGCGCGCGGCAGGTGGGCGCCGACCACGTCCCAGCCATCCCAGCCCGCCTTGGCGTCGTAGCCTAGAATCTGGCCGCGCCGGCCGGAGATCAGACGCTGCACCCGCGCCGTAAACGCATTCGGCACCGAGATGTCGACATGGTGGATCGGCTCCAGCAACACCGGGTCGCATTTCGGCATGGCCTCGCTCATCGCCATGCGGCCAACCGTCTTGAACGCCATGTCCGAACTGTCGACGGCGTGGAACTGGCCGGTTACCAGCGTCACCGAGACATCGACCACCGGGAACCCCAGCGGGCCGTGCCGCAGATAGTCGGCAACGCCCTCCTCCACCGCCGGGATGAAGTTGCGCGGAATGGCGCCGCCCACCACCGCGTCGATGAAGCTGTGGCCGGAGCCGCGCGGCAGCGGCCGCACCTCGATCTCGGCGTCGGCGAATTGGCCGTGGCCGCCGCTCTGCCGCTTGAAGCGGGAATGCTGGGCGACGCCGCGCTTGATGGTTTCCTTATAGGGCATTTGCGGCCGCCGGCCGGTCGCCGCGATATTGTATTTGGTGCGCAGCCGGTCGAGCGCGATCTGCAAGTGGATATCGCCCTGCCCCCACAGCACCATCTCCTGCTGATCGGCATTGTGTTCGAGCGACAGGGTCGGGTCTTCCTCGATCAGCTTCGCAATTGCAGGCGTCAGCTTGACGTCGTCGGTGCGTTTTTCGGCACCGATGGCGAGGCCGAAGACCGGCGTCGGCAGCGCCGGCCAGGGCAGTTTCGGCGCCTTGCCCGAGGCGAGCACGGTGCCGGTCGCGATCCCTTCCATCCGCGCCAGCGCCACCAGATCGCCGGCGCCGGCGCTCGCCAATTTCTCCGTGCTGGTGCCGGTCAGGCGCAGCACGCCGCCGACGCGCACGCCGTTAAGGGTCGCGCCGTCAGCGATCTGGCCGCTCCATACCCGCACCAGCGACAGTTTGCCGGTGTGCGGCGCGTGATAGGTCTTGATCACCTGCGCCACCGTGTCGGCGCCCGGTGCGATCCCGAGCCGCGCGGCGGTCTCGGCGGCGGCCGGCGCCTCGTGGCGCAGCGCCTTCCATAGGCGGCGCACGCCGAAATCCGTCGCCGCCGCCCCCATGAACACCGGCACGATCAGATCGCGACGCAAATCCTGCGTCAGATGGCGATAAATATCTTCCTTCGAGGGCTGCACATCTTCGAGGAGCTGTTCCAACAGCTTGTCGTCGAAATCCGCCAGTTTCTCGACGAGGCCGGAGCGGTTGGCCTGTTCGTCGGGCAACACCCCATCCGGGATTTTTACGAGGTCCGAGGCTTGACCGGGATTGTATTTATAGGCGCGCTCGCTGACCAGATCGACATAGCCGTCGGTGGCGCCTTCCTTGCCGGGAATCGGCACCTGGCGCAGCACCAAGGGGCGCGCCGATACCGCCTGCAGCGCCGCCAGCACCTCGCTGACCCGCGCCTCGGCGGTGTCGAGCCGGTTGATGAACAGCATGTGCGGAACGGCGTGATCGTCGAGGAATTTCAGCAACGGGCTTAGGGTCAGCGCCTTGTCGATGGTCGGCTCGCACACCACCACCGCCACGTCGGCGGCGAGCAGCGCGCATTGCGCCTCGAACGCCAGTTCGACCGAGCCGGGACAATCGAGAAAAGTCCACGGGTCGCCGAGATACGTCGCCGCCGCGACGTTGATCTCGGTCGACATCTGGCGGGCGCGCGCCTCGGGCGAATTATCGCCGACGGTATTGCCTTCCTTCAGCGTGCCGCGCCGGTTGGTGGTGCCGCTGGCATAAAGCAAAGCCTCGAGCAGCGTGGTCTTGCCGGCAAGATAGGGCCCGACCAGGGCCGCCACTCTGGGGCCGTTGGGTGTCGTCATGCACGCCTCCATCGCCCGGCCGCCCGTGGGGCGGCACCGTTTCACCGATGGTTGCGCGGCGGCGGGCGGCTGGCAAATGGAATCTATTGAGGGCATTCTCGGCGCGGGACGTGAGGAGGCGCGGCCATGATGAGCGCGGAGCAGAATGGGCGGGTGACGCGTGTCGGGCTCGGCACGCCGGGCGGGACGTTGCAGCGGCGGTACTGGCAGCCGATCGCGCTGACCGAGGAATTGCCGGCGCAGCGGCCGCTGAAGCCGGTGCGCGTGCTGGGCCAGGATCTGGTGCTGTTCCGGGACGAGGCGGGAAAGCTTGGCCTGCTCGATCGCGACTGCCCGCATCGCGGCGCCGACCTGGCATTCGGGCGGTTGGAGGATGGCGGGCTGCGTTGTGCCTTTCACGGCTGGCTGTTCGACGCGAGCGGCCAGTGCCTCGAAACGCCGGCGGAACCCGACGGCAGCAAGCTGTGCGAACGGGTGCGCCAGGGCAATTACGGCGTGACGGAACGCAATGGCGTGATATTCGCCTATCTCGGCCCCGGCGAACCGCCCGCCCTGCCCCATCTCGATTGTTTCGCCGCGCCCGACGATTACAGTTTCGCCTTCAAGGGTCATATCGATTGCAACTGGCTGCAGGCACTGGAGGTCGGCATCGACCCCGCGCATGCCTCGTTCCTGCATCGCTTCTTCGCGGACGAAGCCCCCAACGCTGGCTATGGCAAACAATTCCGCGCCAAGTCGATCGACAGCGACATGCCGATGTCGCGAATCCTGCGCGAATTCTCCCGCCCCCGCATCGATGTCGAGAACACGGATTTCGGGCTGCGGCTGATCGCGCTGCGCACCCTCGATGCGGCACGAATCCATGTCCGCGTCACCAACCTGATCTTTCCGCACGCGGTGCTGATCCCGCTCAGCGAGACGATGACCATCACGCAATGGCATGTGCCGGTCGATGACGAAAATTCCTACTGGTATGCGATCTTCACCAGTTTTCGCGATCCCGTCGATCACGCCGAGATGCGCGCCCAGCGCCTCAAACTCTACGCGCTCCCGGATTACAAGCCGCGCCGCAATCGCGCCAACAATTACGGCTTCGATGCCGCCGAGCAGAAGCGCGCGACCTTCACCGGCATGGGGCACGACATCAATGTCCACGACAATTGGGCGGTCGAGTCCCAAGGCCGCGTCCATGACCGGGCGCGCGAGCATCTCGGCCAGTCGGACAAGGCGATCTCCGCCTATCGCCGCCTGCTGCTCGACGCCATCGCCAAGACCGAGGCCGGCGAAGCGCCAATCCTGTCGCGGCCCGAAAACCATAGTCTGCCGATCACGGTGGACGGTATCGCGCCCGCCAACGAATGGGACGAATACTGGCGCGGCACCGATGCACGGCGGCGCGGCGTGGCGCCGTGGAGGGCGTTGTGACGATAGATGCTGGACGGCCATCGTGCGTCCCTCGACTGTGCGCTGCGCGCACGCTCGGGATGAGGATTGTTTTTTTGTGCCATCCGCGAATTTTCCCTCACAGGATGAGGACACATTTCTCACTGCACCAATCTCCCTCATCCCGAGCGCGGAGCGCCGCGCTAGCGACGCGAGCAGTCGAGGGACGCACGGAACCACGCACATGAGCTTCGTTGCCCGCCACAATCTCCGCACCGATGACCAGGAGCGGCTCGCCGACGCGGTGCTGAAGCGCATTGCCGGCGATGACATCGCGGTGATCCGGTTATCCGTCGCCGACCAGCATGGCGTGCTGCGCGGCAAGGCGATCACCGCCGCCGAAATGCCAGGCGCGATGGCCAGCGGCTGGAGCTTTTCGACGACGCTGCTGCTGAAGGATACGGCGAACCGCACCGTCTTCCCGATTTTCAGCGCCGGCGGCGGCTTCGGTGCCGCCGAGATGGAGGGCGGCGCCGATCTGGTGATGGTGCCGGACCCGGCGACGTTCCGCGTGCTGCCCTGGGCGCCGCATACCGGCTGGATGCTGTGCGATCTTTATTTCCCCGACGGCCGGCCGATGCCGCTCTCGACCCGGCAATTGTATCGCGCCGCGATCGAGCGGCTCGGCGAAGCCGGCTATGATTTCGTCGCCGGCCTCGAAGTCGAGTTCCATATCTTCAGGCTCGACGATCCCAGCTTGCGTCCCAGCGACGCCGGCCAGCCGGGCCAGCCCGGCAATCCTCCCGCCGTCAGTCTGCTGACCCAAGGCTATCAATATCTGACCGAGCAGCGTTACGACCAGCTCGATCCGATTTTCGAGATTTTGCGGCGCGATCTCGCGGCGCTCGATCTGCCGCTGCGCTCGCTTGAAATTGAATTCGGGCCGAGCCAGGTCGAATTCACGTTCCCGACCGCCATCGGCATGGCGCCCGCCGATAACATGATGTTGTTTCGCAGTGCGACCAAGCAGATCTGTCGCCGCCACGGCTATCACGCCAGCTTCATGTGCCGCCCGCGCCTGCCCAATATCATGTCGAGCGGCTGGCATCTCCACCAATCGCTGCGCGATCGCAAGACCGGCGCCAACGCCTTCGTCTCGGATGGCGCCGAGCTGTTGAGTCCGGTCGGCCGGCATTATCTCGCCGGCTTGCTGGATCACGCGGCGGCGGCGGCGGCATTCTCGACGCCGACCATCAACGGCTACAAGCGCTATCGGCCCTACTCGCTGGCACCCGACCGCGCGATCTGGGGCAAGGATAATCGCGGCACCATGCTGCGCGTCGTCGGCGCGCCGGGCGACCCGGTGACGCATATCGAGAACCGCGCCGGCGAGCCGGCCGCCAACCCTTATCTTTACATGGCCGCGCAGATCGTCTGCGGCCTCGACGGCATGACGCGCAAGTTGGCACCGCCGCCGCCCGCCGACACGCCCTATGAGACGGCGGCGCCGGCGCTGCCCCGCCATCTCGGCGAGGCGCTGGCGGCGCTGCGCGGCGATGCTTGCCTGCGCGAGGGCATCGGCGCCGCGTTCGTCGATTGCTACCGCCAGATCAAGGAAGCCGAACTTGCCCGCTTCCAGCTCGAGGTCAGCGACTGGGAACAGCGGGAATATTTCGATCTGTTCTGATCGTAGCCGACCGGGCGCTCAAGCGGCGGTCTTCACCAACCTCGCCGCATAGAACCCGTCGAGCCCACCGCGATCGCCGAGATGACAGGGCAGCGTGCGCAGATCGCCCTCTGGCGTGATACATTCGGCCATCCCGCCGATCTCGCCGGCCTCGATCGGCTGGCGGCGCAGCGGCACCCCTTGCGCCAACAGCCGCTCCACCTGGCGCGGCCCCTCATCCGCCTCGAGCGAGCACACGCCGTAAACCAGCGTGCCGCCCGGCGCCAGCATCGCCACCGCGTTATCGAGGAGGCGTGCCTGCAGCCCGGCGAGGCGGGTCACATCCTCGGGCGCCTTCAAATGCAAAATATCGGGATGGCGGCGGATGGTACCGGTGGCGCTGCATGGCGCATCAAGCAGAACCAGCGCCGCCGGCGCCGCCGGCCGCCACCGGGTCGCGTCGGCGACGACACACTCGGCGGTGAGCGACAGCCGCGTGAGATTATCGGTAAGCCGCGCCAGCCGCACGGCCGAGCGATCCACCGCGACAACACGGGCACCCATTGCCGCCAATTGGGCGGTTTTGCCCCCCGGCGCCGCGCACAGATCGATCACGGTGCGATCCGCGACCGCGCCCAAGAGCCGCGCCGGCAGCGACGCAGCGGCATCTTGTACCCACCAGATACCCTCATCATACCCTGGTAACTCCGTCACCAGACCCGCACTATCACGCCGTATGGTGCCGGTTGGTAATACCGTGCCACGCAGCCGCGTCGTCCAGACATCCGCCGTGACGGGGTCGCGCAAGGCAATGTCGAGCGGCGGATCACGAAAATGTGCGGCGGCGATGGCGCGGGTCGCGTCCTCGCCATAGGCGCCGTGCCAGCTCCGCCACAGCCAATCCGGCGTGTTGAGGCGCGCCGCGTCTTGCGCCGTGGCCAGTCCCTCGCCCTCGCGCGCGAGGCGCCGCAGCACCGCGTTGATCAACGCCTTCATCCTGCGATGGCCGATGCGATCCGCGAGATCGACCGCCGTCGATACCGCCGCGTGCGACGGCGTGCCCAGAAACACCAGCTGCGCCACGCCCAGGCGCAGAATATTCGTGATCGGACGGGCCGCGACCGGCAGCGGCGCCGATAAGGCGGTCGCGATCAGCGCATCGATCTGACCAAGACGGCGCAGGCAGGTCGCCACCAGCAGGCGCGCGAACGCCCGGTCGCGCGGCGCCAGCGCCGCCAGGTCCGTATGCACGGCAAGCGCGTCATCGAGCGGCTGACGGCGCCACAGCACGGTGGCGAGAAGATCATAAGCAACGGCACGGGCCGACGGGACGGCGCCGGTCGCGGCATCGGACGGTTCGGCCATGGCCTCAAACTGGCACCACCATCGCGACCGTTCAAGGCTGCCGCCGTTCAACACTTGGCAAAAAGCATGGCGAGGCATCAAATAAAGCGCATGAGTGACAAGGATCCGCCGCCGGTGACGCCCGCGCCGCTAAAACCGACCGATCAGCCGGACGAAACCACCGAGAAGATGCCGCGCGAAATCGGCGGCCCGAAGGGGCCGGAGCCGACACGCTACAATGATTGGGAACGCAATGGCCGCTGCATCGATTTCTGAATCCACCGCCGATTATGCCGGCCGCCAGATCGTGGTGACCGGCGGCACCGGCGCCCTCGGCTGCGCCATCGTCGATGCCCTGCTCGTCCGGGGCGCGACCCTTTATGTGCCGTGGCGCACCAAGGCCGAGGCCGACCGCTTTCCCCGGCGCGATCATGAGCGCGTCCATCTGATCGAGGCCGAGTTGAGCGACGAAGACGCGGTGGCGCGGCTCTATGCCGGGGTCGACCCGTTATGGGCCTCGATCCATATCGCCGGCGGCTTTGCCATGGCGCCGATCGAAGAGACCGACCGCGCCGCCTTCATGAAGCAGATCGACACGAATCTGTTGAGCTGCTTCCTTTGCTCGCGCGGGGCCGTGGCGGCGATACGCAAGCATGGAAATGGCGGGCGCATCGTCAACGTCACCGCGCGACCCGGCGTCGAGCCGCGCCGGGGCGGCGGCATGACCGCCTATGCCACCACCAAAGCCGCCGTCGCCGCGTTCACCCAGGCGCTTGCCGCCGAGATCGTGCACGAAAATATCCTGGTGAACGCGGTGGCGCCCGGCACGCTCGACACGCCGGCCAATCGCACTGCCATGCCCAAGGCCGATCCCACGACATGGGCCCAGCCCGCCGAGGTTGCCGCCACCATCCTGTTCCTCGCCTCGCCCGGCAATCGGGTAACGAGCGGCGCCATCGTCCCGGTCTACGGGCAGAGCTAGCTGATCTTATTCGGCCCCGCATAGCCGAACAGGAACGCGGCCACTTTGCGCATCTGAATTTCCTCCGAGCCCTCGGTGATGCGATAGCGCCGGTGATGGCGATAGATATGCTCGAACGGGGTATGGCGCGAATAGCCAAGCCCGCCATGGACTTGCATCGCGCGGTCGGCGGCCTCGCACACCAGCCGGTTTGACCAATAGTTGCACATGCTGACCCGGTCCGAGAGCCGGCGCTCGACCTCGATCTTCGGCATCTGGTCCATCTCCCACGCGGTCTTGCGGATCAACAGGCGCAGCATCTCGACTTGAGTCGCCAGCTCGACCAGCGGAAACTGGATCGCCTGATTCTCCGCGAGCGCGCGGCCGAACGGCTTGCGGCGGCGGGCATAGGCGACGCTCTCGGCGATGCAGTAGGCGGCGGCGCCAAGGCTGGACGCGGCCTGGCGGATGCGATTCTCATGGACGAAATGCTGCGCGACGGCGAGGCCGCCACCGTCGCGGCCAAGAATGGCGCTGTCCGGCACGCGCACGCCGGTGAAGCTGACGCGCGGATGGTCGGTCGGCATGTTGAAGGTCCAGAGATACTCCTCGATCTTGACGCCGGGCGCCGATGACGGCACCAGAAAACAGGTGATGCCGGCCGCATCGCCCGCCGTCCCGGCGGTGCGCGCGAATACCATGCAGTGCGACGCGCGATGCATGCCGGTGGTCCACATCTTCTCGCCGTCGATGCGCCAGCCATCGCCGTCGCGCACCGCCACGGATTCCATATGCGTGGCATCGGAGCCGTGCTCCGGTTCCGTCAGGCCGAAGGCGCAGCTTCGCGTGCCGTCGAGTGCACCGGGAATGAACTCGCGCCGCTGTTCCTCGGTGCCGAAATCGCGGAACATCAACAGCGATGGAAAATTCGCGACGATCGAATGCTCGTTCTGCAGATCATTGTGGAGGCCCAGCCCCTTGGCGGCGAGATGCTCGCGAATGACCGCCATCCATAAATTCGAGCCATCATTGCCGCCAAATTCCGCCGGCAGCGAAAACCGCAGGAAGCCGGCGCGGTCGGCGCGGCGCTTCGCCTCGTCGAGCAGCGCCTCCCATTCGACGCGCGGCAGGCCGCCGCGCTCCCAATCAGTGCGCGCCCATTCGCGGCGATGATCGAAGAAACGCTGATTGTCGTCTTCGGCCTGGAGCGGCATGATCTCCGCCGCGATGAACGCATCGAGCGCGCCGAGATACTCGACCAGCGGCGGCGGCAGGTTGAAGTCCAAGGCGCGCTCCTGTTTAGTCATTGGGCGATGACCAAGCCTAACCCGAGATGACCCCCGAAGCGATCACCGCCGCGCTGTCGCGGCTTGCCCCCGCGCTAACGCCCGGCGGCGCGACCATCGACGCGCTGTCGCGGCTATCGACCGGCGCCAGCCTCGAGACCTGGAGCTTTCTGGTGCGCGGCCCGAGCGGCGCGACGCGGCTGGTGCTGCGCCGGCGGGAGCGTGGCGAGCGCGGCGACGGCGCCTTCACCAACTCGATCCCGTTGCGCGACGAGGCGGCATTGCTGAGCGCGGCGGCGGCGGCCGGCGTGCCGGTCGCGCGCCTCGTGCGCGCGTGCCAGCCGGAAGACGGGCTGGGCGAGGCCGTAATCGTGTCGCATGTCGATGGCGAGACGCGCGGCCGGCGCCTGGCGACAGACGAGCGATTCGCCACGATCCGCCCCACCCTCGCCGCGCAATGCGGGCGCATTCTGGCGCGCATCCATGCCATGCCCGTGCCGGCTACGGCGGCGCTCGCGACCTATGACGCCGCCGCCGAAATCGCGCGCTATGAGACGATCTATCATCGGCTCGACGGCGCCAGCCCGATCCTGGAGCTAGGCTTCCGCATGCTAACGAGGCGCGCGCCTCCATGCCCAAACCCGGTCGTCCTGCACGGCGATTTCCGCAACGGCAATTTGATGATCGATGCCGCGCACGGCATCGTCGCTGTGCTGGATTGGGAATTGTCGCATCGCGGCGACCCCGCCGAGGATCTGGGCTGGCTGTGCGTCAATTCCTGGCGCTTCGGCGCGGTGGAGCGCCCGGTCGGCGGCTTCGGTGACTATGCCGATCTGCTCGGCGCCTATGAGGCCGAGGCGGGTCGTGCCGTTCCGTTCGGCGCGGTGCTGTTCTGGCAGGCGGTCGGCACGCTGAAATGGGCGGTGATGTGCATGATGATGGTGGCGGCGCATCGCTCCGGCGAGGCGCCGTCGCTGGAACGGCTGATGATCGGCCGGCGTCGCAGCGAGGCCGAACTCGACCTGGTGACATTGTTGGAGGGACTGGCATGAACGGCGACCCGTCCGCGACGGAAATTCTTGCCGCCATCGCCGATTGGCTCGACGCGCAGGCGAAACAAATGGCGGGGCGCGATGCCTATTTCGCGCGCGTCGCGGTCAACGCGCTCGGCATCGTGGGGCGCGAACTGGCGATGTCGGTCGGCGGAAGCGCGAATGCGAACGCGGCGCTGTGCGCCGCCCTGCGCGCCGGCACCATCGACGAAACGACGCCCGGCCTGTTCGGCGATTTGAAAGCATTGGCGCGGCACCAGATCGCGATCGATCAGCCGCACTACCGGTCGCCGACGCTACTGAATCTCGAGACCGACTCTAGCCATGGCCACAGGTCGGGCAGTCGGGATCGCGCGGAATCTTGATCTTGTGAAAGCCGGCGCGCAGCGAATCATACATCAGCAACGTGCCGGACAGGCTTTCGCCGATGCCCAGCAATTCCTTCAGCACTTCGGTCGCCTGGAGCGTGCCCATCACGCCGGCGATGGCGCCGAGGATGCCGGCGGTCTCGCAGCGCGGCACACTGTCGGGCGGCGGCGCCTCGCGGAAGAGACAGCGATAGCAGGGGTGCGGCGGCCCGAGATAGGCCTTGAAGGTCGAGAGCTGGCCGTCGAACGGCGACAGCGCCGCGCCCACCAGCGGCCGCCGCAGATCATAACATGTGTCGTTCAACAGATAGCGCGTCTCGAAATTGTCGCTGCCGTCGGCGACCAGATCATAGGTACCAACCAGATCGCGGACGTTGCCCGCATCGAGCCGCAGCGCGTGCGTCTCGACACTCACATCGGGATTGATCGCCGCCACCGTAGCCCGCGCGCTATCCACCTTCAACGCGCCGATCATCGCGCTGGGATGCACGATCTGGCGCTGCAGATTGGAGAGATCGACCGTGTCGTCATCGACGATGCCGAGCGTGCCGACCCCCGCCGCCGCGAGATACAGCAGCAAGGGCGAGCCTAGCCCGCCAGCGCCGACGATCAGCACCCGCGACGCCAGCAGCTTCTCCTGCCCCTCCTCGCCAACCTCGTCGAGGATCAGATGGCGGGCATAGCGATGGAACTGCGCCTCGGAAAGCTCGGTCATAACCCGTCGAACAATTGCGTCGAGAGATAGCGTTCGGCGGAGTCCGGCAGCACCAGCACGATGGTCTTGCCTTCCATGCCGGGCCGGGCGCCCAATTCCAGCGCCGCCGCCACCGAGGCGCCCGACGAGATGCCGACGGGAATGCCCTCGACCCGCGCCAGCTCGCGCGAAAATTGAAAGGCGGTGTCATTGGCGATGCGCAGCACCTCGTCGATCAGGCTGACATCGAGGATCGCGGGAATGAAGCCGGCGCCGAGGCCCTGGATCTTATGCGGGCCGGGCGGCCCGCCGGACAGCACGGCACTGTCCTCCGGCTCGACCGCGATGATCTTGACGCCGGGCTTGCGCGCCTTCAGCACCGACCCGACGCCGGTCAGCGTCCCGCCGGTGCCAACTGGGCTGACGAAATAATCGACCGTCCCGCCCGTGTCGCGCCAGATTTCCTCGGCGGTGGTCTCGCGGTGAATCGCGGGGTTCGCCGGGTTCTGGAATTGCTGGGGCATGTAGGCGTCGGGCAGCGAGGCGACCAGCGCCTCGGCGCGCTCGATGGCACCGTGCATGCCGCGCGCCGCCGGGATCAGCTCCAGCTCGGCGCCGAGGATCAGCAGCATCTTGCGCCGCTCCAACGACATGCTGTCCGGCATGGTCAGGATCAGGCGATAGCCCTTGGCCGCCGCGACGAAGGCCAGCGCGATGCCGGTATTGCCCGAGGTCGGCTCGACCAGCACGGTGCGGCCCGCCTTGATGCGGCCCTCGCGCTCGGCCGCCTCGATCATGGCGAGGCCGATCCGGTCCTTCACCGAGGCCAGCGGGTTGAAGAACTCGCACTTGCCGAGAATATCGGCCTTCACCCCATGCGCGGCGGCGATGCGGGAGAGGCGCACCAGCGGCGTCGCGCCGATGGTCTCGACGATTGACTCATAGACCTTGCCGCGGAATTCGGACGGGGCGGCGGCGGACGAATTATTGGCGGTGTCGGGCATGGCGGCTTCCATGCTGGTTATATGGGTGGCAGGGATTGTAGGGCTAATCGGCTGGAGCGACAGGAATTTGTTGACCGCGCGGGCAAGTTAGCTAATATCTTAGTCAAGGAACGTGAATGGAAAAAATCGTCAATACTCACGACGCCAAGACGCACTTGTCGCAATTGCTGGCCCAGGTCGAGGCGGGCGAAACCGTCGTGATCGCGCGCGACGGAAAGCCGGTTGCAAAATTGGTTCCGGTCAAGCCGAAAGGTAAACGCAAATTCGGTTCGATGCGAGGCAAGATCGATATCGGCCCCGAATTCTTCGAGCCACTACCCGAAGAAGAGCTGGCAGCCTGGGAATGAGCTTTGCGTCTGTTGCTGGATAGCCATGCCCTGATCTGGTGGTTTGCCGGAAAGAACGAACTTTCACCTGCGGCGCGCGCCGCTGTCGCCGATAGCGACAACGAGATTTACGTCAGCGCCGTCTCGGCTTGGGAAATCTCCACCAAGTTCCGCATCGGCAAATTACCCAAGGCTGCGCCGTTCGCCAACGATATCGCCTCAGCGATTGCGAGCCAAGCTTTCTCCGAACTCGGTAGTGTCTCAGTTTGAAATTCTCCGCCCTTGACGCGGTGTCGCGCTGCCGACCGGCTTCCTATATATGCTTAGCGGAAAGCATGCGGAAAGCATGAGGAAAGCGACGATGCCTAAAGGTCCCCAAGGTCAGAAGCGCCCCGCCGACGTGATCGGCAATGCCGTGAAGGTAATGCGGATCGCGACGGGCGAGGAAGAAGATCAGCCTTCAAAGATGCCCGCCCGCGCGAAGGGTGGCAGGAAAGGGGCGGCCGCAAGGGCTGCAAAACTTACGGATGAACAGCGAGCGGAAATCGCGCGCCTCGCCGCTCAGGCTCGCTGGAAGAAGGCGAAATCTTAGCCAGCGCGGCGCTCGGCAACGTCGTCTTTGAAATCAAGAACAAGCTGGATTTGTTTGGTGACTGGGATTTTCTCGTTATAAACCTCCACGTCGATCTGCAATTGAACGAGATCGCCGATCACTTGCTCGCGGCGCTGGGTGAAGGCCCGTTGCATGTGGATATGCGGCGCGAAGCCCATAACGCCCCAAAACGTGGTTTGCACGCCGTCCTTCGTCACGCGCATGGCGTGATTGACGCGATAACGACGGCCTTTCGCGTCGGTCGCATATTCCTCGCGTAAGGCGCGCGCCAATTGGCTGGCTAGGATGTCGCGGGGATCGACCCTCGGTAATTTCAGACCGCGTTCGCGGACAGCCCAATCAACCACGTCACGCGCGCTCGCGGCAGCGTGATCGTGTTCTTCTTCGTATGCGCGCCAAAGACTTTGGAAAACTTCAGTTTGTGTCGGTGTGTCATCCATGGTCAATCTGCCAAATCTAGGGGTTGGTCCCAGCCGTCAGCGATAGCGCCGGGCAAAACGCATTGTCGAATTTTGGCTTGATGCTTTTTTAGGTAATCGTAACGCCCAGTTGCATGCTGAATTTGGCCGACCGGCAGGCCGGGGTGCACGCCATTGAGCTTCGCGAATGCGAGAACATCCTTTTCGTAGAAAAAGGGGTTTTTGCGATGGATGAATGATTCCATCTTGTCGCGCGGCACGCAGAAATCGGACGCTGCGGCGTTCGCAATGCGCTCCTCTTCTGGCACGCCGTTGCCAGTTCCGGCATGCTCGCCTTCCAGCTCGGCATCGATCATACCTTCTGGCGATTGGCGGCCATGACCTTTCAGAACGTGCTCGATTTCGTGTCGAAGAACGAACCAAAAATTGTCGATGCGATCAAACCGCATTGAAAGTCCAATCACGGGAGAGTTTTTGTCGAACCAAAAGCAAACGCCATCGATCTTGGCCAGCGGCAGCGTCTCGACGATGACGAAGCGGACGCCGCATTCAGCTAAGATGCGGGGCACATTGCGAGCTTCTTCTGGCGCGACAAGGAATTCGCGAAGGCGCGGCACGGCAGCAAGCAACCGCTGTTCGGAGTATTTAGGCACCGTAATAGACTTCGCGATCCGCCGGACACGGAATAGCCATGCTAGCTGGGCCGGCGGGATTTCCTTTTCCTCGTAGTTCGTCTTTTTCGCCGCATGTAAGAGATACGGAATCTTACCGGCGTCGCTGACCTCGAAGAATTTGGCGAGCTGATGCCCCAGCTTGTCGGCGTCACCGCCCTTGATCCAGCCGCGTTTGATCATTTCGCGGATTGGGTAATTGTTTTGCATTTTGGCGCGCAGCGATACGCCGGCGTCGGGGTCGCTTGCACTCGAAAGATCGAAGGTGCGTTGCAAACCGGCGAAATAATCGAAGGGAAGGCCGAGGGCTTCGCCCAGGGCTTTCGACATCGCCGGGCTGACGCCTTGCTTGCCGTTGATGATCTGGTTAACGGCCTTCGGATGGCAGCCCAAGACAAAGGTAAGATCGCTCTGCGCCCAGCCGCGCTTCTCAAGCTCTTGTAGGAGCAAAACGCCCGGATGTAGGTTCGGAGACGGCAGTTGTGGCGGCATGGCTTTTTCGTTGTTTCCAGCGGTTTGGGTGGTTTATCACAGCCCTTGAATTGGTACAATACCCTTATACCCACGTTAGGGGAAAATGAATAATATCCTTGACAAAAGGAGCCTGTGGCGTGATTATGGCTCATGAACAAGCTGTCCTCTGAAACCCGCACCCAAATCCTCACCTTGCTTTGTGAGGGTAATTCGATGCGTTCTTGCTCGCGGATCGCGGACGTGTCGATCAACACCGTGACCAAGCTCTTGATTGAGGCGGGGCAGTTCTGCGCGCAGTTCCACGATGAGCGGGTGCGCGACGTGAAGGCGTCTCGGGTGCAGTGCGACGAAATTTGGTCGTTCACCTATGCGAAGCAGAAGAACGTCGCGAGGGCGAAGGCCGCGCCGCTTGGTGCTGGCGATATCTGGACCTGGACCGCGATCGATGCCGACAGCAAATTGCTCGTCTCGTACCTGGTCGGCGGGCGGGACAGCGAATACGCCATGATGCTCATGGACGATCTGCGGGAGCGTCTGGCGAACCGCGTGCAACTCACCACGGACGGCCACCGTGCTTACCTGGAAGCCGTCGAAGGCGCCTTTGGTGGCGACGTGGACTACGCCCAGATCGTGAAGCTATACGGCGAAGCGCCGAACCCCGAGCGGCGCTACAGCCCAGCGGAATGCATTGGCATCCGCAAGTCGCGGGTCGAGGGCAATCCCGATCTGGCCCATGTCAGCACCTCGTATGTCGAGCGCGCCAACCTCACGATGCGCACCTTCATGAAGCGGTTTAACCGGCTGACGCTCGGCTTCTCCAAGAAGGTCGCGCACCACGCCCATATGGTCGCGCTCTATACCGTCTGGTACAATTTCGTGAAGATGCACAAGACGCTCAAAATGACGCCCGCGATGGCGGCTGGTATCTCGGATCGGCTCTATGACATGGCCGATTTGGTGGCGTTGATGGACGCGGCCCAACCCGCACCGGCAAAGCGCGGCCCGTACAAAAAGACTGCGGCCTAAATTTCAAACTGAGACACTACCCCGAACTCGCGATCACCATTTCTCATGCGCAACATGCCGGCGCACTCCCCGGACCATTGCGCGATCCGTTCGACCGGATGCTGATCGCACAATCCGTTCTCGATTCAATTCCGCTAATATCGAACGAAAGAATTTTTGATCGTTATGGAGTGAAGCGAATTTGGTGAGGCGGGTCGGAGCGCGCGCCAAACATCTCCCGGTCTTCCGATAGCCGGCCGACAGATAGAAGCGTCGGGAAATCCGTCCTCCGGGGCTTTCTTCCTCGCGCCTTTAAGCTAAAATGGCAGCAAGAGGAATGGTTCATGCTGCGTGACGAACTTCATCGACAACGCGTCGCCTTGACGGATGTTGCGACGCGGCACGGCGCCAGCAACGTTCGCATCTTCGGCTCTGTCGCGCGCGGCGAGGAACGGCCGGATAGCGATATCGATTTACTGATCGATTTCGCGCCTAATCGAGGTTTTGGCGACTACCTGGCCTTGATCGAAGAATTGGAATACCTGCTGGCGCGACGCGTGGACATCGTTATCGAGCGCAGCCTAAGCCCCCATTTCCGTCCCTTTATCGAGGCCGAGGCGCAGCCTTTGTGAATTCCGACCTGCCTTATCTCGGTCACATCGCCGACGGTATCCGCGCGATCGAAAGCTATGTTGTCGGTGGACATGATGTCTTCATGACCGACCGTATGGTTCAGGATGCTGTTATTCGCAATTGAAGGGCGCAGTCGGCCGGGACTGAACTGGAATAAGATCGTTGCGTTTCGTAACCGATTGATTCACGGCTATTGGAGCGTCGATCTGGTGTGGTTTGGGATGCGGTGGTGAACGAGTTGCCCAAATTGAAGGATGAAATTACGCGCTTACTGGCGGCACAACGTCAGTAAGCCCATAGGGAGCAGCGCATGGCCGGGAATAGCGACATCGTGGTGATTGGCGCGGGGCATAACGGTCTCGTCGCGGCGGCCTATCTCGCCAAGGCCGGGAAGAAAGTCACGGTGTTGGAGCGCCAGCCCTGGATTGGCGGCGGCGTGGTGACGCGCGATCTGACCCTGCCCGGCTTCCACCATGACCAGCATTCGATGGCGCATATCTTCATCCAGGCCAATCCGCTGATCAAAAACGACGAACTGGGCCTGATCTCGAAATACGGCATGAAATATACCTATCCGGAGATGCCGACGATTTCGGTATTCCCCGATGGCGAGACGATCCCGCTGTGGCGCGACCGCCAGAAGAATTATCGCGAGCTGCAACGCTTCTCCCAGAAGGACGCGGATTCCTACCTGCGCTTCGCCGAGCTGGCGGCCGCCTATCTGCCGCTGTTGACGGGCGGCCTGTTCATGCCGCCCGCCCCCGTCGGCGCGATGTACGCGATGATGGATCAGAGCCGCGAAGGCCGCGCCATGTTCCAGGTCATGCAGAAAAGCGGCTATGACATCGTCACCGAATGGTTCGAAAACGACCGCATCCGGCTGCATTTCATCCGCATCGTCAGCGAGCATCTGGTCGGACCCGAGGAAAAGGGCACCGGCCTCGGCCTCTTCATGTTTCTGGCTTTCCTCGAGCAATACGGCATCGGCGTGCCGATGGGGGGCAGCGGCACCCTGACCGGTGCGCTCGCCAAATTAATCCAAGATAATGGCGGCGAGGTCGTGACCGGGGTCGATTGCGAGCGTGTCATCGTCAAGAGCGGGCGCGCGGTCGGCGTCCAGGCCAAGGATGGCCGCGAATTCCTGGCGAAGGACAGCGTCATCGGCGCCATCCATCCACACGATCTCGGCAAGTTCGTCGCGGGCGTCGATCAGGACATCGCGCGCGACGCCGCCAAGACCGAGATCGGCGCCAATTGCGTCTTCACGATCCATGCCGCGCTGAACGAGCCACTGAAATTCAAGGCCGGCGATCAGGTTAACCAGGCCATGATGATCGAGCTGCTGCCGCCCAGCCTCGACCATCTGCGCGAACATTTCGACGATCTGCGCTATGGCCGCATGCCGCGCACGCGGCTGGTCGGACTCGGCTCGCCTTCCAATCTCGATCCATCGCGCGCCCCCGCCGGCAAGGCGACCATGCATGCCTGGGACTATTGCCCCTATGAGCACCCGGCGGGCGGCGCCGCGGCGTGGGATTCGCGCAAGAAGGAATTCGCCGACGGCATGCTGGAAAACATGCGCGGCTATATCAGCAATCTCACCCCGGCGAATATCCTGGCGCATCACGATGATACCCCGCTCGATATGGAGCGCACCTCGTCGAGCTTCCGCCGTGGCGACATTCACGGCATCGCGCCCACCGCCTATCAATCGGGCGCGCATCGCCCAACCCCTGAGCTCGGCAACTACACCGTGCCGGGCATCGAGCGTCTCTATCTCGTCGGCCCGTTTCAGCATCCGGGCGGCGGCGTGTTCGGTGCCGGCCGCGCCACCGCGATCAAGATGTTCGACGATCTGCGGTTGAATTTCGACAAGATCGGCGAGCGCTAGCGCGCGAGGAGCGGCCATCCATACCATCATCGTCGGTGCCGGCGCGGCGGGCCTGATGGCCGGGCGCGATCTCGCGCGCGCCGGCCATCGCGTCACGATTATCGAGGCGCGCGACCGCATCGGAGGCCGCATCTGGCAATTCGCGCCGAGCGCGTTCGGCTATGGCGCGGAGGGCGGCGCCGAATTCATCCACGGCGCCGCGCCCCTGACCAGGGCGCTGGCGCGCGAGGCCGGACTGACGTTGGTCGCCGGGGCGGGCGAGCGCTGGGACAAGCGCGGCAGCGCGCTGACCGATCGACCGATCTTTTTTTCCGGCGAGGATTTGCTGCAGGAAAAACTAAACGCCTTGACCACCGACATGCCAATCGCCCAGTTCCTCGCGACCTGGTTCGGCGGCGAGGACCATGCGCGATTGCGCGCCTCGATCGTCCGCATGACCGAGGGCTATGACGCCGCCGACCCGGCGCGCGCCAGCACCTTTGCCTTGCGCGACGAATGGCTGAGCGGCGGCGACCGCCAATCGCACCGAATCGTCGAGGGGTATGGCGCGCTGATGGAGTATCTCGGCGCCGATTGCCTGGCGCACGGGGCGACGCTGCATTTCGACGCCGAGGTCGAGGAAATCGAGACGCGGGCCGGCGGCGCGACCGCGCATTGCGCCAACGGCGACACGTTCACGGGCGACGCGATCATCCTCACGGTGCCGCTGCCGGTGCTGCACGAGATCGGCTTTCGCCCCGACATTCCGGCGAAGCTCGCGGCCGCCGACAAGATCGGCTATGGCGACGTGATCAAGCTGTTGCTGGGCTTCAAGACGGCGTTCTGGACCACGGTAAAAGGACACGATCTCAGCCGCCTGTCCTTCCTGATTTCCGACGAATTCGTGCCGACCTGGTGGACGCAATATCCCCAGCCCCAGCCGCTGCTGACGGGCTGGCTGGCCGGCCCCAAGGCAACGACATTGCTGGCGCTGTCGGAGCCGGAACTGGTCGAGCGCGGCCTCGTTTCCCTCGCTCATATTTTCGACCTGCCAATCGACCCGCTCCGCGCCATGATGATCACCGGGCGGGCAATTCACTGGGGCAAGGATCGCTTCGCCCGCGGCGCCTATTCCTATGCCACGCCCGAAAGCCACGCGGCGCAGGACGAGCTGTCGCGGCCGGCGGACGGCGTTCTTTATTTTTCCGGCGAGGCGCTGTATCGCGGCGTCGATATGGGCACCGTCGAAGCCGCGCTGACCAGCGGCCGGGACACAGCGGCGGCGGTCGCCAAACGGTAAGCCCCTAGGAATTGCTGCCGATCGGGTCGCCCGGCGCGCCGCCGCGCGCGACCGAACCACCCTCGATATTGATCATCGTGCCGGTGATGTACGACGCGCGATCGGAGGCGAGAAACGCCACCATGCCGGAAATCTCATTGACGTGCGCGGGCCGGCCATAGGCCATGCCGCGAAAGCGCTGACGCCGCCAGCCTTCCAAATCCTGTGGCGCGACTTTTTCCTCCGCCTGCTTTTGCAATGTCTGCAAGCGCGGCGTATCGACCGGGCCCGGATTGATCCCGACGACGCGCACGCCATAGCGGATCGCCTCGCCGCCCAGGCTGTTGGTGAAATTGATCACGGCGGCATTGCCCGGCCCGCCGCAGATATAGCCGGCGCCGGTCATGACGCCGCCGGCGCCGACGATGTTGATGATGACGCCGCGGCGGCGGTTGCACATTTCCTTATAGACGATGCGGGTGATGCCGAAATAGCCGAACAGCTTGAGCTCCCACCCTTCGCGCCAGCGATCCTCATCGACCTGATCGAGCGTGCCGCCGGGAATCGCGCCCGCGCAATTGACCAGAATATCGACGCCGGCGATTTCGCGCGCGAAGGCATCGCGCGGGTCCCGCTGGGCCAAATCAACCGCATGGGTCCCGACCTGGACGCCGAAGCGCCGGCGCAGATCGTCCGCCGCGCGCGTCAGCGCGTCGCCGTTGCGCGCGGCCAATTGCAGATCGACCCCTTCCCGCGCCAGTTCCTCGGCGATGCCGAAGCCGATACCCTTGCTGGCGCCGGTGATCGCGGCGGTCTTGCCCTTGAGATTGAGGTCCATTTACATCTCCACGACGAGGTAATTTTCATCGAGCAATACCGGATAGGTCTCGGCGGTGTACAGCCCTTCGACCAGCCGCTGGCCGGGTTCGATCGTCACGTCGAAGGCGCGGGCGCGGACCTTGTCCGGGTCGCAATAGGAGCGCCCGGTGCGGATGTCGAATTCCCAACCATGCCACGGACAGCGCAGCATCTCGCCGGGCCGCGAGACATCATAGGTGCCGGGCCGCTTCGACTGAACCAGCGAGGTGCGCCGCCCCTGGCACAGCGGGCCGCCTTCATGCGGACAGCGATTCAGCAGCGCGAAATAGGCGCCGTCGAGATTGAAGATCGCGATCTCGCGGTGCGCGACCGTCACGGCCTTGCTCCCTCCGGCCGGAATCTCATCCACCTTGGCGACAACGTATCGTTGCGGCATGGATCAAGTCGTCCCGAAAAAAACAAAACGCTTTGGCTGGGCTTGTCGCGGCCATCCACGACTTTCTGGCAAAGGCGGGCCGACGAAAAATTCGTGGGTGCGCGGGCCAAGCCCGCGCAAAGCGGAAATGGGATTCATTCCGGCACTTACCGCAGCCCGTAGAGATTCATCGCGTTGTCGCGGAACAGCATTTTATGCTGCTCCGGCGTCAGGCGCAGCCGCGCGAAGGCGAATTTCGGATCGTCGAAATCCCAATGCGGATAATCGGTCGAGAACAGAATCTTGTCCCAGCCGACCCAATCCATCGCGTCCAGCATATGGCGTGGGTCTTCCGGCTCCTCGATCGGCTGGCTGGTGTACCAGAAATGCTCCCGCACATATTCGGAGGGCGGACGCTTCAGATGGGGCACTTCCGATTTGAGATGCTGCCAATGCTTGTCGAGGCGCCAGCACAGCGACGGCACCCACACGAAGCCGCCCTCAATCAGCACCACGCGCAGCTTCGGGAAACGCTCGAACACGCCTTCGATGACCATCGACGTGACCAGCGACTGCATCGCCTCGCATTTCGAATGATGCTCCTCGACATAGAATGAGCACCAGCCGGCGCTGGTCGGTGCCATGCCGCTGACGCCGCCGACATGGACGCCGAGCGGCTTGCCGAGTGCCTCGGCGGCCTCGAAGATCGGCCAGTAACGCTGACGACCCAGCGGCTCCAGCCCGTGCGGCAGCACCGACATCTGGACGAAGTCCGGGTTGCCACCGTGCCGATCGATCTCGCGCAGCGCCGCCGCCGGGTCCTCGCGTGTCAGCATCAGCGAGCCCTTGAGCCGGCCCTCCATGCCCAGCCAATTTCCGATCTGCCATTCATTGACCGCGGCGGTCAGTGATTCCCCGAACGCCTGGTTGCGGATTCCGATGCCGTTGGGACGCAGCGGCTGAAGCACGCCGTAATCGACGCGGTTGGGGTCGAGATGCTGCTGGCGCATGAACGGCAGGTCGGCGCCGGCCGGCGCCCCGCTGGGCGGGCGCGCATCCATGCGCGAGCCGCCGTCGCGATTATAGCGCGGATAGACCATGGCGCTGGCGAAGGCGGCGCGGAAATTGCTGCCATACTCGCGCATGTGCAGCTTCCAGCGATCGGTCAGGTAGGGGTTGAGCTCGCTCATCGTGCTGACCGTCGGGTGAATGTCGCAATCGACGACGCCCGGAGCCGCAATGGTCGGTTCGGAGATCCTATCGCTCATGGTGCGACCTCGCTGAGCGCCTCGGCGAGGCGCGGATAGGTTTGCATCGGGTTGTCGATCATTATCTTGCGGCGATGCGACGCCGACAACCCTGCGGGAAGCACATCGTCGCCCTCGAATTGCCAATGTGGATAGTCGGTCGAGAACAGCAGCATGTCCTCGGAGCCGATATGGTCGAGAAGCCGCTCGAACCGCGTGGTGTCGGGCGGCTCATCCACCGGCTGCAAAGTCAGGCGGATATGGTCGCGCACGATCCGGCTCGGCGGCCGGTCGACCCATGGGGTCTCGGTCCTGATCCCGCGCCAGGTCTTGTCGAAGCGCCACAGAAACGCCGGCAGCCAGGTGATGCCGGATTCGATCAGCACCACCTTCAGCGCCGGAAACTCCACGAACACGCCCTCCGCGACGAGGCTCAGCACCTGATGCTGGAATGATTGCGCATGCGCGACATAATCCTCGAGATAGTACGAACCCCACCCCAGAGAGGTCGGCGGATGGCGAAACGAGCTGCCGGCATGGATGCCGATCGGCAGGCCGTGGCGCTCCGCGGCGCGAAAGATCGGCCAATAGCCGCGCTTGCCCAGCGGCCGCTCACCCGCCGCCAGGACCATCACCTGGACGAAGCGCCGATCGGGCGCGCAGCGGTTGATCTCGTCCACCGCCAGCTCGGTATTTTCCGGCGCGATCACGATCGACGCGCGCAGGCGCGGGTCGCGATCGAGCCATTCCGCCGCGATCCAATCATTGATGCCGCGCGCCATCGCCGCCGCGAAATCATCGTTGGGCAAATAGGGTCCGCCATAGAGCGTGTTACAGATCGCGAAGCGCGTCCCGAACGCGTCGAGCGCCTGTGCCCGCAGCATCGCCAGATCGCTGCCCGGCTTGCCATGCGGCGGCCGCCA
>Ga0208357_1000536_pt1 | contig 30604 bp, 25 predicted proteins | sample NGESurdeep092012_6_FD_184487 | JGI IMG/M metagenome (GOLD analysis project Ga0208357, IMG submission 184487) | Arctic peat soil microbial communities from Barrow, Alaska - NGEE Surface sample F52-2 deep-092012 (SPAdes) | ecosystem: Environmental > Terrestrial > Soil > Wetlands > Peat ...
CGTCGTCCACCGGATCGCCCTCGAACACGGGGTCCTCCGGGGCCTCGGGCCGAACGAACCCACCGGGGTGGCGCTGGCCGAGGACCAACTGGCGGCGGTGGCCGCGCCGAGTGCCGGAGCCCGGATCATCGCCCCGGCCGGATCGGGTAAGACCAGGGTCCTGACCGAGCGGGCCCGGCTCCTGCTCCGGGGCTGGGGGCTCCCGGCCGACGCCATGGCCCTGGTGGCCTACAACGTGCGGGCGGCCAACGAGATGAGAGAGCGGCTGGCCGATGTGGGGGAGATCCGGATACGGACCCTGAATGCCCTGGGGCTCCGGCTGGGCGGGCGGACGTCGACCATCGAGGAGATGGAGGTCCGGCGGATCCTTGGAGGTCTGATCACTTTCCCCAAACGGGCCGAGACCGACCCGGTGGCCCCCTGGATCGAAGCTCTCGGGCGGGTGCGGTTGGGGCTCACCGACCCGGCCACGGTGGAGGCCGAGATGCCCGACGTCTCCGATCTCGACCGGGTGGCCCGGAACTACCGGTCGCAATTGGCCGAACGGGGGGTGGTCGACTTCGACGAACAGGTCACCGGGGCCATCGAGCGCCTGCTCGGTGATCCGGCCTTCCGGTGGCAGATGCAGCGCTTCGCCCGGGTCCTCCTGGTCGACGAATTTCAGGACCTGACGCCGGCGCACATGCTCATGATCAGGTTGCTGACCGGACCGGCCGGGGCCGTGTTCGGGGTGGGCGACGATGACCAGACCATCTACGGCTATGCCGGGGCCACCCCGCGTTGGCTGGTCGACTTCGGTCGGTGGTTCCCGGGAGCCACGATGCACCCGCTCGAGATCAACTACCGGTGCCCTCCTCCGGTGGTCGAGGCGGCATCGAATCTGTTGACCCGGAACGCCCTGCGGGTGGACAAGGTGATCCGGGCCGCCCCCGGCCCGACAAAGTCGGGGGACGGTTCCGGGAGCCTGTCCGTCCTGACCGGCGACGACGGTCCCGCCACCCGGGCCGGCCGTCGGGTGCAGGAACTGCTCGCCGGCGGCGCCAACCCGGACGACATCGCCGTCCTGGCCCGGGTCAACGCCTCGTTGGCGCCGGTCCAGGTGGTGCTGCGCAACCGGGGGATCCCCGTCGACGGCGGGGTGAGCCAGCGGTTCCTCCAGCGCGGCGGGGTGCGGGCCGCCCTGGCCTGGTTGGCCGTGGCCACGGCGGCGGCCGACGCCCTGCCCGGGTCGGTGCTGCGGGAAGTGGCGCGGCGGCCGAAACGGGGAATGAGTGCCTCGCTTCTCGACCTGGTGGCCCGGAAAGGTTCGGTCGACGACCTGTTCGGGTTGGCCGGGTGGCTGGAAGACAAAGGCAGCGAACGGGAAGCGGGCAAGGTACGCCAGCTTTCCGACGACCTCGGTCGGGCCCGGCGGGCGGCCCGGTCGGGGACGACGGCCGATGTGTTGGCCGTGCTCCGGTCCCAGATCGGTGATGGCGGGCTGGACGCCAGCGCCAGCGCCCTCGACCAGTGGAGCCATGGCGCCGGTTCGGCCCATGGCGACGACTTGGACGCTCTCACCGAGCTGGCCGAACTGGAAGCCGATCCGAGCCTCTTTCCCGGCTGGTTGTCGGATCAGCTGAGTGCCCCGGCCGACGCCGGCGGCGTCACGCTGGCCTCGGTGCACGCCGTGAAGGGAAGGGAATGGCCTCACGTGGTGGTCCATCACGCCACCGACGGCCTCCTCCCCCACCGTCTCTCCGAGGACGACGAGGAGGAGAGGCGGATCTTCCACGTCGCTCTGACCCGGTGCCGGTTGAGTACGACCATCATCCCCGGCACTCCCCCGTCGCCTTTTCTTCTCGAGCTGGAGACCGCCGGCGTACCGAGCCCCAGAAAGAAGGAGCCGGTGGTGGTGGTGGCGCGGACCCGGGAGGCCCGGTCGGCTAAGTCGGCCCCCGGGCAGGCGGCGCCCGGATCCGAGGTCCTGCTCGGAGAGATGGCCGTCGGTTTCCGTTACCAGGGTCACGACCATGAGGTGGTCGAACTCACCGACGAGGGGGTGCGGGCTCTCATCAGCGGCGGACCGGCCACCACCACTGTCCGCTTCGGGACGTCGGTGACGGTCGACGGCCGGCCCGTCGTTCTCGTCCATCCGCGCTTCGCCGAGGCCTGGGAACAGCTCCGGGCCTGGCGCTTCGAGCGGGCCGCCGGGAAACCGGCCTTCGTCGTCTTCGACGACAAAACCTTGTGGCTGATCGCCGCGCTGCTGCCGACCCAGGAGGCCGGGTTGCTGGCCATCAGCGGGATCGGTCCGGTGAAGCTCGAGAACTACGGCGACGACCTGATCGCCCTGGCCGAGAAGTTCCGGGCCGGCTGACCGAACCGGGCGAAGTCCTAGCCGATCTTCCCCAGGAAGGGGACGAGGTGGGCGAAGAAGACGTTGTTGGGGTAGGCCCCGGCGGGGTCGTTGTGCGAGTAGGTGCTCTGGCGGTTGACCAGGGTCAGGTGACTCATCGGGATGTGCGACTGGCGGGCCAGGATGCGAGCGTCGGTGAGGACCCCGGGACCACCGAGGCGGGCACCGAAGGCGTAGATCAAGAGAGCCTTCGGGAGCTTGTGGCCCATGGTGGCGTCGACGTCGAGAACCTTCTGGGCCGGATTGGCGTTGCCGTTGTCGACGACGCCCGAATCGTCGGTCAGTCGCTGCGGGAAGTACCACTCGGACCCGTCGACGTTCTTCAGGGGATAGCCCGAGAACATGGTGGCGAAACGCTTGATCGGCGTGAGGGCACCGGCGCCGTTCCACCCATGGACGGCACCGGTGCTCGATACCCCGACACCCAGATGGGCCTGGGCGGCCAGCAGGCTGGCCGGTGATGTGGCCGCGTTCAGCGCATAACCAAACTGACCCAGGTTGGTGACGGGGACCGGGGGCACGATGGCGGCGGGCAGAAGACCCGAGGCTTCACCGAGCGATGGTTGGTTCGGATCGAGAAGGGCCGATGCCGAACCGGTGGCCACGAAGAGACCGGCGTAAGGGGCCGAGATCCCCCCGAATTGCAACCAGGGTGACGAGGCCGGGGCGTCCAGGCTCTGCCTCGCCTGGGAGGCGGCCGACGCGCTGGTGGGGCTGGCCGGACTGCCGCCGTCGATGTAGACCAGACCCGACAGACCATCGGCTCCGGGACGGCCTTTGAAATTCCACGTGGCATAGGCGGTGACTACCGCGCCGCCGAGGGAGTGGCCACCGAGGACGACCTTGCCGCCGAGCTTGTGCGCCGATCCGATGACGTCATGGAGGTCCTGGACGGCCACGTTCATGCCCCATTGCTTGGCGAAGGTGACGCTGGCCTTGGCCACCACTTGATAGTGGGGGGCACTGGTGGGATTCTTCAGGTAGCCGAGGTAGTAATCGAAGAGCTGGGTGGCCGTGGCCTTCCCCTCTTTGTAGGCATTCAGTTCGGACTGGTCCTCGAGCAGGTTCTCCCGGCGTTCCACCGACCAGACCTGCCAGCCCTTGGCCTTGGCCACGATCCACTGCGCCAAGGGGACGAAGTAGGCGGCTCCCGCCGACGTCCCCGGTTCCAGAACGAGGACGTTCTTGGCCCGGCTCGGACCGACCTTGATCACACCCACCTTGTCGTAACGCACCGGTGTTCCGGGAGCGGCGAAACCGCGCATCCAGGTCACATGCAGCGGTGCCGGAGGAGTGGCCGCCGCACTCCGGCCACTCACGACCACGACCATGGAACCGAGAACCACAACCGTGAGAAGACCTCGCCTGAGCCTCATGCCTCGCATCTGCACCCCTTTCCGAGCGTGGCGGAACCGGTGACCGACTCTCCGTCGTGGGCGCCATCATCCTTCAGGAACAGTCCAGTGCCGTTCAGGCCTCCCGGTGACGGGCGCCGCTTCAGGCCGAGAGACCCCGGATGTAGGCCGCCTGGCCCAGGTGCTGAAGATCGTCTTCGATGACGCTCACCAGCCGGACGCCAAGGGTGACAGGAGGATCCCAGGATTCGTCCACGATGCGGTCGAGGTCGGCGTCGTTCAGGCCGGCAATGAAGGCGACGGTCTGGTGATGGACAGCCTCGTGATAGCCGAGCAGGAGGACGGCACCGGCGTCGACCGCCGCCGCCTCGTGGGGGTCCTGGCCGTAGCCGGTGGCCAGGGGCCCGAAGGGAAGCTCGAAGCGCTCGGCCCAGCCTTCGGCCACCCACACCTGCTCGGTGCCGGCCACGCCGGCCACGTGATCGTCCTGGATCCTGGTCAGGTGCCAGATCAGCCAGCTGATGGAGTTGGCCCGGTCGCCAACCCGAAACGTGAGTTGGTCAACCGAGATGTCATCGAGGACGGCGTGAACCGACCCACGAATTCTCCCAAATGCCTCCCGAAGTAACCCGGCGCTTTCCACGAAGCCGACCTCCCTGATGGTGTTGCCCACACCGTCCGATGCGAGAACAGTCTCCCTCTCCGCTGACCCTGGCCACCAGTGCGTAAAGGAGACCGATGGCTCGACTGCGACGATCCCACTGCAATGGGCCCGGGATTCGTCGCCGTCGGCGCGGCCAGGGCTTCACCTACAGCTGGGACGACGGGAGGCCTGTCACCGACACCGCCCACCTCGACCCTGGCCCCATGGTCACATCCAGGCCCTCGGAACCGATGCCTCCGGTCGGCGGCGGTACCGGTATCACGACGCCTGGCGAGAGAAGCGGGACAAGGAGCAATTGGAGCGGATAATGCGACTCGGTCAGCGCCTCCTGCCCCCTGCGGGGGGTGGTCGGCGCCCACCTGTCGCTCGACGGGATGCCGGAGGAGCGTGCCCTGGCCACCGCCGTGCGTCTGCTCGACGTGGCGTCGATGCGGATCGGTGGAGAGGAGTACGCCCACGAGAACGAGACCTACGGCGTGGCCACCCTTCTGAAGAGTCATGTCCGGGTCGAAGGAAAGGCCATGACTTTCCGTTTCACGGCCAAGGCCGGTCAGGACCTCACTCTTCGGGTCACCGACGCGCCGTTGGCGTTCAGCCGTCCACACTCTGAAGACGCGCCGGGGCGGTGGGCCGGAGTTGCTGGCTTGGCCAGACCAGCGTCGTTGGGTGGACGTTCGTTCGGACGACGTGAATGCCTTCATAAAAGATGTGGCCGGTCAGGAGTTCAGCCCCAAGGACTTTCGCACCTGGAACGCCATCGTACTGGCGGCCAAAGAACTGGCCGATCTGGATCTGGCGGCGACCTCTCCGGCTGCTCGGAAGCGGGCCGTCAAGGCCGCCGTGAAGCAGGTGGCCGAACACCTCGGGAACACCCCGGCGGTGTGTCGTTCCGCCTATATCGACCCCCGCGCCATCGAGCTCTTTCATCGGGGCCAGACCATCACCTTGGCTTCTCCCCGGGCCGGGCCCCGCCGTGTCGAGCAGGCCGTCTTGTCGCTCCTTGCTTCCGATTTCCAGAAACCGAGAGCCGGTGAACCACTGGAGGCTGTGGACTAATCAGTATCGATCAAACCCTTCGGTCCGCCGGCCCCCGGTCGACCAACCGCCTGGTGGCCCATCTGCTACCTTCAAGGCCGCGTTGAGAGCTTGCCTACGAGCACGACGATCACCTGCGATCGGTGTCCTGAGTATGGATGGAGGTCCGGGAATGGAGAGTCAAGGCAAAGGCCCGGCTGTCGTGAGCCATTCTCGATGTCTGTTGATCACCTCGTAGAACGATGTCGATTGCCGCGTCGGAGACGCCGGGTACCGTCGAGGCCGCCCCCAATTGGCAGCCCAATTCGCTGAGCATCCTCGTCTTCCTGGCTGGTCTGGTGCTCACCGGTGCGCTGGCCTGGATCGCCATCTCGATCCATGACCACAATGAAGACCGCCTGCTCAACCTGGAGCTCAAACAGGCGGCTTCCGTGGTGACGGCAGCCGTCCCCTCTATCCAGATCCCCTTGACCTCAGCGGCGGAGTTGGCCGCCGCCACCAACGGGAGCCCACAACAATTCCAGAAGTACATGACGGCCTTTGTCGGCCAGCCCGGGCCCTTCGTCGGTGCATCGTTGTGGCGGTTGGGAAACGGTACGGCCACCCTGGTGGCGGGGGTGGGCCCAGTGTCCGAACCGGCCGCCTCGCCGGGGACCACCGCCTTTCTGACCAAGGCCCGGAATGCTTCGACGTTCGCCATCGTCAACATGCTGAACCGGCCACTCCCCACCATCGCCTATGCGGCGGCCGCTCCCTCGGCCGACACGCCGTGGGTGGTCTACGCCGAGAGGCAACTGCCCAAGAGCCGGCACCTGAAGGTGACGCAGAACTCGGCCTTCTCACAGTTGAACTACGCGCTCTACCTGGGGTTGTCGACCAAACCCACCAACCTTCTGGAAGCGTCCTCCAACGAATTTCCGCTGCAGGGCCATCTGGCTACCGCGTCGGTTCCTTTCGGCGACAGCGCCATCACTGTGGTGGCCACGCCGAATCAGGAACTCGGTGGTTCGTTGCTGGCCCGACTGCCCTGGATCATCGTCGTCGCCGGTGTCCTTCTGTCACTCTCGGCCGCCGTGCTGGCCGACTACCTCGTCCGCCGTCGCCGCCAAGCCGAATGGCTGGCGTCAGAGAACCGTCGGATGTACAGCGAGCAACGGAGCATCGCCGAAGTCCTGCAGCACGCCCTGCTGCCCCAAGCGCTCCCCGAGGTGGTCGGCGTGGAAACGGCCATCCGCTATGTGGCCGGCAGTGAGGGGACCGACGTCGGAGGGGACTGGTACGACGTCATTCCTCTCGATGACGACCATTTCATCTTCGTGCTGGGCGATGTCTCCGGCCGGGGGGTAGAAGCGGCCACCATCATGGCCCGGTTGCACTTCGCCATACGGGCCTATGCCATCCAGGGCGATGCACCGGCGGAGATTCTGGGCAAACTGGGTCGGTTCCTGGACATCGATCAAGACCAGTCGTTCGCCACCATCCTGTGCGCTCTCGTCGATGTGCCCCGGCATAGCGTCACCCTGGTGAACGCCGGCCACCCGCCCCTGCTGCTGCTCAACGGGAAAACGGGTGATTTCGTGAGAACGACGGTCTTTCCGCCCGTCGGCGTCGACCGCACCACGGTGTACGAAGCCACCGACTTCGTCGTCCCCGGGGAAGCCACCATCGTGGCCTTCACCGACGGCCTGATCGAACGCCGGGACGAGTCGATCGACACCGGTCTGGAGAGGCTGCGGACCCTGACCACCGAAGGTCCTTTGGGTCTCGACGATCTCCTCACCAAGATCCTTACCGAATCAAGCTCGGCTGAGTATCATGATGATACGGCGATCCTGGCGGTGAGATGGAAGAATTAGACACGGACGAGACGGGATTTTCCGTCGAGCAATCCGACGACTCCCACGGTGATCCCGTCGTTCGCCTGAACGGCGAGCTCGACATCTCGAGCGCCGCCGCCTTCCGAGAAGCCATGGAAGAACTGGTGGGCAAGCAGCCTGGTCGGCTCGTCTTCGATCTCAGCCAGCTCACCTTCATGGACAGTTCGGGCATCGCCGTCATGGTCTACGTGGCCAACAACGTCAAGAAGGTCGAACTCCTCCACGCCTCGAGCATCGTCCGACGGGTGGTCGAAGCCACCGGGCTCTCCGACATCCTGCGGCTTGAACCATCATGATGCATGAAGCGGAATTTCCCGCCGTCCGGAAGTCCGTCCCGGGCGCCCGGCGCTTTGCGTCCGAGTCCGTGGTCGATGTCCCCGATGAAATCTCTGCCGCCGTCGCCCTCATCGCCACCGAACTGGCGTCGAATTCGGTCCAGCACGCGGCCTCGGCCTTCGCCATCAGGGTGGAACAACTCCCCGACCGCATCCGAATCGAAGTCGAGGACGACGGCGAGGGCCAACCGGTGATCGGTACTCCCGGGCCCGGGGATACGTCGGGTCGAGGGCTCAAGATCGTCGATGCGCTGGCTGACGTCTGGGGCGTGATACCGAAGGAGCAGACGGCGGGAAAGACGGTGTGGGTGAACATCGCACTCGACCAGAGCGCGAGCAGTTCGGCCCGAGAAAGCAGTCAAGGGGTTGGTCCCGAACAACGGCACCAGAGATCTGCCCGTCGCACGGGCTCGCCTGGATCAGAGACGAATCTCCGCCCGGCGGGAGAGAATCAAGAGACGGCCGGCGGTTCCATGAGAAGAGCTCATCGCCAGGCCCGGCACTGCCGGCTGCGATCCGGATCCACCTTCACACGAGCCCGATAGACCAGCGTCGTCGGGTCGATCAGGCCGTCACTCCCGCTGCCCGACGGAACAACTGCTGGGTGGCGCCGACCAGCCGGTCGTCAGTGGGTGGGTGGCCACCATGAAAATTCGGGTCGAAGGCGTGCATGGTGACGTAGAACAGGATGGCTGTCGTCGCCGGATCGTCCACCCGGTATGCCCCCGCGGCCACGCCGTCCTCCAAGAGCTGACGGAGGGATTGGGCCAGCTGACCGTGGGTCGGCCCATGATCAGCCTGCTCACCACCGGGGCCATGACGGAAGAGGATCTCGTGGAGATCCTGGAGTTGTCGGTAACCGGCAAAACCGGCTGAGACGGCGGCGTCGAGCTTGGCCGGCCAGTCTTCGGTGGCGCTGACGGCATCGCGGATCTGACGAGCCAGCTGCTGGGAGAACTGCTCCTGGAGGGCCAGGACCAGATCGTCTTTCGATAGGAAGTACTGGTAGAAGAGTCCCTTGGAGACGCTGGCTCCGGAGGTGATGTCCTCCAGCGTGGTGGCGGCGATTCCCTTGGTCACGAACGGGTCTTGGCCGGCGGCCAGAAGATCGGCACGGCGTTCGTCGGCTGGTTTGGTGCGCGGCATCAGGGCTCCTTTGTTCTGCACTGCTCTATCTCTGCACTGTTTCTTCTCTGCACTGTCTTTCCGCCGGGACTGAGTTTCGTGCGCGGACGCCAGGCCATCCAGGGCGCCTTCCTGATCGACATCAACGCCACCGTGTTCGGCGTTCCTCGCGCCCTGTTCCCGGCGCTCGACGCCAAAGTCTTCGGTGGTGGGGCGGTAACCGTCGGCCTCCTCTATGCCGCCCCCGGAGCGGGTGCTCTCGTCGGTGCGCTCACCACCGGGTGGATCAGCCGGGTCCGGCGGCAGGGCCGGGCCGTCATCATCGCCGTTGTCGCCTGGGGATTGGCCGTCGCCGCCTTCGGCCTGGCGGCCTGGCTACCGGGGCCATGGACGCACAGCAAGCATGGGGGCTCCCCTCGAGAAGGTCGGATCGACGCATGTTCTGGCCGCCATATTGCTAAAGAATGGGCCGACAATGTCGGACCGCCTCTTGGCGGGTTGGAGTCACATTTGCACACCCGTGGCACTTTCGCTGATCGTCGGTCCCCCGCGGGACACCCTGTGAACATCAGACAACGCCTCATGGGCCGCTGGTCTTTTGAACACGGCAACGGATATCCTGGAGCCCATGGGCGGGGGGACCAGGCGTAAGCCTGGGCGCACCGGGCATCGACGAAATGACCCTTCGAGCGCGAGCTGCCGAGGGCCGATCGTCGGAAAAGGACTGATCCGAGGCGCGGTGGACAGGTGGTGATCACGCATCGGCCAACCGAGAGGCGGTAGTAAACGATGCGAACTTGGAGCCCGAGTGGGGCCGGAGCGGCTATTCGCCGGGCACAAGCAGCGTCCGGATACGCCCGCCGCACGGGCTGTGGCGTGGACGAAGCCATTGAGATAGTCGAGCAATACTCCGTGTCGCGGCGCCGCTTTCTGGCTGGAGCCGGAGCGACCGCAGCGGCTGCCATGCTGCCCAACGCTCTGGCTTCACCGGCCGGCGCCGCGGTACGAGAAGGGGCCCGACGTCGACGTAGTGGCGGCGCCAAGCCCAGCGTGGTGATCGTCGGATCGGGGATAGCCGGACTCGGGTGTGCTTATTCCCTGTGGCGCCAACACGGGATCAAAGCCGACGTCTATGAGTGGAATTCCGTCCCCGGCGGTCGGATCAGGACGCTGCGCGGATATTTCGCGGACGGGCAGGAGGTCGAAGAACACGCTGAGTTCATCAACCCCGAGCACACGAAGACGCTGGCCTTAGCCAAGAGCTTTGGGTTGACCTTGGACAACACCGACAAATATCCCCTGGGGACGCATCCGAAAGCCGAAACAATGCTGTTCAACGGGCACATTTGGCCCCAGGCCCAACTGTCCAAGGACTGGCACGACTTTGGATGGAAGCTCTTTCACGAGGCCGCCTTCACCACCGCGCCTTGGCCCGTGCTCTACAACGGCTACAGCCCCGGGGCGCTCAAGTTTGACCGGATGTCGGTTCCCGAATGGGTCAACGCCTACGTACCCGGCGGCGTTAAATCCGATTTCGGCGCTCTGTGCATCTCCGCCGTACTCGACGAATTCGGCGGTGATCCCGACGAACAGTCGGCGCTCAACCTCGTCTACCTCTTGGGTCAGGACGACAGCACCGGCAACAGTTTTCAGCCGCACGGGACCCCGGCGCTCGGTGGGGCCGACGAGAAATGGCACATCCACGGCGGGACCGACCAACTGATCACCGGACTGCTCGACCGGTTGCCCTCCGGCATCGTCAATTATGACCAGAAGTTGGTCGCGCTCCGCACGTCAAGCAGCGGCGGATTCGTCTGCACCTTCGAGAGCGGCACCACCACCCAGGACGTCTCGGCTGACCACGTCGTTCTGACCGTGCCCTTCACCACCCTGCGGCAGGTCGACCTGAGTGGTGTAGCCAAAACCATCCCGCCTCTGCAGATGCAGGCCATCAACCAGGAGCCTCTCGGGACGAACTCCAAGTTCTTCGCTCAGTTCACGTCTCGGGTGTGGAACGCTGAACACGCCACCGGCAACGCCTACTGCGACGGTGTCGTACAAGGAGCGTGGGAACCCACCATTTACCAGGGCGGCGAGGCCGGCATCCTGGCCGCGCTTCCCGGGGGCAAGGTCGGATCAGGGTGGGGAGCCACCTACGGCCTGACCAACTACTTCGGTCAGCCGCCGGCGTCCATGTTGGCGGCCTATCTGGCCGAGTACGAGCAGCTCTTCCCCGGCATCTCCGCCGCTTACAACGGCCAGTCCCATTACGTCTGGTCGGCCGGTGATCCCCACGCCCTCGGCGCCTACTCGTATCTGAAGGTGGGCCAGTACACGGGTTTCAACGGCATCCAGGGTCAGCGCGAGGAGAACCTGCACTTCGCCGGAGAACACACGTCGATCAACTTCCAGGGCTATGTCGAAGGTGGCCTCCGCAGCGGCTACAAGTGCGCCAACGAGGTGACGACCAAGCCCTGAGTCGGGCCGGCGAATCCGACTAGAACGTCCTCGGCTGTCACAAAACATTACCCAGGGCGTACAAGTACTGACTCTGGGCGCGATTAATTGCCCGCGGCTTGCTCCACGGACCTCCAAGTGACGTCCAACGTCAGACCACCGCCGCGCTAACTCTAACTATTGACAACGGTTCCTTCAGAGGATTCGGCGGTATGCACACGGATCAGAAGTAATCCGCTGTTTACACAACGAATTGCGCAAACTGGCGCCGAGGCCTACCGTGACTTCATCGAGCGGTCGTCGGTGGCCCCCGTGGGGGATACCGTCGGTGGCCCCCGTGGGGGATACGTCGGTGCTGAAAAACGCATCACGTGCGAGAGGGGTCGGGATGTCAGGTCCACGCTTCAGGATCGTCTCCGGCGGTTTGGCCCCGACCGCCGGACCCAGTAACACGGCCACGGCCACCTCGTCATCGTTCACGCCGGCTGGTGGTGCTTCGCCGGGTACTACGCCGGTGACGGCAACTACAGCGCCAGCTCCGATACGTCCACCGACGAGTGCTTCGATGTGATGACGGCATCCAGCTCTACGGTCACGGCGCCGACCTACTCAACGGTTGTGTTGGGAAGCGGAAACACCGACGGCGCCACAGTGACCGGCAACGCCACGGGAGGGAGCCCCAGCGGTACGGTGAGCTTCTACGAATGCGGACCGACAGCCACACCGCAGTCGTGGACCTCCACCGCCAACCCGGTGGGAAGCCCGGTGAACCTCACCGCTGGAGCGGGCGATTCGGCTACAGCGATATCGCCGTCGTTCACTCCGGCTTCGGGTGGTTACACCTGCTTCGCCGCCTACTACTCGGGTGACAGCAACTACGGAGCCAGCCAGGACACGAGCACCAGCGAATGCTTCGACATCCCGCCCGTGATCAACAGTGCCGGGTCGATCACCTTCACCGAAGGTGTGTCGGCGACGCCGTTCCAGGTGACCTCCATCGGCGGCTTCGCTCCGGTGACGTACACCGAGACTGGGGCCCTGCCGCCGGGAATCACCCTCTCATCGAGTGGATCTCTGTCGGGAACACCGGGCTTCGTGGGTGGCCAGTTCAACATCACCATCACCCCCTCCGGTGGAGGAACGGGGACTCAGAACTTCACGCTGTTTGTGACGCCCTCGTCCGTCCTGCATGTCAGCACCACCTCGGTGCCAGCCGCCCACAAGGGTGTTCACTACACGACGACTCTGGCGGCCGCCGGTGGTAAGAACCCCTACAAGTGGAAGGTCACCACGGGAGTGCTGCCGAAGGGCCTGAAGCTCAGCAAGAAGGGCGTCATCTCCGGAACGCCGGCGGCGACGGCTACCTTCACCCTGACGGTTTCCTAGTGACGGGTACCCGCCACCGCCGGTTCCGGGCCACCACGGCCAATGGTTTGGCGATTGCTTTGATCGCCTCATTGGCTGTCGTGGCCGGGGTATCGCCGGCGGTGGCGGGGGCTCCGTCAACAAAGGGTGGTGGCAAGACAATCACCCTGGGAAACCAGAAGCTGACGCGTTGCCATTCCGGACCCACCGCTTATTGCGCCACCCTGAAAGTACCTCTGGACTACAGCAATCCCGGAGGCGCCAAAATCAGCATCTTCTACCGCTGGTATCCGGCCACCTCCCCTCAGGGGGGAACGGCCACGGGCACCGTGGTGCCGGTTGAAGGCGGTCCGGGCTATCCGTCGATCCTGTCGGCTCGGGACTACGCCGTCATGTACGGATCGATCCTCAAGAACTTCAACATGTTGTCTGTCGACCTGCGTGGTACCGGCAAGTCGACCCTGCTCAACTGTCCCGGACTCCAAACATTCTCCGGACAGGCCAGTGGGCCGAAGTTCAACGCGGTGGTGGCCGCCTGCGCCAACAGCCTCAACCACCGATTCAAGAATCCCAACGGGACGTACGTCGAGGCTTCTGACCTGTTCAGCTCGGCCCCGGCGGCCAACGACGTCGCCTCCATCGTCACCGATCTCGGTGTGCACAAGATCGACCTCTATGGCGACTCCTACGGTTCTTTCTTCGCCCAGACCTTCGCCAGCCGGTACCCCCAGCTGATCCGGTCGGTCATCCTCGACTCGACCTACGAAACCCAGAACCTCGATCCCTGGTACCGGACTTCCCATGACAACATGCCAGCCAACTACGACAACGCCTGCAGCCGCAGCCCGGCATGCGCCAAAGCCGCCAACGGTCCGGCGTGGAGCGACATCGAAGCGTTGGCCGCACAGCTCCGGAAGCAGCCAATCACCGGGGACGTGCCCGGCCCCGATGGTGTGGTCGAACCGGTGACCATGAACGTCGTCGGCCTGGTGGACCTGGCCAATGACGGCGCCGGTGATGTGGACATCTACCGGGATCTGGACGCTGCCGCCCGTGCGCTTCTCACTTCGGGAGATCCGGATCCGCTGCTGCGGCTCTATGCGGAACGGACCGCCTTCCAGGAGAACTACTTCAACACTCCGGCCAGCGTGTACTCGGGTCTGCTCTATCAGGCCGACTCCTGCACCGACTATCCGCAGATCTACAACATGAACGACACGCCAGCTCAGCGCGCCAAGGAGTTGGCCGCAGCCGCGGCTGCATTGCCGGCTAGCACCTTCGCCCCCTTCACCACCCAGGAGTGGTTGGACCAGGACCAGAACACCGAGGCCTATACGTCTTGCGCAGTCTGGCCCTCACCGGTCGACGCCGTGCCTCCGACCATCGGCCAACCTCTCCTGCCGCCTTCTGTCCCCGTTCTCATCCTGGGGGGCGAGTTCGACACGTGGACTCCCCCGTCGGACGTGCCCAAGGTGATTGCGGAACTCGGCGGCCACAGCCGCTTCATCGAGTTGGCTAACTCGACCCACGTGGTCGGTGAGGGCGACACCACCTGCGGGGGTCTCCTGGTCCAGGAATTCGTGAAGGCGCCGCAGTCCCTCGACACCATGGATGCCTCCTGTGCCCCCCTGGTCGCCCCCGTTCACTCCGTGGGCACCTATGCCGAGTCTCTGGCCGGGGTTGTGCCCTTGACGGCAGGAACGTCCAACACCGGTTCGACCCAACTTCTGAAACTCGGTGCCGCCGCGGTGGCCACCGCTGGCGACGCCGTGGCCCGTTTCAACGACACGGTGGGATCGCTCGACCACGGCCTCCATGGAGGCACCTCCGAGGCCCTTCAAGGCGGAGCAGGCTTCAAGCTGAAGGGCGACGTTCTCGTACCCGGCGTCGCCGTCAGTGGATCCATCAAGGTGACGGCCACCACGGTCACGGCCAAGGTCACCACCGATGCCACTGGAGTGGCTCCAGCCACATTCAACGCCCAGTGGGCCGTTGGCGGGGGTTCGGGTGCGTTGGCCAAAGTAACCGGCTCATCGAACGGAAAGACCATCTCCGGGTCGACTTACGCCCCCTGATCCTGTATACAACGGGGTCAAAGTGACTCCTGGGACCACGACCTCCCTGGAACCAACAGTTCGCGATATTCCGATGATCAGTGGAGGTAGAGACGTGTTCACACAGCCGGGATTCCGGAGAGGTGCGGTAGCCGTGGCCATCAGTGCCGTGGCCATTCTGGCCTCTGCCTGCAGTAGCAGCACCAACACGGGTTCGTCGACTACGACGACCGGTGCCTCGACAGCCACCACCGTTCCTCTGCCGACGGCCACCATCCCGACGCAGTCGAGCAATGCTGCGATCGCCGCCACCGTGCCTGCGGCGGTCAAGTCCAAGGGCTCCTTCACCATCGCCTTGGACGCCACCTACGCCCCGGACGAATTCATCGCCCCCGACGGCTCCACCATCGTGGGGATGGACGCCGACCTGGGCAACGCCATCGCCCAGGTTCTCGGCCTGAAGTCCAAGCTGGTCAACGCCACCTTCGACACCATCATCCCCGGCCTGCAGAGCGGCAAGTACGACATGGGTGACTCGTCGTTCACCGATACCTTGGCCCGGCAGAAGGTGGTCGACTTCGTGACCTACTTCTCGGCCGGCGAAGGCTTCTATGTGAAGACCGGAAACCCGACGTTCAATGGACTGGCCTCGCTGTGCGGCGCCACCGTGGCCGTGGAAGACGGCACCACCGAGCAAACCGATGCCCAGACCCAGGCCAAGGCGTGCAAGTCGGCGGGCAAGAGCACCGTCACGGTCTTGTCTTACGCCAATCAGGGTGAGGCCAATCTGGCCGTTTCGAGCGGTCGGGCCAAGGTCGGATTCGTCGACTCTCAGATCGCCTCCTACATCGCCGCCACCTCCAACGGTGTCTTTCAGAACAGTGGTAGTGCCTTCGAGGTCGCCCCCTACGGTTTGGCTCTGCCCAAGGGCAACGGCATGGTGGCCCCCGTGCAGGCGGCCGTCAACCTCCTCATCGCCGACGGCGTGTACAAGCAGATCCTGACCAAGTGGGGGATCCAGGCCGGAGCGGTCATCACAGCGACCATCAACGGCGCCACCAGCTAAGGGGCACACCCGGCGACAACAGGTTCTCCGATGACGGATCCAACGCAGCCGCCCGTTCTTGGCGGCCCCGGCGAACGGGCGGATCCGTCGGCGATGAAGGTCGTCCCCGTCAGGCACTCAGGCCGTTGGGTGGCGGGAGCGGTGATCCTGTTGTTGACGGCCATGCTCGTCGACACGCTGGTTTTCTCCCATGTGGTGCGGGGGACCCAGACCGAGGGTCGTTTCCAGTGGGGTGAGGTTGGGAAGTATCTGTTTGTGGCGCCCATCCTGCGGGGCATTGTCGTCACTCTGGAACTCACGGCAATCGCCATGGTGGTGGCCATCATCCTGGGCGTGATCCTGGCCATCATGCGCTTGTCGCCTAACCGGCTCCTCTCCGGTACGGCGTGGATCTACATCTGGTTCTTCCGGGGAACGCCCGTGCTGGTCCAGTTGACGTTCTGGTACGTCGGCATCAGTTATCTGTATCCACACTTAACCTTCGGCATTCCATTCGGCCCTGCCTTCTTCACTGTGAACGCCAACGTGCTCGTCACATCATTTGTGGCAGCCGCATTGGGACTGAGTCTGAATGAAGGCGCCTACATGGCCGAGATCGTCCGCGCCGGAATCATCTCGGTCGATGAAGGCCAAGCCGAAGCAGCCCAAACGATCGGCATGACCAAGCTCCAGACCATGCGACGCATTGTCCTCCCTCAGGCCATGCGCGTCATCATCCCCCCCACGGGCAACGAGACCATCTCGATGCTCAAGACCACGTCTTTAGTCATTGTTATCGCCGGGGCCGATCTGTTCACTGCCTCTCAGAACATCTCCAACGCCAACTACGAGGTCGTACCCCTCCTGGTCGTGGCCAGTCTCTGGTACTTGTTCTTCACCTCGATACTGACCATCGGGCAGTTCTACATTGAACGCCATTACGCCCGCGGTTCGACGCGCGCCCTTCCTCCCACTCCGTGGCAGCGAATTCGCCAGTCCTTTCTTCCCGGCCGATTCGTCCCCGTTCCAGCCATGGTCGAGACTCCCCCGGTGGCCCGCCCCCATGGCTGACTCAGGGCCTTCCACGCCCATGGTGGAGGCCCGCCAAGTGCGCAAGCACTTCGGCCGGCTCGAAGTGCTGCGGGGCATCGACATGACCGTGAACCGGGGTGAAGTGCTTTGCCTCATCGGTCCTTCCGGTTCGGGTAAGAGCACCTTCATACGGTGCATCAACCATCTCGAGAAGATCGACGGTGGAGAGTTGTCGGTCGACGGCGCGTTGGTGGGCTACCGCCAAAATGGGAGCAGGCTCTACGAACTGCGTGACCGCGAAGTGTGCGGCATGCGCTCTCAGATCGGCATGGTCTTCCAACGCTTTAACCTGTTCCCCCATATGAGTGTCTGCGACAACGTGATGTCGGGCCCGGTGTGGGTGAAGAGAGAGTCCGCCGCCGCCACCAAGGAACGCGCCCATCGGCTGCTTGAGAGGGTCGGACTGGGCGACAAGATCGACAATTACCCCAATCAGTTATCCGGTGGACAACAGCAGCGCGTAGCCATTGCCCGCGCCTTGGCCATGGAACCAAAGCTGATGCTCTTTGATGAACCCACCTCGGCGCTCGATCCCGAGCTGGTCGGCGACGTTCTGGACGTCATGCGCGGCTTGGCCGAGGAAGGTATGACCATGATCGTGGTCACTCACGAAATGGGTTTCGCCCGGGAAGTGGGCGATACCGTGGTCTTCATGGACGGAGGGGTCGTGGTGGAAAGCGGCGACCCAAAGGTGGTTCTCACCGCACCGCAACACGAGAGGACCAAGTCGTTCCTCTCCAAGGTGCTGTGAGACAGTGGGTACCGCTTCGCATTTGTAGCGTTTGACCAGGGGTCTTCCACCACCAGTCAGCAGATACCAAGAATGGTTGGTGGACTGTCGAATCGGCGAGGCCACTCCTGAAGATCCTCTTCCTCTCAGTGGGAACGAGGATGCGTGAGCAATCGGGACCAGTTGGGAAAGGTGGCGCGATCTGATGGGCAACAAGATGTTCAGGTACGACGAGCAGATGGGGGAACTCGTCTTCGACTACTGCCGGACGCGCTTAGCCTTCGACCCGGCCACCTTGGACTTCGCCGGCGAGAAGGGACCCCTGGACGCCGCCCTGGCCGGACTGATGCGGCCGGAGGGGAACGACCCGGCCAAAGTCCTCGAGATCTTCACCGATCATCTGGCGCCCGCTGTCATCTCGGTCGACAACCCCCGGTTCCTGGCCTTCATCCCGGCAGCGCCCACGCGAGCTTCGATGCTTTTCGACATGATCGTGTCCTGTTCGTCAATGCAGGGTTCAACCTGGTTGGAGGCGGCCGGGGCTGTAGCCGCCGAGAACCAGGCCTTACGGGTGTTGGCCGACCTGGCCGGCCTTCCGGCTCAGGCCGGTGGCGTTTTCGTTTCGGGTGGTTCGGCGGGCAATCTCTCCGCCTTGGCCGTGGCCCGCGAAACAGGCCGCCAGCGTCTCGGTGGTGACCGCCGGCTCCTGCGGGTGGCCGTGAGCGACCAGACCCATTCGTCGGTACGCAACGCTCTCAGGATCCTCGACATGGAGGCGTTCCTCGTCTCCACGGAAAATCACCGACTCACCGGCGAGAGCCTCAACCAGGCCCTGGCCGATGATTCCCACTCCGAGGACGTGGTGGCCGTGGTGGCGACAGCAGGGACCACCAATGCCGGAATCGTGGACGATCTCACCGGCATCGCCCAGGTGGCCGCCGAGCGGGACCTCTGGTTCCACGTCGACGGCGCTTACGGCGCGGGTGCCTTGTTGGCCCCCAGTGCCCGCCACCTCTTCGCCGGCATCGAACGGGCCGACTCATTTGTCGTCGATCCTCACAAATGGCTCTTCGCACCCTTTGACTGCGCCGCCCTCATCTACCGACAGCCGGCACTAGCCAAGGCCGTCCACACCCAGCAGGCCAGCTATCTCGACATCTTTCACGTCGATGATGGTTGGAACCCGAGCGACTACGCCTATCACCTCACCCGTCGGGCTCGGGGACTGGCCCTCTGGTTCTCTCTAGCCGTGCACGGTATCGATGCCTACGGGGTCGCCGTGGAGGCCGCCCTGGACATGGCCCGTCAGGCGGCCGAGCGCATTGAACTAGCCGACCATGTGGAACTGGCCCGGGAGCCCGGACTATCGATCGTGCTCTTCCGTCGCCTCGGGTGGGAGGCGGCGGATTATCAACGCTGGTCCCACCAGCTCCTAGCCGACCAAATCGGTTTCGTCACGCCGACGGCCTGGGAGGGCGAGACCATGGCCCGGTTCGCCTTTCTCCACCCCGATACCACAATTGAGATGGTCGACGAGATCCTGGCCACCATGGTCTGAATCAACCGATCTCACCAGGAAGGAACTGACGACAGGAGCACCGGCGGCGCTCTGAAGCGCGGTGGGCCGGGAAAGTCCCAGGTGGGCAGGCCCTTGAAGAAGGCGTCTGAGCTCACTGGGTGACCAAGCTGGGGCCCTAAACCCTTGCGGCTCCCAGGCCATCGTCCATAGACTGAACGTTCAGTCACATCCTTTTCGACCTCACTATCGGAGCCCCCGTGGCCGTAGACCCCTCGATCGCCCCCCGTACCGCCGCCCGACTCGACGAGACCATCGCTCAGGAAGAGAAGGTTTTCATCGAGCGCCAACCACGCTCGAGAGAACTGAGCCAGCGGGCCCAAAAGTCTCTGGCCGGCGGGGTGACGTCGAGTTGGCAGATAACTTCACCTCAGGCCGTCTGGTTGAGTCACGGCGCCGGCTCGAAGATCTTCGACGTCGACGGGAACGCCTACGTCGACCTCCATGGCGGATACGGCGCCGGTCTGGCCGGTCATGCCCATCCAGCCGTCGTCGATGCCGTTCGCCAGCAGGTCGGTCGCGGCACCCATTTCGCCCAGCCGACGGAGTTGGCCATCGAGGTGGCGGAGGAATTATCCCGACGATTCGGTCTGCCCTTGTGGCGATTCAACAACTCGGGAACCGAAGCGACCATGGACGCGGTCCACTTGATGCGAGCCATCACCGGACGCGATCTGCTCATCAAGGTCGAGGGCTGCTACCACGGGCACCACGACTCGGTTCAGGTCTCCGTGGCCCCGGAGGCCGACGAGTTCGGTCCCGCTGAACGACCGGTGTCCGTCTCGAGTAGCACCGGCATTCCTGCCGCCATCACCGATCTGACTCTGGTGGTGGGCTACAACGACCTCAGTGCGGTGGAACGCACTCTCCTGGCTCACCCGGGCCAGGTGGCCGGGATGATCCTCGAGCCCATCATGATGAATGCGGGGATAATCGAGCCTGACGAGGGCTATCTGGGGGCCCTGAAGGACCTTCTGCACACCCACGGTGCTCTGCTGGCCTTCGACGAGGTGAAAACGGGACTGACCGCCGGCCCCGCCGGTGCCACTGGTGTCGTCGGCGTCACCCCCGACATCATCTGCCTGGCCAAGGCCATCGGGGGCGGCATCGTCTCCGCCGCCATCGGCGGCTCCGGCGACGTCATGGGGCATGTGGCCAACGGTGACTACGAGATGGTGGGCACTTTCAACGGCAATCCGCTGGCCATGGCGGCGACGCGGGCCATGCTCACCGAGGTGGCCACCGCGACTGCCTACGATCGCCTCGACCGCCTCAGGGCGAGGGCGGTGAGCGGTCTGGAGCGCAGCATCGCCGACCACGGCCTCCGAGCTCACGTTGTGGCCGTGGGCGCCAAGGGCTGCGTCGTCTTCCAGGACGAACCCGTGCGTGACTATCGGGGATTCTCAGCCCTCGACGACCGCTACAACCAAGCACACTGGCTCGTGCAGCACAACGGTGGCGTCTTTCTCCCCCCATGGGGAAAGACCGAACAATGGCTGATTTCCACCCAGCATGACGACTCGGACATCGATCAGTTTCTGGCCAACTTTGATCGCCTGGCGGCGATGATCGCTGACTGACCCGTCCTCCCGTAGATCGACTTTGAACGCTCTGTGAATGGAAGCCGGAGCCGCTTCCTGTCACAAGGACTTGAAGCGGCAATCGGCTGGTCACGATGTCAAATGCTCCGCTTGCGGCAGAAGTGGTGCGGTGCTTGAATCACTGAACGATTGGTCAAAGCACCAAGCCGGAGCGGCTCGGTGAGACCAATGACGGAGGTGAGTGGTTTGACATTTCACCCGCGCGAGGGATGGATCGGAAACGATCCGCGTCAGCCCATGAGACTATCGAGACGGGGTTTCCTGGCGGCTGCGGCGGCGACCGGTCTGGCCGGGGTAGCTGGTTGCAGTAGCAAGGGTGGTAGCGGCGCCTCGGCCACCACCACCAGCACCGCTCCCCTGGCTCTCCCCCGGCCCGACAATCCGGTGACCTGGCCGCTCTACTCGTCCAACAAGGCCATCGCCGACAATCTCACGCCGGAGAAGAACGCCACCCTCAAGGTCTACAACTGGGTCGCCTACATCAATCAAAAGGATCTCGACGCCTTCGGCAAGAAGTACAACTGCAAGGTGGAGCTGACCACCTTCAACACCATGACGGAGGCGATCTCCAAACTCCGAAGTGGCCAGTTCAACTTCGACGTCTTCGTACCCACCGTCGATGTCCTGGGCCAGTTGGTGGCCGGCAAGATCATCCAGCCCCTCAACCACACCTACATTCCGAACATCTCCCAGGCGTGGACCGAGTTCACCAATCCCTTCTACGACCAGGCCTGGCAGTACACCGTCCCGTACACGATCTACACCACCGGTCTGGCCTGGCGTAAGGACCACGTCCCCGAGGATCCGAGCACCATGGCCAATCCCTGGGCCTTCCCGTGGCAGGCCAAGTACAAGGGCAAAGTCGCTGTCCTCGACGACTACCGCGAGAGCATGTCGCTCGGACTGATGAAGAGCGGGTTCTTCGATCTGAACACGAGCGATACCTCACAGTTGGCGGCTGCCACCAACACGCTGCTCGACCTGGACAAACTGGTGAACCTCCACATCGACAACAACGACTATTCGAACGTCCCCAGTGGGCAGATCTGGATCCACTACGCCTGGTCGGGCGATATGGCGGCCGCCGCCGGCTACATGCCTAAAGGCACGCCGGTGGACGTCATCGGCTACTGGTTCCCGACTGACGGGAAGGGCCCGGTGGGCAATGACACCATGACCGTTCTGTCCGGTGGAAAGAACCCGGTGCTGGCCCATCTCTTTCTGAACTACATGATGGACCTTCCCAATGTTCTCGAGAACATCAGTTACAACGGTTACATGCAGCCGATCAACGGCGTTACCCCCGACGCGCTCGTTCAGCAGGGTCTGCTTCCTCCCAGCCTGACGTCAACGGTGGTCCTGCCGTCGTACTTCGACAACGGCTTGCGGGAACTCCAGCTCGCCCCCTCCGTTGATGCCGAATGGCAGCAGTCCTGGCTACGGGTCAGCGGCGGCGTCTGAGCGGAGACTGATCGTGGCCCGGGGGGACCTTACGAAGGGGTGGGCGGCCCGGGCACAGAACCGATGGGTATGGGCCGGCTTTGCCATGCCCGGGATTATCTGGCTGGTACTGCTTTTCGTCATTCCCTTCTATGCCGTCCTGGCCATCGCCGGAGGGCAGCTGAACGCCATCTTCGAGTCGCCTGTTCCTATCTGGAATCCCCTCAACTGGACAGGAGCCAACTTCGCCGCTGTCTTTCATGACCTGATCGGTCAGGGGGCCTTCGTCGGTCCCATCTTCGTCCGCACCTTGGTCTACGTGGCCGTTGCTTCGATCCTGTCGCTGGTCATTGCTTATCCGGCCGCCTATTTCGTCACCCGGTTCGCCGGGAAGCGCAAGGTGATGTTCCTGGCTCTTCTCGTCGCCCCCTTCTGGATCAGCTACATGATGCGCATGCTGGCCTGGATCGACCTTCTCCAGACGAACGGCTACGTGAACCGCGTCCTGGTCGATGTCCACCTGGTCGGCCAGCCCGTCAACTGGCTGGGAGGCAAGTCGGTGACCGTGATCCTCGGTCTCGTCTACGGCTACATCCCGTATCTGATCCTCGTCCTCTACGCCGGACTGGACCGGATCGACCAGCGTCTCCTCGAAGCCGGACGCGACCTGGGTCTGAACCGGGTCCGGACCTTCCTCCGCATCACGCTTCCTCTCAGCCGCCAGACCATCCTCACCGGGATGCTGATCACGGTGCTCCCTATGGTGGGCGACTATTTCACCAATCAGATGCTGTCCGGCTCCGAGTCCACCTCGATGATCGGAAACGTCATCGACAGCCAGCTGAACACCACCAGTCAGGAGGCCCAGGGAGCTGCCCTGTCCCTGCTTCTCCTGGCTTTCCTCTTGATTCCCATGCTCTATTACGTCTTTCAGACACGTAAAGCATCCGAGACGGCTGCCTGATGACCGTCATCACCCGCCCCGAGACGCCAGAGATCCCCGTCGTCGACGCCGCACCGCCACCGGGCAGCCCTCCGCCGGCCCCGACAGCCAGGCGTTGGCAACCGCCGTGGCGGAACCCCTGGCGACGGCCCTGGATCTTGGAGGGCTTCACCTGGATCTACCTGATCTGGTCCATCCTGCCCATCGGCCTGGCCGTTCTCTTCTCATTCAACGACGGCAAGTCCCAGAGTGTGTGGCAAGGCTTCTCCACCCGGTGGTACTGGGGCGACCCGGTGAATTCGGTATTCCACAATCCTCTTCTGCGCAATGCCGTCGAACAGACCATCCGGCTGTCGCTTCTCACCACCGTCATCGCCGTTCCCCTGGGCGTGGCCTTCGCCATCGGGATCAACCGCTGGCGCACGAAGACCTCGGCCACCTTCAACTTCATCATGGTGTTCTCGTATGTGATTCCCGAGTTGATCTTCGGCGTAGCCATGTTCTTCCTCTTCACCCAGTTCTTCAAGTTCATTCACCTGGGCACGATGGCCGAGGTACTCGGACTGGTGACATGGAACTTCTCGTGGCCGGCCATCATCGTCCTGGCCCGCCTGGTTTCGATCGGCAACTCCTATGAGGAGGCGGCGGCCGATCTCGGCGCCTCGCGCCTCCAATCCATCCGACGGGTCCTCATACCCCTCTTGGCGCCGGCCATCTTCGCCAGCGCCGTCCTGGTCTTCGCCAGCGTGGTCGACGACTTCGTCGTCGTCGACCTCCTGTCATCCACCTCCAACACCCAACCCATGTCGGTGATCATCTACGCCAACACCCACGGCGGAAACGGCGGACCGGCTCTGAACGCCCTGGCCACGTTGATGCTGATCCTGTCCTTCGTGGTGGCCATCGTCGGTGTCATCGTCTACCGGTGGATGACACGCGGGGAGCGGGGAAGCAGCGGTCAGGAGGCGATGACCAGCATCGCCGGAATGTGATCGCCGGAAGAATCAGGTTGACAGGGGCCCGGCCACGCTGACCGACGGCTCGGTCTCCGGCGCCCCCATGGTGTCCTCGCTGTAGGCCACGGCTGATCCCCGGAGGACCCGGAGGGCGTCAGCGGGCAGGTAGGCCTGGACGGCATTGCCCTGCTGGTAGGAGGGAGGACCGCCTTCGTTCTGCATCAGAGCCTGAACCTGCACGCCGTGGGCCAATCGCAGCAGGATCTGGGTGGAGGAACCGAGGAAGACCAGGCGCTCCACCATGGCCGGGACGCGGTTCAGGCCCGAGCTTTCGTAAGGTTCGATCTGTACCCGCTCGGGACGGATGGCCACCTTCACCGCTCCCGTGCACCCGGTCATTCCCCTCTCGGCCGAGAGGTCGAATTCTCCCAGCCGGATCCGACAGGCTCCTCCGGCGTCCTGGCCGTCGGCGTGGGCGTCCATGAGGTTGGACACACCCAGGAAGTCGGCCACGTAGGCGTCGGCCGGTTCTTCGTAGACGTCGACGGGCGTGCCCACCTGAGCCACCTTGCCAGTCTCCATCACGGCCAAGCGGTCCGACATGGTCAGAGCCTCCTCCTGGTCGTGGGTCACGTAGAGGAAGGTGATGCCGACCGTCTCCTGCAGGCTCTTCAACTCGACTTGCAGGGTCCGGCGCAACTTGGCGTCGAGGGCACCGAGCGGCTCGTCGAGCAAGAGCACCGAAGGATTGAGGACCAGGGCACGGGCCAGGGCCACCCGTTGCTGCTGGCCGCCCGACATCTGTCCCGGACGACGCTTCTCGTAGCCGAGCAACTGGACAAGTTCAAGTGCCGACCCCACCCGCTGAGCCATTTCCGCTTTGCTCAGATTCTGGTAGCGGAGTCCGAAGCCCACGTTGTCGGCCACGCTCAGAAACGGGAAGAGGGCGTAGTTCTGAAAGACGGTGTTCACGTTGCGCCGGTGCGGGGGCTTGTGGGCTACGTCCTCGCCGTCGAGAAAGATGCTCCCGCTGGTCGGCTGCTCAAAACCGGCCACCAGTCGCAGCGTGGTCGTCTTGCCGCAGCCCGACGGACCCAGGATCGAGAAGAACTCTCCCCGGGCGATGTGGAGGTCGATCCCGGCCACCGCCTCGACGTCGCCAAAACGCTTGCAGAGTGAGACGATCTGCACCTCTCCACCCGACATCTCCCCTCCATTCCCGTGCCCATGGCCTGGCCCCCACGCCGCCAGAGGGCCAGAGATCGCGTCGAGTGCCGTCCTGTTTGAACCGCGGCTCAGTTTACGTACCCACCAGAGTTGACACCAGTGCGCCCGCTCTCCCGGCCGGCATGATCAGGGGGTCGAATGGCGACTGCGGCCGGCGGAACGCCGGGTGGTGGCCGGTGACCATGAGAAGCCCAGCGACTGGGCGGCAAAGCGCATGCTGGCGTCAAAAGCCCGCATCGGATCGACCACGGGATCCTTCAACGCCACCTGGATGGCCAGCCCGTCGAGGAGAGCGGAAAAGGTGATCGAGAAATCATCGGCGTCGGTATCGCCGAACTCTCCGTTCTCCTGTCCGTCGCGCACCACGGTGGCGATGGTCTCCCGCCAGTGATTATCGAACTCCTCGCGCATCCGGGCCACCTCGGGGTGACGGACGGACTGGGCCCAGAGGTCGAGCCAGAGGGTCCACGAGTTGGGAAGCTCGGCATCGGCCTGCGGGAGACACGTCATGGCCACGATCTCCTCGAGGCGCTTGGCGGCGCTGGCGATGGCCGCCATCCTCCGGGCCCCGAGGTCGTACCACGAGTCCTCGGCATACCGCATGGCCTCGGTCAACAGGTTGTCTTTGGTCTTGAAGTAATAGATGACCAGTGCCGGGCTGGTGCCGGCGCGCTCAGCCACATCAGCGATCCGCGTCTCGGGGAATCCCCTCTCCCCTATCACGGCCAGAGCGGCCTGAAGCATGTGATCGCGCCGCTGGTCGGCGGCGACCGTCACCTCGGTGCTGCTGGCTCCTTGGCTCCCCACGATCACCCTTCCGTCTCCCTCCGACACGCTCCGCTCGCTGTACGCAGGATCGGGGGCACACTCTCCAGTTGGCTTGTCCGTCAGGGTACCAGCGCCTAGACTGAACGATCAGTCAAACTCGGCGGGGTCGAGCCCCGTGGCACGAAAAGGGGATCCCATGACCTCGGCGTACGACGCAATCGTGGTGGGCGGAGGGCACAACGGATTGGTGTCAGGTGCTTACCTGGCCCGGTCCGGTGCTCGCACCTTGGTCCTTGAGGGCCGCTACAAAACGGGCGGCGCCGCCACCACCGAGACACCGTGGCCCGACGCCCCCGAGTTCAAGGTGACCCGGCTCTCCTATGTGATGAGCCTCCTCCCGCCGACGATCATGCGCGAGCTCGAGCTCGAGCGGTTCGGCTACAAGGTCTTTCCCATGGGGCCCTACTACCAGGCCTTCCCCGAGGGTGGTTCCATCAAGATTTTCGCCGACGATGCCAAGCGCAATTACGAAGAGATAGCCAAGTGGTCCAAGAAGGACGCCGAAGCGATGCCCCAGTGGGATGCGTGGATGGCCGGTCTGGCCGACGTCCTCGGGCCGCTTCTTCTGACGGTGCCGCCCAATATCGGATCCCGTCGGCCGAAGGATCTATTGGACACACTCCGTCTGGCCTGGCAACAGCGCGGCCTGAATGTCCGCACCATCGCCGACGTCACCCGACTCATGACGATGAGCATCGCCGACCTGCTCGACGACTGGTTCGAGTCATGGCAGGTGAAGGCCCCGATCGCCGTCAACGGTGTCATCGGCACATGGGCGGGGCCGTGTGAACCGGGCACCGCCTACGTGATGGCCCACCACTCCATCGGCGACATCGGGGACGGCCATCTGGGCAACTGGGGCTTCCCCGAAGGCGGCATGGGCGGGGTGGCCGACGCCATCGAGCGCTCGGCCCGCAGCTTCGGCGCCGAGATCCGGACCGACGCCAAGGTGGCCCGCACCTTGATCACCGGCGGTCGGGTCCGCGGTGTGGTCCTCGAAAGTGGCGAGGAGATCCTGGCCCCCGTGGTGGTGACCACCCTTCACCCCCGGACGGCCTTCCTGGACCACATCGGCGCCAGCCAGCTCCCCGACGACTTCGTCAAGGACATCGAGCACTGGAAGACCCGCAGCGGCGTGGTGAAGATCAACTTGGCCCTCTCCGAGCTCCCCAACTTCACCGCCGACCCCGGAACGGCTCAGGCCGAACACCACACCGGGTCGGTGGAGATGGGGCCCTCCATCGAGTACATGGAGCGCGCCTTCCAGGATGCCCGCGAAGGTCGCGGGGCGGCCCGACCCTTTGCTGACGGGGTGATTCCCACCACATTCGACAAGACCCTGTGTCCGGACGGCACCCACATCATGTCCCTCTTCACCCAGTGGGTTCCGAGCGAGTGGAGCGAAACGCCACACCTGGAGGATTTGGAGGCGTACGCCGACCGGATGGTCGACTGCTACAACGACGTGGCCCCCAACTTCAAGGCGTCGATCCTGCACCGTGACGTGGTCGGTCCCTACGAGATGGAACACGAATACGGCCTCATCGGCGGGAACATCTTCCACGGTGAGCTCTCCTTGGAGCAGCTCTTCCACATGCGTCCGGCACCCGGCTACGCCGACTTCCGCACGCCCATCAAGGGCCTCTACAACGGCGGATCGGCCACCCACGGCGGTGGGGGCGTATGCGGCATTCCTGGTTGGCAGGCGGCCAAAGCCGTCATGGCCGACAAGCGATCTGAGCAGGGAATCGCCCAACGACTGCGCGGTCGCACCACCCAGCGGGGGTGACCCCACCGGGCCCGGAGCCCATCGACGCCGTCGAGCCCTCGGTCCGGGCCATGCTCGAGGCCCGGCGCGTGGCCATCGTGGGAGCCAGTGAACGGCCGGGGAGCTTCGGCCAGCGGCTGGTGATCGAAGTCACACGCAGTTCGGCCGACATCGAGATAGCGCTGGTCAACCCGCGCTATGACACCGTCCTCGGCCACCCCTGCGTGGCCAGCCTGGATGAGATCGACGGCCCTGTCGACCTGGTCCTGTTGGGGGTCCCTGACGCCGCCATGGAAGTCGAACTGACGCGGGCCGCCCACCGCGGGGACCGCTCAGCCGTCATCTTCGGCAGCCTGGTCGATCCCGATCAACCGGGAACGAGGGACCTGCGTGATCGGCTGGCCGGTATCGCCCGGACCGCCGGTATGGCTGTCTGCGGGGGCGGTTGCATGGGATTCGTGAACGTCACCACCGGGCTCCGCTCCATTGGTTACATAGAGCGGGAGCAACTCCGGCCCGGACCCGTCGCCTTCATCACCCATTCCGGCTCGGTCTTTTCCGCCATGCTGCGGACCCGGCGGCACCTCGGATTCACCCTGGCTGTCTCGAGCGGCCAGGAGCTGGTCACCACCACCGCCTCCTACCTGCAGTACGCCCTGGGTCTGGACGAGACCAAAGTCGTCGGACTCCTGCTCGAGACCATGCGGGAGCCCGACCTCATGCGCGCCGCTCTCGAACGCGCCGCCCGCCAGGACGTCACCGTGGTGGCCCTGACCGTCGGCGGTTCGGACGCCGGACGGGCCATGGTGGCCGCCCACTCCGGAGCCCTCGCCGGTAACGACGGCGCCTGGGAGGCCCTCTTCCACGCCTACGGGGTCATCCGGGTCCGGGACCTCGACGAAATGGCCGACACCCTCGAACTCTTCGCCGCCGGCCGGCGGGCTCCGCTGACGGCGGGACCGGGCGGGATCGCCACCGTGCACGACTCGGGGGCCGAACGGGCCTTGGTGGTGGACGTGGCTGCATCCGTCGGAGTGGCTTTCGCCTCCATTGGTGACGAGACCCGGCGCCGGCTGGCCGCCGTCCTCGATCCCGGCCTGGTGCCGGGCAATCCGCTCGACGTCTGGGGCACCGGGTCCGACACCGAAGGGCTGTTCCGCTCATCGCTCGAAGCCCTGGCCGATGACGAGGCCGTCTCGGCGGTGGCCCTGGCCGTGGATCTGGTGGCTGAATACGACGGCGACGAGTCCTATCCAGCTGCCGTCCTGGCCGCCGCCGCCGCCACCACCAAACCGGTCGTCGTTTTGTCCAATCTGGGTAGTGCCATCGACGAGCCGACGGCGGCCAGGATTCGCGCCGGTGGTGTCCCGGTCCTGGAGGGAACCGGCAGTGGATTGCGGGCCTTGCACCACCTCATCGGACGCCCCTCCGCTCATCGGTGGACACCGCCGGTGAGGGCGGACATCGATCTGGTCCGGCAACGTCGCTGGCAATACCGTCTCCAGGGAGGCTCCCTCGGAGGAACAGAAGCGTTCGTGCTCTTGGCCGACTACGGCATCCCCGTGATCAGCATCCGATCGGTGACATCACCGGCCGCGGCGGTGGCGGCGGCACGCCAATGGGGATACCCGGTCGTCCTGAAGACCGACGAACCGGCGATCGCCCACAAGTCCGACGTCGGTGGTGTCGTCCTCGGGATAGAGGACGACGACGCCGTCATCGCCGCCTATGTGGACATGGCCCGGCGGCTCGGTTCCCGGGTCACGGTATCGGCCACGGCGCCCGAAGGTCTAGAACTTTCCGTCGGCCTCGTCCGTGATCCTCACCTCGGGCCCCTGGTGGTGGTCGGAGCCGGTGGAATCCTGGTGGAGATCCTGGCCGACCGGGTCGTGCGTCTGCCACCTCTGGATCACGACCAGGCCATGGAGGCCCTGGCGCGCCTCAAGATGTCGCCTCTGTTCGACGGCGTACGCGGCGGCGCTGCCGTGGACCGGAAGGCCGCAGCGCGGGCCATTGCCGCGCTCTCCCACCTGGCTCTCGAACTAGGTGACGACCTCGAGGCTATGGACATCAATCCGTTGCGATGCACCCCGGCCGGGTGTCTGGCCCTTGACGCCCTGATCGAACCCAGGTTGCCTGGCACCTAGAAAATGACGTAGAGCTTGCGGATCGTCTCGGCGATATCCCACGTCCCGCTCCAGCCCTTCGGAAACACGGCCGTGTCACCGGTGGCCAGTTCGACGGCTTCGCCCTTATCCACCGTCACCGTCATCCGGCCAGCCACGATGTGCACGAACTCATTGGTCTCGAGCAGCCACCGTGACGGTCCCGACGCGCATTCCCAGATCCCGATCTGCTGGTCGCCGTCTTTCCAGAGCGTCACGCCACTGGTGGCCATGGACGCGCCGGTGGCTTCCTCCAGAGGGCCCCAGTCCTCCAACTCGGCCTTGTCGGCGTTGCGGAGGAAGGGGGTGAGGGGCATGGTGTCGGTCATGTTCTGGTCGTCCTTTCTGGGAACGGAAGTGCGATGGGATCAGGAGCGAGCCGACTGCGGCCGTGCTCGTCGAAGCGGTCGAGACCGAGAAAAGTGGCGTCCACCACGTCCGTCGTCCCCGTCAATGCCAGGTCGGCCGCGGCGCGAGCCACACCGGGGCCCCACATCATGCCGTGGCCGCCAGCCGAGGCCACCGTGGTGCCCGACACAGGCTGGCCGTCTCTGAGTACCGGACCGAG
>Ga0208357_1000537_pt1 | contig 30563 bp, 28 predicted proteins | sample NGESurdeep092012_6_FD_184487 | JGI IMG/M metagenome (GOLD analysis project Ga0208357, IMG submission 184487) | Arctic peat soil microbial communities from Barrow, Alaska - NGEE Surface sample F52-2 deep-092012 (SPAdes) | ecosystem: Environmental > Terrestrial > Soil > Wetlands > Peat ...
AAGTTGAAGCCGAGCGTCCACCACACCGTTGCGATTGCGATCCCGATCATCGCGGTGTCCGGACTCGCCAGCACGCCTGCGCCTGGCGGTATCCCTAATATGCCGAGCATGGACTCCCAGAGTCCTGTACCCGGCGTGAAGACGAACAACCAGATGAGCGAGATCGTCGCGGAGGGCAGGATGAAGGGAAGGAAGAACGCGAGCCGGAAGAACCACTGGCCACGACTCATCCGATTGGTCAGGATTGCGAAGACGAACGCGAGGATGACCAGCGGTGGCGTCGTATAAAGCGTGAATTGGAGCGTGTGCCACATCGCACTCCAGAAGTCGGCCCGGCCGAGCATCTCCCCGTAATTGGCGAAGCCCGCGAACGACCCCAGGCCTGGGCGCACTGCCGACGTGTTGAAGAAACTGGCGATCAGCATCCAGACCGTCGGCCCGAGCAGAAATGCCAGATAGAAGATGCCGAACGGGGCAAGGAAGAGCCAGGCCCCTCGGCTCTGACCGCGATACAGCGGCGATCGACGTCGAACGGACGCGTTGTGTGGGCCCGCTGTCGCGGATCGGTTCATGACTTCAGCGGCGGTCACGTCGTTGTACCTCCAGTATCTAGATCGTCGAATCAGAGCGGGCTGGGCGTGTCCAGGTAAACCTGAAGCTGGTCTTTGATGGCTGTCAGGGCGCCCTGCGGTGAGACCGCCAGCTGTTGCGCGAGCCCCAGCTGCGCGCCGACCGTGTTCTCGAACGTTGACCCGGAGCCCCCGTACCAGGCTGGATCGTCATAGACGGCGTACTTGGCCGCGGACGCATAGTCGGCCTGCGGTTCAAGCTTCTTGTACGCGGCACTGTTCAAAGTCGGCAGATAGGCGGGCACGTGGCCGCCCATGGCCCAGGTCATGCTCTGGTCGAGCATCGACTTGATGAACCCCATCGCCTGCGTGCGTTGGTCGAGTGTCCGTGCTTTTCGCGGGAGCACGAAGGTGTGCGAATCGGCCTGCGCCGCCGGCTTGTCGTACAGGGTTGGAACGGGCACCATACCGAACTTCAGCCTCTTGATCGACTGAGCTGTGGTGATCTCCCACTCGCCCTCGAGATAGAACCCCGCCTTGCCAGTGAACATCTGCGTTTGAGCGCCTGCGTAGTCCAGGCCCTTGTTGAGCCACCCCTTCTTCACCCATTCCTGCATCCGAGTCACCACCGTGATGAAATCGTCGTCGCTCACGGTGAGCTTGCTGCCGTTGTCGGAGAGGAACGGTGTGGCGCCTGTGATCTGGTTGTAGAGCGTCGTGAACACGCGCCACGGTGTGGCTGTCTCGCTCACGTTCGCCACAGTGATCGCCGTGCCGCCGGTCACCTTGCTCACTGCAGCGAGCGCTGACTCGAACGCGTCTATTCCGTCGAGATTCTTCAATTTGCCCGTAGAGGTGACCAGGCCGGCTTTCTTGCACACGTCCTCGTTGAAGAACATGACAAGCGGGTGCGTGTCGAGAGGGATGGCAATGTTCTGCTCGTTGGTCTTCTGCGCCGCCCATGACTTCGGATTGAAGTCGGCTGACGACAGTCCGACCAATGCCAGGTCTGCCTCGGTGATCGGCTCGAGCAGGTTGCCTTCAAAGAGCGGCTTCGCTCGCGTCAAATGCGAGATTGCGACGTCGGGGGGCTTGTTGCCCACCGTCGCAAGCTTGAGCTTTGAATAATATGGATTGCCCCATGCGAAGACCGTTGCCTGCAGAGAACCTGGACCGCCATGGGTCTTGGTGTAGCCGGCCTCCATCGTCTGCATGCGGCTACCGTCGCCGCCGCCGAAGAGATTCCAGAAAATGAGTTGGTCCGGATTGAGTTGGCTGCCCAGGAGTCCTGCACTCAGCGGGCTGCTGCATCCAGCCAACGCGAAGGTTCCTGCCGCCGCGAGCCCGACGCTCAGAAAGCCGCGTCGCGTGAATGTGGACGGTGATTTCGCTGCCACTTTCGACCTCCTCGTCGCTCCAGCAAACCCGCTGGAATGGTCAGTTCTCGCTCGCTTTCGTGCCCTGGAGGCGACGATTACAACGTTGTAGCCGATCGTAGCCAGGCCGATTTCAATCTGTCAAGGGGGCCAGATGAATATGCCCTCGCACGCAGGGCGACCCGCTCGAGCCCGTGGCGGCATCGGTCTCGTTGCGCATTCGATTTCCAACTTGTGCACAGCGTTACAACGATGTAATGATCAACTGTGTAACACGGGCACAGACCACAGGCTGGCGAAACGACTCGCCACCGGGCAGCGACGCTTACAACACGAGGCAGCTCACAACACGAGACAGCTCACAACACGAGACAGGGAGATCCATGTCAAGCGCCACCATCACCATTGATCGCGATTTCACGATCGGTGCCGTTCCCCGTCGACTCTTTGGCTCGTTTGTCGAGCACATGGGCCGCTGCGTGTACACCGGAATCTACGAGCCGGGGCACGCAACAGCGGATGACGATGGCTTCCGTACCGACGTGCTCCGGTTAGTGGGCGAGCTCGGAGCCACCGTCATCCGTTACCCGGGAGGAAACTTCGTCTCCGGCTACAACTGGGAGGACGGCATCGGGCCGGCCGAATCGCGACCTCGCCGGCTCGACGGCGCATGGCATTCCCTGGAAAGCAACGCCTTCGGCCTCCACGAGTTTGCCGCCTGGTCGAAGAAAGCCGGCACCGAGGTCATGGAAGCAATCAACCTCGGCACCCGCGGTGTGGATGCCGCGCGCGCGCTCGTCGAGTACGCCAACCATCCGGGCGGCACCTACCTCAGCGACCTTCGCAAGAAGAACGGTGCGGCGGATCCGTTTGATATCAAGCTCTGGTGTCTGGGTAACGAAATGGACGGGCCGTGGCAGATCGGCCACAAAACGGCAGACGAATATGGCCGCCTGGCGCAGGAGGCGGGCAAGGCCATGCGGATGGTCGATCCTTCGATAGAGCTGGTGGTGTGCGGCAGTTCCGGTAGTGGCATGCCGACCTTCGGTGCGTGGGAGCAGACGGTGCTCGGCCATGCGTACAACGAGGTCGACTACGTGTCGCTGCACGCGTACTACCAGGAGCACGACGGCGACGCCGCAAGCTTTCTCGCCTCGGCGGTCGACATGGATTACTTCATTGAGGCGGTGGTCGCCACAGCGGATGCCGTGCGCGCGCGCGGCAAGCACCGCAAGTCCATCAATCTATCGTTCGATGAATGGAATGTCTGGTACCAGCGCGGTCTCGACTCCGACGATCAGCCGGACAAGATCGCCGCTTCCGGAGTCTGGCGCGAGCACCCACGGGTCATCGAGGACTCCTACAACGTTACGGATGCCGTTGTCGTCGGCACGCTGCTCAACTCCCTGTTGCGCCACGGCGACCGCGTGAAGATCGCGAACCAGGCCCAGCTCGTCAACGTGATTGCGCCGATCCTCACGGAGGAGGGCGGGGCCGCCTGGCGCCAATCCATCTTCTGGCCGTTCGCACGCATGGCGCAGCTCGCACGCGGCCAGATCGTTCGCGCGGCGATCAGAAGCGATCGTTACGAGTCGGCGAAGTTCGGCGACACCGATCTTGTTGACGTCAGCGCAACCTGGGACGAAGAGACCGGGCGACTGGCGTTATTCCTTGCAAACCGTGGACTGGATGAGGCAGCTTCAGTGGACGTCGTGCTGCGCGGGCTGGTCGCCGGTCGCGTGACCCGCGCGGAGGTGCTCGTCGCTCCAGACGGAGGCGATCGTTTCTCACGCAACACTGTGGCGACCGGCGAGCAGGTCGGCCTGCGCCCACTCAATACAGTGAGCGCCGCGGACGACCGCGTCACCCTAACGTTGCCTGCACTGTCGTGGGCAGTCGTCGAACTCGAGGTCGACGCGAACTGAGCTCATCCGCGCCCTTCGACAGGCTCAGCGACCGAACGACAGGCTCAGGGCCCGGCGCTGCACCGGGCCTACCAGCGGGCGTGGATCGTCGCTCGGAAGTCGCGATCGTAGATCGTTCGCACCGCAGCAGTGAACTCGTCGCCGAGCGGCGCGAGTGATCCGGCGGCCGCGTTCCCCCGGGCCTGCTCCACCGAGCGGGCGCCCGGGATGACGGCGCTCACGCCATCCTGCTGCGCAACCCAGGCAAGGGCAGCTTTCGCCGGTGTGAGCTTGTCGGTGCACTCGATGCCTTGGCCCTCGCGCACCCGCGCGACCGCCGCCGAGAACTCCTGCGCCGCCGCGACACCCATGTCATAGTCCACGCCGGAGAACGTCTCGCCGACGTCGAACGCTTCGCCGTGTCGGTTGAACGCGCGATGATCGTTCGCTGCGAACGCGGTGTCGTGCGTGTACCGCCCCGACAGCAGTCCGGACGCAAGCGGAACCCGAGCAATGATGCCAACGCCGGCGGCCTGGGCGGCCGGCAGCACCGCATCCAGCGGCTTGAGCCGGAACGCGTTCAGAATGATCTGCACGCTCGCGACGCCTGGTCGTGCGATCGCCGTCAGCGCCTCGTCGCAAGTCTCAACGCTGACGCCGTAATTGGCGATCGCGCCGTCCGCGACGAGCGTGTCGAGTGCGTCGTACACGGCGTCGCTCGAATACACCGGCGTCGGCGGGCAGTGCAGCTGCACCAGCGGCAGCGTGTCCATCCGCAGATTCGATCGTGAGCGGTCGGTCCACTCGCGGAACTTCGCCAGCGTGAAGTTCGCCGGGTCCTGCGCTTCGCGCCGCCCCATCTTCGTCGCGACGGTGAGCCCCAAGTCCGGATTCGCGGCGAGGAAACGCCCGATCAGGGTTTCGCTGCGGCCGTCACCGTAGACATCCGCGGTGTCGAAGAAGGTCACGCCCGCCGCAGCGGATGCCTCGAGCACCGCGAGCGCGTCACTCTCCGACACGTTCCCCCAGTCGGCTCCCAACTGCCACGTACCCAATCCGATCACGGATACTTCCCGGCCGGTTCTTCCCAGTGTTCGTTTCGCCATTGTGCGCGTGTGCATGCCACTACCATACGCATCAGTTGAGACCGGATCGTGACCGGGCTCCCGGGCATCCGCCTGCGAAGCGCCCTAGGGTGGTGGCATGAAACGGGCACGGGGTGGTGTTGCAATCGCGGTCGGCGCGCTGATGCTGGGGGCACTTTCGCTGAGCGGATGCACCGGCGGCGGCTCCTCGGGTTCGGTCGGCACTGTCCAGGGCGGCATTGGCCAGGTTCCAGCGCAGAACGGAACGGTGCAGAAGGGGGCCCCGCAGGGCGCGAATCAGCCCGAGGCGGCGAAGGGCGCGGCATCCGATTCGAATGCGCTCGACCCGCAGACCCAGAACCGCTCGGTGATCACCACGGGAACGATGTCGTTAACCGTCGATAAACCAGTGAGCGCAGCGAGCGACGCAACCCGGGTCGTCGACGCTGCAGGTGGCAGAGTCGACGCGATGACCGAGCAGCCGGGCACGCCCGACCAACGGGCGAGCGCCACACTGACGCTGCGGATTCCGTCCCCGAAGCTCGACGCGACGCTGGCAGACCTGAAGAAACTGGGCACGGTCAACTCCGTCACGACGAGCTCACAAGACGTCACCACGCAGGTCAAAGACGTCAACGCTCGAATCACGGCGCTGCAGACCTCCGTCAACCGCCTGCTGGAGTTGATGAGCAAGGCGACCAGCACGGCCGATCTGATCTCGATCGAATCGAGCCTGACCCAACGCCAGGCCGACCTCGACAGCCTGATCTCGCAGCAGAACTACCTGAAGGATCAGGTTTCATTGGCGACGATCACGCTCGAACTGCACGCCCCAGGCACCGTTGCTGCTGCCGGACCCGACAACTTCTTCAGTGGGCTGGCGGCCGGATGGAATGCTCTGGTGGTGGCCGCAGGCGCATTCCTGGTCTTCCTCGGCGTGGTACTTCCCTGGCTCGTGCTGATCGCCGTGGTCGGCGGAATCGTGTGGGGCGGCATCCGCCTGGTCGGTCGTAGCAGGCGCTCACGATCCCAGGCACCGCCGGTGGACGGCGGGCCGTCGGTATAGGTCGTCGGCGAGCGGGCGGTCCTTGATCATTCGCCTGGTTGGTGTGCCGGGAACAGGATGAGTCCGGTCAGGAATGCCTGTCGATTGTCTGCATGGTCTGCGCCGGAATACTTCTTCATGAGTTCGAGCATGTCATTTTCAAAGTCGGCGAACTCATCGGTATTCAGCCAGAGTTTGCGTTGCCCGTAGGCGAGGGGGCCGGCGGCTGGTTTCGAGTCTTGCTGGTCCAGGTATGCGTTGAACTCGGCCAGAAGAGACGCGACCATTGCGGTGAAGCCGCGACGGTGTTCCTCTGTCGTCATTGCTGCGAACGCGGCCTCATCGATTCTGGCAGCGCCCGTGCGCAGGCTATAGCTTCGCTCGACGGTGCCGCGTTTGGGCTCTTCGCCAGTTACCTCAAGAATCTCTCCGTCGACAAGGCGAACAATCTGCCGATAGATCGTCGCTTTGGAGACACCAGGAAGGGCCCGTGCGATCTGCGCTGTCGTCAACTGCTGGTCCTGAAGCTGCAGAATGATACGCAGCCGCACCGGATGCATCAGCAGTTCAAGTTTGTCCACCTTGCAATCTTCGCACCAATGCTATTATTCGCAGAATTGCAACTAATGCTGATTGAAGTGATTGGAGCTGCCATGCGCACAATCGCGGGGCGACTGGTCGAAGTCGATGACGCGGATGTTTACGTCGAGGCGACCGGGCGCGGCCACAAGTGGGTGATCTTCGAGGCGGGCCCGGGCTGTGGACGCACCTGCTGGGATCCCCTTGTGGACCGTTTGCAGAACAGCGCGCGCCTGGTTGCCTACGATCGTTCTGGATTCGGCCGCAGCACCCGCACACTGCGCCCCACGACGCTCACGAAAATGTCCGAACACTTGGAATCGATGATCCGCCAGGTGGTTCCCGAACGGTTCGTGCTCGTGGCCCACAGCATGGGCGGACCGATCGCCCGTCTCGCGTCGGTGGGCCTGGCCGACCGGCTTGACGGGCTCCTGCTGATCGACCCGATGCCCGAAAAGGCGCCGGCCTACGATCACCCCGAGGCCACGGCGAAGTCCGTGGACCGAAAGCTGGCGTCCGGGCAATCGATGACACGCTTCGTCTGGGTCCGCCGACTCGCGACACGGGGTATTCGCCGACTCTACCCAGCCGACACGTACGAGACGATGGTCGCCGAAGACTTCACCCCGGCCGGCATCAGCCAAACACGCCGCGAAATGAACGCCGCCTACACTTCTATGGCCGGTTTGCGGCAGAACCCACCGGCGCCCCCTTCCTGCCCGGTGGTCGTCTTGTCCGCGACCCGCGGCCGCACAGGGCACGAAGCGGCGCATGCCGGCATCCGCGCCGCCCAACGCAGCTATGCCGAGAGTCTCCCGCACGGCGTGTTCCGTGATGTGGATTCTGCCACCGACCGCGAGCGAAGCGGTGATCGACCCTGCGGATGTGGCTGCCGTCGCCGCGTACGCACTACTCCACGACGATCTTGACGGGCGTCGGGTCGATGTCACCGGGCCTCAATCGCTTACCCAGGAGGACATGGTCGAGGTGATCGGCGAGGTTCTGGGTAGAAGCTTGCGCTGTCAAGAGATCCCGCCCGCTGCAGCGCGTGCGACGTTGACCGATCTGGGCTTTCCGCCGGAATTCGCCGACGCGAATCTCGCCCGACTCGCAACCCTCACCGACAAGCCCGCACCGACCACCGAGGAGGTCGCCGCAATTCTCGGCCGGCCGGCAACCACGTACTCGAGTTGGGTTGCCGCGAACGCGAACGCCTTCAGGAGGACGGCTACGTCGGCGGATTGACCGCCCGGCAACCGCAGGTCGGAGTGCACGACACAGCGCGCCATGGCCGAAAATCGCGCGCCATCCTAAGCTGAGGAGCGTGACCGAGCAGACGACAGCGCTGCCCCGGACTTTGCACGACAAACCGGACCGGAATGCGTTTGCCCGTCCGGGTTACCGTGCAAAGCCCGGGCGAACGTCACGCTGCGGTGGTGAAGCGGGCGTCGCGCTTCACCGTCGAGGCTACGCTTGTCGCGGCAATCCGACTGGGCCCCGGCACTGGCGCAATTCACCGGATTGACATCGTGCTCGGGGTTGCGCACTGCGTCGCCGGGTTCGGCCCGGCGGTCGTGCTGCTGCACGGGTTCCCCGAAACGCATGTGAGGCGGCGCCGGTGTACATCGACACACGCGGGTTCAACTTTTCTGCTTACAAAAAGCGGACCGGACAGCCAGTTCGCGCGGTCGTGCGAGTGCGTCCCGTCGACAAGGGGCATCCGCTCAGCCGGGCTCGACTTGATGCGATTTGGGAGTTGGCGATTCCTTTTCGAGGTGACCGGGGTCTACATGGTATGGGCACGGGCCGGCAACGGGCCGTTCGCTCCCACACACCCGACTAGACAGAAAGGCTGATCGCCGATGAACGTTCCAGCGACCATGTGCGCGTTACAGCAGACGTCCCTTAACGGGCCTCAGGACATGCGTCTGATCACCGATGCACCAGTACCGATTCCCGGTGAGAACGAGATCCTGATCCGCGTTAGTGCCGCCGGGGTCAACTTCGCGGATATCTCGAAGGCTCACGGCACCTTCCTGGGCGGCCCGCGACCACCCTATCTGGCGGGATTCGAGGCGGCTGGCGAAGTCGTAGCGGTCGGCGAGGCAGTGGCAGCGAACGGCCCGCAACCGGGGGACCGCGTCGTCGGCGTCGGAGACGGCGCATTCGCCGAATTCATGGTGCTGCCCGCGACCGGGGCGATGCCGTTGCCCCCGGGTTGGACGGAAGAGCAGGCGCTTGGTCTCCTTGTCAACTGGCCCACCGCGCTGGCCGCACTCAAACCACTGGGCGGAATCACCGCCGGGCAGAGCGTGCTGGTCCACGCCGCTGCAGGCGCGACCGGCCAGGCAGCGGTCGTGATGGCCAAACATTACGGTGCGACAGTCATCGCCACAGCTTCACCGGGCAAACACGAAACCGTGCTGGCGCTCGGCGCTGACCACGTCTTGGACAGCCTCGGCGACGACGTCGCCACCGAGGTGTTGCGGCTGACCGGCGGTGCCGGCGTCGATATCGTTCTGGAGTCGGCCGGCGGCGCCACCTTCGACGCCAGCCTCGCTGCAGCCAAACGGGTCACCGGCCGCGTCGTCGTCTACGGTATCGCAGGCGGCGAAGCTTCGATCACAAACTGGGACCTGGTGTACAAACACCAGGTCCACGTGATCGGCTTCAACATCGGCGTTCTGATCCAGGCCGCTCCGGAAATCTTCGGCGAGGTCATGGGCGAGCTGTCCGCGCTCCTTACCAGCGGCGTGTTGGCCCCTGGCCGGCCCACCGTTTACGAACTCGCCGACGGCCCTCAAGCGCTCGAGAAACTCGAATCCAGGTCCACGATCGGCAAACTGGCCCTCTTGCCCTGAGCCGAGCTCCAGCTACTGCCGCGCCGGTCCCCACACACATCCAGAACTATTTGAGAAATAGCCTTGTTACGTGACACCACATCCGCGAGCGGCACACACTCAAGACCACTTCGCTGCCGAGACAGAGCGATTCCGTCGGGAGCTCTTGGCGCACTGCTACCGCATGGTCGGCTCCGCTCACGACGCCGAGGACCTGGTACAAGAGACCTATCTGCGGGCGTGGCGCGCGTACGGCGCCTTCGAGGAGCGGGCGTCGCTGCGGACATGGCTCTACAAGATCGCCACGAACGTCTGTTTGACGGCGTTGAAGCCGCGCTCGATCCGGGTGCTGCCTTCGGGGCTTGCCGGCCCGTACGACGGACCCGATCGCCCGCCGAGTCCCGTGCCACCGGGCGAGGTTTCCTGGCTCGAGCCGCTGCCGGACATTTGGCTCACTGCGCCCGCTGACGATCCCGCGGCCGTTGCGATCCATCGCGAAACCCTGAGGCTTGCTCTTATCGCCAGCCTGCAGCACCTCCCTTCCAGGCAACGTGCAATCCTCATCCTGCGCGACGTGCTCGCATTCTCTGCCGCCGAAACCGCAGAGGTGCTCAGCACCACCACTGTGGCCGTAAAAAGCGCACTCGAGCGCGCCCGTGCACGGCTGAATGAATTGGACCTGGAACCCGCCGAACTGCTAGAGCCGACCGACGAACGGGCTCGAGCGTTACTCGACGGTTACATTGCGGCTTTCGAGCACGCCGATGTCAGCCAACTAGTGCAGGTGCTGCGCGCTGACGCCACGTTGGAAGCGACCCCGTTCCGCAACTGGCAATCCGGCATGATGATGTGCATCGGCGTGCTCGAGGCATATGTGCTGGGCGCCGCTGGCGATTGGCGGATGATCGCAACCACCGCGAACGGTCAGCCCTGCGCCGTCGTATACCGCCGAGACGGTGACGGCGTACTCCAAGCCGACGGAGTCGTGGTGCTGGCGGCCACCCCGGCGGGCATCTCCCACATCATCAAGTTCCATGACCCAGCGCTGGTCGCAACATTCGGTTTCCCGAATACGCTCGCGCACTGACGCCAGCACCGTGGCTGAATACGGCGTGCCATCCTAAGCTGAGGTCGTGGCCGAGCACACGACAGCACGTTCAGACAGTCCCCTTCTCACCGACGATCTCCTGGAGCGCATCCACTCCAGGGCCGCCGGCTATGACCGGGAGAACACGTTCTTCGCGGAGGACTTCGACGAGCTCGTCGCCGCCGGCTATCTGAAGGCGTTCGTGCCCGCCGAGTACGGCGGGCTCGGGATGAGCCTGAAGCAGGTGGCGCGCGAACAGGCACGCCTGGCATCGGCCGCACCTGCCACCGCATTGGCGATCAACATGCATCATGTGTGGACCGGCGTCGCAAAAATCCTGCGCGCCCGAGGCGACGACAGCCTCGACTTCGTGCTATGCGAGGCCGGCGCAGGCGAAGTCTTCGGGTTCGGCTTGAGCGAGAGTGGCAACGACCTCGTGCTGTTCGGCTCCCGCACTGACGCCCAGCCGGATGGCGATGGGGGCTACCGCTTCTTCGGCACCAAGATCTTCACTTCGCTCTCGCCCGCGTGGACCCGACTCGGCACGATGGGACTGGACACCACCAGTGCCGATGCCCCGAAGATCGTGTACGGCTTCATCAACCGCGAGAACGGCGGCTTCGAGATCAAGGACGATTGGAACACACTCGGCATGCGTGCCAGCCAGTCGAACACGACAGTGCTGAACGGGGCCCACGCTGCTGCGGACCGCGTCGTGCGCCGACTGAACCCGGGTCCGAACGCCGACTCGTTGATCTTCGCCATCTTCGCAGCGTTCGAGATCCTGCTGGCCTCCGTGTACGCGGGCATCGGCGAGCGCGCTCTGCAACTCGCAGTTGAGGCCGTTCACCGGCGCACCTCGATGAAGAACGACGGAAAGACCTATGCGCAGGACCCGGACATCCGCTGGCGCATCGCGGATGCCGCGATCGCGCAAGACGGCATCCGTCCGCAGGTCGACGGTCTCGCAGCGGATGTCGACAACCTGGTCGACCACGGTGCTCAGTGGTTCGCGAAACTGTCCGGCCTGAAGGTGCGGGCGACGGAGACGGCGCGTGTCGTTGTGGACGACGCGGTGCGTGTGTCGGGCGGGTCGACCTACTTCAACTCGAGCGAGCTCGGCCGGCTTTATCGTGACGTGCTCGCGGGGATCTTCCACCCATCGGATGACGAGTCCGCCCACTCCACCGTCGCGAATGCCTGGCTCGGCCCGATCGAGAACTAAGGCAGCGACAGACCTCGCGACTCGGCTTACGAGATCAGTGCAAGCGCCGCTACCGATCCGAGAATTGTGAGGGGGGCGACGATGAAGCCGAGCAGTATGAACGTGCGCCAAGGCACTTCGACACCGAGTGCGGTCAGCCGGTTGTGCCAGAGCAGCGTCGCCAGTGACGCCCACGGCGTGACGAGCGCACCGCAGTTCACCCCGATCAGCAGCGCCATCATGCGAATCGGACTCCCCACTGCACTTGGTTCAAGGGCCAGGTAAGCCGGCAGATTATTGGCAAGATTCGCCGATGCCGCCCCCGCGCCCGCGAGACGAAGAAGCTGTGCGAATCCCGTTCCATCGCCGGTCGCGGCCGCGAGCGCCGTGCCGAGACCCAACTGGTGTGCCGAGTCGACGACGAGAAAGAGGCCGCAGGCGAACGCCAGCAGCGACCATGGGATCAACCTGATCCGAACGACAGCCCGGCGGCGCAGCGCAAAGGTGAGGGTCAGTACCAGTGCCGCGGCGCATGCTGGAATCCACACGGGGATCCCCGAGACAAGCGCGGGCATCAGGACGACCAGCACAACAATCGAAATCGTGAAGAGTGTGCGATCACCAAGGGGAGCATCCGGCGGTGCGGTGAAGCGCGCGCCGAGATCACGGCGAAAGGCGATCGTGACCACGGCGAGCGGAATCACCATCGCGATCACTGCAGGCGCCCAGCTCAGCACCACGAATTGCGCGACGGACTGGCTGCTCACCTCTTGTGCAAGCAAGTTGGTGAGGTTTGAGACCGGCAGCAACAGTGATGCGGTGTTGGCGAGCCAAACGGTGGTGAGCGCGAAAGGGAGAATTCGCAGCCCGGTATGGCGCACCACGATGATTACGACCGGCGTGATGAGAACGGCCGTCGTATCGAGTGAGAAGAACATGGTTACGACGACGCACAGGACGCTGACGAGGAGCCAAAGCATCCAGGCACGCCCCCGACCCCAGCGCGCCAGCCGTTCCGAGATCGCGGTGAACACGCCGGCCTCTGCGACGAATTCAGTGACGACCGTGATCGCAGCGACGAAGAGCAAGATCGGCCAGACGCGATTCCACAACACATCGACAGCGTTGAGCGGCTCCAGGTGAAGCACAACAGCCACGACACCAACAATGAGGAGCGCGCCGCCAACGATCGCCATCCGCATGCGTTCGAGCATGGCACGGAATGGCATGACCACGCTGACCGAGCGCCTAAAGAACGATCCGCGCGCGCGAACTGGCCGGCAACTTAAAGGTTTCCGGCCGCGCGAACCTCACAGTCTCGCAAGGCGGGTGAGCTGGTCCGCGAAGGTGCCCATGTTTTCCACCGATGCGAAGAAGATGGCATCGGCGTCTTCGACATCGTGGGTTGCTCGCCGAGCGGCCGTGATCCCGATTTTCGTCGGGAGCAGAACCCTGGCGCGGCCGTCGGTGGGGTGCTGCGCCCGCTGGATGAGTCCTTTTGCTTCGAGCGTACGGAGTACTTGGGATGTCATCATCACGTCTGTGCCCGCGAAATCTGCGAGCTCAGCTTGGGTGAGTTGCCGCCCAGGCTCGGCCGCGTGAAGCCAGACCAGGCACGCCAACAACACGTACTGCACGTGCGTGATGCCGTGTGGCGCCAGCGCCGCCCGCATGGCCGCTTGCCAGCGGTTGGTGACGTGCCACAGAGTCAGGCCTGGGCTCTCGGCGGCAGACTCGAACCGGGTGCCCAGAGAGCCGTCAGGCATGCACACCTCGTTCCGCGGCGGCTAACAGTTCGCTCATCGCAACAGGGAAATCCGCGCTGATCTGTGGGCCGAGCTCGGGGCCGAGCTCGTCGGCGCCGCCGCCGGTGATTTCCAGCACATGTGTGACCGTGGTCCCGCCGGTCGGAGTAGGGCTCAGCCGGTGACGGAAGGCGAGCGTCAGCTCGCCGAACACCGTCTGGTCGGCATACACGACGCCGGGTTCCAATTCGGTGATGACGGATTCCATCGGCTCCTGGCCCTGCGGGGTGACGGTCAACCGTGTGCCTGCCTGGAACGGGCCGTGCAACTCGAACAAGTCGGAGTTCGGTCCGAGCGCAATTCCCGAATGCAACGCTTGCAGTGCGGCCCACACGGCGTCGGGTCCGGCGGGTGTTGTTGCTTCATGGCTGGTTGTCCACATGAGATTCTCCTATCTAGTAAGTGCGCTTACTATATCATCAAGATTCTTCGGGCGCCAGCAGCTCGCGAGGGCTCTGGACACAGAGCCTCAGCCGCTGGGGCAGCGCTTACCGATCGGAACGTTGATGGTCTGTGTCTCACTGTCTGTCTTCACGATCAACGGGACACACGCTGCGGTCTTCAGCCGAAAACCGCCGGGGTAGACGACCCACGAAGCCCCGGGCGGCGTTGACGTGCATCCCGGTACGCGCAACGTGGTCGCAAGCACCGCACCGTGATTGCCCCATCCGATGCGCATCCGGTTCTGCCATGCGTCCGGCACGGTCAGCGTGAATTCTTCCGCGGTTTTGATCGCGATTCCGACCTTGGCGAAGCGGAACCCGTCGTCGCCAACGTCTCCCAACTGGATGGGATCAGTCTCGCTCCCCGGGGCGCCGCCCGTGATCGCCACCACGTCGACGGCAATCGCATTCCTTGAGACCTCACCAAGCGTCGCGCCCACCTGCCGCGTGAAGCGGGCGGCCCGTGTCTTTCTTGACGTCGGAGCCGACACGTGAAGTCCCCCAGCTGGTCCAGGATTGGATGACCTGCAAGCGTATCAAGACCCCGCACGCAGATCTCGATACGGGTCTCGATACGCTCGTACCTCGCTACCCGACCACCATCTTTTCCTCGCTACCGCCTCGCTACCGCCTCGCATCCGGCTTCGCGCAGCCGCCACCGAACCGGCGCCCATCCGATCACCTGAGACAATCGGAGGCACAGGAAAGGAGTATTCGTGACCACTCTCCTCCGCGAAAACGCCGTGCTCTCCCCCGCGGATGCCGCGCGCCGGTCCGCGCTGCGACGCATGAAAGCCATCGCGCTCGGCCTGCTGATCGGCCTCACCGTTGTTTTCGCCGTCGCGTTCGCCTTCCAGCACGAGTACCCGTGGCTGCAATACGTGCGCGCAGCCGCCGAGGGCGGCATGGTCGGCGCGTTGGCCGACTGGTTCGCGGTGACCGCGCTGTTCCGGCATCCGTTCGGGTTGAAGATCCCGCACACGGCGATCATCCCCAACCGCAAAGACGAGATCGGCGAGAGCCTCGGCGAGTTCGTCGAGACCAACTTCCTCTCCGAGAGCGCGGTGCGCGGCAAGCTCGAGTCCATCGACCTTGCCACCGGTCTCGGGAGTTGGCTTGCGCAACCGCACAACGCACGCCGCGTCACGGCAGAGGCCTCGACCGCCCTGCGCGGCGTCGCCACAATGCTCGACGACGAGGACATGAAGACCCTGATCGAGTCCATCGTGCATCGCCACGTGCTCGACCCGCTGTGGGGGCCGCCGCTCGGCCGCCTCGGCGAGAAGGTGATCGCATCCGGTGGCCACCGCGAGGCCGTCGACCTCGTGTTCGACCGGCTCGACACGTGGGTGAGCGAGAATCCGGATGCGTTCGGCGCGCTCGCATCCGCTCGCCTGCCTTCCTGGGTGCCCAGCGTCGTCAACCGCTTCGTCGACGACACGGTCTATCACGAGGCGCAGCGGTTCGTGCGCGATGTGCGCGCAAACCCGAACCACAAGTTGCGCCAGGCGATCGACGGTTATCTGACGACGCTGACCGAGCGCCTGCAGAACGATGCGGCGACGATCGCGAAACTCGAGGCCGCGAAGAACCGAGCGTTCGACGACCCGCGCGTGCGCGAACTGGCCGGCAGTGTGTGGGAGGCGGCCCGCTCAGCGCTGCTCGAGTCCCTGGCCGACGAGAGCAGCGCGCTGCGGCGAGGCATCGCATCCGCTCTGACGGACGTCGGCGGCCGGCTCGCAACCGATGCCGTGCTCGGCGCGAAGGTGAACGCGTGGGCCACGGATGCCGCAACCCACTTGGTCTCGACGTATCGTCACGACATCGTCGGCATCATCACCGACACGGTCAAGCGTTGGGACCCCGCCGAGACGACGGAGAAAATAGAGTTGCAGGTCGGTCGCGATCTGCAGTTCATCCGCATTAACGGCACGGTCGTCGGGTCTGTGGCGGGGCTCGTGATCTTCGCGATCGCGCACGCGCTCTTCAGTGGGCCAGGGTTCGGCGGCTAGTGAGTCAGATGAGAGTAGCCTGAGAAAACAGGACGGCTTCCCACTCGTGAATCCCGCCCCGGTGATCTCATGGCGAACGAACATCAGACTCCGCGCACACGGCAGAAACGTGCCCACAAGGCGCCCGCGCAGAACACTCGTGCGCGGAACATTCGTGAGCAGCCGGCACGTGCGCGCGTCGGCAGGCGGGTTCGCAGCGATGCGCCGTGGATCGCCATTCTGTGCCTGACCAGCGCCTTCCAATTCTTCCGCGGCGCTCCGGCAGACGGCGCCGTTTTCCTCGGCGCCGCCGTAGTCCTGACGCTGGATGTGCTCGGTCTGCTGCGCTTCACCCGCAGCTGGCGATCGCCGCGCACTGTCGTTGCATATTCGGTCGGCGTCATCCTGGTCGCGCTCCTGACCTTCCTGCCGCGCTACAGCTTTGCGGATGGCGTCATCGTTGCAGGCGTCGGCCTCACGCTGATTCCGTTCGCGTGGCCGAACCCGGCTGCAGACGCCTCCGCCGAGCAGTCCCGCGAGCGCTCGCAATCGCGCGCGATCCGATGGGCGGCAATCCTGTGGTCAGCCCTCGGCCTGGCGCTGTGCGCCTGGGAGGTGAGCTCATTCTTCCTTGGGATGCCCTCTGCCGACGCCGTGTATGCGCACCCGGCACTGTCCGACTTGATCGGTCCACCGCTGGATAATCCGCTGTTCCGCGCGGCCGGCATAGCGGTGTGGCTCATCGGCGGAGCCGCCCTGATGCGACGCGGGCACACACGATGAGCCGAGTGATCACGATTGTCGGGTTTTGCGCATGCGGCGTGCTCGCGATCGTGCTAGTGCTGACATCACGCCGGAACCCGGACAAGATCGCCCCGTTCGACACGCTGCTCGACCGCGTGATGGCCTCGCGTGCGGTGCGTATCACGATCCTCGTGTTCTGGTGGTGGCTCGGTTGGCACTTCCTGGTCACGCCGCCTCTGCCGCCGGGCTGATCACCGAGGTACTCCCCCACAGGGCTCGCGAGGTAACAGCGCTCCACAGGCGATGCGTGCGACACAGGCGAATGTCTATGGTCCATGACACCCTGGGGGCATGACCGACGCAGCATCCGCATCCGCCCTCGCATCCGACGTCGCGCTACGCGCTGAGGCGGACGCGGTGCTGCACGCACTCGTCGGGTCATCGCTGGCCACGTTCCACGACGGTCAGTTCGAGGCGATCCACGCACTCGTCACCGGGCGTCGGCGTGCACTCGTCGTGCAACGAACGGGGTGGGGCAAGTCAGCGGTGTATTTCGTGGCGACGCTGCTGTTGCGCCGACGGGGCGCCGGACCGAGCGTTATCGTTTCGCCACTGCTCGCCCTGATGCGCGACCAGGTCGCCGCCGCCGCACGAGCCGGCGTTCGAGCGGTTTCGATCAACTCCGCGAACGCAACGGAATGGGGTCGGGCTCGGGCGGCGCTCGACGCCGACGAGGTCGACGTGCTGCTCGTCTCACCCGAACGCCTCAACAACCCGACGTTTCGCGAAGAACAGCTGCCGACGCTCACAGCACGCATGGGCATGCTTGTCATCGACGAGGCGCACTGCATTTCGGATTGGGGCCACGACTTCCGGCCCGACTACCGGCGTTTGCGCGAACTCGTGTCAACACTTCCCGCAGGCGTGCCGGTGCTCGCAACAACCGCAACCGCGAACTCTCGAGTGGTGACGGATGTGGCTGAGCAGTTGGGCGCGAGCACGCACCCCAGCGAGGCAGATGCCGTGCTCACCATCCGCGGCTCGCTCGCACGCGCATCACTGCGGCTCGGTGTGCTGCGGCTGCGCGAGCCCGGTGCGCGACTCGCGTGGTTGATCTCGAATCTGAATGAGCTTGCCGGCAGCGGTATCATCTACACCCTGACGGTGTCCGCGGCCGAAGACACTGCTGCCGTGTTGCGCGATGCCGGGTACGACGTGCGGGCCTATACCGGCCGCACCGAACCGGCCGAGCGCGAAGACGCGGAATCGGCGCTCAAACAGAACCATGTCAAAGCACTCGTCGCCACGAGCGCGCTCGGCATGGGATTCGACAAGCCCGACCTGGGCTTCGTGATCCACCTTGGCGCACCGTCCTCACCGGTCGCCTACTATCAGCAGGTCGGCCGCGCAGGACGCGCGACCGATCACGCCGACGTGCTGCTCCTTCCCGGTGACGAAGACCCGGCGATCTGGGCGTACTTCGCGACCGCGTCGATGCCGAGCCGCGAACGTGTCACGCAAGTGCTCCAGGCGTTGAACGCCGCATCAGGATCGCTTTCGACCGCCGCCCTGGAAACCCGGGTGAACCTCAAGCGCAACACGCTCGAACTTCTGCTCAAGGTGCTCGATGTCGACGGTGTCGTTCGACGTACGCGCGGCGGTTGGGAGTCCACCGGCCAGCCGTGGGACTACGACGAAGAGCGCTACGCACGCATCGCACAGGCACGCAGCGCTGAAGCGGCCGCGATGCTCGAATACGAGCACACTGACGGTTGCCGCATGGAGTTCTTGCAGCGCGCTCTCGATGATCCTGATGCGCGGCCGTGCGGCCGCTGCGACCGGTGCGCCGGTGTCTGGTATCCGGAGGACGTTGCCGCGGATGCCCTTGGTACAGCCACGAATGCACTCGAGAAAGTCGGCGTCGAGCTCGCACCGCGGTCGCTGTGGCCGAGCGGAATGGCCGCACTCGGCATCCGCGTGTCCGGCAAGATTCCCTCGGCCGAGAACTTCAGCACCGGGCGCTCCCTGGCGCGCCTGACCGACCTCGGCTGGGGCAATCGACTTCGCGCATTATTCGCGCCGAGTGCAGATGGCAACTCTGCCGACGGCGCGACCACGGATGCTCCAATCGACGAGGCACTGCTGAACGCGTGCGCCCGTGTGCTCGGCGAGTGGAACTGGGCCACTCGGCCGACGTCGGTGGTTTCCGTGCCGTCACGCAGTCGCCCGCTGCTGGTCGGATCCCTTGCAGCCGGACTCGCCGCCCTCGGCCGGCTGCCCTACCTCGGCTCGCTCGAATTGGCCGGTGGAGGACCGAGCGGCGGCCCTGGCGGCAACAGCGCCTATCGGCTCGCGTCCGTGTGGGAACGCTTCAGCGTTCCAGACGGGATGCGCGCCGCGCTGGCCGCCACCAATACGAATACCGATACCGATGCCGCGCTGACGGATCCGAATGATCCGGCAGACCCGGATCGTTCGGACTCTGCCGATGTCCTGGTCGGCTTCGTGCCCACCGAGCCGCCGGGACCAGTGCTGCTCATCGACGACCTCGCGGACAGCAGATGGACACTGACCATCGCCGCACGCGCCCTGCGCAACGCCGGATCCGGACCTGTGCTTCCCTTCACGCTTGCACAACGCTGAGAGCTCGCGCTGCGAGCACGCGCTGAGAGCTCGCCCTGCGAGCACGCTGGGTTCCCAGCTAGCCCATATCTCACGGCGCCTACGCTAACTTTGCACGCCCTGCAAAATTCATGATGCGGGCACCTGCTCACACATCCACACGCAAATCGGTCTGAAAGAAGACAACCTCGAGCATGACCTCCCCCATTCTTGCTGCACGCGACATCCGAAAGTCATACGGCCACGGTTCCAATCGTTTCGATGCACTCAAGGGGGTGTCCCTCGAGATCAACGCAGGCGAATCCATCGCGATCGTCGGCAAGAGCGGGTCGGGCAAGTCGACGCTCATGCACCTGCTCGCCCTCCTCGACGGCCCTGACGGCGGAGCGGTGCTCGTCGGCGGCTCCGACTCGACGGCTCTGCGTGCTGCGGACGTGAATCGGTTGCGTAACCGCGACTTCGGCTTCGTCTTCCAGCAGTTCTTTCTCACTGCCAACGCCTCCGTACTCGACAATGTGGTCCTTCCGCTGAAAATCGCCGGCGTCGCTCCGAAGGAACGCAAGGCTCTCGGAATGGCTGCGCTGGAGCAACTCGAATTGGGCGACAAGGCCAAGAACAAAGCGGGGAACCTGTCGGGTGGGCAGAAACAGCGCGCCGTGATCGCGCGAGCGCTCGTGAACAATCCAAAGGTGATCTTCGCCGACGAACCGACCGGCAATCTCGACAGCGTGACGGGAAAAATCGTCGAGGACATCCTGTTCTCCCTGAACAGGGAGAAAGGAATCACGCTCATCCTGGTGACCCACGACCAGGCGTTGGCGGCTCGCTGCGACCGACAGCTCTTCATCCACGACGGCCTCGAAGCGACCGAAGCGGAGCGCCTCTCATGAAGTTCGTCGACATCGTGAAAACCGCCATCGGCAACAGCTTCCGCAGCAAACTGCGCACGACCCTCACCGTCATCGCCATCTTCATCGGAGCCTTCACGCTGACGATCACGAGCGCGATCGGCGCCGGAGTCTCCAGCTACATCAATACTCAGGTCGCGTCGATCGGCGCAGCCAACGTGTTGACGGTCACGAAGACGGCGGCCGCGACGAAACCGGATGCCGGTCCCGCCAAATACGACCCGAGCAAAGTCAGCGGATCCGGGGGTTTCGGCGGCGGCGCAGCCGCCGCCGGGATCAGCGTGGCCACACTCGACTCAAGGGACGTCACGACGATCGCGGGGACCCCCGGCATCCTCGATGTGAACCCGCTGGTTCAAGTGTCACCGGATTACGTACAAAGCGCGGCCAGCGACAAGTATCAGGTGACCGTCAATCAGACTGCAGCGTTCACGAAGGCGGATCTGGCGGCGGGTAGTCAGCTGGATTCACACGGCGACAAGAACGAGGTTCTACTCCCGATCAGTTACCTCGACAGTCTTGGATTTGCCACCGCGAACGACGCCATCGGTCACACCCTCACGTTCGGCGTCACCGACTACCTGGGCACGCAGCACCAGGTCACGGCAACCGTGGCCGGCGTTCAGAATACGACACTGATCGGCGGAGGACTCGGCTTCAACCAACACCTTACCGATGCGCTTCACACCGTACAGACCACCGGGAGGCCGGCTGCGAAGACGACTGGTTACGCTGTCGCCACTGCCCACATCGCGAGCAATGCCACAACAGCGCAGATCGACGCGATCAAGAAAGATCTGCATGCCAAGGGATTCACCGCACAGACAGTAGCCGACCAGATCGGCTCTTTCGAGACGGTGATCAACGGCATCATCGGCGTGCTCGATGCTTTCGCAATCATCGCCCTCGTCGCAGCAGGTTTCGGCATCATCAATACGCTGCTGATGAGCGTGCAGGAGCGCACCCGTGAGATCGGCCTGATGAAAGCAATGGGCATGAGTGGAAGCAAGGTCTACGCGCTGTTCAGCACAGAGGCGGTGTTCATCGGATTCCTCGGCAGCGCCATCGGCGCGGCGGTCGCGATCGGGCTGGGCTCCCTCGTCAGCTCAGCGCTCTCACGAACCGTCCTGTCCGGACTGCCCGGTTTGCATGTCATGCTGTTCACACCGGGTTCGATCGCAGTGATCATCGGTGTCGTCATGGTGATCGCATTCTTGGCGGGAACCCTGCCCGCGCGCCGCGCCGCGCGCCAGAACCCGATTGACGCCTTGCGTTACGAATGAGGAGGTGACATGGCTGACCCGGAACAGCCCGAGGCCGGTTTCCGTGAGCGCAAGCGCGCATCGGCACGTCTGGCAATGGAACGTATTGCACTCGAACTCGGCCACGCGCACGGATATGAAAACACCACCGTCGAGATGATCTGCGAGGTGGGCCAGATCTCGCAGCGTACGTTCTTCAACTATTTCGGATCGAAGGAGGGAGTCTTTCTCGGAGTGGTTCCAGCGGCTCCGTCAGACGAAGAGATCGCGCGGTTTCTTGCGGGCGGCGGCGAAAACCTCCTGAGCGATCTGGTCACTGTGATCACTGCCGCGATCATCGACCAGGAACTCGACATCGAACTGATGACCTCGCGCCGCGAGCTGATCATGGCCACTCCTGAACTGAGCAAGGCACTGATGGCGCGGATGTCGGATGCAGAAGACCAGTTCGTCGCTCTCGTTCTCCGACGCTTCGCAGCGGAAGGCCGGGTCGGTAGCGAAGCGGAACTCGATGACGAGGCGCGGATGTTCACCGCCCTTGCGACCGGCGTGATGCACTTCGCCATGCGCAAATGGGCCAAGAATCAACACACGAGCACGCCGAGCGACGTGCTGCGGGCAGCGATCGCACTCGTGCAACGCGTGACGTCCCCGTTGCAGTAGTGCAAGCTTGCATTTGCGCATCTCTGCAGACAGTGCAATAATTTAGCTCGTGCAACAGATAATCCCTCCGACGCTCCGCGATCGGAAACGCGCCGAGACTCGCGCGCAGCTTGAACAGGCTGCGATCGACCTCGTCTTGCGGGACGGCCTGGACGGCGCGACCATCGATGCGATCAGTGATCGCGCCTTCGTCTCACCACGCACGTTCTTCAACTACTTCGACAGCAAAGAAGATGCCCTCCTGGGCATTCCGGATGTCGAGATGGTCGAGGAAGCACTGTCCACGATGATCGAGCACGTGCCAGACGATGACCTTCTGGGAAATATCACGCACATGCTCGTCCAGACGCTGGCGCCGTTTGCCGACAATCGCAAACTGCACAAGCGGCGCACCGAGATTCTCCGGCGCTATCCGCAGCTCCTTCACCGCCACATGGCACAGCTCGCGCGCATGAGCGAACAGCTCAGTGCGTTTGCGCTGCAACTGATGGAACGCGACCCGGCATATACGGCTGGCGACGCTGCTCCCTCAGTAGCCGAAGCCGAAGTGCTGCTCATGATGTGCGGCGGTGCCTTGCGCACTGCCGGGCACGAGTGGGTAGAAGGCAAGCGCACCGGGTCCAACAGCATCGACGACATCCATCAGATTGAAACACGAGCGTCCGCGCTCGTCAGAGAGGTAATACAGAAACTCCGATGACTCAGACTCAACCGGCTTCACTCGAAGCCACAACACCGAGCAAGCGCAGCATCCTGCTGGTGTTCGCCGGCCTCATGGTGACGATGCTGCTCGCCTCGCTCGACCAAACTATCTTCAGCACCGCATTGCCGACCATCGTCGGCGAACTGCACGGCGTGAACGAAATGGTGTGGGTCATCACGATCTACATCCTTGCCTCCACGATCATGCTTCCGATCTACGGCAAGATCGGCGACCTGATCGGCCGCAAGGGCATCTTCATCGGCGCAATCAGCGTGTTCATTCTGGGCTCGATCATCGGCGGCTGGGCTGGCGACATGACCTGGCTCATCATCGGTCGCGCTGTGCAGGGTATCGGCGGCGGCGGGCTCATGATTCTCTCTCAGGCGATCATCGCCGATGTCGTTCCGGCACGCGAACGTGGCCGGTACATGGGGATCATGGGTGGCGTCTTCGCACTGTCCTCTGTCGCCGGCCCCCTGCTCGGCGGTTGGTTCACCGACGGAATCGGCTGGCGCTGGGGCCTGTGGATGAACATCCCGCTCGGCATCCTCGCGATCGTGTCCGCCGTCTTCTTCCTGCGCCTGCCTAAGAAGGCGCAGCGCAAGGCGAAGATCGACGTGTGGGGCATGGGGTTGCTGGCAATCGCATCCACCTGTCTCGTGTTGGTCACAACCCTCGGCGGAACAACCGTGAATGGCGTGAAGTTCGCCTGGGACTCCCCACAGATCTTCCTGCTGATCGCCGCGACGGTCGTCGCAGCCGTGCTGTTCGTGATGGTCGAGCGCCGGGTAGCGGAGCCGGTGATGCCGTTGCACCTGTTCAAGGAGCGCAACTTCAACCTGACCACGATCTCGGGACTGATCATCGGTATCGCAATGTTCGGCACTCTCGCCTATCTGCCGACCTACCTGCAAATGGTGACAGGAGCCAATGCAACGCAGGCCGGGTTCCTGATGATTCCGATGATGGCTGCATTGCTGGTCACGTCGATCGGTTCCGGCCAGATCGTGAGCAAAACCGGTCGCTACAAGTGGGCGCCCATCATGGGAACCGCAATCGTGGCTGTCGCACTGTTCCTGCTTTCCACGATGACGGCGACCCTGCCGGTCTGGTTGATCTGCGTCTATCTGGCAGTAATGGGTCTCGGCCTCGGGCTGTGCATGCAGATCCTGGTCCTGATCGTGCAGAACACGTTCCCGAACGCACAGGTCGGCACCGCGACAGCGTCGAACAACTACTTCCGTCAGATCGGTGCCTCCATCGGCTCAGCGATCGTCGGCAGCCTGTTCGCGACTCGACTGACCACCTTGCTCACCGATCGGATGCCTGCGGCAGCTCACAGCGCCGCCGGCTCGAGTAATGCTCTCACCCCGGCCGCAGTGAAAGGCCTGCCCGGTCCGATCCGCGACATCATCATCGGTGCGTACAACGACGCGTTGGCCCCCGTTTTCCTGTACATGGTGCCGCTGATCATCGCCGCGGTCATCCTGCTGTGCTTCATCAAGGAGGTACCGCTGGCGACGACGATCGACCGTGAAGTGATTCCGGCCGACCTGGACGGCACTGACATGCGGATGCTCGACGCCGACTTTGAGGACGACACTGCGTCGGATCTGGATGCAGAACTCCACGCGGTACTGCAAACCGAATCGGTGCCGGCGGATGACGCGCCGGCCGACAGCGCGCAACATCCTGCGCTGTAAGCCACCGCTTCGCGATATACAACAAGAAGGGTCCTCCCACGCGGGAGGACCCTTCTTGCTGTGCGCCTGCGATCGCACGTGGGTGATCGTGCGCGGGCATCGTGCGGCGACGTATTATTCGGCGGCTGCCCCCTGTGCGTCGGCGAAGATGTTCACCAGCCAACTCACTCCGAACTTGTCGATGCACATACCGAACGTGTCACCCCACATCGCCTTCTCCAGCGGCATTGTGACCGTGCCGCCTTCGCTCAGGCCGTTCCAGTACCCCCGCAACTCGGCCTCGTCCTCCCCGCTGAGCGAGACCGAGTAGTTGTTCCCCGGCGTGTACTCCAACCGCTTCGGCGTGTCGGCCCCCGCGAGGTTGAGACCGCCCTCCGTCGTGAGCATGCCGTGCATGATCAGCTCGGCTTCGTCGGGCTCCTCACTGGCGTGGAAATCACCGAACGTGTTCAGGGTGAGCTCCCCGCCGAAGACCGCGTGGTAGAACTCCAAGGCCTCCCGCGCGTTGTCGCGAAAACTGAGGTACGGGTTGAGACGAGTGACCATGATCGATGCTCCCTGTTCGATGCCGATGCGGCGTTGCCGTGTGTACGGTGCCGGACTCTCCGTGTCGATTATGAACCCGCGCGACGCCGGGCGCGAGTGGCAATTCGACCGAATTCACGTTGCATTACGCCTGCCGACGTTGACGTTGTCGGCGGTGCGGCAGACACTGGAGTCGTGCCTGAGCTCCCCGAGATCCACGCCCTCGTGACGGACCTCGGTGCCCGGCTGAGCGGACAAACCCTCGAGCGGCTCGACATCGTCTCATTTGCCGCGTTGAAGACGTTCGATCCCCCAGTTTCCGCGCTCTCCGGTCGGGTCATCGAGCGGGTTTCGCGTCACGGCAAGTTCCTCGATATCACGGCTGGCACCACCCCGACCGGCACCGCTGTCGCTGCCGACCTCCACCTGATCATCCATCTCGCTCGTGCGGGCTGGATTCGGTGGTGGGATGGCCCTCCGGCCGCGCCGTCGGGTCGCCCTGGTAAGGGGCCGCTTGCCGCCCGTCTGATTCTCGACGGCGGATCCGGCCTGAACGTCACGGAGGCCGGCACGAAGAAGTCGCTCGCGATCTGGGTGGTCGCAGATCCGCTTGATGTGCCTGGCATCGCCCGCCTCGGGCCGGACCCTTTGGCTGACGATTTCACGCTTCCCGTGTTCAAGAACATCCTCGCCGCGGCGGGGCGCGCCCAGATCAAGGGCGTGCTGCGCAATCAATCGGTCATTGCCGGCATCGGCAACGCGTATTCCGACGAGATCCTGCACACGGCGCGGATGTCGCCGTTCAAGCCCGCAGCGATGCCACCGGATGACGCCTTCCGGCTTTTCGACGCTCTCCAAACGACCCTGCGCGGTGCGATCGCGCGCGCGGACGGCTTGGCAGCATCCGAGTTGAAGCAGGAGAAGAAATCGGGGCTGCAGGTGCATGGTCGCACCGGCCAGCCGTGCCCGATCTGCGGCGACACGGTGCGTCAGGTCATCTTCGCCGATTCGACGTTGCAGTACTGTCCGACCTGCCAGACCGGAGGCAAGCCGCTCGCCGACCGCGTGCTGTCGCGGCTACTGAAATAGCCGTCTGCTGAAATAGCAGAGCCAGCGAACTGCCGCAGCGACTCACTCCACGCGGTCGGGCGCCGAGCCGTGACCGATCCGGTACGTGGCGTGGGTGACGGCGTCAGGTCCGGTCGTGCCGCTGACTGCAACGGCGTCGATCGGGCCGAGGATGGCTCCGTGCTCGGCGAACTCCACTTCTCACTGGCGAGCACGGAACACGAGTGCGCGGAGATCGGCTGGATGTTCCACGGTGTCATCGGATCGTGGCTGAGCTGGCACCGCAGAACACTGCCTCGGTGAACCTGTGCAAACGCCTTGGCATGCGCGAGGAGGCCCACTTCGTTCAGAACATGCGCATCAGGGGACGCTGGGAGGACACCGGCATCTACGCGATGCTTCGAAGCGAGTGGGATGCCGAGTCCTCATGAACTGACTATTGACACCGCCGTCCGATCGTGATTTGGTTCTCCTAACACCATTAGGCAATCAATTCCGATATGGAGCATGATGCTGGGCAAAGACGCGCGACACGAGCAGGCGCAGCGCGAGATCATCGCGGCGTGCTGGCGGCTGGCGCGTGACGAGGGACGGCTCGGCTTCTCCCTGAAAGAGGTCGCCGCCGCGGTGGGCGTGCAGGCGCCCAGCCTCTATTCCTACTTCGCGTCGAAGAATGCCATCTACGACGCGATGTTCGCGGACGGCAATCGCGCGTTCCTCGAGCGGATGCGCACGGTTCCGACCAGCGGCAGCCCACGCGACACCCTGCTCGCGGCCGCAGCTGCGTTCATAGAGTTCTGCGTTGAGGATCCGGTAAGGCATCAACTGCTGTTCGAACGCACGATTGCAGGGTTCGAACCGTCGCCTGCTGCATATGCGATCGCGGGCGACGTGATCGAGCTGATGCGCGATGAGTTCGCAAAGCTCGGTATCCACGATCCTGCACACCTCGACATCTGGACCGCCCTGGTCAGCGGTCTGGCCGCGCAGCAGCTGGCCAACGAACCCGGCGGATCGCGCTGGAGCGGCCGGGTCGCGGCATCCGTTGAGATGTTTGCGGACTTCGTATTCAAGGAGGAATCATGAAACATGCCGAATGGATGCACCTCGCCGCAGTGGAGTACACCCGCATTCTCTCGCTGCTCCGCGACCTGAACGAGAGCGACTGGTCTGCGCTGACCGACTGCGACCCGTGGACCGTGCGTGATATGGTCTCCCACCTGATCGGCGCGGCCGAGGCGACCGCGTCGATCCGCGAACAAATTCGTCAGCAGCGCGCAGGCAAGGCCCGGCAGGGCAACGCCGAGCTGATGGCGACCGTCAACGCCTTGCAGATCAGCGAGCGCGCGAACCTCTCCCCCACCGAACTCGTCGACCTCCTGACGGATGCCGCCGCTCGCGGGGTCCACGCCCGCTCGGCTCTTCCCGCTGTGGTCAGGATGTTCAAGCTCCGGCTGCCGGCACCCTGGCACTGGACTTCGCTTGGCTATCTCTACGGGCCGATCTACACGCGAGACGCGTGGGTGCATCGCATCGACATCTGCAGGGCGACCGGCCGCGAACTGGTACTCACCCCGGAGCATGACGGCGTGATCGTCGCCGACCTGGTGACCGATCTCGGCCGAGGGTCCGGCCCACGGTCGGGCGCGCGCTCAGGCGAAGGAGCCGCACCCAATATCGACCTGACCGGTCCGGCCGGCGGCCACTTCGGCACGGGGAGCGCCCTCGCCTACGACGCGATCGAATTCAGCCGAGCCCTCGCCGGCCGCGGAACGATCGCCGGCATCGAACCGGCGATGGCGCTGTTCTGAACTGCGCGGCCTCGAACTCATAGACATCCCGAAGTCCTGGTGCCACGATGAGGCCATGGGCGATGAGGCTGAACAGGTTGTGCGGCGTTTTTATCAGGCAGTGGCAGATCGAGACTTCGCGGCAGCCGAAGGCTGTTTCGCGCCGGACGCGCTCTGGCATCTCCCCGGTAACAGCCCAATCTCTGGCGACCATCGCGGTTGGTCTCAGATCCGAGACGACTTTCTGGTGAAGCTCGGCCCGCTGTCCGGTGGCACGTTTCGCGCCGACCTGCTCGATGTTGCCATCGGCGAGACCTATGTCGTAGCAGTGCAACATGCGACCGCATCCCTCGCAGGCCGTGTGCTTGACATCACCGGATGCCAGCTGATTCGCGTCGAAAATGGTGTCATGGTCGATGTGCGCGGCCACTACTCGGATCAAGCCGCTCTCGACGCCTTCTGGGTTCAATAGCCGTGTGCGCAGGGCCAAGTGGAGTTCACCCGTCGTAGCGGAGACTCCCATACTTCGGTTCTGCAACATACAGTCGCCACAGCGCCCGCTCGTTTCTGTGCGCTGCCGGGTTGAGCCGATGCAGCCGCATCCGCTCTGCTGGTCAGTTCCAACTCGCTGCCGACTACAACGCCCATTCCGCCAGCCTGCAGTAGGAGGGGCCAGGCGAACGAGGCGATGAAGTGTTCGGGGTAGAAGTCCTCCAGCAGCAGAACTCCAGCAATCATCGCCATGGTCGCCGCCGACGGTCGCTTGGTCTTTGCGCTTCACCGGAGATTGACCGCTGAACCACCCGCGGTGAGTTCGACACGCGTCCAGTCTGCGCTCGATCGAAATCATGTCGATCAACAGTTGCTTCTCAGCGACTCGGTAGAAGACCTGATACTCGCCACGGCGGACGGAATTGATTGGTGAAGACTACGAGCGTGCGTGGTTCTGACGAGCGTGCATAGTCCTGACGTACGTGCATGCCTCGGCGCTCACGCCCGTCCGTTTGAGGCACGCTCAATGGTTTGACGCACGCTCGCAAGCGACGTTTTCGTCTGTTCCTCCACAGGTTTGGCCTTCGCGCGACTTTCCACTGAAATCAATGTCGTAAATGAGCATTTGACCGGGTATTTCTGATGGCAGTCGAATGTCGGTGTCTACTGGTTGACTTCGGGTATGGAAGACGTGATGTGGGAGGCGACACAGCTGCTGGATGCGCGGCTGCTGAACGCCGGCCTGCCCGATTCCGCCCTGCTCTCTCCCCGTGTTCCGGATTCCCACCTGCTGGATTCCGACCTGCTGAGCGCCGACCTGCTGAGCGCCGACCTGCTGAGCGCCGATCTGCTCGATGACCCGTTCGAGACGCTGCCGCCGGCGGAGGTGGACCCGGGTGTGCGTGTCGACGGGCAGGTCGCCCGGGCGCAGTACGCGGTGCGTCAGATCGCCCGGGCTACCGCCGGCCAGTTGGCCGCGATCCACGCCACGATCCGGGAAGCCCGTGATTTCCCCGAAGCGTTCGTCGGCCCCGATATCGATCGCGGCAGCGTGCGTGCGCAGCGGGACCGGTTGGAGTTCGCGGAACGGGCCGCGATCGCCGAACTGGCCACCAGCCTGGGAATCTCGCAGAACACGGTCCGTAACCGCCTGCACGACGCCGAAACGCTGACATCACGGTTGCCGACCGTGTGGGCCGACTTCGTTCAGGGGGAGATCTCCTACCCGAACGTGCGCGCCATCCTGGACAACAGCACGGCACTGCCCGCGGATGACATGGTCTGGGCCGAATACGACACCACCCTGGCCGGCCCGGCCCGCACCGTCAATACGGGCCGGATGCGCCTGCTGGCCCGCAGCCTGGCCGAGAAACTCGCCGCCGAACCATTGGCGGTGCGGCACGCCCGGGCACGGGAGGACCGGCGCATCTGGGTGGAGCCCGGTGCGGACGGGATGGCCTGGCTGGGGATGCTGCAACCGGCCGATGCCGCCTACCGCGCCTACGCCCGCGTGAACGCGACCGCGAAACACCTCGCCGGCCTGCCCGGCGAAACCCGCACCATCAGCCAAATCCGCGCCGACGTCACCGCCGACCTGCTCACCGGAGACGGCACACCCCACGAAGTCAAAGCCACCGTCATGATCACCGTCCCCGTCCTCACCCTCCTCAACCCCAACACCGCCACAACCGACCACACGGAACAGGCCAACCACACGGAGCGGCCCGAGCAAACGGAACAGCTCGGACACACGGAGCAACCCGGCCGGTCGGTCACGCCGCACCCGTGCCGTCTGAACGGGTACGGTCCCATCGACGCGGACACCGCCCGGCGTCTGGCCGGGAAGGCACCCTCGTTCTACCGCATCCTCACCCACCCGGTGACCAGTGCGATCCTGGACGTGGACCGCACCAGCTACACAGTCCCCGCCGACCTGAAACGGTGGATCCTGGCCACCCACACGTTCTGCTCCTTCCCCGGCTGCAACCGGCTCGCCATCGACTGCGACATCGATCACAGCCTCGACTGGCAATTCCACGGCACCACCACCCTGGAGAACCTGGCACCCGTCTGCCGCGGCGAACACCGCCTCAAACACCACAGCCTCTGGAAAATCATCCGCCACCCCGACGGCACCATCCAATGGGAAAGCCCC
>Ga0208357_1000538_pt1 | contig 30543 bp, 16 predicted proteins | sample NGESurdeep092012_6_FD_184487 | JGI IMG/M metagenome (GOLD analysis project Ga0208357, IMG submission 184487) | Arctic peat soil microbial communities from Barrow, Alaska - NGEE Surface sample F52-2 deep-092012 (SPAdes) | ecosystem: Environmental > Terrestrial > Soil > Wetlands > Peat ...
GCCACGCGCACTACGAGCACCAACAAGGACGGGGAATATTCCTTCTCGCAGTTGGCTCCTGGCAGGTACGCGCTCACCGTCACGTCTGCCGGATTTGCGACGGTAAAGAAGCCGCCGTTCGACCTTCTCGTGAGCCAGCATGCCACCGTCAACATCTCGCTCCAGGTTGCAACGAGCGTCTCCGAAGTGACGGTATCGTCCAGCAGTGAACCGATCCTGAACACAACCGACGCCACGCTGGGCAATGCCTTCTCCAAGCAACAGATCACGAACCTTCCGAGCGAGGCGAGGAATGTTCCCGACCTGCTTAGCCTGCAGCCAGGCGTCACGTTCATGGGCCGCACCGACGAGGACACAGGCACGCAGTCCAATGGCAATACCGGCAGCGACTCTCGCAGCGGCGCAACCAACGGCGGGCGTTCCGACCAGTCGAATATCACGCTCGACGGTGTCGACGTGAACGACATCAACAACGGATATGCATTCACCAGCGTGCTGCGCGTCTCGCAGGATGCGATCAGCGAGTTTCGCGTGACAACGAGCAACCCGAACGCGGAGGAGGGCCGCTCGTCCGGCGCACAGGTGGCACTCGTGACCCAGAGCGGGACAAACGCCTTCCACGGGGCAGTGTATGCATACAACCGCAACAACTTGTTCCACGCGAACGATTTCTTCAACAAGCAGGTGCAGGAAGCCAATGGACAGCCCAACGTGCCTCTCAAGCTGATTCGCAACATCTTCGGCGCAGCCGTTGGCGGCCCGATCAAGAAGGGCGTGGCGTTCTTCTTCCTGAACTACGAAGGACGGCGCGACACGCAGGGCTTCTCTTCCAATGGCAATACAGTGCCCACGGCAAGCTTCCGCGCAGGCGAATTGAAGTATTGTTCCGTGAACTCCGGCTGCCCTCCCAGCGGCGTCGTTACGTTGTCACCCTCGGACCTGAAGACGATGGACCCGCAGGGGATTGGGGCGGATCCCGCAGTGCTGGCGCTGCTGAGCACGTACCCCCAGCCGAACAACCCAACCGTGGGCGACGGCCTCAACAACGAGGGCTACAGCTTTTCCTACGTCACCAAGCGCAGCTACAACGCCTATACGGGCAGGCTCGACTGGAACATCCGAGGCAACGGGAAGCACACCGTCTTCTGGCGGGGGAACCTGCAGAACGACTGCGAGCCGGGTGGCCCGCAGTTCCCAGGACAGCCGGGCAGCAACACCTTGCTGACCAATAGCAAAGGCTTCGCCGCAGGCTACACGGAACTGCTCAGCAGCAGCCTGGTCAACAACCTCACATTTGGACTCACCCGGCAGGGCTACAGCAACAAGGGGCTTTTGTCGGGACCTTATGTGACGCTACAAAGCATCTCCTCGCTGATTCCTACTACCTCGTCCAACTCGACGATCGCGCCGGTGTATAACCTGGTGGATAATCTCTCGTGGACGAAGCACACGCACAACCTTGCATTCGGCACCAATATCCGCTTTATCGAGACGCGCACTTCCAGCAATGCACTCTCCTACTCCAACGCGACCGGAACCTATCAGTATCTCAACCCGCAGGCAATCGCAGGAGGCGGCGGACCGTTTGACCCAGGCGCCTTCGGGTATCCAGAGGTAGCCAGCCATTACAAGGGGAACTACAACGGCAGCCTCATGGGCATTGCGGGAATCATCAACGTAGGAAACGTAACGTATAACACCACGAAGGACGGTTCCACGCTGCCGGTCGGAGCACCGGTTGCCCGCGACTATCGCTGGAATGAGTATGAATTTTATGCCCAGGACAGTTGGAGAGCGTTCAGCAATCTGACGCTGACCTATGGCCTGCGGTACGCGTATCTCCAGGTCCCCGCGGAGACAACCGGGACACAGGTCGGCATCTGCCAACTCGCCGGTAACGGATGCGCGCCCGGAGCGTTTTCGCTCAGTAAATTTGTCAATCAGAGCAGCCAACTGGCGGTCAGCGGGCAAGCAGCCAGCGGGGCGGGAGAACTTGGGTTCCCGTTGAACGGCCGCTACAACGGCAAACCGGACTATTGGACGCCGGAGAAAGGAAACTTCAGCCCACGGTTCGCCGTGGCCTATTCACCCAACCCCACTTCGGGCGTATGGAAGAAGTTGTTGGGCTACGGGCAGAGCAGTATCCGGGCAGGATACTCACTGATTTTCGACCATTTTGGCGCGGCGGTCGTGGACAACTTCGACACAGAGGGCTCGTTCGGCCTGGCCACAACCCTTCAGACCAGCGCCGGCGCACTGAAGATTGGGGACGCGCCGCGTTTCACCGGAGTCAACGACGTTCCACAGAGCCTGCTACCACCCCCGCCGGCGATTGGCTTTCCCGGCATTCCTTCCGTGCCCGGAGCCATCTATTGGTCCCAGGACTCCGCTATCAAGACGCCCTACTCTCATGTCGTGGATCTTTCAGTCTCTCGCGCGATCCGGAACGGGTCTTCGCTCGAAGTGACTTATGTCGGAAGGTTCGGACGCCGGTTGCTGGAGCAGGAGGACGTGGCCATGCCAACAAATCTGGCAGCCGCGGGGACAACCTACTTCGCTGCCGCGGCCCAGATGTCGAAAATGGCGCGAGCCAACGGTGGTAATGGGGTCGATGTCACCACGATTCAACCGATTGCCTACTGGCAGCAACTGTTTGGCGCGATTGGCGGCCAGGACATCGGGTTTGGCCCGGGTCTTTCCGCAACACAGAATATCTACGAGCTCTACTACAACAACCTGTACAACGAAGCGAACGCTCTGTACGCGCTGGACATGCCGGACTCAGCCACCGGCGCGGGGATCAACCCAAACGGGGCCTATCCGTCGAACCGCTTCTTTCACGACCAGTTCTCCGCACTGTATGCGTGGAGATCGATCGGCACTTCAAACTACAACGCACTTCAAGTCACCTACCGGCAGCAGATCGGCCTTGGTCTACTGGCTGATTTCAACTACACCTACTCGAAATCGCTGGACATTACTTCGCAGGCAGAGAGGCTTGGGACCTCGGGATCGGTGAATAATGCCCAGATATTCAACACCTGGAATCCGAACCAGCTTTATGGGGCGTCGGACTTCGACCTGCGGCACCAGATCAATGCAAACTATATATGGAAGCTGCCTTTTGGGCGCGGTCAGAGGTTTGCCTCCTCAATTGGTAGGATCACGGATCTACTGATTGGCGGTTGGCAGACCACTGGAATTGTTCGCTGGACCAGCGGCTTTCCCTTCGCAGTGAACAACGGAAATAACTTCCCGACTAACTATGATATCCAGGGTTTTGCGACGCAGATTGCTAAGATTCCGGCGGGACGTGGCAAGTTGCAACAGCAGTTTGCCGATCCTGCCGGCGTCCTTGCGGCATTTGATTTCGCTTTACCGGGAGATTCCGGGACGAGAAATCCTCTCCGAGGCGATGGCTTCTTTCAGGAAGATGCCGGATTGGAGAAGGCATTTCCCATCAACGAGCACATGCGGGTGAAGCTAGGCATCGAATTGTTCAACGTCACCAACAGCGTGCGCTTCGATGCGCAATCGGTCTCCGCTCGGATCGACGGGCCAAACAGCTTCGGCAATGCAACCAGCCTACTGACGAATCCCCGCCTGGCTCAGTTCCATGCACGGGTTGAATTCTGAGGGTCTGCCGGAAACGCGGCGTCCTAAGGGGCATTCAGAGCAAAGCGCAGAACTCCTGCATTTCGTCGTTGCCACCGCCAGCTCTTCGCGCGGAGCACGTCCCCCCCATTTTTAAAGGGACCTTCCGGCCGCTGCCCAGCCCCTTGAGGCCCAGCGCGAAACCTTCGCAGAGTTCGTCTAGACCTCGCCGCACAATGTCGCAACAACGTCTGGTACTTGTATTTCGCTGGGGAAGGCCATCAACATAGCCTTCCCCAGTGTTAGTTTGGTGACGAAACGAGAAATGTAATATAGTCCGCTACATAACAGCTAAGGCGACGGTCAGCACCATCAACAAAATCCAGCATGCTTGCCACCGATTTCAGCTTGGAAAAGACAACGCCCGATGCCTTCTGAGGTTTGGCTTATCATCCGGGGTAGGTAGGGGTAAAAGGCATGATCAGTATTGAAACCGAAAACACAGATGCCATGACCGCCTAGATGCGAAGAGCCGTCGAAGCGATTCTCCTCAAACTCAACGCTGAAAAGCCCAGGCACCGTCTGGGAACCGTGACGTTTGGCGGTCTCTGTGACAGATACATAGCCGAAGACTTGCCGGAACGCTATTCAACTCGGAAGTCGTATCGGTCGAACATCAACCTGCACATCAAGCCGCGTTGGGGTGAATACCTCATCGGGGCGGTCAGACCGACGGCAGTCAAAGGTTGACTGAAAGAGATGGACAAGTCTCCTAAAACGAAGGCGCATAGGCGTGGTACATGGGATAGTCGGTGATGAGGAGCACTTCTGACGTAATGAAGACAAAGAGGGTGATGAGACCAAGCGAGACCCAGAGAATAGTCTTCAATCGGGAACCGGCGGAGTCGGGCGCTAGCAGAGTGAAAGGTGGCATTGTTCGTCTCTCAAGTGGTTAGACGTGATGAGGTGCACCACGAGGGACACGGGGGCGGGAGGCTTCATATCTCTTACTCGAACGGCACGGAAGCCTTGATCCTGCTCGTTCCTTCGTTCGCGCGAAGCCGAGGCATCAAGCCGTTTGCGATCACGGTCGTAACCTAATACAAGGTAATCTGCGATTCAGACGCGCGGCGATAGGTTTTGCATACACCGTCGTATCAGATCCGCGTTGATCCTTCAGACAGCGGAGGCCCTCTTCGCTTTGCCCCGTCGTATAAGCGGCTTCCCTACCCTGAACGGATTATTTTGACGGCTGAGATTGGTCCAGTGCGCTCATCACAAGTTTAGGGCCATAGGTAATCATCCTATCGACTCTTTGTGAGAGGCCGTATGCCGGGACCATCCTTTGTCATGACGATGGGTTCAATGTTGCCGTCGTTATCGAAAATCATCTTGTCGATCGCCATGACGCGCTTGCTGATGCCTGTTCTATTCAGCGGGTGGCGATGGTAGACGATGTACCAGTCATCGGTATTCGGAATGTGCAGAACGGAGTGGTGGCCGGGTCCCTTGGCGATGTTGGGATCGGTCTGCAGGATCTTCCCTGCGCGGATAAAGGGCCCGATGGGGCTGTTGCTTTTTGCATACGCGACACCGTAGTCGGGTCCGCCCCAGTCGCCCTCCGACCACATGAAGTAGTAAGTGCCATTGCGCTTGATCATGAAGGGGCCTTCGACGTAGTGCTCGGGCGTGATCTCCTTGTACAGCTCGCCATCCGGCATGGGGACCACCTGCTTCAGATCCTTGGACAGCTTGGCAACAACGCAATGGCCCTGACCACCGTAGTAGAGATAGATCGATCCATCGTCATCCTGGTAAACCATGGGATCGATGGGCTGTGCCCCATGTTGAAACTTACCGAAAAGCGGTTTCCCAATCGCGTCGATGAAAGGGCCGCCGGGCCTGTCGCTCGTAGCGACGCCTATGCCCCCATCGAAACTGTCGGTCTTCTGAATATCATTGGCTGCGAAGAAGAGATAATACTTACGGTTGAGATGAATAGCCGATGGAGCCCAGATGGCATACGCAGCCCATGCAACATTCTTCACACTGAGCACGGATTTGTGCTTCGTCCAGTGAACAAGATCGGGAGATGAGAAGGCATCGAGGCCCGTCTGCAGCAGATAATCCTTGTGAATGACATGCTGCTTGCGTAGTTCGGTCTGCTGCGCGTTGAAGGTAGGTTGTTCGATCGCTGGATCATCAGCCGATACACTGCTTGTTGGATAGATCCAGTACTGATGGGCGAAGACGCGCACCTCGGGGTCGGCGTAGTAACCCTGTGACGAGAGATTTGCTGTTGCCTGCGCCTGCAGTGATAGTGTCGTGCAAGCGACACCAAGCGAGAGGACGAAGGCCAGAGAGCGAGAACAAAACATAAAGGGATTCGTGACTATTTCAGCTCTCTCGCGTTCCAATCGCCCGGCTATTTCGGCTTTGGTAAGTCTTTCCAACTTCGGTTCTGCATTTGGGTGTTTGTAGTGCCAAGCCTGATGCACGGCGGCTGCTAGTCGAAGCTCTATTTTTCTGAACTCATCACATGTCATAGCCGGAGTCTACGCTGTGCCACCCCATTAGCATCACGAATTCTCAGCTGCTCTGTCCGTCTGGATTACGTCGATTGGCTGCGTTATTGATTGCGATAACCGACTACGTTATAGGGGTATAACCCAGTTTCATGCAAAATCCAAACCCTGACGGGATGGCCCCCTGCGCTGCCTGGTGGATTCCCTATGGGGGGTATGGGGGGTTGCGATGTCGCTGAAGGCAACGTCTCACACTAGGCAATGCGTCCGAGCGATATTCGGCATGTAATTCGGATGTAGAACTCTACGCCAAGAAATTATCGCTAACCAATTGATTATCTTGGCGTCCCCGACGGGATTCGAACCCGTGTTACCGCCGTGAAAGCATGCTTGACCGACGTAACTTATTGACTCTAAAAGGAACGGGTGGCCCCCAAAGTCCCTAAAAAACCCTCAATACGCCTCTTATTGGACGGCTATTGGACGGCTGAATCGCACGACTTTTTAAGCGGCTCCAACAACTCTGAGCCAGTTGAAGGCTTAAGTCTTCGGCAGAATCTGAAGTAGATCTTGCATGAAGAAGCAGGAGAAGAAGTCCGTCTCTCGTCAGCAGATTGCCGTTCTCGATGGTTACTATACTCAATCAGCTTTGGTGTATGGATTTCAAAGGCCACTTTCTGACCGGCCACGGGTATCGCTGCGATCCATTCACCATCACCGAAGCGCACAGCCGATTTCTGATCCGCTACCATGCTTGAGGTGATCGGTCACATACAACTTCGCCTCCGGACTCAGGAATGTAGAAAGCGGAACGGAACGGGCGGGCACTTGGACCGTGCCATCCGATTCGATCACAACTTTTTGCTGGGCAGATGCAGCTGCAGTTCCTGCGAGTTCAATACTCCTGAATCGCTAACAAAGGACATAACTGTAACGGCCACAAGTATTGAAACGACGAGATTTCTGCACTATATCTACCGAATTGATTACACCTGACAGCAACTCTTATGAATGGTGGGCGTACGCACGTCGCGGAATCCACTTCTTTCTCTCACCCGGCGGGGAGGGCGATCGGTGGTGCGAACCCGATTGGCACCCCTCGACATCGAAGGTCATCAGCGCGTCGGCGGCGCAACAGGGGTTCAGCATGATTTGCTCAGCGGGTTTGGCGCATTCGGCGGAAGTTCTATGGGATCAACCTACCCCTGTCGAGAGCACTCGCGCGAACCACGCGAATCTCGTGATCGGTAAACACAGCGTGCGTTTGCGGCACCTCATACTTAGGCATATGGCACGTGACGCAGTTGCTGGCCGCCACCTTGCAAACTGTACTGGCCATGTGCGGCCTCTTCGACTCCGTGCTGACTCCATGGCACGCCTCGCATTTTGAGTCATAGGCGCTCGGGTCGGGGACAAGCGGCTGATGCGGGTCGTGACAGGCCACGCAGGTAATCCGAGCGTCGCCGTTTCTTCCCCAGCAGCGGCTTTCCTCAAGGCGATATGGCTGAAAGCGTATCAGCCCGGGACCTGGCTGGGCGGCCGCCTCCACCACATCCGCCCATGTGCTATGGCAAGCCCCGCAAAAGTCGACAGAATCAGAGGGGGAAAGATTGGAAGGATCCATGATCTCTGACGCTTTGTCCGGATGATTCCCGGTCATGGAAGCGATGTGGGCGGCTCCCGGTCCATGGCACGCTTCACAGGTAACTCCCGGAGTGGCTTTCTCCGATTCGAACAGCTTTGAAGCGACAGCTCCTGTTGTGTGACAGCTGAAGCAGCCCTTTGCTCTATCGATGCCCATCTTCCGGCCCAGCGCACTTGTCACATCCTCCGGCACTTCGGGGGGCTGTCCTGGGGTAATGTCCAGCGAATGAATCTTGGAGAAGAAACTCAAACGGCTCTCAAAGTAGGTGCCGTCCTTCTCGAGGATATAAGTCTGTCCATTCTTGAATCCAAAGCCCCAAACCACGGGCGAGGAAGCCGTGTCGACTCCGTCAGTCACGCTGAAAGTAGACCCTTCAGACGAAGTAGTGAGAGACGTTCTGAAGCCGCCTTCCCTAAATTGGAGCAGTCGATGACTTGTCAATATCTCCGACTGCGCGGCCCGCACACTGGCATGACGCATGGGTGTCGACTGCTGGAGCAGCGCTATCCTTTGGTGGCACTCTGCGCAGGCAGCGCCTCCGGAATATCGGCTGAGCGACGGATCTCCTTTGGTCGGCCACCAGCCAGAAACTTCCAGCCTGTCTGTAGTTGTCAGGCTGGTACCATTCGCAGTCGGCGCCTGAGCACGCGCCACACAGAATGCCAACCCACCCAAGACCAATATGATGCTTGTAGTCCATCTGCTCAAGCGGGAATGCCCCTTCCCCGATTTTAATTCGTGGAATTCCACCGATCAGGTGTGCGACGATCTGATTGCTCGCGAGAACCGCGATCGTTTGTAAGCCGTCTATCCGGAACAACTAAACCGGAATTTCATTTTGCTTTTCGGCTGCGAACTCAATATATCCCCGTTCGTCTCCGCTCGCAATCTTCCGCATTGACCCCAGGCGGTCTCACTCTTCCTGCGCACCTAGCCAGGTCCGCACCCGAACGATCTCGTAAAGTTCACTACAGGGGACGAGGCATTTCAATGGAAGTTGCTTTTGATCGGAGGCGCGGTTCGATCGTTTCCATGAGCCCACGCAGAGATCCATTCAATCGGGAACGAGCTCAACACACCCGGAGTCAATCACTCGATTTCGCGATGGACAGGTGATTCGTTCGCCGCTGTATGAGATGTTACGGATACGCATCGCACCTGCCTGCGGTGCAAATGGGTCCAATCACCGTCTGACCGTTCTTTTCAGGAGCCCGCTTGAACGCTAAAGCATTTTTGGCCTACCCGATTGGCAGCGCAGTCATCTCGCGGTCACCTCAATCAGAGCCTTGCCTGACCTCAATAGCTTGTTGCCGCCTTGAACCTGAAGCTCGTCTGCCGGGAGTTCTACTCCTATTGACAAACAAAGTTGCTGGCGTCTTCCGTCTTCCAGTGTCCGCTGTATTGCGCGTGCTTGGGATATGCACAAAGCGGACGGCTGCGTCCCGGGAACGCGGGGCCGGTAGCAATCACGGACTGCGGCGCCGTTCCCTTTTCCACCCAATTCACCAGCGCGGTCAGCATGTCGAAATGATCGAGCGAGGGGCCTCCGCCGCAGTGACTCATGCCTGGCACGAAGAAGAACCGGCTCCACGTGGCAACCTGTTCGGCTCCGCCATTGGTTGCCGCGAGCGACTGGTAGTACTGGAACGTGTCGAGGGGTGAAAACCACGGGTCGCTGTCGCCGTGGAAGAAGATCAACTTGCCACCGTTGCCCGAGAAAGTGGAGAGATTGGTCGAGGCTGGCTCAACCAGCGGATCTGAGACGTGGAGGGCTGCGTTGTCCACATCGAGAGTCGTCGCCGTTGTAACTGGGCCGAATAGACCCCTCGAACGCGGGTTTAGCAGCCCTGGCAGTGGTGCGGAGGTAGCGATGCCAGCGTCATAGAGGAAGCCAGGATACACCTGGGTCCCATAGGTGTTCTTCGGTCCCGCGAAGGCTTTTTTGATGGCCGCCACCTTCTCCGGCGCTATACACTCTTCGGTTTGCCCGGGTCTGCAGGCGATCTCCGCCGGGTCGAAGTGGCAGCCGAGAGGATTGAAGATCATTCCATCCGCTACGCCATCCAGCGCGTCGCACTTCTTCATCAACTTGTCCATGAAGAGCTTGCGATCTGCGTCGGTGAAAAGCTTGTCGATCTGCGGCCTGCCCGATGCATCTCTGGGCGCGGCCTGGTTATACGCCACCGGGATCCACTGGCCGATGGCAAGGTTGGAAAGGCCGGTGCGCATAGCTGGATCGCCGACCACAATGCCGTTGAACACGGTGGGAAAGCGCTGCGAGAGGATCATGCCTTCGCGTCCGCCGGTGGAGCAGCCGACGAAATACGACCAGGACGCAGGCCGGCCATAGTAGCGGGCGAGAATCTGCTTCGCAATGCCGGCCACTTCAGCGTTGGCCTGATATGCGAAGTCGAGATACGCCTGCTGATCGCGCATAAATGAAAAGTCGAAGCCACCCGTTCGGGCCTTGTGTCCGGTGTCCGTGCTGGCCACGACGAAACCGCGATCGAGAGCTGATTTGTCGCCGGTGTACGACGCCCCAACGGGGTAGTTCACCACGCCATTGCCGCCGCCTCCGCCCTGCATCATAAAGTCGCCGTTCCAAGCGTTCTTTTCAGGCAGAGCGATCGCAAAGCCAATGCCATATTCGACGCCGTCAACACCCTTGCGCCGGTGAATCACGCCTTCCACGCGGCAATGGGCGGGGAGCGAGCCCACATAGTGCGGATACGAAGGCGGAATCCGGGCGTTCGCCGGAACCTCTGTGGCGCCCGTGATCTCCACACCGGAGATCCTTACGCTGCCCAGATCGGAGCAGGATGGCCCTGTCTGCGCCCCGGCTGTGATGGCCGCACAGCAGGCAGCGGTTGCCAAAACCAGGGATATGTAATGTCTCATGCGTGGCCTTCTCTCTTGAAGATAGAACCGGATGGGCAAAGCAGAGCACCCCCGGCATCGTTTTGGCCCATTTCTACATCCGTGCCACGGTAGTTGAACACTCCGTTCTTGTGCCGCACTAGACCATACATCGCTTCCGCGACAACGGGCGAGAAGCGGTCCGTCGTCATAGTTTCTCACCATCGATCTCCTCCGGCTCATAGGTCCGCGGAAGCGCGTCGTCGGAATGCTTGACGCCATAGAGGCGTTTTGGATTGTTGTTATCTACGCTAAAGTAATCGATTTTTCTTTGACATTGTTTGATCGCCTGACGCAGAATGTCTTCAGGACGGTAGCGTTCTTTCTCTCGCGCTCACCGTGTTGAATGGAGCAATCTTTTGATACGAGAGAACACCAGAACCACCGCGAGAAAGACTACATCCGCGATGATGATCGCTTCGCGGGCGAACAGCCGTCACCAGGTGTAACTGCCCGGAAACTTCGCTTCTGAACCGACTGACAGAGGCCACTCCGCTTACGCGTTCGCTCCATGCCCGCCATTCGGCGTGACGAACTAAATCTTAGGAAGAAGGCAAATTCGGTTATGGGAGGATTTGAATCGATGAATCGCAGAAGATTCCTGACGAGCGGGATGTCTATGGTCGCTCTATCACGCATAGCGAAGGCAGCTAAACCGCAGATGTTTGCGTCGCAAGCCGCCAAATGCTTCGGCGGGGCCTCCCGGATAGCGCATCGCAATTCTTCCACAGGTTATTTGATCAGTCTGACTCAACCAGGACAAGGCGTCAGGTTCACTCGCCTTCCGGCTGGCAGCAAATTGGCCATACGCTATGGGTCGATGTCTGTGGGCACCATCAGCGTCGCGGTCAACGACCAACCGGCTCGCAAGGTAAACATTCATTCTTCGGGAGCACCTGCCAATAGCGTTCTCAACGCCATCGTCGATCTGAAGATTCCTGCGAGAGCCACGGTGACCGTCAGTCTGGCGGCCGACGATGTTGGGGTGAGTATTGAGAACATAACCGTTGGCGACGGCAACCTGGATCTGCCTCCGGACATCTGGAACCTACCGCCGTTACCGGTTGCGCCTGGCCCCTGGTCCGCCGATTGGCACGCTCTGGGCCGGAGCTATACCGTTCCGGATTGGTGGCGCGAGGCCAAGTTTGGCGCATGGTCGCACTGGGATCCGCAATCCATGCCTGAGGACGGCGACTGGTATGCGCGGAACATGTATATCCAGGGCAGCCCACAATATCAATTCCAACTGAGCCATTTCGGCCATCCCTCCGTGTACGGCTACAAAGACATCTGCCACAACTGGGTGATTGACCGGTGGAGCCCAGAGGACTTGATGGATTTGTATATCGAAATGGGAGCTCGGTATTTCATGGCTATGGGATGCCATCACGACAACTTCGACTGCTTCGACTCACAATATCAGCCATGGAATTCAGTACGAGTCGGCCCCAAAGTGGACATCGTTGGTACGTGGGAGAAAATTGCCCGCCGCCGCGGAATGCGGTTCGGTATCGGTTTTCATGATACCCCGCCTAGAACCTGGGGCCAGTTCATGCCGGTGCGATATACCAGCGATAAGACAGGGCCGATGAAGGGCGTGCCCTATGATGCGCTTCAGACGATCCTGGATGGAAAGGGAAAATGGTGGGAGGGCATGGATCCAGTTGACCTGTACGGGCCACCGCACACGATCGCCCTCAATGCGCCTCGCCGTCCGGATAACGATCCATTGCTCTCGCCCTTCGCCAACCAGTTTATGTGGCGGGTGGACGACGCCATCTCCAGATATCGTCCGGACGTAATCTATTTTGACGAACTTGCTGGCGATTCGCAGGTTGATCTGGGCGTACACATGGGTTTGGGTTTTCTGGCTCCTCAATTAGTCGCAAACTATTACAACAAATCATTGCAGTGGAACAGCGGAAAACTGGACGTAGTGATCAACCTCAAGGGTGTCGGTGGTCGCTACAACAGCTTCCAGGACAATCCTGAGCTGCTTCCGACGGTAGACCGCTCCCTGGTCAAGAGCACCGAAGCGATCATTGAACCGGAGATCATGGCTTATCCATTCCAGACTGAAACCAGCATCGCGGACTGGCACTACAAAACCGGGCAAAAATACATGGATGCGCCGACGGTCATCCGTTTGCTGATGGAGAACGTGTGCCGCAACGGATCCATGTTGCTCAACCTCACCCAGCACGGCCGCGGCAATCTTGATCCTCAAGTGATTCGCATGAGCAAAGATGTCGGCGCGTGGTTGAAAATCAATGGTGAAGCGGTCTATGGCTCTCGTCCGTTTGAAGTTTATGGCGGAAGCGGAGTTTGTTACACACGCAACAGCGGCAAAGTCTATGCCACGCTCCTGGATTGGCACGGTGGACCAGTCACACTTGGCGCGCTGAGCACCGGTGGTAATACCCTGGGTAAGATCTCCAAGGTCGAACTGCTCGGCTCCGCCACTTCGCTAACTTTTGTTCAGGATGACAAGGGGTTAGTGGTCACACCACGCGGAACAGTACAACCTCTCCCCAACATTACCGATCCCTCGCTTGCCTCCATCTGCAGGGTACTGCGTATCACCCATGACAAGGTATGGATCAATGATGACGATCCGGGAGTGGTGGCACCCGGATGGTTTCGCCGCTGCAACCTGGGAACCGGCGACTACAACAACGACCTCACCATCAGCCACACAGTCGGTGATCGCTGGAGTTGTTCCTTCACTGGCAGCAGCGTATCCGTTATCGCCCCGAAAGAGCCGGGAGCAGGAACGATCGAGGTTCAGATCGACGGCCATACCCGCGCGACGGCGGATCTTTCCACAACGGGAGCGCGTCAGGCCCAGCAAACAGTTTGCGAATTGACCGACCTGAATCCTGGCAGTCACTCCATCGCCATTATTAATCGTGGGCCCGGTCCAGTGGCGGTGGATGCCCTGATCGTTGGGTAACTCCATCGCGCCATCGATCGGTACTCTTGTTGTTCTTAAAGCATCCGGCGCGTTTCGTTGGGAGCAGAGGCGGTGGGCGTCGGAAGATTCTCTGGCATTCCGAAAAATCTGAACGGCATCCCCAACTGCCAGTTTAGGAAATCGTTCGTCATGTTCAGTCTTTAATCGATTTAAACATGAGATTGACCGATTCACATTGGCTTTTCCGAATCGGAGAGCTTCACCACGATTCGGTGTCCGTCGTATTTCACTAACCGATCGAAGTGCTGTTCCGGTTCAATCCCCACTCCATGGTCAGCGCGGACCCTCACGATGCGAATGGTGTACGACTTCCTCATATCTCTGAATTTCCCCTCTGTCGTTCCGATAACAAATAGATGATGAAGGTCATCCCAGTGCATCGGAATTACAGTCCTTGCGCCGTGCTCGTAACCATAACCATCTCCGCTGTCCTCGTAAAACTGGAAGTCCGCATCTCTTCCGCTGTAGATACGAAGGTCGATGGGATCCTCAGCTTCAGCTGTTGACTGCACGACTGGGCCGAGAGGAACAATGCTGCCGGCGCGGACCAGAATTGGCAGACGATCAAGCGGAGCATCCTGGGAAATCGACTGACCTCCCTGATACCGTTGACCTGTCCAGAAATCCACCCAGCTTCCCCCTGCTGGCAAAATCACCTTGCGCGACGTTACTCCCTGCTGCGTCACAGGACTCACCAGCAGAGAGTCTCCAAAAAGGAATTCGTCGGCCACATCGCGCACGCCTGTATCAGTTGGGTAGACGAAGGGCAATGCCTGCATCATGGTTTGTCCCCGGCTCGTAACAGCCCATGCGTCTGAATAGATGTAGGGCATCAAACGATAGCGCAGTTCGTCATACTGTCTGAGAACTTTTTCCACGTCAGGACCGTAATTCCACATCTCTGTCCTGGAGTGAAACCCGTGAATACGGAAGATTGGACAAAACGCGCCGAATTCAAACCATCTGATGAGAAGCTCGTGGTAGCTCTCAGATGTGTATTGGTCGATCGGACGGAAGAAACCGCCGATGTCAGTAGTCCAATAGGGGATTCCGGACATCGAGAAGCTCAGGCCAGCTGGAATCTGGCGCCGAAGCGTTTCCCAGTTCGCCGTGATATCACCGGACCACGAGATGGAACTGTTGCGTTGTTGTCCTGCGTAGGCCGAACGGGAAAGTATAACGACGCGCTTGTCCTGATCTGTTGCTCGCTGCCCCCGATAGACCGCCGAGGTCTCATACAGCGGAAAGGCGTTGCGAACCATTTTTCCCGGGCCGAGGAAGGTCGTGTCGTCTTTGAGCGGGTCTCCCTCGGGTTCTGAGGCATCGAGCCACCATCCATCCAGGCCATCTCGAAACAAATTATGGTCAATGTCAGCCCAATAGAGTTTTTGCGCCCGAGGATCGAAAAGATCCGCCCAATTCTCCTTTTCCTTCGCCTCACCCGGTTCTCCAGTGCTCGCCGCGCTGGTGAGTACAAAATGATCTGAGAGCATTTGCCGATCCACTTCTGTCTCTGCTCCAAACTTGGCCCATACGGAAATCACCAGGTGAAGGTCCTCCTTATGCAGGGAAGACATCATCTCCGTGGGATTCGGGTACGCCGTCTCATCGAACCGCATTGCGTTCCAGCCGTATTTCCCCCAGTATTGCCAATCCTGCACAAGCGTATCGACGGGAATTCCACGTCTGCGAAATTCTGCGGCGGTGTCAAGAATCTGCTGCTGACTTGAGTAACGCTCCCTGCATTGCCAAAATCCGTACGCCCATCGCGGTAGAAGCGGCGCCTCTCCTGTAAGATCCCGATATTCGGACATCACACGCGTTGGCGCCGGTCCATAAATAAAGTAGTAATCGATTGCCCGACTGGCGTCGGAACGAAAGCCCATCGTGTCTGAAGGAAAACGGACTCCGAGCCGGGTGTCGCCTCCTGTTTCTGCCTTTATCTGATACCTCGTGTTTGCCGCAAGGTGAACCTTGCCCCCCGCCGAACCAGGAAGCCACATATTCTTCAGATCGATGACTTTCTCATTCCCGACGGTAAGCTGTAGATTGTCGCGAAAATTGCCGCTGAGCAGAAAGCCATACTCCCCTTCCGGTCCAGAGTTGAATTCTGCCCTGCCATTCTGGTCGACCTGAATCGTCTGCGACGCCGGGTTGAAATCCGTGAGGGCGGGATCATTCCAAAGCAGACCGTATCCTTTTGTCGAGATCAGGAACGGTATCGCGATGTTGGTGTTTGCCTGAAGCAGCCGAATGGGTATGTCTCGAACGTCGAAGAAACCTTCCTGATGCTGGCCTAGCCCGTACAACGCCTCACCTGGCGACAGAAGAAAATCCTGGCGAACCTTGTAGGCCCTCGTTCCATCGATATTTTCAGGAACAATGGTTCGCCCGCCGGAGCGTTGCTCGCCGAGGATGGGGTCTCCCGAAATTGTGTAGAAGTGAACGGAGTTTGTCGCTCGGTCAATCTCAACACGGAGAGCCTTGGTTTTGATGGAGACCCCGGCCACCGTGGACGAAAAAGCGAATCGAGTATCGCCGCAGGACCGGATGACAGCGGGTACGATCGACTTCGGGATTGCGTCAGTCGGGCTCATCACGACGTGAATGATCCGGTCGGAACATACCGCGACGTGCAGGGTGCCGGTAGGGGAGTGAAAGACGACGCCATCCGTAGTCCGCATTATGCCACCAGAATTGAGCGGCAAAGCCTGAGTGGCAAGAGGTGAAGCAGCCAGAACAAAAATAAAGACTCGCAAGAAGATGGATGGTTTCAAGAACAACTCCTAGGTCTAATGAGACGAGTTTGCATTGACTTACTGAATCCTGATTAGGAATGACGACTTTGAAGTCCCCGGCCTTCCGCGGCGAGTGGGACACTCCACCTCGTGTTTAGAGCTACTGCAGACTCGCGCCGGTCAAAGGTTGTCCCAGGTCAAGGTGGGCCTGGTTGTCCCATTTTTCGCGAAGCTGTTTCGAGAGCTGCATCTCTTCAGCTGCAGCATCCCGGTTTCCAAGTTTCTGAAAGACGCGGGCGAGTTGATAGTGGAGACTTCCGTCCTCGTCGATGATCATTCCCTGCTTGTATTCGGCGATAGCCTCCGCAGTCCTGCCTGTTTCTGCGTAGATCTGGGCGAGCAGAATGTGAACTCGCGGGGCCATGTCCGCCGCGAGGTTGTGGCAGCGCAAAATATAGGGTTCCGCATCCTGGAATTTGTGTTCCTGGACGAGAATCTCCCCAGCAAGAAGATTCGCTTCAGGGTCGTCAGGGCTTTCGGCAAGAAGTGGCTTATCGATCTCGAGTGCATCGTCAGTCTTCAACTCGGTAAAGAGCACGATTCCCAGGCTCAGGCGCGCCGCGCGGCTGGTGGGATCAAGCAACAATGCCTTCCTGTACTCCGCTTCTGCCTCGCTCCAATGGCGCTGTTGTCGAAAGGCATTGCCAAGAATGACGTGAAGGCCCGGCGAGTCCGAGTTGATTTCACCGGCTCTTGCCAGAGCTGCGATCGCCAGCTTCTGGTCGGCCTTGCTCTCCCAATAGAGCCCCTGCGCTGTTGTATCCGGGTAGGACTTCAGGCGTTCGCCTGCACGGGAAGCCGTCCTGAAGTCCCCGGTCGAGAAGGAACACAGGGCTAGGAGTTGCAGTTGAGAACGGGCAAGTGTCTCGACCGCCGGCCTGAGAATCTCGTCGCACCTCTCGAAATGATCGGATAAATAAAACTGTTGTGCGTTGGCGCCAGCAGGTTTCTTAGCCATGGAAATTCCATTTGCCTGAAAATCTGCGCTCATTGATACGTCGCCCGCAACGAGGGTACGCTCCACCTGAGAGCCGAGGTCGAACCCCAGACTTCCCTTCCCGTTCTGGCTTCGTGCCAGATCAATGAACGGCTGCGCCTGACCAGGCGATATGGCGGAGCGGAAGAGCGACAAGCTCGACTGTACAAGTCCGGGCTCTGCAACCGCTATAGAAGTCAGTTCCCTCAGTGCGAGATCCGAGTGTCCCTGAGCAATGTCAGCAACGGCGATTCCTATCGAAGCCAGTCCGCAGTGAGACGCGGCTTTCTCTTGCGTCTCGAACTGCTTCCGCGCTTCGGCTTCCCTCCCTTCGCGCAGGAGAACGATCCCATATTCGGCGGATACGCACGGAGCGGGCCGTAGCGAGTTCATCGCTGTTCTGAACGCATCTTCGGCCAGATTGAGTTTGCCTTCGTCGGCAAAGATTTCCGCGGCTCTCAACTTCACATACGCGGAGCTTCTGTAGTCCGAAGTCATTAGGCGAGCATCGTTCTCCAGCTGTTCGAGGTAAGCAGTCCCGAGTTGTAACCACGCGTTCCCGTTCTGCGGAGCTATACGGGTCGCTCGGAGGTACGAAACGGCTGCGCGGCCCGGCTGATTGAGTGATCCATATGCGGTTCCCAGCGAAAGCGCTGCCTGTAGGTCATTAGGATTCAGCCTGACGGCATTTTTGAGATAGGGGAGAGCCGCCTCGGCCCGGTTCGATTGCAGGTTCTCGAGCCCCAGAAAGAGCTGCGGAACAAACAACGATGGATTCAATCGAATGGCCCGCTGAAAGCTTTTCACGGCTTCTGGGTGGTTCCCTGACTCGTAATCCATCAGGCCGAGATTTGCCCACAGCTCGGGAAAATCCGGTTCGACTGCGACAGCCTTCCGATAGGCTGCGGCAGCTTCGGGAAAGTCCCCCCTGGACTGAGCCAGATGGGCGTCGGCCAGAAAGGACTGAACCGTTTGGTTATGATCCTGTGCCCCAGCTACTCCGCCCGCGGCTGAAACCGCGAGCGGAATGGTAAAGGTCAGGCTGAGAAACAATGTCAATCGCATACAGGCCCTAGTAAGTCAGTTTGAATACACCTTGCATTTCTCTTGCTCCTTGGGTAGTTGAGCTCAGGCCAAGGTTGGGACTCCCGACGCTGGCGGCGGGTATGCCAAAATTTGGATGGTTGAAAGCGTTGAACATCTGGATTCCGACTTGGAAACGCAGTCTTTTAGTGAAATTGAACCACTTTGCCGCCGTGAGATCCTGGTTTACGTATCCAGGTGCTCTTAGGTTGGATAAGTAACGAGGAGCATCCCCGAAGGTGAAGTCCTGCGGTGCCGAAAAGGCCGCGGGGTTGAAGAAGCAGTATTTCGTTCCCACAGGGATGGAGGGGATCCCGTTGGTGCCGCCGCAGTGGCCGGTCTTAAAGCTGGCTCCGGTCAAATCGGCGTGCTGATTCCCGCCAAAAACTGTCGAGGCGTTTCCGCCGGGGCCGATCGACATAGGAAAACCGCTCTGCACCGTAGTAATTCCTGCCACCTCCCAGCCGCCCACGACTGTGTCCACAACCCGGTTCATGTTGCCGCCGAACTTTTTACCCCGGCCAACCGGCAGGTCATAAACATAGTTCAGAACCAGAGAGTGAGGGATATCGTTGCCGTCCACCGACCAATCGCCTTTCAGGTCGTAGAAGTTGCGGATGCCAGCACCGCCCTGGTCACCATTAATCGAGCCCCATTCTTCCGGGCCGCCCGTATCTGAGAGGAACTTCGAGAAGGTGTAGGACGCAGTGAAGAGCAGGCCCGCGCTGAAACGATGCTTGAAGTTTGCCTGTAATGCGTTGTAGTTGTTGATTCCGACCGGTTCACCCTGGGCTGAGACACCACCGCAGAACTCCGGGTACGGCTCCAATAAATACCCTTGTGCGATCGTGCCGGTACCCGGGGCGTCGCAGGCGTTAGCGGGAAGTCCCAGCTTCTGTAATGCGGGGGCAAACGGGTCGGGCACCAGGGTGTCGAGCGCACTCCCCATGGCAAGATATTTCGGATCCAGTTGGCCGTAGTTCATGCTGCCAAGGGTAATGCGCCTTCCACGGCTCCCCACGTAATTGACGTCCAAAATGTCGTTGGGCGTGAAGGCGTATTGGAATCCAAAACTGAACTGCTGGGTCATAGGATCAGGACGGTGCGGATTCACTACGCTGGGATTCTGTCCCACGCTGGTAAGCCCTCCCAACGCGTTCCCGGTGACCGGCACAAGTCCGGTTTGGAATGCCTCCGCGAGGGGCGTTGTAATGTGGATTCCATCGGTCGATGAGGTCCACACTGACGATGTCGAATATCCTGGGTCTGGTCCATTGCCGCCATAGAAGTTTCTTGCGTAATAAACGCCATATCCGCCGCGCCAAACCAGCCTCGGCGTCATGGCGTACGCGAAGCCAATGCGGGGCGCAAAATCATTCAGGTTGGAGTTATACAGGTGGCGGTTCCCCGGGGTGTTGTAGACGGTCTCCCCGTAGACCGGAATCCCCGCCGTGGCGCTGATCGGATTAAGGGCGTGGAGATCGAAATACGCCTGCTCGTTATGACGCGCTGTCGGAGGCATCTGGATGTCATAGCGGAAGCCGATGTTTAGGGTGAGATTCCGCTTCGCCTTCCAATCGTCCTGAACATACATGCCATGCATGTAGTACGTGGGGGCCGGATACGCGTTAAAGCCCGTGGAACCCGCCGAACCGGCTCCTGAAACCCCTGCACCCACCATAAAGGAGGCGAGCGCGTCTCCGGTGCTTTCGCCCTTCAGATTCGTTGGGTTAGGGCCTGCAGTCATGACGTTGCTGAAATTGAATATCGTCGGGACGAGCCGACCGCCATCATCTGTTTGCCAAATCCCCATATACCCAGCTGATATGGATTGTCTTTGCAAAGATTTGTTCACATCGATGGTCAGGCTGCCGTTGTTCTGCGGGAAGTTTGCTTCGCCGGAGCCCTGTGTCGCTCCCAGAGGAGCATCGTATGACCCGCTATTCGTGTTCCCAAACTGAACTTGCGGAAACTGCGGCGTCCAGGAATCGAGGAGGGCTGGCAGCCCGAGGGAGGAAGGTTTGAACGGATAGCCCTGAACTACATTCCCGCCGGGATTGCGAATGAAGAATAGCTCGCTGGTTAGGACAAAGGTCGGACCGAAAACGTGCGTATAGCCCAAAACACCAAACATGCGGTTGTTCGGGTCGAAAACGTAGGGCCCGGCAACATCGTTCGGTCCGTAAAAGGCTCCTGTTTGGACCTTCCCCTCGTGCTTATTCGAGAATTGACCGTAGATTCTGTTGTTCGCGTTGATGTTGTGGTCGATGCGAATTCCCCATTCGTTTGAAGTCGTCGGTGCATTCGCCGTGGTGTTGAAGTTGTAGCTGCCGCCCGGATTCTTCGGTGCAGGCCAGTAGTTGCCCGTGGCAAATTTGTTCGCCAGAGCGTCAATACCCCCCACGCCGCTAGTGGGAATGATGTTTCCCGGATAGGGATTGCGCACTGCCGATCCATCCGGGCATGTGCCTAATGAGTATGGATTGTAGATCGCGCCCTGATAAATGATCCGGCCCAGGCAGTCTGAACCCAGAGATGTGGTTGTGAGTTCGGAAGAGAAATCGCCCCCCAACTGAGCGGCGGTGGGCACCTGTGCGCTGTAGCTGAGGCCCCCGTTGAGACGCAACCCCTCATAGTTGAAGAAAAAGAAGGTCTTGTTCCGCTGTTTATAGATGCCCGGGATGTATAACGGACCTCCGCCGGCAATTCCGAACTGATTGCGATGGTCGTCCGGCTTGGGCACGCCGTTCAGATTGTTGAAGTAAAGGTTGGCGTCCAGATTCGGGTTGCGTATGTACTCGTCGGCAATGAAATGATAGTCACTGGTGCCGGCCTTCGTGGTCAAACTGATCACATTGCCGGTGCTTAATCCGTATTGGGCAGAAAACGAGTAGCTCGTTACCTTAACCTGCTCCGTGTCCTCCGGGGCAGGCACATACAAGACGCCCCCCCAGCCCTGGGCCACATCGTAGCCGCCCTCCAAAAGGAATAAATTGGTCCCGAAGTAGCCGCCTCCAAAATTCAGGAATGAGTAATCTTGGTCTGCCGTATCTTCGCTCCCACCCGCCGCCAACAATTGCCGGTCGCCCTGCACGTTCACATCAGAATCCAGTGTTGCAAAGGAAAGAACATTTCTAAGATTGAGCGGGAGTTCCTCAATTTGTTTGGCGGAGATATCGGTGCTGATGCTGGCGTCCTGCGTTTGAAGCAACGGTCCAGTCGAGTTGACCGTCGTGAGATCCGATGCCCCAATCGTCAGACTGATCCCCACGTTCAGCGCATCGCCCGGAGCCAGGACGATCCCGGTTTGCTTGGTTGTCGTGAATCCCGGTGCGCTGGCTTCGAGAGTATAGTTCCCGGGCACGAGCAAGGCGAACGTGAAGTCCCCCGTCGCCCTCGTGGTTTCGGTGCGGACAATTCCATTTTCTGGATTGGTGATCCTCACCTTTGCTCTGGCGATTCTGGCCCCCGAGGGGTCGGCAATCGTACCCGACAATGAAGCTGTCGTGCTCCTCGACTGTGCATGCAGTAAAGGGAATGCCAGTCCAATTGTGGCCATCGCGAGCGCGACGGTTACGAAACGCAACCTGATCATTATTGCCTCCTGAGAATTCTTATTGCCACTCTCACCTGATATTCGCTACCGCCCTCCTACAACTGGGGGCCATAGTGTTAGCAAACTGTTGATAGTACATAACTTCCCTACAGCAGACCGCGAAGAAAGCGCGTTTTCACGATGGCGGCCAGTAAACGCTAACTCTGGGGCTCCCGCAAGGTGCTGTATGGTACAGTACGTAAGTTTGCATACAAAATGCGGCGCTTGTCGTCGTCATTTTCGTGAAGTAGAGTACGGCGCAGGCAACACTGGGTTGGAGGGTCTGATGGAGCGCATCGATAAATCCGAAGAACCGTCCCAGCATACCCAAGGCGCTCAAGAGATCCCCCCATCAGAGATTCAAGAGGCGCTTGCGGAAATGATGGCGAGCAGCCCTTTTCGAGCCAGCAAGCAAACTCAGGATCTCCTCCGATATATTGTTGACAAATCTCTATGCGGCCACGCAGAGCTCTTGAAAGAAAGAGTCATTGGGATCGAAGTCTTTGGGCGGCGCCCTGACTACGACACTAACGCCGATCCAATCGTTCGGGCGCGTGTCGCCGAGGTCAGGAAGCGGCTCGCCCTCTACTCTCAGACTGAGCGCACGAACCCAGTCCGCATCAGTGTGCCCCACGGCTCCTTCAAGGCTGTCTTTGAACGTATCGACAGGGCTCCGATTCAGCTACCCCCGGCTGTTTTAGAGAGCGCGCCCCTGATCCAGAACTCGGTCTATCCGGTGATCTCAGAGGTGTACCGAGCGAATACAGGTGATGTCAAGCCGCGCCGCGCACGATTTCGACCTCTCATCTGGTGGATAGCAATTGTTGCATCGTTGGTGGTGCTCGTTGTTGCAATACAGCGCGACCTCCCCCCCCGCCAGTCGCCTGCCTTCAATCGGTTCTGGTCGCCCATCTTGGACAACCCGCATACAACCCTGATCTACGTCGGCGGCAACGCCGTCTACCAATTGTCTCCCTCATATTTGGACGCGTATTACCGGCAACACCCCAAGAGCAGCCCTGAGGAAATGGGCTTTGAATCCTATATTCAATGGCCCCCAGGCACAAGAATTGACGCCAAGGATCTCTATCCCGCAAGGGACACGTTCGTCACGATTGGCGACGTTGCCGCTATCACAAAGATCGAGGCCCTCCTGTTGCGCCGCAACAGGCCGTTCGACATTCGATACGGAGGGGACGTGACCTATGGCGACCTTCGCCAGAGTCCCACCATTCTGATCGGCGCCCACAACAACTCCTGGACCCTCGCCATGACCGGAAATTTGCGCTATGTCTTCAGCGGGCGCGATGCCATTGTTGACCGTTACAACCCTCAAAAGCGTTGGGTTGCCAACTCTTCGTTTACAGAAGACTACGCTATCGTGTCCAGGATCCTCAACTCCAAAAGCGGTACAACGGTCATCGTGGTGGCGGGAGTGGGGTACGCAGGCACTCAGGCCGCCGCTGAGTTCCTCACGAATTCACAGTCACTTTCTGCGCTGGCTAAATCTCTCCCGAACGGCTGGGAGAAGAAGAATTTACAGATTGTCCTGCATACAAGCGTCATCAACGGGCTCCCAGGTACCCCGGACGTCGTTACCACCTACTGCTGGTAGCCGGATTCGTTTTTTGTACCGGGGATGCCAGCAAGGATCAGAATCGACAACGGCGCACCGTTTGCGGGCACAGGGCTATTAGGGTTGTCGAAGCTCTCGCTCGGATGAATGAAGCTTGGGATGGTGCACGAGCGCATTCAATCAGGCGACCGCAACCAAGAAGAATCAAAAATGTGGATCGCGGGTGACGCATCGTGATTGTCATCAAGATCCCTGGCTTCCCAATCGCACCTTCCGCCTGCTCCTCGACTTTCACTACTCGGACGATTGGGCCGACCCGGAGCATGAGCGGACACCGAAGGCGTGGGCAAAGCTATCCCACGACGATCTCGTGTCCCCACACGAAGACCAAGGTAGGACGCATTTGCGGGAGGGCAGTACTGCGCCGGCGTGGAAGGAGAGCCGAACTGTTTGGGAAGTAGAGCTTACGCGACCTTGCAGTGATCGTTTACTATCAACCGTAACGCTGACGCCCCAGGGGTTTGAAGTGTGCAGAGCCCTCCGCAATGGAGGAGACCCTTGTACCTTCGTTTCCGTTCGATGTGGCAGGTAAGCGCCCGAAGGAGTTAAGAGTGAGAAGCATCACCCGGCGGAAAGCCCTCGCAATGCTATCAGTTGCACCCACGATGCTTGGAGCCGGACGGGCCTGGGCAAACGATCTGCTGGCGTGGCCACCTGCGCAAGGCGGCCCAGCGGCCGGCGCTGACCCGGTCCTCGGACTGCCCGTAGCGCCCGGCCCTTTCAAGGGCACCCGCGAGTCTCTGCGACAGTGGCAGGTGCCGGAATGGTACCGCGACGCGAAGTTCGGCATCTGGGCTCATTGGGGCCCGCAGTCCGGCGTGGAGTACGGCGACTGGTATGCCCGCAACATGTACGTGCAGGGCAGCAAACAGTACGAGTATCACGTGAAGACCTATGGGCATCCCACTAAGGTCGGATACAAAGACATAGCCCCGCTGTGGAAGGCTGACCGTTTCGATCCGGATCACCTGCTCTCGCTCTACAAAAAGGCCGGTGCGAAGTATTTCTGCAGCATGGCCGTGCACCATGACAACTTTGACCTTTGGAACTCGGCGCACCAGCCGCGCTGGAACGCGGTGGCGACGGGACCTAAGCGTGACATTGTGGGTGAGTTCAAGAAAGCCGCCGATAAGCATGGCCTGCGTTTCGCGGTCAGCGAGCATCTCGCGCCCAGCTACCATTGGTTTTCCACATCCCACACGAGCGATACCACAGGGGCGCTGGCGGGTGTGCGGTATGACGGTAACAACCCGGCATTTGCCGACCTGTATCACAGCCTGCCGGCGAACTACCCGTATGGCCAGCGAATCAATGATCGCCAGGCGCCCGAAGTGTGGAAGCAGCATTACTTCAAGCGCATCAAGGACCTCACCGACAAGTATCAGCCGGACCTGATGTACAGCGATGGGGACATCTTCTTCGAGCAGTATGGCCTCGCCCTTGTCGCGAACCTGTATAACCTGAACGCGCAAAAGCACGGCGGGCACACCGAGGCCGTGTACTTCAGCAAGCTGACCACGGACTGCGAGGTGGGAACCTGTGTGCTGGACTGGGAGCGAGGCGTAGCCAGCGGCATCTCGGCGAACCCATGGCAGACAGATACCTGTATCGGGGATTGGCATTACAACAGGATGGTCACCTATAAGACGCCCAAGTACGTGATCGACCTGCTGGTGGATATCGTGAGCCGCAACGGCAATCTCCTGCTGAACTTCCCGCTGCCGAATAGCGGAGAGTTGGATTACGAGGAGATGCAGGTACTGGAGGAGATAACGAAGTGGATGGCCATCAACAGCGAAGGCATTCACGGAACGCGTCCCTGGAAGATCTTCGGCGACGGTCCCATCGCGACGGCCCTGCCCGCCGCTGGTGGAACGCGCTTTAACGAGGCATCGCGTAAAGAGCTTAATGCGGAAGAGGTCCGGTTCACGACCAAGGGCAACGTCATGTATGCGTTCATCATGGGGTGGCCGGATAAACTGACCCTGATTCGTCCGCTGTCCACCGTCAGCCCGCTTTCGCCGCCCAAGATCTCGCACGTGGAGTTGCTGGGCTATGGCGGCAAGCTGGCCTGGACGCAGGATGAACAGGGCCTCACCGTTCTTTTCCCCGAGCAGAAGCCCTGCGAATATGCTGTCACCCTGAAGATCGTCTGATGCGCCAAGCCAACTCGTCACCTCCTCTAGGTTCGACCCGTCCCGTGGAAACCGCTGCAAGCCATCGCCGCAGCGGGGCGGCTCGCCTTTCTCGCTCCTCGTTATAACTCCTGGGCTGCCTTAGCCCGCTCGTCACAGCCGCCGCGCAAGATCAGGCGCACCCTAAGTGGCCGGGGCCAGGTGAACTTCTTGTGGTCGCGTGCTACCAGCCAGGCACGCGGCAGTATTTCAAGTACCCCTACGCGGCAACGCGGACGTGAACATCGTGCAAGTAGGCTATGCAGATCGTCACGAGCAAAAGCTGGTGGTCGTGCTCGCCTACGATGGGAGGGATCAGGCGAGTGCCGATGCCCTACGCCGTTTTGTTTCCGACGGCTGGTCAGTAGTAATGACGGCTTATTCCGCCAAGGTGGGTATCTCGGTAAGGCTATCGGCGCCCTGCACCCACCGGCACGCTGCTGGACGAGGTAGCGATGGAACGCCGGGCATCGCTGACAGCGTCTCTCCAACACGTCAGGGTCCATCCATTCGACGGTTCGTCAACACATGTCGGTGCGGCGAGGCAGTACGTGGATGACGGCAACCGAACGACTACAGAGTGGCTAGATTCCGTCCGTTGGGCGCACATAGACTGAATAGCGCTGGTCCATCACTCGGTGCAACGGAAGGAGGCTGTACACCTTGCCTCCGCCTGTTGTTTCGAATGTGAGCGGATTGTCTGCGGTTCCTTGGGTACGCCTCGCCCACACCCGGGAGCCGGATACCTCAGGAATAGCGTGGGGACGTCCAGCGACGTCAGGACCCTGCGGTCCATGGATCATTGAGGCACTCAGGTCATCGGTGCCCATCAGCATCGCAAGCGCCAGCGGACCGTACATGGCGGCCTGCACACTCGGGTCGTCCGGCGCCTTGTGAATGTGTACCTTCATCGGAAGCGTCAGATCGAGGACATCACCTCTCTTCCAAGGCTCGGAAAGCGTCAGATACGTCCCAGGTGTCAACGGCACCATATGCGCTTTCCCGTTGACCTTCAACGTGGCTCCCTCTGCGTACGCCGGTATGCGCACTTTTAGCGTGGTTGCCTGCGTAGGAGCGCTCGTGATTTTCAGATGAACTGTTTCCTCGTTCGGGAAGCTGGTGGTCTGTTCCAGCTGCAGTCCACGCTCTTCCCAGTCCAAAGCAGAAGGGATGAAGAGATTCACATACACCGTATCGGCGTCGTGGAAGTAGATGGAGTCGTTCAGCTTCGCGTACTCCTCCGACCCGGTACCCGTGCAGCACCAAAAGGCGTCGTTGGGCGTGCCGAAGGTCTTGTAGAGTCCAGGTGCCAGCGGCAGGTAGTACATCAGCATGCCCATGCGATCCTGTGTGCCGAGGCGCACATTCAGCAGCACGCGTTCGTAGTAGTCAAAGAACGCCGGGTCTGGCTGTTGGCTGTACAGGTGCCGTGTCAATTTCAGCATGTTATAGACGCAGCAACACTCCTGCGCCTTGGGTCCAAGCCGCGTGCTGACAGCATCCGGGGCGAACCAGTATTCCTCGTCACTGGTACCGCCGGTGCAATAGCTGTGGTGCTCTACCACCATACGATGAAAGTTCTCGCTGATCGCCTTATAGCGTGGCTCGCCTGTGAGCTCATACGCTCTGGCTGCGCCGATTACCTTGGGGATGTTGGTATTGGCATGGTTTCCCGCCAACATGTCCTTGTTGTTGGCCAGCGGATCGAGGATGACACGGTGCTCAAAGCGAACCGCAGCGTCCTTGTACCGCGTCTTGCCTGTGATGCCGTAAAGATTGAAGAGCGCTTCGCTTATGCCGCCCTGCTCTTCCATCAGGATGAGTTGAAACTCATCGGCAGGAATGGGGGCGCTCCACTGGTCAGCCCAGTCAGCCATGCGCATTGCCATGGTCAACGCCTGCTGGTTCCCGGCGAGTTGATTCATATCGAGCAACCCGGCCAGGATCTTGTGGTACGTGTAAAAGGGCGCCCATACCCTCCGGCGTGCACGGAGCCGGTCATAGGTCGGATGGGCCGGGTAGGCTCCCAGGTAGCCATCCTTTGCCTGGCACAGCGCCATGCCGGCCACAAGATCATTTGCCTTGCTGCGTATGTCTTCATCGCCCGTGCCGGCATACAGAAGAGCACAGGCTGAAAGGTAGTGCCCGACGTAATGACCGCGCAGGTCACATTTCGGAGCCTCCCACCCACCCAGTGGTGTGGCCGCGGAAGGCAGGCCCGCCGTGACGCGGAAGTTGTAAAGCAGCCGATCATTGGGGATGGAGTACAGGAAGCTGCGGTTTAATTCCATGGTGTCTTTCCAGAAGCCTGGGAGCAGACGCACCTGCTGCAAAGCGAAAGGCTGTACACGTCCTGGGGCCTGATCGGCAATAGCACGCGTGCGCCCTGATGCAGTCTGTTCCTGAGCATCACCCTGACTTCCCGAAAACCCAACAGAGCCCCGCGCTGTCTTCTCAAACAGAGCGAGTCCTCCAGCTATTGTTGCGCCTTGGAGAAATCCTCTACGGCTTGTTCTGCGGCTCGTGATCGGCATCATCGTTGCCCTTTCTGGAGCTTACTGCGCGTTTTCTGCACTCTTTATACTTACAGGTCACGCATGAAAGCCACAAGCCGTGCGATTCCTTATGAAGCGCCTCGCCCCGGACCTAACCAAGGGGTGTCACTGTGCTGTCAGGAGTCGATCCTGAACGAGACTGCCTCCTGAATCGGCGCGCGCATTCAACGCCGTCAATCATCCAGTCTGGGGAGTGCCGAACGTGTGCCAGTACTTCATCGGTGTCGTAGGCAATCAGACTCCTCCAGCCCAGGCACTTGGGAGTCGATCGGTGGTTCCCGCGGGCAGTAAGCGAACATGATGAATATTCTCGACCAGCAGTATCCTGCTGTAGAAGCGCCCGAAGGGCAGATATGAATACACCTGAGGCCCCCGTCCCGAGCTTCTCATGGGCCACGACGGACCCGGGCACACGAGCATCGCACAGGACAAGATCAAGGTATGCCGCCTTAGCGTGTATGACGGAAAAGTCGGCAGAGGCTTGTCAGTAGAAATGTCGTGAAGTACGGCCCCGTCACACTGATTTCCGTCGTAGACGACAAGCAATCTGGCTTTATACTTCTGATTGCACAGGGAGAGAGTGTTACCGGGGAAATCCTCGAAATTGGAAACACCAACAGCCGCTATCGTTTCAGCTTGGGCGCGCGGCCTTTTATCGAAACCTGGAATTCGTATGGACCGGCTCACCACTGCGCGATTGGTGTCGGGCACGTCGCGGCTCAATTACACAAGCTCGCACTTCCGCTCAAGCTGAAATCTATGCAAGTATGCTGAATCACCCTGGTCGCATTCTCCCGTACCGGAGATACAGAGTAAGCGCGTGGTCTGAACCGTCCCTATGAGCGTGTGTCAGGGATAAGTGTCCACCTAAAGATAGGTGGACACTTATTTAGGTATGTCCTTCGTATTGGTGAGGTTGAGGTTCCATCGCAGTAGATCAGCGATCCTACTGATGGAGCGGTCGGCGATGCGTTCGAACACTTGATGGAGGTAGAGTTCCGGATCGAGGATACAGAAAGTTCCGATCAGCGCGATGCCAATTCTCTTTGCCTTCGGGTGCTAATGAGGTGGAGCATCACCTGCCCACTTTTGGTAAAGGCCGAACAGAATTATAGGAAAGGGGAAACCATCCTGACTCTGGGGGTATCTTCCGCTATCCTCTGATGTTCTGCGTGATCTGCCCCTAACAACCACGCTTGGACAACGTAGCTCCTCACCCGTCGTGAGTTCCAGGACGCCGATCAGGAGGCGCGCAATCCCTGCATCCCGTTCTACTCGGATAGCACGGTTGTGTATGGACCTCAACCCCAGACCAGGGCGCAGGGTTCTACATGGCCGTCTTCAATCACTCTTAGCACGAAGAAATTATGCAATTCACTTGGCCTGACTTGGTATTCCGTAGGTACGTATGAACTGCAGGATCTGTGAGCACAAAGATCTTGGGGCTGCCAGGGACATCGATCTCGTGCAAGTGTGTTGTATCGACTACGCCAATAACGTCCACGCCTGATATCTCTAAATAACGTTTACTTTAACGATGCTTCATGCTATTCATTCGTAGATTCAAGACCTTCATTCAGCGTTCCTTTCGGGTGTACGGCGGGAGAATTTGATGCGCTATCGAAACCTCGGCAAGACTGACCTTAACCTGTCTATTCTCGGATTTGGTGCGTCTCCCCTTGGCGATGTCTTTTCCGCGGTCGATCCTGTCGAGAGTACCCGTGCCGTACATGCGGCCATCGATCAGGGAATCAACTTCTTCGATGTATCGCCATACTACGGTGTGACACTCGCAGAGCAGCGCCTAGGTGAGGCACTTTCCGGAAAACGAAACCAGGTCATTCTCTCCACCAAGTGTGGACGCTACGGAGCAAATGACTTTGACTTCTCCGCTCGAACGGTTCTTGCAGGGGTAGACGAATCGCTGGCCCGGCTTAAAACCGACTACATCGATCTCCTTCAGGTCCATGACGTAGAGTTTGGAAGCGTCGAACAGATCGCAGCAGAAACGCTGCCAGCTTTGCGAGGTTTGCAGCAATCAGGAAAGGCCCGGTATATCGGCATAACCGGGT
>Ga0208357_1000539_pt1 | contig 30494 bp, 24 predicted proteins | sample NGESurdeep092012_6_FD_184487 | JGI IMG/M metagenome (GOLD analysis project Ga0208357, IMG submission 184487) | Arctic peat soil microbial communities from Barrow, Alaska - NGEE Surface sample F52-2 deep-092012 (SPAdes) | ecosystem: Environmental > Terrestrial > Soil > Wetlands > Peat ...
GGTCCACTGAGAGGCTCGGGGCACGTTGGCCCGTCCACCGGGCGAACTCGCGATCAAGAAGACCGCGAGTCCTATGACCGTCACGCCGGCACTGAGCCAGGCGAGGGTGGCAATGTTTTGGCGCAACCACAGTCGGCGTAGCAGTAACGCGACGATGAGTTCACTGACGAGAAGTGGTTGAACTTCGGACATCGGACCAAAGTGCAGGGCGAGGGCTTGAAAGACGAGCGAACCGCACAGGGCCAGCCAACCCAAGAGCCAAAGCGGTTGACGAAAGAGAAAGAGTACGAGACGCCAATGAGAAGCGTGCTCTTGCTTTCGAGTACTAGCAATATGTTGCGTCGTAAGGGCAACGGCGTTGGTGACGGCAGTCAAAAGAGCGAAGACGACGGCGAGTGATTGATTGAGCGTCAACACACGGTGCATGGTGGTCACGCTAGGCGAGACAGAATTGAACGGCGGAGCATTGTCGAGGTGGGCACGACGCCGACCGCTAGTCTGACCCAACGGACCCTCTTTTTCGAGAGAGAGTTTTGCGGTAGAGGAGATCGATGGAGCTGAATTCGGACACCATTACGGTCATTGGCGCACACTGGTGTCCGGACTGTCGTCGCGCAAAGACGTTCCTCGCCGAACAACGCGTTGCTTTTGACTGGATTGATTTAGAGCAACATCCCGACGCCACCGAGATCGTCGAAAGAATTAACGGCGGTGGCCGGGCCATTCCTACCATCATCTTTCCCGACGGCTCACACCTTACGGAACCGGGCAACGACGAGTTGGCCGACAAACTCGGTCTTCAGCGATCGGCGAAGTCCTCAACCTACGACGTGATTATCGTCGGCGGTGGTCCGACCGGTCTCACCGCGGCTATTTACGCCGCGCGAGAGAATCAGAGCGTGCTCATCGTCGAAAAGTCCGCGCCCGGTGGTCAAGCGGGCGTGACTGAGTGTCTCGATAACTATCCCGGTTTTCCCGACGGGGTTGCCGGATTCGAACTCGCCGATCGCATGCGGCGCCAAGCCGAGCGCTACGGCGTGGAGATTCTTCAAGCCGTCGCCGTGAACGCCATCTCCATAGACGGCGATTGGGTATCGGTGGCGACCGCGACGGGTGACGCGTACCGGGCTCGAGCCGTACTCGTGGCGACCGGTTCGCTCTATCGACGCACCGACGCCGAAGGGGAGTCCGATCTCATCGGCGCGGGCATACATTTCTGCGCCACGTGCGACGGTCCCTTCTACCGAGGAGCCAAGGAGGTGCTCGTCATCGGTGGTGGCAACAGTGGACTCGAAGAGGGGCTCTTCCTTACCCAGTTCGCCGATCACGTCACGGTTATCGAATACTCGGAAAAACTCGCGGGTAGTCGACTACTCCAAGACAAGGTCAACGCTCATCCCAAGATGTCCGTCATGACGAACACGAAGGTCGTGAGGTTCAAAGGCGGCGCGACGGGCAAACTCGAATCCGTCGAGCTGGAAGATAGTGTCACCGGCGCGCACACTGATCACGAGGCCACGGGAGCGTTCGTCTTCATTGGACTCGACCCCAACACTGCGTTCCTCAACGGCGTGCTCGAACTCGACGATCGGGGATTTCTCATCAGCGACGAGCAGTTTCGAACGAATCTGGCGGGGGTGTTCGTGGCCGGTGACGTTCGACGCGGTTCAACGAAGCAGTTGGCCTCGGCCGTGGGAGAGGGCGCGGCGGCGTCGATTCAAATTCGCTACTACCTCGACAAGGTTGCCTCGCGCACGGCGTCGTGACCTCGTCCATTCGAGCGTGCCCTTAACCAGGTGTCGTCACGACGGCGCCAACCGGGTACTCCTCGCGCCCCTGGCTACTGAGGCGCCACACGCTCTGGCGGCCTTGGACGGTCCACTCGGTGGGGCCACCGACGAGTGCGGTCTCTTCGTCGACGCCGTAGACCACCGTCGTTGACTCATCGGGAAGAACAAAACGAGTGAAGAGGTCGGGCACTCTCGCGGCGAAGGCGTCAAAGTGAGGAATGATGCCCAGATGCCCGAGCAGTCCCAGTCCCGCCGTGCTGCCTTTGCGGGGATGACGTATCGACGGGATCCACGCCCCGAGCGCCATCGCGCCCGCGCTGCAGCCCGCGAGGGCCGAGCCACTTCGCCACGCCGCCTCGATGCTTCGCCACACCGCCGTGTCGCGCAACGTTTCGGCTAAGTAGTTGGGGTCACCGCCCGAGAGGTAGATCAAGCCCGCCCCAGCAATCATGTTCGCGTACTCGAGATTGTTCGCGTCGGCGCGATCGTTCACCGGCACGATGACCGGCTCGACGCCGAGTCGCGAGGCTTGGCTAATGCCGAGTTGGTGCCACCGTTCGACCACGGTGGGGCCATCTTGCACGGCGGCGGTGGCGAGTTGGACGTAACGAGGGGGACGACCGGCCAGCAGCCCCGCTTCTATCCCGGCCATCTGGGGTAAGTATTCGCCCGAACCAACGAGCGCGATTGGGCCCGGCCCCTCGTCAACGGCCATCGAGCCTCGCTAGATAGTGAAGGCGAGAGAAGAACTGGTCCGTCGCCGTCATTTTTCTAATCTATCGGTCAACGGCAAGTCTCCATCAATTGATAACACGGGACCGACGAGGAGTAAAAGTCCTTCTCGACGAGCAGCGCTACTCGAGCGTTAGTGCCTCAGCGCCAGTTCGACGAGCTCTTACGCGACTCCCACAACTTGGCGACGAAGCGTACGAGAATGACGGACACGGCGGCGATGACGAAGGCGCCGACGATGTCACGAGGGTTGTGAATGTGCGCCGCGACCCGGGCCCAACTCACTAAGAGGGCGATGACGAGAAGAAAGATCGCGACCCGCTTCGAGTACAGAAACATGGTGAAGCAAAGAAACGAGGTGAGTAGTGCGTGATCCGAAGGGAAGCCGTTATCGGCCGCGTGGGCAATAATGGGCACGAGGTGGTGCGTCACGAACGGTCGTGGGTCGAAGTAGAGATGCCCGGCGATTAGGTCCAACACCAACGCCACGATGCCGCCGACGATCAGTTGGTAGGCCAGTGAGATCTTCTTGGAGACTTTGGCCATAAGCCAGTACAAACCGACCACCACCACGCTGATGAGGAAGAAGTATTCGCCAACGAGTTTGATGAGCCAATGCACATCTCAAGTCTAGAGAGCAATTAGAAGAAGGCCCGGCAAAGGTCGTAGATCTCTCGGGGCACCTTGCGTTTGCCGACGGTTACGGTGGATAGTGGAGTGAGCACGACGTTGTCGTCGCGTACGACGGGTATCGTGCCGAACTTTCCAGCCAGCACTGCGTCGTAGGCCGCGGCACCGACGCGCGTGGCGAAGATGCGGTCGTGGGCCGTCGGGCTACCGCCGCGTTGCAGGTGGCCGAGGACGGTGGTGCGAACTTCGAAGCCCCCTCGTTCTTCTAGTTGGGCCGCCACGAAGGGACCAACGCCTCTGGTGACGAGTCGCACGCCGCCGACACCTTCGCTCGAAAGTTCATTGAGTTCAACGCCGCCCAACGTGTTGAGGTTGACGCCTTCGGCGACGACGACGATCGAGTAGACGATGCCCGCGTGGCGACGTCGATTGATGTGTTCGACGATCTCGTCCATCGTGACGGGGAACTCGGGGATGAGGATCATGTCGGCACCGCCGGCGAGACCACCGAGGGCCGCCACCCAACCCGTCGAGCGACCCATGGTTTCCACCACGATGACGCGGTGGTGCGAGATGGCGGTCGTGTGGAGACGGTCGAGGGACTCCGCGACGATGTTGATCGCGGTATCAAAGCCAATGCAGTAGTCGGTGCCCGGTAGATCGTTGTCGAGTGTTTTGGGCACGCCGACGATTGGCGCGTCGCGCTCGGCCAACCAGTTTGAGATGCGTTGGGTGCCGTCGCCACCGATAGCGATCAGCGCGTCGAGATGCTCGTCGATGGCTTTTAGAACGAGCTCGCGTCCCCCTTCGGGCTTGTCGAGATTGAACCGCGCGGTGCCTAAGAGCGTGCCGCCCTGACCTATGACGCCGCGAAGATCTGTCGCACTTAACGCGGTGCCTTCGAAGTCGCCGGCGAGTCCGGCCCAACCATTCGCGATGCCGATGACTTCGTGGCCGTCGCGCAACGCCATTTCGCCGATGGCTCGAATCGCGGCGTTCAGCCCCGGCGCGTCACCTCCCGCGGTTAGAACACCGATACGCATGCAAACTCCCTCACCAGACCCGACCCCAGTCTACGAGGGCGCGTTGGAGAAATTTTTAGCAACCGGAATCCCTCGTCACGGCGTTGTCGTGAGGTTCGCGCCAATCCCCACGACGTCGAAAGAGATATTGGTCGCGAGAAAACATCGCGAGGAAATCGCTTAGGCGAGCGCCTCTTCGCGAACAACGTCCGCTCGGGTGAAAAGGATCGTGAGCACGAAACTCAAGACCAGGGCGAGGAGCACACCGAGATTTGCGTACGCCCAGGAACCCGATTTTCCGCCGAGGCCGAGCGGCCCGAGCAAGTAGCCCTGCCACGTGAGCCACGAAGCAAGCGAGTTCGTCACCAGGCCCAGTCCCAAGAAACTGCAGAGAATCGTAATGGCAATCGGAATTGGCCGAAGGTCGCCGTAGCGACCTGTGGGCCTAAAGAGGTCATCTTCGTTGTAGCTCTTTCGTCGAAGTATGAGGTCACCTAGAAACACACCGCACCACGCGGCGATCAACACGCCGACGGTAATGAGGAAGCCTTCAAATTGGCCGAGAAAGTTCTGTTTGGCAAAGACGATGTAGATGGTGCCGAGCAGCATGACAACGCCATCGATACCGGCCGCGGCAAAACGCGGAATCCTAAGGCCGGCCGATAAGAGCGCGAGGCCCGACGAGTAGATGTCAAGCACCGCTCCTCCAACGAGGCCCAAGACGACCACGATGATGAAGGGAACGAGGAACCACGTCGGCAGGTGGGTCGCGGTGGCCAGCGGACCAATCGGATTTGTCTTGAACATGGCATCGGTGAGTGTCACCGAAGAACCCGCGAGCAAGAGACCGAAGACGACGAGCAGCAAAGGCGCGATTGACCCACCGAGGGTCGTCCACCAGATGACACCACGAGATGAGGAGCTTCGAGGAAGGTAGCGCGAGTAGTCGGCGGCGACGTTCACCCAACCCAGGCCGAATCCCGTCATGACAAAGACCAGGGCCCCGATCGTGGCTTGAATGGAACCACTATGAAGATGACTAACAGTGTGCCAATGGACGTCTTTGATGGTCAAAGCGACGAAGGCAATTGTCAGCACGGCCGTCACCAACGTGATCACCGTTTGCATTCGCATAATGAGGTTGAAACCCAACACACCCCCACCAATAATTAAGGCGGCTATGACGAGCATCGAAATGACCTTGACACCATCACCGCCTCCCCAACCGAGTTTGGTGAATACGGCGGACGTCGCCAGAACGGCAATGGCGCTAAGAAAGGTTTCCCATCCAACACACAGCAACCACGAGATGGCTGCCGGTAGGCGACTTCCGCGAACCCCGTAGGCCGCGCGACTGAGGATCATCGTCGGTGCCGAGGAACGCTTACCGGCGAGGGAGATGATGCCGCAAAGCAAGAAGCTGACCAGAATGCCAATGACGCTGACGATCAGCGCTTGTAGAAAAGAGATGCCATCAGAGAGGATGAAGGCGCCGTAAGGTAGGGCCAAAATTGACACGTTGGCGCCGAACCACGGCCAGAACAGCGATCGAGGCTGGCCCTTGCGCTCGTCCTCGGTGATGATGTTGATGCCGTTTTCTTCGATTTTCAGAACGTTGGCGTAACTCGTGCCTAAACGCTCAACTACTGGGTCGCTCACGGGGCCTCCTCGCGGCGCGTCGGCGCGTCGCTGGAAATGATTGTACGCAGTCGATGGCCCTTGGGTCTCGCGATGGAGATTCGTACTCGTTAGAAGTTTCACGACCCGCTCACTAGGGTGTGGGACTATGAGCAACGCGCCTCGGCTCTTCTGTCTCGACACCGTGTTGATCGACGTCGTACTGAAGATCGCTGCGCTGCCCGAGCGCGCCGGTGACGCGCTCGCGCACGAGCAACTCATCACGACCGGTGGTGGCTTCAACGCAATGAGCGCGGCCGCCCGACACGATCTTTTCGTTGTCTACGCGGGACGACTGGGTGCGGGTCCCTTCGCCACCCTCGCCTCACTGTCCCTCGAGAACGAAGGCATCGCCATTCCCGTTGATCGCAACGTAACTCTCGACACGGGAATCTGTGTGGTGCTGGTAGAACCCGACGGTGAGCGCTCTTTCGTCACGTCGCCCGGCGCCGAGGCTACGCTGCGCGCCATTGACTTAGAGACGCTCGGGGTACGAGACGGCGACTACGTCTTGGTGTCGGGCTACAACGTGATGTACCCGGGCCTGGCGGATCTCGTGATTGGGTGGTTGTCACAGTTGCCGCGCGAAGTAACCATTGTCTTTGATCCCGCGACGCGCATGGTGGACATTCCAACGGAGAACGTTGCGTCGATGTTGGACATGGCGACGTGGCTCGTCTGCAACGCGAACGAAGGTTCGACGCTTTCGGGCAACGATGATGTTGCGCAGAGCACGACGATGCTCGCGTCGTCGAGGGACGTACTGAACGTCTTGGTGCGACAAGGCGCCAAGGGATGCGCGGTGGCGCTCAGTCGTTCCGACGCCGTGGTCGTCGACGGATTCGCGACGACCGTCGTGGACACCACCGGTGCGGGCGACGTCCATAACGGCGTCTTCATCGCCGAACTCGCCAATGGACACGACGTCCTCGATGCCGCGCGATGGGCCAACGCCGCGGCGGCGATGGCAATCAGCAAATTCGGTCCGGCGACGTGTCCTCCTCGAGAGGACGTGGCCGCGTGGATTGCTCGCTCCCAGCGTTGACCCCTGGCGCGTCCTCTAGCGTCTAGTTCGAGGGGGACGGATGCAGGGTTACGAACCGTTTGAGGGGACCATAGGTCGAACGCTCGCTGATTCGGTGCCGTGGTGGCCAACACCTGCGCACCCGCCAGAGGGAGCGCCCAACATCGTCGTGATACTGATCGACGATTTGGGATTTTCGCATTTTGGTTGTTTCGGATCGGATCTCGTGACGCCCAACATTGACGCACTCGCCGAGAACGGTCTTCGCTATTCGAACTTTCACGTGACGCCGCTGTGTTCGCCAACGCGCGCGGCGTTGCTGACGGGTCGCAATCATCACAGCGTGGGTATGCGAGGGATCTCGAACTGGAGTTCGGGATTTCCGAGCATGCGCGGGCACGTCTCCCATCACGCCACCACCATGGCCGAAGTTCTTCGGGACGGTGGCTACACGACGTTCGCGATCGGTAAGTGGCACTTGGTGTCGATGGAGAACTCGTCATCGGCCGGCCCGTTTGATCAGTGGCCGCTCCAACGCGGCTTTGATCGCTACTACGGCTTCTTAGATGGTGAGACCGATCAGTTCGCGCCCGACCTCGTGTACGACAACCATCGAGTCGACCCTCCACGAACCATCGATGAGGGCTATCACGTCAGTGAGGACTTGGTCGACAAGGCCATTGAGTTCATCCACGACACCAAATCAATCCGACCGGATCGACCCTTCTTTACCTACGTCGCCTTTGGCGCGACGCACGCCCCCCATCAAGCGCCGGCCGCGTACCTAGCCAAACATCGAGGTCGCTACGACGAAGGATGGGACGTCGCTCGAGCGCACTGGTTCGCTCGTCAACAAGAACTTGGACTGCTCCCAACGACCACCGAACTGGCGCCACGCAACGAGGGCGTTGAGCCTTGGGACTCGTTGCCCGAGAACCACCAACGCCTAGCGAGTCGGCTCCAAGAGGCCTACGCCGCCTTCCTCGAACACACCGATGCTCAAATCGGCCGCTTCGTGGACGAGCTTCAGGCAATGGGCGAGCTTGACAACACGCTCGTTCTTCTCATGAGCGATAACGGCGCGAGCCAAGAAGGTGGACCCTTTGGCATTTTGCACGAGATGAAGTACTTCAACTTCATCCTGGAAAGTCCCGACGAGGCCGTCAAGCGACTCGACGACATCGGCGGTCCCCACAGTCACTCGAACTACCCCTGGGGCTGGGCCCAAGCGGGCAACACGCCCTTTAAGTGGTACAAACAGAACACCCACGAGGGTGGTGTGCACGTCCCGCTCATTATCCATTGGCCCCGGGGCATCGAAGCCAAGGGCGAGATTCGTCAGCAGTTCCACTACGTCACCGACGTCGCGCCTACGGTCTACGAGGCAGCGGGCGTGACGGCACCCGAGGTCTATCGCGGCCTCTCACAGATGCCCATCGCCGGCGCGTCGATGCGGTACTCCTTCGATGATGCCACGGCGAAGAGCGAGAAGTTGAGTCAGTACTTCGAGATGAGTGGACATCGCGCCATGTACCACGAGGGGTGGAAGGCCGTTACCCGACACGTTCACGGTGCGTCGTTTGACGACGATCGCTGGGAGCTCTACCACGTCGAGGTTGACCCGTCGGAGTGTCACGACCTCGCGAGCGAACGACCGGACAAGCTCGACGAACTTATTGAGCGTTGGTGGCACGACGCGGAAATCTACGGCGCGTTGCCCCTCGACGATCGAGGCATCGAGCTCTTTGGCGCGCGTTTTCGCGACCACTCACCCCACCCCACCAGCCGCCACTACACGTATCTTCCCCCGATCAGTCCAGTGCCGCCCCAGGCGGCGGCCGGCATCGGCGGGCGCAGTTGGGACCTCGACGCGCGCGTCGATCGGGTTGGTGGTTCGGGTGGCGTGATCATGGCCACGGGTAACGAGAACGCGGGTCTTAGCCTCTTCATTCACGACGACCATCTCGTCTTTGACTACAACATCTTTGGTGATCACCACGTACTTATTTCCAGTGTCGAGGTTCCCGCCGGAGAATCCACCGTGGGACTTCAATTTCGACGGGGCCAGAGTGACGCCGAGGTGACCTTGATGGTGAACGGGGCCGACGTCGGCACGAAGCATCTGCCTTTTTTGATGCGCATCATCTCGAGTTCGGGCATGAGCATCGGCAGTGACCACGCCTCTCCGGTCTCGACCTACTACGACGACGAGTTTCCCTTCGAGGGCTACCTCAAACGTGTAGACATTCAACTAATAAGTCAGCATTTTGGCGAAGAGCAAGCGACCGCTGCCCGCGAGGGCATGGCGCGCCAATAGGAGAGACCATGGAACGCGTGCGAACACCCGACGAAAGATTCTTCAACCTACCTGACTATCCATTCGAGGCGAAGTACGTCGACGTCGTTGATCCCACGGGCGGCGAGACACTTCGAATGGCCTACCTTGACGAAGGTCCGAGCGACGGTGACGCGGTACTGCTCTTGCACGGTGAACCGACGTGGTCGTATCTCTACCGCTTTATGATCCCCGGTCTCGTCGCGGCCGGCCATCGCGTGATCGCACCCGACCTCATTGGTTTCGGTCGTTCCGATAAGCCGTCCAATCGAAGGGAGTACACCTTCGCTCGCCACGTCGAGTGGACGCGCGAGTTGCTCTTCGATCATCTCGACCTTTCTGGCGTTACGTTCTTCGGCCAAGACTGGGGCGCTCTCGTGGGACTTCGCCTCGTCGCCGAGCACCCCGATCGCTACGCGCGCGTCGTGATATCGAACGGGGGACTTCCAACGGGCGACGAGAAGCCCAACGACGCGTTCCTGGACTGGCAAGACTTCAGCCAGAATGCGCCCGAACTGCCCATCGGGCGCATCATCTCTGGCGGCTGCGTAAGTCGACTCAGTGAAGAAGTCGTCGCCGCGTACGACGCACCGTTTCCCGACGAGTCCTATAAAGAGGGCGCGCGTGAGTTCCCAAAGTTGGTGCCGACCACGCCCGAGGATCCGGCCCACGACGCCAACGTCGCGGCGTGGGACTCGCTAGGCAAGTTCTCGAAGCCGTTCCTTCTGTGTTTCTCTGACGGCGATCCGATTACTCGCGGCGGCGACAAAAAGTTCCTCCGCAGTATTCCCGGCACGAAAGGTCAGGCGCACACCACCATTGGAGGGGGAGGGCATTTCGTACAGGAGGAAAGAGGCCCCGAACTTGCTGGCGTGCTCAACGGGTTCATTGCCACCACTCAGAAGTAGTTTTCGCCGAGTTCCTCACTCCACGTCGCGACACGTAGTTCACTGCGCGGTCCGCTCCAGGAGTAGACGGGTTTGATATCGAGCACTTGTGTGTCGTTGATGGCGTCAAGACCTCGAACGACGAGAGAACGCTTGTCGACTCTTTCGATGGCCACGACCGAGAGCATGAGGCGGTTGGGTCGATCCTTGTTGCGCTGAGCAAAGATGCCAACGTCCGGCCACTCCTCGTTGCCACGAGGGTGGCGATGCCAGGGACCCGGCGGAACGTTCTCGGCGAGGCCCGCGAAGAAGACGATCTCCACGTGCGAGAACTCCTCGAGACCACGTAGCGCCGCACCAGGAACGTCGTCGGCCAACTCAATGATGGATACAAAGTCGTCCCAGTTGTCGTCGATCATTTCGCGACGTTCGTTTCGAACATGGGCGATGGTTCTCATCACGGGTTCCACGGGACCAATCTAGTGAGGGGACGGATTTGCGTACGAGTCCGCTACGCCCTCGCGAAACGCGGCGGTATCGTTAGACCTTCGAGAGGAAGAGATGGCTGAACTTACTTTTACCTACGGAACCATGGCCGCTGGAAAATCGACCCTCGCGCTCCAGCTCTGTTGGCAACTGCGAGAGAGTCGTAGTGACGTCGCCCTGTGGACCTTCGGCGATCGTAGTGCTGACGGCATGGTAACGAGCAGAATTGGCATTGAAGCCGCCGCCGAAGCCATCGCGCCCGCGAGCGACATTCGTGATGACGTCCGGCGCCTCGTCGAACGCGGCGTGAAGATCCTGGTCATTGACGAGGCGCAATTCGCGAGCGTCGAACAGATCGATGAACTGGCGAGGCTGGTGGACGACCACGGTGTCGACGTGCACGCCTTTGGTCTCTCGGCGGACTTTCTCCTCAATATCTTTCCCGCTTCGGCCCGACTCTTCTCGATCTCGGACTGGGCGCACGAACTGCCGTTGACCTCGACGTGCTGGTGCGGTCAAAAGGGGCGCTGTAATGCTCGCGTCGTGGATGGCGTCGTGGCGCGCGAGGGGACCCAGTTCGTCACCGGTGACGTCAGCGAAGGGGCGGTGCACTACCAGGTGCTCTGTCGCTCGCACTACCGCCTCGGTCAGCTCGGACCCGAAGCCGAGGGCGCAACACCCCTCTGACGAGGAGGTTTTCAAGGGGCGTCAGCGGTCACCGTTGTCGGGACTGACCTCGACCACAATGGAACGATGTCTCTCGACCCGGGCCCCGTGTCGTCACCAAAGAGTGACGCAGCGAAGTCTTGCGCCAGTCCGTGGGCGGTCTTTAGCGAATGTCCGCACTGTGGCTCGTCGCTCATTCCCGAGCACGCTCACTATCGCTGTCGGAGTTGTGGGTGGCGCGACAGCTGTTGCGACTAAAACCCTGATTTCATAGGCCTTTTACTAATTCTTTTTCATTTCACTCGCCCAGCTATTCCTCGTCACTTTCCGTTTACCTTTCCTTCCTAGGTTGCAAGTGGCTCAACGTTCGATCGTCGAATGGTCGAGTCAAAAGGCATCACTTTCTTTAGGAGGAAAGTTCGAAATGAAAATGAAACTAGGAGGCCGGTTACTTGCGACACTGGGCGCACTCGGACTCGCTACTAGCCTGATCGCCACTACGGCGGGTGCGGCAGCCACGCTTTCGGGTGACCTGACGTACTCTGGCACCTCGTACGCGGGTGTCACTTCGGTTTTTGGCGGCTCTACCTTTGACGAGCCGTTCCTCGATGGGGCGATTCCGATCTACTTAACCCAGGCCTCAAACAAGTCGGGTGCGTCTGCTGTGCCAAACAATCTCCCGCTGTACGACGGCGTCGGTTCATCGGCTGGAAAGAAGGGCGTCATCGCTGGCACATTCCAAGTGGGTTTCACTGACGTTCCAATGGGAACGCTCACTGGAACCGGCGGCAACGTGGCACTCGACTCATATATGAACGCTTCCTCGGCTGCGACGACGTTATCCAACTACACGCAGGTGCCAATCGTCCTCGGTGGCGTCGCCATCACCTACAACTTCCCGTCGTCGGTGACCAAGCAGTGGCCCAAGGGTTTGTCGCTCACTCTGAACGCGAGCGTTCTGGCCAAGATCTACACCGGAGCTATCACGAATTGGAACAATTCCGCAATCAAGGCGCTCAACAAGAAGCTCGTCAAGATCACGGTCAAGAAGAACAGTAAGGGCAAGGTCATCTCTAAGAAGACGACCAGTCTCCTCCCGAACCTCAAGATCACCCCGGTGTATCGCGCCGACGGTTCGGGCACGACCTACGCCTTCCAGTCGTACCTGGCGCAAGCAGCGAAGAGTGTCTTTTCGAACAACACGAACATCACGGCGGCAACGGCATGGCCCGGCACCTCGTGGCCTTCGGGCTTGACTGCTTCCAACGCAGTCGGCGCGCAGAAGTCAGCGGGTGTTATCTATGACGTCACGCAGACTTCGGGTGCCATTGGCTATGCCGAATTCGCGTACTTGGCCCAGAACAAACTTCCCGGCGTGAAGATCGTGAACGCGAAGGGCAACGCAGAGTCGTTGACCACCAAGACGGTGCAGGCTGACGCTGGTTCGTTCTCGCCCCCAACAGAGGGAGCGAACGGCGTCGTCAAGGGCTTTGACATCGCCAATGGTTCGGCCGCGAACGCGTACCCCATCTCGACCTACAGCTGGGCAGTTGTCCCCAACGACTTCAAGACCATAGGACTCTCGGGCGACGCGTCCGGCGGCGGTGGTGGTCTGACGGGGGCAACCGTGGTCGCGAAGTTCCTTGACTGGGCGGTCCAAGGCGGCGGCGGTCAGGCCATCTCGGTGAGAGAAGGGTACGTTCCGCTACCAAGTGCGGTCTCGGCACTTGCCAGTGCGCAGATCGGTACGCTGACCTTCGGCGGAACCCTCCTTGGTCTCAACTAGGAAGAGTGCAATTTACTAATGTCACTAGCCCCCAATAAGGAGGCTTCACCGTCAGAGGTTGCCGAGCGGATTTCCCGCTCGGCAACCTCTGATCGTGCGTACACGCTCATCACCCGGGGCGTCGCGCTCGTTTTTGGCGCCGTCTTGCTCGTCTTCGTATGGTCGGTGCTGAACTCCGCCTGGCCCGTCATCAAGCAGTACAACTATCACTTGCTCACGAGCAGTGTCTTTAGTGTCGGCAACGGTCCCTACGGAGCGCTGACACTCATCCTCGACACGCTCATCACCACGGCTATTGCGTTGTTCTTCGCCGTGCCGATCGGTATTGGGACCGCACTCGCGATCTTGTACGTCATACCGGAGCGTTCTCGCACCGTGGTATCGAGCGTCGTGGAACTCTTGGCCGCCGTACCCTCGGTCGTTTACGGACTCTGGGGCGTTGTCGTCTTCAACGGACTCTTCAAGAACATCTTTCACCAGACGGTGGGTTTATCTATCTTCCTCGCGGGCCTCGTCCTGGCCATCATGATTCTGCCGACGATGGTCGCGATTTCTCGTGACGTCATCGCCGTCGTCCCACGCGACCTCCTCGAGGGTGCCTACTCCCTTGGTGCCACGCGTAGTCGCACCCTCACGAGAGTCATCGTGCCGTCCGCTCGGACGGGCATCCTGGGGGCCATCGCCCTCGCTGCCGGGCGCGCCCTGGGCGAGACGATTGCTGTCGCCATGGTGATTGGTTTCAGCACCTATCTCCCACACTCAATTTTCTCCGGCGGGGCCACCCTCGCCTCAATGATCGCCACGAAATTCGGCGAGGCAACGACGGAAGACCTCTCCGCTCTTGCCGCCCTCGCCCTCATGCTGATGGTCATCACGGCGAGTGTCAACGCCGGTGCCCGGTACCTCACGCGCAAGGCCAGTGCCTCGTGACCGACCTTCTCTATAACTTGCCGCCAGATCCGATTCTCGAGCGCCGCGCCGCGATCCAGCGCCTCGCGGCACAGTCGCTACGCCGACGACAGTCGTTCTCGCGCGGCTTCGAATTTGCGATGGCGATCGCGCTGATAATTTCATTGATTCCGCTCGTCTCAATTCTCTATTCGCTGATCTCGAAGGGTTGGCGCTACTTGAGCATTCCCTTTATTAGTGGCCTTCCTCCCAAGGGATACGCGGTGCTTAGCTCAATCGGTGGGATCCGGAACGCGGTTATTGGCACGGTGGTCATCGTGGGACTGGCCGCGATCGTCGCCATCCCAGTCGGCATAACGACGGCCATTTATCTCTCCGAGTCGAACGGACGCGTGGCCAATACGCTCCGCGCGGCCGTCGAGATTATGACGGGCATGCCCTCGATTCTTTTGGGCGTCTTCGCGGCCGAAATCATCGTGACACGAATGAACCACCAGTACTCCGGTATCGCTGGTTCCTTTGCGCTCTCCATCTTGATTGTGCCCGTCATCGCCAAGTCATCGGAACTCGCCCTGCGCGGCGTGCCCCAGACTTTGCGTGAGGCCGGTCTCGCGCTCGGGGCTCGACCTTCGAAGGTGACCCGCGGGATTATCTTGCCCGCGGCCCTGCCCGGCATTATCACCGGCACCTTGCTCTCGCTCGCACGAGCGATGGGTGAAACAGCCCCTGTCCTGCTTGTGACGGGTTACGGGTCGGGAATTCTCAATTTGAATCCCCTGGGCACGATGATCTCGATGCCCTTACAGATCTATAAGTGGAATCAGTTCCCCGACCCAACTACGTCCTCCCAGGAGGAGTCCGCGGTCTGGGGTGTGGCCCTCATACTCGTGCTGTTTATCATGGTCTTGAGTATTGGAAGCCGCCTGGTCGCAGCCCGAATGAGAAGAGAAAGGCGTTAATGGATTCCGTTGAGTTATCCAAAATGTTGATGAGCGAGACCACAGAGCAGGTAATCACCGAAACTCGCGGACGCGTCGCGATGAGCCTCGACAACGTCGCCGTTGCCTTCAATGGCCGCACCGCGGTGCGCGACGTTACGTTCAATGTTCACACCAACCGTGTCACCTCCCTCATCGGACCATCAGGTTCGGGTAAGACCACGTTGTTGCGCGCACTCAACCGCTTGCACGACCTCACGAGGGGCGCGGTGGTCACGGGTGAGATCAAGCTCGGTCCCATCGACATCTACAAGAGTGGTCTCGCGACGACGCTGTTGCGTAGTCGTATTGGCATGGTCTTTCAGCGACCAAATCCATTCCCGACTATGTCGATTTATGACAACGTGGTCTCGGGCCTTCGCTTCAACGGTATTCGTAAGAAGTCGCTACTCGACGAGGCCGCAGAATCGGCGCTGGTCGCCGCCAACTTATGGGACAGTGTCACCAACCGGATGAAGGCGCACGCGGTCACTCTTTCAGGTGGTGAGCAACAGCGTCTGTGCATAGCTCGTGCACTGGCGGTAGAACCTGAGATCCTGTTAATGGACGAGCCCACGTCGTCCCTGGATCCGATTTCGACGCAAGCCATTGAGTCACTCATGGGCGAGCTGAAGAATCGCGTCACCATCGTCATCGTGACGCACAACATGCAACAGGCGTTGCGCGTTTCGGACGACTGCGCGTTTTTGCTCATGGGTGAGGACCGTGCGGGTGAACTCATTGAGTTTGGTCCGACCTCGAAGATCTTCGCGAATCCTGACGACGAGCGCACGTTGAACTACATCGAGGGTCGCTTCGGCTGATTCTTCGTCAGACGAAGACGTGACAAACTACCCAGAACAACTGTTGTGGGGGAGAAGTTATGGCAAAGGAACTGTGGCAGGAGTCGGCCTCGACGCTGGCTGGGCTCATTCGAAATGGACAGACGTCGTCGCGCGAGGTCGCTGAATCTCATCTCGCGCGCATCGAGGCCGTCAACGCTGAAGTGAACGCGGTTGTCGAAGTGCGCCCCGACGAAGTACTCGCCGACGCCGACGCCGCGGATGCGGCCTTGAAGAGTGGTGCCACACTCGGGGCCCTCCACGGCGTGCCCTTTAGCGTCAAGTCGAATCTCGACGTCGCGGGTTACGCGACGACCGAAGGTACCGTGGCTTTGAAGGACTTCGTGGCCGCTGCGGACTCACCAATCGTGGACAAGATGCGTGCTGCGGGCGCGGTCGTGCTCGCGAGGACTAACATGCCCGACCTCGGGTTACGTCTTAATACTGAGTCGTCGCTCTTTGGGGCAACGCACAATCCTTGGAAGCGCGGCTACACGACCGGCGGCTCCTCGGGCGGAGAAGCGGCCGCCATCGCCTCGGGCATGAGTCCGCTCGGACTGGGTAACGACATTGGCGGATCGCTGCGCAACCCGGCGTACTGCTGTGGCATTGCCTCAATAAAGCCTTCGCGTGGTCGCGTCGCCCAAGGCAACCCGAGCGCCCTCTACGAGATGGCCATCAACGCTCAATTCATGTTGGTCGACGGCGTGTTAGCGCGCAACGTGGACGACGTGCGTCGCGGTCTCGAAGTGGTGATGGGCTCGCACCACGGCGACCCCCAATCCGTCGACGTCCCCTTACTGGGATGCCCGGTTTCCAAGCGCGTGGCCCTCGTACCTGAACCACCCGGTGGCGAAACGAACAAGGACGTCGCTGAGGGCGTGCGCGTCGCGGGTCGAGCGCTCGAAGCCGCGGGCTACGACGTGGAAGAAGTTGAGGTTCCACTCGTGCTCGACGCGTACTTCGCCTGGGCTGAGTTGATGACGACGACGCTGGGCGTGTTGAAGGGCCGTCTCGACCCACTCTTGGGTGATGGCGGCAAGAAGTTCCTCGATCTGACCTACATGGAGTTTCCCCCGGCGACGCCCGAGTCCCTCGAGCTCATGTTCGAAACGCGCTACCGCGTAGCACGAGGGTGGCGAGAGTTCTTGACGACGTATCCCTTGATTGTCGGACCCACGTGGACGCAGCCACCCTTCGTGCACGGCTTCGACATTCAAGACGCCGAGTCGGCGATGAAAGTGATTGAAATGGTCCGCTTCGTCTTGCCGGCGAACATCTTGGGACTGCCCGCCGCCTGTGTGGCGACGGGCGTCGCGAACGGACTGCCAACCGGCGTACAGGTCATTGGCGATCTCTACCGCGAGGATCTCTGTCTCGACGCCGCCGAAGCGATCGAACGAAGCGTGGGCGTGCTCACGCCAATCGATCCGCGTAGCTAACGAGTGGACGTGCTCGTTCGCCCGATAGAGATTGGTGATCTCGAAGCGGCGTCACTCGTCGTCCAGGGCGGATCGCTCACCCCCGAAGTAGAGGACGAGGAGAATCTCGAGGCGTACTGGGCGGCAGTCGAAGAGACCCGTCGACGTCGAGGCGACGTCTTAGTCGCCGAGGTCGGCGGTGAGGTGGTGGGAGTCTGCCAAGTCATAGTCTTTCCTCACTTCCAACACACCGGAGGTTGGTGCGCGGAACTCGAGAGTGTGCACGTGCGAGGCGACCTTCGCTCCCAAGGAATCGGCACGCTGTTGCTCGCGGGCGCTGAAGCGCTCGCGCGAGAACGCGGTTGTTACCGCGTGCAGTTAACGAGTCGCAACGTTCGAAGCGACGCCCATCGTTTTTATACGGCTCAGGGCTTTGAACAGACGAGCTAGGGTTTTAAGAAGAGCCTTTAGGGCGTCGCCACTTCTCGCAGGGCGCCGTCATCAACGTCAAAGACGAAGCCCCGGATCTCGGTGTCGTCGACGAAGGGACTCTGGCGAAGAAGCGCGACGGTGGCGCGAACGTCCTCGTCAACGTTGAGGTAGGCGCCGAGGCGAAACGGAGGGCGCTCGCCGAGGGCGCTCGCGATCTCGTTCACCAGCGTCTCTTCGTCAAAGGACTCGAGTCCACAGCGCGTGTGGTGAATGACCATGACCGAACGAGTGCCGAGGAGTCGCTGACTGAGGAGCAATGAGCGGATCGCGTCCTCGCTCGCGAGACCGCCCGCGTTTCGAACCAAGTGCACCTCACCGAGATCAAGGCCGAGCGCGCCAAAGAGGTCGAGGCGCGAGTCCATACAGGTGAGGACCGCCAAGTGGAGCTGGGGCACCGTCGAGAGTTCGCGGTGTCCGTGAGCTGTCACGTAGGAGCGGTTGTGGGCGAGAAGATCGTCAATAGCGCTCATGAATCCATCTTACGAAATCGGTCCAATCTTTTTGTCCGACGGCCAGTGGCTACGCTCACCTACGGAGGTGGTAATGGACACAATGCACGAAATTCGAGAAGAGCTCCGCCAACCGGCGAAGGATTTAGCGGGACTCATACCCGAAGTCATGAAGAGCTACGCGACGTTGTCGGCGGCGGCGATGGCCAGCGGCGAACTCACGAGTGGCGTCAAGGAACTGCTGGCTCTCGTAGTGGCGATAACCAGAGAGTGCGACGGCTGCATCGTCGCGCACGCTCGTGGCGCCGGTCGAAACGGCGTTTCGCGCCAACAGGTCGCGGAAGCAATTGGTGTCGCGGTTGCGATGAATGGGGGACCGGGGACCGTCTGGGGCCCGAGAGCGCTGCGCGTATTTGACGAGGCGCAGGCCGATCGCCAAGCGTAAAAGGTGCTCCAAGAGTGCCGCCCACTGGTGAAACGGTGATAGTTGTTGCGACGGCGAAGTGATCGTGTGCGCGCACGCGCTGCTCGCAGTGGGTCGTTTCCTCCCACGAAAACAACTGTTGTAGTCATAGAATCATCGTGATGACACCCCTACCTTTCGTTTTGGGACGAGGAGCCCGTGCGCTCGTCACGGTGAGCGGTCTGGTGCTCAACGTTGAGGCGGCGGTGCGCCAACCCTGGAGCCGCTTGTCTTGACAAGGATTCTGGTGGTTGAGGACGACCTCGAAATGGTTGGGTTGTTGGAGACGTTTTTGACTTCGGAAGGTTACGAGGTGCTCGTGGCCCCGGACTTCGCGAGTGCCCTCAGTGCCACGTCGTCGAAGGCTCCCGACCTCGTCCTCATCGACATCGTGCTCGGCACCGAAGACGGTCGCGAAGTGTTTCGAGAGCTTCGGCTCATTAGTGACGTGCCGACGATCTTTCTCACCGGTCGGGGTCTCGAGTCGGAGAGAATTGCCGGTCTCAAGATGGGAGCCGACGATTACATCGTCAAACCATTTTCGCTGGGCGAAGTCTCGGCGCGGATCGAGTCGGTCTTGCGCCGTTCTAACTCCAACTCGACCACCTCGGGCATCGACACTCCGAATATGCGCTTCGGCGAACTCGAGATCAATGAAAGTACTCACGAAGTGAAGTTGGCGGGAAACCTCCTCGAGTTGACCTCTAAAGAGTTTGCGCTGCTCGTCTTTTTGGCGTCTTCACCTCGACAGGTGTTCTCGCGCGACCAACTTCTTCAACACGTGTGGTCGTCGTCGAGTGACTGGCAGAACGAAGCGACCGTCACGGAACACATTCGACGAGTGCGAACGAAGATTGAAGTCGACCCTGATCGTCCCCTTTGGATACGGACGGTGCGCGGGGCCGGCTATCGCTTCGAACCGGGTGCCGTCGCGGCAAGTCCCGTGGTGAAGGTCGATACCGAAGAGCAACCTACTTAAGCACTCCGAGACTCAGTCGCGTGGTTCGACCACGGTGCGACGTGTCTTTTGAATCGGGAGTTCCCGCTGTGGACGAGAGCCAGCGACGCCGTGGTCACTTGGCGAGTAGTCGCAACATCCGATCGATGAGTTCACTGGGCTTGAAGGGCTTAGAAAGAAAGGCGGCCGACTCAGGGTGAAGACCGTCGAGAACCGTGGCGTCTTCGCTTCCGGAAATCAAGAGGACGAGCAGGTCGGGATTTTCTTCTTGCAACGTTAGGGCGACGTCGCGCCCCGACAACGTGGGCATGATGACGTCACTGAGCAGGAGGTGTACGGCCCCATCGTGACTGCGAGCCACGTCGATTGCCTGCTCGCCGGTGCTGGCTTCGAGCACGTGATAGCCAATTCTCCTGAGCACTTGTCCGATGAGTCGTCGAAGGTCTTCGTCATCTTCGGCCAGTAGCACCGTGGTCGACGCCAGAGCCTCACCGGGAGACTTCGACGGTAACGAACGGACGATACCCTGCGCCGTGGCGGGGAGGAGAATTTCAAAGGTCGTGCCGTAACCAACCTCACTGGAGCAGCGGATGACGCCGCGGCTCTCTTCGACGAGGCGACGAGCGGCGGAAAGTCCGAGACCCGACCCCTTGAAAGGACCCTTGGTGGTGAACATCGGCTCGAAGCATCGTCGCCGAGTCTCCTCGTCCATTCCGAGTCCGGTGTCGGCAACCTTGATCTGGACGTACTTTCCCTCGGGTAGGTCGGTCTCGGGTGTCGCGGGCGTGCCAACCGTGACGTCATCAACCGAAATGCTCAGTTGGCCACCCGCGGCCATGGCGTCGCGCGCGTTGAGCGCGAGGTTCAGCATCATCTGTTCAAATTGATCAGCGTCAACGAAGATGCTCGGCGACGAAGGCGCGAGTGACCAGACCAGTGAGATGTCGACGCCGAGGATTCGATCGAGAACTTCGCTGATCGATTGAATGGCGGCGACGGGATCGACGACTACCGGCTCGGCGGCCTTGGTTCTCCCGATGGCCAGAAGCTGTCCCGTAAGTCCCGAAGCTCTCGCGGCGGTCGCTTGAATGTCGGTGACCATTTTCAGCGAATGCTCGTCGGAAGCGAGGTTTTGCGAAAGGATCTCCGCGTAGCCAGAGATTAGGGTCAGGAGATTGTTGAAGTCGTGCGCCAAGTTGCTCGCGACTTGACCACGAATTTCCATTCGGTGGGCGAAGCGATTCTCGGTTGCCATCTGACGTTGGTCGGTGACGTCGTCAATCAGCGTCAAGATACCCCTAGAACCGTCGCCGCGTAGCGGTAGGAGGACCGCCGAGGCAGCGAGGTCCCGGCGTCGCGCCCCCATCTCAATGTCGAGAAAGTCGCGGCCGAGTCCCGCGCCGCCGTTGAGTACGTCGGACCATAACGAGCGAAGTTCGTGCCACGCCGCCTCAGGGAAGCGCGGCGCGATGGTCTCGAGGGTCTCGAGGTCGCCAGTGGGTTCGGGCCACGAAAATATCTTGCTGGCCGCTTGGTTCCACCAGCGGACTCTTCGCGAGGCGTCAATCTCGACAATGCCCACTGGCGCGGTCTCAACCAGTGCGCGCCAACGCGCTTCACTGTTGTGGATGGTTCGACTCATCTTCGCGGCGCCAAGGGCAGTCGAGGCGGTTTGCGCCAACAGCGTCAATACCTCAACGTCCTCCGCGCTAAACGGCGGTCCGGATTCGCGGCGAATCGCCACCACACCACGGGCCTGATCTCGTCGCTCCAGTACCGGCGCGACGAGCCAGTCGCCGTCGGTCCACGGCACCGTCATGCCAACTCGAAGCTTTGGTAAGTCGCCGAACTCGGACACGTCGTGCGCGCTCGCGCTGGCGGCGTGCTTGCCCCGGTGAGCAATTACGCGCAACGGTGTGCTCCGGTCGCCTTCCAGTGAGACCATGGCGTTGTCCGCGCCAAAAACGCTTTGTGCACTGGCGGCCACGCTCGAAGCGATGTCGTCTTCGTCGCTCAAAGCATTGACGGTGAACGACGCGGCGATGAGTTGGTGGAGTTGACTGGCAATATGTTGGGTTCGGCGTACGGACTCTCGGGCATCGAGACGAAGCTGCGTTCGCTCGAGCGCCATTGACGTATTCCTGGCGATCTCTTCGGCCACAGCGATCTCGTGTGGTCCAAAGCCCGGGCGACTTTCATCGGTGACGAACGCGACTGCGCCGAAGGGGACGTTGTTCACACGAAGGCCCACGACGACGCACCATGGAACACCCGAGTCAGATTGCTGGGGCCACACCTCGTTAGCGCCGCCGGCGCTGACGCGCGTGGTGATCTGGGCAACGTCGGGCACTCGAGCGAGCAGAGATTGGTAGCAGTCTTCGCTCTCGCCCTCTCGACCCTCGTGTCCGAGACCACGATGACGAATCGCCACCTTGCGAGGTGCGCCCAGTTCGTCCCCAAAGTCCATGTAACACCAGTTGCCGAGGGAAGGTACGACGACATCGAGCAGGGGAATCAAAACGATGTCGAACGTGGGCGCCCTACCCTGCAGCAGTCCTTCGGCCTTGTCCAGGGCACTCGCGTGGCGCTTGACAATATCTTCTAGACGAATGTGATCTACATTTTGCGCTTCGAGTTGCGCGACGTCGAGAGAGTTCGTCAATTCATCACGGCCTTGGTTGTCGGAAAACTCTTCAGCCATGAGACGTTCTTCCTGTCCGCTTTCAATACCTTGAGAATATGCGACGAGAAGTGATTGCCGGGAACGGTGGGCGTCACACTAGCGAGCAGGCGAACAGCTCGATGGAACGTGGGCGTCGACCTTAGAGAGGTCGGCCGGAGAAAATTGCAAAGTCTTCGAGAAATTGATCGATCTGTTCGGCTTCGTGTGGAGCGGAGAAGAGGAAACCTTGACCGAAGTTAATCTCCTTGACTTGGAGGTGACGACGTTGATCAACGTCTTCAATTCCCGAAGCGACAATCAACAGGTTGAGAGTTTTGCCTAGTTGCACGAGCGACTGTACGAGTTCGACATCTTGGGGGGACTTTGTAATCCCATTAATAAAGTCTCGATCGAGCTTCACGATGTCGATGGGAATCTGTCGAAGCGTGGACAATGGTGAGACGCCCGGTGTGAAGTCGTCGACCGCGATACGCACGCCGATTACTTTCAGCTGTTCGATTGTGCTCAACGTCGACGCGCCACCTTTCAACAATGATTCCTGTGAGAACTCCAACACGAGCAGGGCGGGATCGTAACGAGCAGTGGACAGCGCCCCTCGAACGTCGTCGACGAACGTCGTCAATTCGAGTTGCTTTTCTGAAATGTTTACCGACACCGTAAAGCGGTAACCCTTCGCGTGCCACGCCGCACCCTGTTGACACGCGGTCTCGAGCGCCCACCTTCCAACTGCGACAATCTGACCACTTTGCTCGAGCTCGGGAAGAAAGACATCGGGCCTTACGACGCCACGATCGTCCGTGCGCCATCGAAGTAGCGCCTCGACACCGGCGAAACCGTTTGATTGCAAATCCATTGTTGGTTGATAGACGAGGAAGAATTGGTCGCGCTCGAGCGCTCGTGAGAGTTCGCGAGAGAGCAACTCTCGATCCTGATCCGCTTTGAGGGAAGAGGGTTCGTTCACCATTTCGCGTCACCCCCTCGAAAGTTTTGACGTCCACAAGAAGTCACTCGGGAACACTTAGCGCTTCGCAATTTCGACACTATCAGTCTCGTTGCGCGCTCATCACGTGAAGTCAACGTGGTACTTCTTTCGTCGCACAGTCACTCGCGTGGCAATGATGACGTCGTAACGCGGCGCTACAAACTCACTCACCATCGCAGCAACCGGCAATTCGTTGCAGTATCGCGACCAGAAATGAATTCGTCGTTACTCGACAATGAGCGTTGACGACCGCGACCTAGTTCTGGGATGGTCAAGCATGTCACTAACAACGAAGTTACGTCTCGAAAACGACTGTTGTTAGAAAGTTGATACAAGTCACTGCACATTCACGATAAAGATTGAGTGTTGCCACGACGATCGTTTGGCTAATGGTTTGACCACCGAAATACATTGGTTATGACGACATTTTTGAATTTTCTGCGAGGCGGACATGGAGTTTAAGAAGAAAGAAAAAAAGGCTCCGCGCTCAAAACCCGGTTCAAAAAAGCCCGATGACGTCTCGTCGAGAGAAGTCGACAACACTTCGATTTCGACGGGTCACGTCGGTGCACGCGGTGCGACACCACCAACAAAATCGGACACGTCATCGTTCGCCTCGACGCAACGCCTCACCGCTCGTCCCGTAGTGACGCTTGATCAGGAGTTCCCTAACGACGCCGGTGTCACGTTCGAAGCTCGCCGAAATGCCTACGACGCAACGGCGTCGTCGCCGGGCGATAACGGTGGACTACCGTCGCGTGATCCCACGGGACCTAACGAATTTGAAGTCAAAGAGAGGGGCCGACTCGGCGATCACCTCTTAGACCGCCATCTCATTACCCAAGCTCAGTTGGATCAAGCACTCGCCGAGCAACGCGAGTCGGGTCAGAAACTGGGCAACGTGCTCGTGAGCATCGGCGCTCTCGACGAACTTGTCTTAGCTGATGTGTTGGGTTCGTTCTTCGGTCTCGTGTCGATGAATCTACGTCGCGAGAATATCGATCCGAACGCGCTGGCGTTGATATCAGAGAGTGTTGCCCGAGAAAATTTAGTCATCCCAATTCGATTCATTGACGACGTCTTAAACGTGGCCGTCGCCGAACCGAGTGACGAGTTGACGTCGCTGCTTAGGCGCATCAGTGGTCGCAGCGTGCGAATCATGATCGCACCAATGAGCGACATTCGTTGGGCGATCGACAGCAACTACCGCGCTCTCGGGAACGTGGGTCGACTCGTGCAAGCCTTCGAGGCGGTGGAGGAGGCGAGGAAGCGCAACGTTAACGGTGTCGAATCGGAGATTCTGGGCGATAACGCGCCGGTGGTGCAGGTCGTCGACCGCATTCTCACTCAAGCGATTCGCGACCGCGCCTCCGATGTGCACATTGAACCAACTGACGAAGACGTTCGCATTCGATTTCGAATCGACGGCGCGCTCACCGAAATCCTCAAACTTCCCGCGGCGATTGGCCCGGTGCTCGTGAGTCGCATCAAAATCATGGCGAACATGAACATCGTTGAGAGGCGGCGCCCGCAAGACGGCCAACTCACAATCACGATTGACGACAAGAAAGTCGACGTTCGCGTGGCGACCGTGGCGACCATCATGGGCGAGAACTGCGTCATGCGAATTCTCGATAAGACCCGCTCCGTGCTTCGTTTGGACGACCTCGGTATGCCACCCGACACGCACGCAACGTACTTGAAGTTGGTCCGCGCTCCCTTTGGCATGGTGTTGTGCGCCGGACCGACGGGTAGTGGCAAGACCACGACGCTCTATTCAACGTTGGGCGAAGTGAGCGACTCGAAGCAAAACGTCATGACGATTGAGGACCCGGTTGAGTACGTGTTTCCCTCAATCAATCAGATACAGACCAACGAGCAAGCGGGTCTCAACTTCGCGACGGGTCTGAAGTCGATCCTCCGTCAAGACCCCGACGTAATCCTCGTAGGTGAGATTCGTGACGTTGAGACGACGCGCGTGGCCGTGCAGTCGGCATTGACCGGTCACTTCGTCATTTCGTCAATGCACGCCACGGACTCGGTTTCGGCGCTTCACCGGCTCCTGGATATGGGCATTGAGTCGTTTCTTATCGCCTCTTCGGTGCTCGGCGTCGTTGGTCAGCGCCTTTTGCGTCGAATCTGTCCGTCGTGCAAGACCACGTACACGCTGAGCGAAGAAGAACGGATTTTCTACGAAGACAGTGGCGGACCACCCAAAGACGTCTTCTATCAGGGCAGCGGATGCAATTTCTGTAGCGACACTGGCTACAAGGACCGAATTGGCATCTACGAACTCCTCGTCATGACCCCAGAGATCAAGCGCTTAATCGTGGGATGGGCGACCCAGGAAGAACTCCGTGCGTTAGCCGTAAAGCAGGGAATGCGCACGTTGCGCCAAGAAGCAATAAGTCTCGTCGCTAACGACGTGACGTCAGTAGCCGAAGTCATAAGGAGCGTGTACACGTTATGAGCCGAGCAAATACCGCTGTTAAGTACCGTTACGTAGCCTTGGACGAGGACGGCGAGAAGACCAAGGGCGTCGAAGTGGCGACCTCGATCAGCGCCGCCCATCAATCCCTCATCGGACGCGGTCTTCAACCCATTGGCGTCAGCAAACCGCGCAGCATCCTGAAATTCGAGATCACCAAGAAAAAGGTGCCGCGCAAGGACGTCATGAACTTCTCTCGCCAGCTCGCGGTCTTCATGAAGGCCGGTATTCCAATAATGGAAGCGCTGGACGTGATCGAGGACGAGACCTCGGAGAAGGTCCTGAAGGCCATTCTCAAAGACGTCCTCGAGGGGCTCCGCGGTGGCGACACGTTCGCTGCTGCCGCAGCCATGCATCCCGAGGCGTTCCCCAACTACTACGTGGGAATCCTGGAGTCGGCGGAACTTACCGGCAACCTTGACAACGTTTTGAACCAGTTGGCTGACTACATCGAGAGGGACACCAAGGCTCGTACGAAGGTCAAGGCGGCAATGATTTACCCGGCGGTCGTCGCGTGCATGTCGGTAGTGACGGTTGGCATTCTCGCCCTCTTCGTGCTGCCACGCTTCGTCGTCTTCTTCAACTCGTTCCACGCCAAACTGCCACTTCCCACGCGCATGATTCTGGGCTTTTCCAGTTTCCTCACCCAGTGGTGGTTCGTGATCCTCGCGGTCGTGATTGGGCTGGCTACCGGGTTCATCCTGACGCGACGCTCAGTCGGCGGCAAAGCGAGGTTGGACGCGCTGTTGTTGCGAATGCCGGTGTTCGGTGACCTTACCCAGACGGCGATTCTCGAGCGAATCTGTCGAATTCTCAGTTCGTTACTGAAGGCCGGCGTGGATCTACCTCGCTCCATGGCCGTTACCGCGGACTCGGCGAATAACGCGGTGTACCGCAAGGCGCTCGACGGCGTGCGTGAGGAGATGCTCGAGGGCCAGGGCCTCTTTGGCCCGATTACCCGCACCGGACTCTTTCCCGGCGCGGCGCAGCAGATGTTCCGCGTGGGCGAAGAGACGGGAACCCTAGATCAACAACTCGAAATCGCCGCTGACTACTACGCCCGCGAGCTCGAAACGAAGGTCGACAAGGTGACGGCGCTGTTCGAGCCGCTAATCATTATTTTCATGGGTTTGATCGTTGGTTTCGTTGCGGTTGCCCTGGTCACTGCCATGTACGGCATTTACAGTCAGGTAAAGGTTTAGTGAAGAGCCAAAGGCTCTGGGTTTTTCGCGGTCGTTCGCGACGCGCTAATGGTTCATCACGAGCTGTGCGCGTCGTCGGTGTTCGCGATGAGTCCGAGTCTGGATTTACTTTGATCGAGCTACTCATTATGGTCGTGGTACTTCCCCTCGTCATAGGAGCAATCGCGGCGGGTCTGCTCGCGGTGTTCTCACTTCAAACAGGTGTGTCGAATCGCCTTTCCGCCTCCGGTGACGCCCAGGTTATTTCGTCGTACTTTGAAACCGACGTGCAGAGTGCGCAGCAAATCACGGTGAATCCCACCGCGTCGCAGTGCGGCACCGGGAGCCAGTTGCTCGGACTTGAGTGGAACCTCAACGTACAAACGGACGTGTATCAGACGGTCGTCTCGTACGTCGAAACCGCGACGGGTTCAACGTACTCTCTGTTGCGTCAATACTGCTCGTCAGGGATTTCCTCGACGCCGACGTCTTCGACCATCGTCTCTTCGGACCTGCTCGACAGTCAACCGCCGCCGGTAATCTCTCCCGCCGCTGCCAGCACCTTGGCGACGGCGGGTTGGACTTCAACACAGAGCGTGAACAAGGTCGCATTCACCCTCAGTGAACCAAAGTCCAAACTCACTTTCGCACTGTCGGCAGTTCCTAAGGCAAACTTGCCGCCGAGCGAACAAGGTTCACTCTCCACGACCACTCCCTCGGCGAGCTGTGGCTTTGCCACTGCCGGCACCGGCACCTACGCCTCGACTCTTTGTTTCGTTGACTTCAGCTCCTACAACGTCAGTGAAGCAACTTCGGGTGGGCAGGCCTTCGCCGTGGCGATCACCGGTACACCCTTCACCTTGTCATTCGACCTCTCGACCTCGGGGGCGCCGGTCGCGGCGCACGCCATTCCCACCTACGCTGCTCCGCCGACCAGCGAAGCGTTCTTAGGCAACAACGGCTTCTACACCGGCGTTCCCAACAAACCCGCGTTGTATCAAACGAACTCGGGGACAACGAGCACGCTCACGTTCACTAACTTTGGAGTCACCGATTCGCGCGGTGTCCCAGCTACCGACTGGGAGCTCGTCACTGGCGACGCGGAGTCCACCGACACGAATGAATCCCTCACCTGGAGTTCTGACCAGGTCTTGAACCTGATTCCCAACAGCCCGACATCGCCGGTCGGCAACGCGTGCAACAGTGTGGCGCCGGCAACCAACACCCAGAACCTAACGGGGCTGGGTACCCAGACAGTGGAGTGCTCGGCGACCCAGAGTTCGGACAAAACCGGCACCGTCATACTGGACGCCCTAACACCGCAGTCCCTGAAGATCGTCCTGGTCGGAGGGGGTCTTCAGGGGGCTTTCGTGGGACTGTTACTGCCGTGATGTGGTCAAGACTCTCTTCGATGGTTGAGACGGACTCGAAAGTTGCTGTTCAATGAAGCTTTACGCGCCTGATTGGCTGAGAAGGGTTGCGCGTCGCTGCGTTCGCGATACGACAGATCGGTCTGAAGCGGGCGACACCTTGGTCGAGGTGCTCATCGCCCTCGTCATACTCGGCGTGGCCTCCGTGGCGCTACTGGTCTCTTTTGCGACGTCAATCACGGCCTCGGGGACGTATCGCGACGTCGCGACTCTCGATACGGTGCTGCGAAGTGCTTCGGAAGAAGTCATTACTCAGATTCAACAGCAGCCAGCCGCTCTTTTTGAATCATGCGGCGGGGCGGCCAACGTTGTTTTCACTCTCCCGACTGGCTACACGGCCGCAATAACGTCAGTGAGCTACTGGAATGGCGCGGCCTTTCAAACAACGTGCGTGCCCAACGCGGAGCAGTGGATCACGTTGAGCGTCACCGAGACCCAAAATGGCCGGTTCGCTTCGAATAACTTCATCGTGGATGATCCCTTGGCCCGTCCGATCATGCAGCCGGGCGCCGCAGCGCAGTTGGTCTATATCGAACAGCCGGGTAGTTCCACTATCAATTCGCCCCTAACTCCCGAGCCGGTGATCGCGGTCGAAGACGCCGCGGGCAATATCGTGACCACGGACCTTTCGCCAGTGACGTTGGTTATTACGCCAGGTACCGGGACCAACGGAGCGAATCTCTCGCCGAGCTGCTCGGGTACGGAGTATTCCGGCGTCGTCACGTTCTCGAGTTGCATGATTGACACGGCGGGTGCGGGGTACACCTTGACCGCTGCCGACGGTTCGTTGAGTTCGGCGACGAGTAGTGCCTTCACGGTCTCAACTGGTATTCCCACGCAACTCGTTTTTTCGACACAACCAGGTAATTCAACGGGCAGTTCCACTCTTTCGACCCAGCCGGTCGTGAACGTCGAAGACGCGTACGGATTCCTCGTGACGCCCGACAACTCGACGGTGTCGCTCGCAATAACACCGTCGACGGGCTCGAGCGGCGCGGCACTCTCGGGCTGTGCGCAGACTGAAAGTTCAGGCGTCGTCACGTTCTCAGGCTGTGCGGTCAGTCTCGCTGGAAACGGCTACACCTTGACGGCAAGTGACGGATCGCTAACTGCAGCGATTAGCACCAGTTTTAACGTGACGGTGGGTGCGGCCGCCAAACTCGTCTTTACGACACAGCCAACAGCCAATGCTTCGGGCAACGCGCTCACGAGCGAGCCGGTAGTGAAAGTGGAAGACGCGGCGGGCAACGTCGTGACGAGCGCGTCGACGACGATCACCCTCAGCGCTTCCGGCGGTTCGCTTTCCTCATGTGGGGGACTGGGTGCCAACTCGGGCGTCGTGACCGTGACGGGTTGCGTGTTCTCGGGTCTCGTCGGTACCAATTACACACTGAGTGCCAGCGCGAGTGGCCTCGTCACGGGAGTTAGCGCCAGCTTCACCGTCACCGTTGGCGAACCGGCAAAACTCGTCTTCTCGGCCGCGACCACTGGCGTAGCGAGCGCGAGCGCGTCGTCGGCCTTCAGCACACAACCCGTGGTCACTGTCGAAGATGCGGCCGGCAACGTAGTGACCAACTACGTGGGAACGGTGACACTCTCACTAAACGCCGGTGAAACACTGAGTTGTACGTCGGGAAATTCGGCGACGCCGATTAACGGCGTCGTGAGCTTCGCCGGCTGCGCCGGCAGCGCCTACGCCTCGGGTGTAACGCTGACGGCTTCAAGTACGGGCCTGACGGGCGCGACGAGCGCAAGTTTCGATATTTCCAACGTGGCGACACAACTGGCCTTTACGACCCAGCCCTCAAACACCGCAGACGGCATGTTGATTGCACCCTCGGTCGTCGTAAGTGTCGAGGACTCTTCCGGAACGGTCGTCACTACCTCAAGCGCCTCGATTGCTCTAGCCCTCGGTACAAATCCGGGCTCGGGAACACTTTCGGGCACTTCCCCTGAGTCCGCGGTCGAGGGATCGGCGACGTTCTCCGATCTTTCCATCAACGCTCTTGGTTCGGGCTATACCCTTTACGCGACGTCGGGCGCCTTGACTTCCGTAACAAGTAGCGGCTTCAATGTGGTCGTAGGCGTCCCCGCAAAGTTGGTCTTGACCACCCAGCCGGTGGGTGGCGCCTCGGGCGCAGTTCTGTCGACGCAGCCCGTCGTGAAGGTGGAGGATTCGGCCGG
>Ga0208357_1000540_pt1 | contig 30493 bp, 28 predicted proteins | sample NGESurdeep092012_6_FD_184487 | JGI IMG/M metagenome (GOLD analysis project Ga0208357, IMG submission 184487) | Arctic peat soil microbial communities from Barrow, Alaska - NGEE Surface sample F52-2 deep-092012 (SPAdes) | ecosystem: Environmental > Terrestrial > Soil > Wetlands > Peat ...
AATCATCATAAACGACGCGAGCAGAAAAAACATGATGTCAATCAACGGAATGATGACAATCCGCGAACGGCGTTTTGGAATGGGCGAAACAATTTTCATCGCGAAAATCAGTGGCTCGTGGCTTGGCCTGTTGACGCTGGTTTTTGCAAGTAAACCGTATCGCCCGCTTTTCCGCCGCCGACCATCACTTCGACGTTCGTCGCCGCCGTTTCCAAGTCGAACTGTAATTGCGTCACTTTGGCGGAAAAATAATTGAATGGAATCAACGCAAAAATCGCGATGCCGAGTCCGCACGCCGTGGCAATCAACGCCTCACCAATGCCGCCGGTGACGGCGGTGACGGATAATTCGGCGCTGCCGATGTTGAGAAATGCACGCATCAATCCCGTCACCGTGCCGAGCAAACCGAGCAGCGGTGCGAGCGTGACGAGCGTGTCCATGACCATGAGAAAACGTCCGGCGCGCTTTAATTCAATACCGGCGGCGAGTTGCAGAGCGCCCAACAGCGAACTGTGCTTGTGTCCGACATGGCCGAGGCCGTGACGAATCATGCGAATAACCGGGTCGTCCGTGCCTTCGGAAATTTTCTGCGCGGCGGCAACATCGCCATTTTCTAGCGCGGCGAGCAGTTGCTCCATTTTTTGCGGGTCGCGCTTGCGGCTTTCACGCACCCACCAGAATGAGCGTTCGCCGATGACGGCGATGGCGACAAGGGCGCTGATGAGAATCGGCCACATGACCGGGCCACCTTTTAGGAAAAATTCGAGGACGATGTTTGCAAGCATGGGATTCGTGGTTTGTTTTTGGTTTGGTTAATCAGTTCAGTTGTAATTTGTAAATAATGCTGGTTTGGAACAGTTGGCTGCCCGTGCCGGGCGGCAGATGCCAGCGGCGTTTGATAAAATCCACGGTCGCGCGGTCGAGAATGGGAAAGGCCGATGATTCCTTCACGTCAACCGAGACGATATTTCCCGCCGCATCACCGCCGAGCAAAAGAACCACGGTGCCTTGTTCGCCGGTTTGTTTGGCAATCACCGGATAAGGTGGGATTGGCCGTTCACCGCCGCTGCCGGTATTGTTGAGCGAACCGATTTGCGCCGCCGTTCGCATTGGCTCAAGCGGCGGGCCGGACGCGAGATTGGCGGGGACAATCAGCGAGCCAATCGTCGGCACTGAAAAACTGATGTTCGGTGCTTGCGGAATAACGACGGTGACTTGCGGCGTGTCATTTTTGTCCTCGTCAGTTTCTTTTTTTTCAGTCGTTTCCTGCGGCGGTAAAGTCATCGGCGCGAGGACGACCGGAACAATTTCTACAAGTGGCGGCGCGGGCTTGATTGAAATCAAACCGCGCCGAGCGCCGAGAATGCCGATGAGCAGGAAAAGGATGCAAACCGAATTCACCCACGCGAGCTTCAGGTTCGCGTCGCGGTTTGCTTGCGGCAGGCAAAGGCGCGCGAGTTCGTTCTTCAACTCGTAAGCGGGCGATGTTCTATTTGCATCCATGTTATTCATCGGCGGAGGATTTAGAACACATAACTGATCGAGCCGAAGAAACCGATGCGTGCGCCGTATTGCGCAGCGTTGACGCCGACGCCGGAGCCATCGCGCAATTCATACGAATTGTCCGTGAGATTCACGATGTCAAGCCGGGCTTTCAAAAGTTGTTTCTTATTCAGTTTGAAAGTTTCTTCCGCTCCGCAATTGATAGAGTAGTAGGCCGGAACTGTCGTGCCGTTGGGAATCGGATTGCCAGTGGGCGTTCCGTCTTCCGTGCCGCCGCCGTCCGCCCTTAATCCGCTGCCGTAAATCGCGTCCATGTAAAAGCGCGTGCTGCATTTTTTACCTTCATTCCAAAGATACGAAACGCCGAACGAGCCGCTCACGGTTTGGGCATGATCCAGATTAATCCAATGATTTTTGACGTAAGCCGCATCTGCTGGATCGAACAGGAACTGCGCCGAATTCCAGTCTTCGCCCCTCGCCACACCATAGGCGAGGTTGGCGTAAGTGGAAAAGCCGCCGTCCGTGTAAGAGGCGGTGAATTCCGCGCCATAAACTTCGCCCTTCGCATAATTGAATGCCGAAAGGATCAGCGTTTGCCCGAACAATCCGTCGTCGAGTTGGTTCTTGGCTTGTTTGTAATAGCCATCCAACCCTACTTGCAGATGTTTGCCGATTTTTTGCGTGATGCCGGCGTCAAAGTAATTCGCGCGCTCCGCCTTCACTGGATCATCCTGGTCGGTGCCGGATGCGTTTGACGTGCCGTTGAATTTCGCCACGTCGCTGCCGGAAACATTTTCCACCGGCGGCGGCGTGAAGTAGCGCGAATAGCCCGCGTGCATCGTTGTCGAATCCGTCGGCGTGTAGATAAAGTTGATGCGTGGGCTGATTTGATTTTCGTTGTCGAAGGACGAATTGAACACGTCGAAACGCGCGCCGTAGTTGACGGTGAACTTGGAAAACATTTTCCATTCATCTTGCAAATACAATCCGGTGAATAAACCGTTAAGACGATTGTTGTCCACAATGGGAAAGGCCGGGCCGGTCGGATTTCCGCTGCCGTCCACAGGAAAAACCGTGGTGGTCGAATCGGCAGTCACAAATTCGCCCAGAAACATTGCGCCGCCGCGAATCGTGTGTTTCTCGCCAAGTTCATAGCTGGCGTCCAATTGCATGCCGCCGGAAACCAAGCCGCGCTTCACGTCGCTAGCCACGCCATTAAAGTAAAGGTCACCGATTGGATCAGGCGTGAAATGCACACCGCTTGCGCGGCCAAAACCTGACACTTGAAGATTAAAATCACCCGCCGATTTCTGATAAGTGACGACGCCGTAATAATTTTGTTCGTTTTGATTTTCATTCAAATTTGATGAATTGAATGTCGCCGGTCCTTGCGTTGAATTCCATGGATCGCCGCCCGGCGCTGTGCCAACGGGCAAGCCGGGAGTATTGGGAACTTCAAAGTTACTATAAGACGCGCTGCCCATGAAACTGACGCGGCTCGTGTCGTCCAAAATGTAGGACAAATAGGCGAATGTCTTGTATTGGTCGGTCACATCGTGAATCGCATCGTGGCTGGCCGTTGGATTTTCGATGCCAAGCGCGTTGTGGTCGTAGCTGCCATCAATGAAGTAACTTAATTTTCCCGACGAGCCGCCGTATTCAAAACTCGGCTGGATTGTATCGTGACTGCCGCCATACATTTCTGCCGTGCCACCGTTCTCAAACGCGCCGCTTTTGGTCTGAATATCAATCACGCCCGCCGTGCGAAAACCGTATTGCGCGGGCAGCGAGCCGGTGATGAGTTGCAGGCTGTCCACGAAACGCGGATCAAGTTCCAGCCCGAACCCCGAAATGCCTTCAGGCAATAGCACGTCGTTGATGCGATATTGCAAATTTGCGTGCTCGCCGCGAACGTGCAAATCACCGTTCGCCGCCGAATCCTGCGCCACGCCCGGCGAGCGCAAGATCACCTGATTCATGGGCGCGTTTCCGCCTTGTGACTGCGACTCGATTTGTTCCGCCGTGTGTGTGTAAGCAGTTGCACCTAGATTCGGCAGAATCTGGCTGCGTGCTTGATCCAACTGGCCGATGACCGTGACATTGCCGAGGTCAGTGACGTTCGTTGAACTGCCCGATGCTGCGACACCATTTGCTGCTGGAACATTGTTCGTCTGTGACATGGCTGTCCCGCCACAGGACAGCGCCACCGACGAAATCACTGCCAAATAAACTTTCCGACTTTGACATTTCTTCTCTGTAAATTTCTTCATAAATTTCCATTGGTTAAATTTTAATTACACCTCCGCGAATTTTTTAAGGATTCGCGCTTTGCGAAATGCCACAAGGCATCGCAAAGAATTATTTTGGAAAAGATTTCAGGCGTAGCGAGTGGCAACGTCTGAAACCGACGAATTAAGAAACGGCAGAGAAGACAGGCGGGGCGCGGCCATTCGGGAGAAAGATAATGGCCGTGCTAAAAATGGAAAATTCAATTCGGGGAGTGACTTCAATCCAAGTGACCGGGGCAGGAACCGGAACGTCACACGCCGCAGTTTCGATTTTTCCATGTGCGATAAGGACGATGGCGCAATTGTTATCGTCTTTGGGAATAGTCCCACCGTGCAGCCACGCATGAAGCGGCGTGCAAACTTCCGCCGCCGCCATGAAAAGCCACACGGCCAGAGACAGAACCGCCGTCGCTGCAAATATTCGTTCGCGCGTGCGGCGTTTTATTGGATTTACCAGTTGCAAACCGTTTGCGTTATAGCAGACACCGTGCCGGGTGCAAGTCGTAAATGAATTTCTCCTGAACTAATTTGCAGAAAGCCGCCAGTTGGGGAATGGATTTTTAATGTTTCAAAATAATTCATCAAGTCTGACCGCTCGATACCCCACGGCTGGCTCGGTGATGATAAATTTTGGTTGTGCGGCATCGTCTTCCAATTTGTCGCGTAAATGTGCGATGTGAACCCGGAGGCTATGTGTTTGATCCACCGCTGTCGGCCCCCAAACTTCTACAAGCAGTTGACGGTGCGTCAAAACTTTTCCAGCATGGGTAACAAATAATCGCAACAATGAATATTCAGTCGGTGTGAGTTTCACTTCCTGCCCGTTCTTGCGGACAATCCGCGCGGATAAATCCACTTCGATTTTCCCCGCCCGGAAAACTGTTTCCGCTGATTGCGGCTGGCTGCGGCGCAGAGTTGTTCTCAATCGCGCAAGGAGTTCGCCGCTACTGAACGGCTTGGTGACAAAATCATCTGCGCCCGCGTCCAGCGCGGCGATTTTGTCGTTTTCGTGGTCGCGCACGCTCAAGATGATGACAGGAACAAGACTCCATTCGCGAAGGCGTTTCAAAACCTCGACGCCCTCCAAATCTGGCAAGCCGAGGTCGAGCAAAATTACGTTCGGATGGCATTGTGCGGCTTGCACGATGCCGTCATTTCCGGTTTCGGCGGCGAAGACCTTGTAACCGTTTGCCTCCAGCGTCACGCGGAGCAATCGCCGGATCTGCGGCTCGTCGTCAATCACCAGCACAACCGTTGAAGTTTTTTTTGAAGTTTGGTTCATGCCAACTTTTCTTCGGGCGGCAATTCTCTTTGCGGAATGCGGATGGTAAAAATCGCGCCGCCGCCGGGACGGTTCGCGGCGGTGATCTGCCCGCCGTGAGCTTCGACAAAGCCTTTGACGATAGCCAGACCCAAACCGCTGCCGCCAGCGGGCGCGTTCGGTGCGCGGAAAAATTTATCGAAGATGCGCGGCAGCAATTCCGGCGACAGGCCCGGCCCACTGTCCGCCACGTTCAAAACCAGCCAGCCCGTTTCATGCCGGACTTGCAGCGAAATTGGCGTGCCTGCTGGCGTATGGACAGCGACGTTTAACAACAGATTCGACAATGCCTGTTGCATCAGCGTGAAATCTAATTTTGCCAGTGGAATTTTTTCTTCAATCTCGATTTTGATTTCACGCCCTGACAACTCATGTTCGAGCAGGCGCACGGTTGTCTGCACCAGATCGCCGACATCGCACCAGTCTAGTTTCGGGCGCACATGGCCGGATTCCAGCCGTGTCACGTCGAGCAGATTACCGAAAAGCCGGTTTAAGCGCGCGGATGCCTCCTGAATTTCCGCCACCATTTTGTTTTCAAGATTGTCGCCGTCGGACTTTTTTATTTCCGCAAGCGCGCTGGTCGCACTGATGATGGCCGCGAGCGGCGTGCGCAGTTCGTGTGAAATGGAATTCAGCAGCGCGTTACTTAAGCGTTCGGATTCGGCGACAAGTTTGCCTTGTTCCCCCGCTGCGCGCAGCGCGACGCGATCCAGAACCAACGCCGATTGCCGGGCGTAAGCTTCGAGCAAATCACGGCGAGCAAGTGACAAGGTTTTTCCCGCCAAGTTCACCGACAGTATGCCGACAGCCGCGCTCTCGGTCATCAATGGTAAGTGCAATGATTCCGCGCCTGGCAGATTGTCCGTGAATTTTCCCGCCGCCTGCCGGTTGAGAAACGCCCATTCGGCGACATGCAGTTCTTTTTCCGTCAGCAAGAACGAACTGTCGGGATGCACGGCCAGCAAATTTTTCCCCGGCAGCACGACGGCGGCGTTTGTTTGAAAAACCCGGCTCACTTCGGCGACAAGCTGCCACACGACTTCATCGCGTGTTCCGGCCTGGGCGAATTCGCGGGTCAAATGATATAACGCCGTCGAGCGTTCTTCGCGCTGGCGTTCGGCGAGTTCCTGCGCGCGGATGCGGGCGACCAGTTGACCGAGAACGATGGCAACGACAAAATAAAGTCCAAATAAAATTCCGTCCTCAGTGTTGTTGATGATGAACGTGAAGCGTGGCGGCAGGAAAAAATAATCCCATACCAGCGCGCTGGCCGCTCCGGCGAACAGCACCGGCCCGCGTCCGAGAAAAAGCGCGAGCAACACAACCGCGAGCAGAAAAACAAAGCCTGGCACACGCGGCCCGGTAAATTGTATGAGCAGCGCATTGAGCAGCCCAACTGCTGCCAGGACGCCAGCGGCCACGGCATATTGTTTCCATCCGAACTCAAAATTCATGCGCCAGCGAGAACGCCTTGGCGATGATGCGCCTGTTTTTTCCGCGCGCACGACTTGCAAATCAACATCACCGCTGTCGCGCGTGAGTTGGCGCAATAATTTTCCGGCACGAAACCATTCAAAAAAATTAGCGACGGCTGGTTTACCAACGACGATTTGTGAGACATTGTTTTGCTGCGCAATTCGCAGCAGTCCACGCGCAAGGTTTTCGTCCACCGTGTCAATCACCTCCGCACCGAGCGTGCGGGCGAGCGCGAGGTTTTTTCCCAGCCGTGACTGTGCGGCTTCATCAAGCGGATGCGAATTTTCAACGTGAACGGCGAGCCAGGGACAATGCAAACTGTCGGCCATGCGGCGCGTCCAGCGAATGAGCGATTCGGAAAGCGGGCTGGCGCTGACGGCAACCATCAGGCGATGCCCGGTCTTCCACGCGCCCGCGCCAGTTTGCGTGCGATGAAATTCCTGCGTATCAACGCTGACGTGGTCGGCCACGAGCCGCAGCGACAGTTCGCGCAGCGCGGTGAGATTGGATTCCCGGAAAAAATTCTGGGCAGCACTCACAGCGCGTTCGGGTAGATAAACTTTTCCTTGCCGCAAACGCACAATGAGTTCCATTGGCGGCAAATCCACCAGTTCGAGTTCAGCGGCATCAAGCAGGCTGTCGGGAACGGTTTCGCGGATTTCCGTGCCGATGATCTGGCGCACGGTGTCGGCGCGGCTTTCAAGGTGCTGGACGTTCAGCGTCGTGAAAACATCAATACCAGCGTCGAGCAATTCGTTCACGTCCTGCCAGCGTTTGGGGTGACGCGAACCGGGCACGTTCGTGTGCGCGAGTTCGTCCACGAGCGCGAGTTGCGGACGGCGCACCAGCACGGCGTCCAAATCCATTTCCGTTAACTGGAGACCGGAGTGTTCGGAATGCTTTCGGGGAACGAGCGGAAGACCGACTGTGAGCGCGTCCGTTTCTTTGCGACCATGGGTTTCAACGTAACCGATGACGAGGTCGCGCCCATTTTTTAATTCACGCTGCGCCGCTTCGAGCATGGCAAAGGTCTTGCCAACGCCCGGACACATGCCGAGAAATACCTTGAGACGGCCACGCTTCTTTCGAGCGTCATCACTTTGGATGGCTGCGAGCAAAGCGTCGGGATTGGGGCGGTCGTTCTCGATCACAAATTCAGCTTAATGAATCCAACATCGAATTCAGCTTAAAATCTTCGGTATCGCGGCTTTCCCTTGCACGACAGAAATGTCAATTTCCTGCGATGAGTCGCGATCAATCAATCCAGACCGAAACATTATGACGGGACAAGGCGAGTTTTTAAGGACACGGATCGCGGTATGGCGCCGGCACAATCCTGACATCCAACTGCGGTTGCGCTTTCCTATAATAATTAGCCAAGCGCCGGTGGAGGCGGCCTCGTTGAGAATGACCTCGTCAGCACGGCCCGCACGAACCTGAACGCGGACTTTGACTCCATCCGCCGACAGGATTCCAACTAGCTTATTCAATTCCTGACGGATGGTGCGGCTCGAATATGAATCCAGCAAGGTCGTTTCATCCCGGCCAAGGCCGGGTGGAATGACATGCAACACGTCAATCGCTATGCGCAATTTTTCCGCCAACGCCTTGGCGTAATGGAGCGCTTCGAGCGTGCAGACCGAAAAATCTACGGGCACCAGCACGCACTTGAGATTTACATCATCAAGCCCGATGTTGGTTTCATTTGTGGCGTGCGATGGATTTGCTGTGTTCACTATCAGCGGTGATTCTTTACAGAGGAGAAGATCAGGGGTTGCGACTTTTGAGTTTCTTGTTTTTCACGCGAAGTTGCGGGAATTCCTTCTTGTCTTTGTGCAGGTAACAAATCTCCACCAGCGTCGGCCACAGTTCGAGCGACGCCTGAATGACGCTGACCACGTCGTCAACGATGCGGGTCACATTTTGCTGGAAGAAATCCGGCTCGAATCCGTAAAAGGAACGTGCCAGATTTTCGGCGAACAAGTTTAGCGACGTGCGACGCTGGACGTTTTTAGTTTTCTTTGCGGCGGCCAGCACCTGGCGATGAACGCCAGTAATCTTGTCGAGAATCTCCTGCGTGTCTTTGAGCGTGATTTCGCCATTATAAGCAAAGCGGATCGTGAGGTCTTCCAACCGGGTCACGCTGCCTTTAATTTTCTTTTTGAGCAGCGTGCAGATTTCCTCGTTGAACACATCCATCGCCAGCGGGTTGCGCATGTAATTGTTTTTGATGTGGGTCTGCACCGCATCAACATGGGCGGAGGCGATCCCCGGCTGCTGAATCCACAGCCGGTAAATAAAATCTTCAAAACGCAGGCGCGTCGGGAAGAAGGGCGGCAGGCCGAGGCGGTTGTCGTAACCGGCGACGCCACAATCCATGCGCCAGTTTTTCTTCGTCACTACGGGGCGGAAATTCATCAGCACATAAAGATCATTGAAATCGTGCAAGTTCGCGTGGTGCTGCGATTCATCGCGCAGATACATCTGGACAAAATCCAGTGCGTCAATGTCGTTGGTGCCCGTGCGGAAAGTTTGCGCCATCTTGACGACGGCGTTTCGGGAAACAGAGCCTCGTTTCAAAATCAATGAATTGTCACCCGCGAAATCATTTGAGACGTTCGTTTCCAAATCCATCGCGGTGTCATTGAGTAATTCGCCTTTTTCAAAGTTACCGGGGAGTTCGCTGACTTTGCGTCCGAGCACGTCTTTGAAGGACGCGAGTAAATCAAAGGACTTTTGCACGAACCTATCCGTGCCGCCTTTCATGAGTTTGCCACGGCTGACTTCATCGGCATTCAATGATTCAGGATGTGTTTCAATCAGCGCGTGGGGACGCATATCGTCGTCGGCGCTGACGAGGAAGTTGCCGAGCGAATACATGAGGGTGAAATTACGATTGCCGCCATAGCTGGGGCGGAAGAGATTGCGGACAAGACCATCGAGTTTCTTGTCGCGCAGCCGGCGGTTAAGAAAGCGGAGGAACTCCTCCTTCTCACGCGGGCCGACGTAATAGATGTCATTAACCGTTTTGGTCTTTTCCAACAGGGCGTAATACTTTTCATGGTTGGCGAAACTTGAATCGTCGAAAACGATCATCTTTACGGTGTGCCCATTGCTCCAAAAATGCTCGTCATATTTTTCAATCGTTTCGGACACGTCGCGCAACCGATAAGTCGGGATAGTGAAAATGACGGAAGCTTCTTTCATTTCATTTTTTCGGCGACCCGAATTTTTTCAACGCCCAATATCCAAGGAAAACAATGATGGCAGTGCCTAATATCAGGTAAGCCAAAATCAAAAGACCGTTGCACAAGTCATCGCCCATAACTTTGGACGGGTTCGCCGTTGTTTTATTTTTTCGGCAACTGGTCGAGCGCGAAGTTTAGTGTCATCAGGTTCACGCGCGGCTCGCCGAAAAGTCCGAGGTCGCGTCCGCTCGTGTTTTGTTGAACGAGCTTGCGCAATTGTTCTTCAGAAATTCTGCGCGCCTTGGCCACACGCGGGATTTGAATCTCCGCATTTGCCACCGTGATGTGCGGGTCGAGACCGCTGCCCGAAGCCGTCACCGCGTCGGCCGGAACTGGCGCATTCGTTGCCAGATTGTTTTCCGTGCGGTAATCCGAAATGCGCTGGGCAATGGTGGAAACAAGATTTGTCGAAGTCGGACCGAGATTGCTGCCGCTGGAGGCGGAGGCATCGTAGCCGTTCGCGCCCGCCGCCGACGGGCGCGGATGAAAGTATTGCGCGCCCGTGAAATTTTGCGCGAGCAGTTCCGAACCACGAATTGCGCCAGATTTGTCCACAAGCAAACTGCCATTAGCCTGATGTGAAAACAGCAGTTGCCCGGCGGCAAAAACCACCAACGGATACACGCCGCACAAAATCACGGCGAAGAAAATGGTTGCCACAATTGAGCGGCCAAATTCAGCAAAGATATTTTTCATAATTTTCTTAAGTTTGAGTTAAGCGAGATGCAAACCGGCGACGACGAGGTCAATGAGCTTGATGCCGATGAACGGAATGATGACGCCGCCAACGCCGTAAATCAGCAGATTGCGCCGCAGGATTTCCACCGCGCCAAGCGGGCGGAATTTTACGCCACGCAACGCCAGCGGAATCAGCGCGATGATGACCAGTGCGTTAAAAATGACCGCGCTCAAAATCGCGCTGTTTGGACTGTGCAGGTGCATGATGTTCAGCGGCGCGATGACGGGGAACGTCACCATGAGCATCGCCGGAATGATGGCGAAGTATTTCGCCACGTCATTTGCGATACTGAACGTCGTAAGCGCGCCACGCGTGATCAAAAGCTGTTTCCCGATTTCGATGATTTCGAGCAGCTTCGTCGGATTCGAGTCGAGGTCAATCATGTTGCCCGCTTCCTTCGCGGCTTGCGTGCCGGTGTTCATCGCCACGCCAACGTCAGCTTGTGCCAGCGCGGGCGCGTCGTTCGTGCCGTCGCCGATCATCGCGACCATGCGGCCGCCGGTCTGTTCCTTGCGGATGAGCGCGAGCTTGTCCTCCGGTTTCGCTTCGGCCAAAAAATCGTCCACGCCGGCTTCAATGGCGATTGCCGCCGCCGTCAATTTATTATCTCCGGTGATCATCACGGTGCGGATGCCCATCGCGCGAAAGCGTTTGAAGCGTTCGGCCAGCCCGCCTTTCACGATGTCTTTCAAATGAATCACACCAAGTGCGCGTTGCTGCGTGGCGACGACGAGTGGCGTGCCGCCCGAAAGCGAAATGGTCTCGACACTTTTTTCAATTTCCGGCGGCAGTGTTCCGCCAATAAATTCGCGAATCGCGCTGGCCGCGCCTTTGCGGATTTGTTTGCCTTCAAAATCCACGCCGCTCATGCGTGTCTGCGCGGTGAACGGAATGAATTGCGCGTGCGGCAATTCGTGAATCGTCCGCGCGCGGATGCCAAATTGTTTCGCCAGCACGACGATGCTGCGGCCTTCGGGTGTTTCATCGGCGAGCGACGCGAGTTGAGCGGCATCGGCCAGTTCCTCCGTTGATACACCACTCACCGGCAAGAACGCCGTGGCCTGGCGATTGCCGAGCGTGATCGTGCCGGTTTTGTCCAGCAGCAAAACATCCACGTCGCCCGCAGCTTCGACCGCGCGACCACTCATGGCCAGAACGTTGCGTTGAAGCAAACGATCCATGCCCGCAATGCCGATGGCGCTCAACAAAGCGCCGATGGTCGTCGGAATCAAACAAACCAGAAGCGAAATGAGCACGACGTTCGAAAAATCCGTGCCAGAATAAATGCCAAATGGTTTTAAGGTGATGACCGCGAGCAGAAAAACAACCGTGAGCGCCGCGAGCAAAATCGTTAGCGCAATTTCGTTGGGCGTTTTCTGGCGGCGCGCGCCTTCGACCAGTTGAATCATGCGATCCAGAAACCCTTCACCGGGGTTGGCGGTGATGCGGATTCTGATTTCGTCGGAGAGCACGCGCGTGCCGCCGGTGACGGCGCTGCGGTCGCCGCCGGCTTCACGGATGACGGGCGCGGATTCGCCGGTGATGGCCGATTCATCCACCGTCGCCGCGCCGAGGATGACCTCGCCGTCGGCGGGAATGAGTTCGTTGGTGCGAACGACAACGATGTCACCCTTGCGAAGCGAACCGGCGTCCACGGCTTCGATTTTGCCGTTGCCGGACATTTTGTTCGCGCTCGTGCGCGTGCGTGTGGCACGAAGGGATTTTGCCTGCGCCTTGCCACGGCCTTCAGCGATGGCTTCGGCGAAATTCGCGAACAGAACCGTGAACCAGAGCCAGATCGCGATTTGCGTGACAAACAAAGTTTGTCCCGGTGAACGGAAAATTTCCACGGTGCTGATGGCCGCGCCGACGAGCGTGACGAACATGACGGGATTTTTCACCATCAGTCGCGGATCGAGCTTGCGGAACGTCTCGCCCAGCGCAGGCACGAGAATTTTCGGCTCAAACAGGGAAACGGATTTCGTTGACATAAAAATTTCGGGTTAAAATAAACGGCCTTGCAGCATCAGGAAATGTTCGACAATCGGGCCAAGCGTGAGCGCGGGCAGAAATGTCAGCGCGCCGACCAGAATGACCGTGCCGACGAGCAGCACGACGAACGTGAAGCCACTCACAGAAAAAGTTCCGGCGCTGGCGGGGACGATTTTTTTGCGCGCGAGCGAACCGGCCAGTGCCAGCAGCGGCACGATCATTCCAAATCGTCCGAGCAACATGTCAATGCCGAGCGTCGTGTCCCACCACGGCGTGTTGGCATTCAATCCGGCGAACGCGCTGCCGTTGTTGCCCGCGCCCGAGCTATAGGCGTAAAGCATTTCGCTCAAGCCGTGCGGGCCTTGATTTGCCAGACTGGATGTGCCCCAATTGCTCACGCAGGCCCACGCGGTGAAACCGAGAATGATAAACGCGAGAATGACGTATGCGAGCAGCACCATTTTCACGTCGTAGGCCTCGATTTTTTTGCCGAGATATTCCGGCGTGCGCCCGACCATCAACCCGGCGATGAAGACGGCGAGGATGACGAAAATCAACATGCCGTAAAGTCCCGCGCCGACACCGCCGAAAATCACTTCGCCGGTCTGCATGTTGAACATCGGCACCAGCCCGCCGAGCGGCGTGAGCGAATCGTGCATGGAATTGACCGCGCCGCAGGAGGCGTCCGTCGTCACCGTGGCGAACAGCGCGGAGTTGAAAATGCCGAAGCGGACTTCTTTGCCTTCCATGTTGCCATCGGCAACAGCGACGCCGAGTTGCTGCTGAATCGGATTGCCGCGCGCCTCCGCCCACCAGCAAAACAAAACTCCCGCGAGAAACATCGCGAACATCGCCGACCAGACAGTCCAGCCGTGCTTTTGATTTTTCGTCGCGCGGCCGAGGTGATAAGTCAGCGCGCTTCCGATGCAAAGAATCGCGAGCATTTGGAAAAAGTTTGAAAGTGGCGTGGGATTTTCAAACGGATGCGCGGCGTTGGCGTTCACGTAACCGCCGCCGTTCGTGCCGAGCAACTTGATGGCGATCTGCGACGCCATCGGGCCTTGCACAATCGTCTGCGTGTCGAGCGTTTGATCTTCCATGACCGCGTTGCCCTTTGCGTCGAGAACGGGTTTGCCGTTCGCGTCAACTTTGGCGACAGAAATTTTTTGCGACTCAATCAGTTTTGCCGACGTGTAAGGCTTGAAATTCTGGATCATGCCTTGCGACACAAAAAACAGCGCCAGCACCAGGCAGATTGGCAGCAACAAATAATAAGTGATGCGTGTCAAATCCACCCAGAAATTGCCGATGGTCGTGGCCGTGTGCCGCGCGATACCGCGCACGAGCGCGCCCGCGACGGAAATCCCGACGGCAGCCGAAAGAAAATTGTGAATAGTCAGCGCGACCATCTGCGAGAGATACGACATTGTGCTTTCGCCGCCGTAACTCTGCCAGTTCGTGTTTGTCGTGAAGCTGATGGCGGTGTTGAACGCGAGATGTGGCGACAACCCGCCAAAATGTTGAGGATTTAGCGGCAGAAAATATTGCAACCGCAAAATCGCGTAGGTGAAAAGCAAACTCACGAGGCTGAACAGCAGCGTGGCGAACGCGTATTGTTTCCAGCCATGCTCCTTCGCCGGGTCAACGCGAAAAATCCAGTAGGTCAATTTTTCCAGCGGGCGCAACACCGGGTCGAGCCAGGTGCGGCCGTTTGGATTGAGCACGCGGTTGATATACAAGCCGAGCGGCTTGGTGACGAGGACGAGCGCGCCAATGAAGAGCGCGAGTTCCAGCCATTGATGGGCGTTCATAAAATTTTTCAGGGGTTAAAATTTTTCAGGCCGCACCATTGCGAAAATTAAATAAGCGCAGAGCGCGAGGGAAATGATTCCAAGAATGATGTTTTCCATAAAAGTTGAATTAGAGTTTTTCGCAGCCGACCGCGTAAAGCATGAACGCCGCAAAAAACAAGACCGCTGTGCCGATGTAAATAATATCAATCATAGGTTTCGTTTTAAGATTGTGAACGTGCAAGGCATGGCTTTAATTCCAACTCATCAAAGCAAATGGTCAATGACAGCCACTCAAATCTCTTCATAGAAAAACATTAGCCTCAAATTACTCGGTAGGCCTAATTAAGATATGCGGTAAATGTGTTAAGAAATCGTTAAGATGCTTCTGGCGTTTAGACTGTCCGGCTTTCCTGCGACACTCGGAAACCGGCCAGACTAAACGCCGTGATCTGCACCTAGACGGTGACGCACTCAATGTCCGTTTCTAAAACCGCGCTCCACTTCACAGCCGCTTCGTTCCGCTCCAGTTTCAGAAACGGGACATTCAGTGCTTTTGAGAACAGCAGCCTATATTAAATTATTGAAAATGATTTCAAACAAGCTGACTCCGGCGCACCTCGTTTTGTTCATTGTATGCTCGACTGCGCCTGTCAAGGTTGTCCAAATAAAACGAGGCGCTTCGCGTGGGATTTTCTTTTTGTGGCTCCACCTTGACAGTGCTCGCCGAGCGGGGGACGTGGCTGGTTAGGAAGGCGCGTCGGGATTTCCAGCCGGAGATTTCTGCAAACACATTTGACCGCAATCCGTGCACAAGACGGCATTCAAGCCGATGGCGGGAAATTCAGAAATATAATTTCAAGATTTGTGGTTGACAACTGTATTCACAATGTTACTATGGGTTGTATGCCGTTCATTCAGTTTCCATTCATCGAAGTGCCGAAAGACCTGCTGCCCATTGTCGGCAAGCCGACACCTGGCACCCGCGCCTATCGGCGGGAAGGAACTTTCAAGGAATGCGGCGAATGGTTTGAAACTCTGGCCGAGTATTACAAAGGTGACGTAGGACTTTCGAGTGGCGGCGTCATCATGTTCGTGCCGGTGTCGCGCGCTGGCGTCCATAAACGCATCAAGGAAGGCAAATTGACGGCCTTTTTCTTCTACGTCACCCACGAGGAAACACGGCCATTCGGTGCGAAACGCATGGCCAAAGAACGCCCCTTTATTCTCGTGTCCGTCAGCGAATGCAAGGCGTGGGCAGAGGATATGAAACGTAAGGTTGGGTTTGTGGACGACCCGAACGAGACTCCCTTTCTCGAAAGCACACGCCTGTTGCGGGAAGGCGGTGGAGACGAGCCAACCAGTGCGAAAGAAGAAAAGGAAGCCGACGAATTTGTGAACCAAGACCCCAAGGACAAGGGCAGCCGGAGGGTGAAATATCGGAATTACGGCGGCAACAAGGAAAATCTGCAACAGGACTGGGTTTATATGGCGAAGGAATTGCAAGCGGCAATGGCATCGTCGGAAAAAGCCGCTGCCTTTCGGAGACGGCTGCGCAAGGGGATGGAGTGGGACAAAGAAAACAGGACTTGGAAATTGAAGGAGGAGAAATGATGTCGTATGCCAACGGAGCATCAATTTAACGACCGGCTGATCCGGTTCCCGGAATTAGAGAAGATATTCGGCGTGTGCAAGCGGACGGTTCGGCGTAGAGCGGAAACCGGCGAACTGCCCCCGTTGCGGCGGATTGGCCGGGCGGTGGGGATGCTCGAAAGCCATGTCAAATCCTATTTTCAAAAGTTGAGTCAACCAAGTTAAGCGAAAGGAGCATGAAATATGGAAGCCAGAATCTATAAAACAAAACGATTGCGAAATGGCAAGCGCGTGACCGCCCGACTATATCGGGCGCGCGTGAAACTCACCGGCGACAACAAGGTGCGCGACATTTCCCTCGGCGTCTCCGACAAGCAGGTCGCCCAACAGAAGCTCAACAAACTGATTCAGGAACTGGAACACGAATCGGCGGGATTGATTCCGGCGAAAGCTGAACGGGAGGCGGCGCAAAGTCCGTTGCTCGATCTGGTGTCGGAATATGTCAACGAATTGACCGTCCTGGGGCGGTCGGGAGATCACCTGCGCCATGTGGACAAGCGGCTGCGGCGGCTGGTGCGGGAATGCGGCTGGACGAGATTGGCCGACGTGACGCCCGCCTCGTTTCAAATGTGGCGCAAGGAGCAAGCCCACAAAGCACCCAAAACCCTGAACGAGTATCTGGCCACGCTCTCGGCCTTTTGGACGTGGCTGCGCAAGCAAAGCCGCGTCAGCGTGAACCCATTTGAACTGGTGGAACGGACAGACACGCGCGGCAAGGAACGGATTCAACGGCGGGCGTTGTCGGATGCACAGGTCGTCCAGTTGTTGACAGTGGCGGGCAAGAATCAACTGGCCTATATGCTGCCACTGTATGCGGGTTTGCGGCGCAATGAAGTCAAAACACTGCGCTGGTCAAATCTGGTGCTTGGCGAGTCCGGCGGATTGCTGCGTATTCATGCTGCCGTGAACAAGAATCGGAAGGAACAGGCATTGCCGTTGCATCACGAACTGGCCAAGGCGTTGCAGCAACATAAACCGGCAGACAGCAAAACGGACGATCTGGTGGTGGCCAACGGCGTTCCGAAGATGAAGGAATTTCGGCAGGACTTGGCAAAAGCGGGCATTCCGTTTCTGGACGAGCGCGGACACCGCATGGATTATCATGCGTTGCGGACGACGTTTATCACCCGGCTTTCGACCATGAAAGTGCATCCCCGGCTGGCGATGGAATTGGCGCGGCACAGCGATATGCGTCTGACGATGAAGACCTACACGGACGCCGGGCAACTGCCATTGCGCGAAGTCATGGACACGTTGCCGGGTTTTGGTGAACGCACTGACTCCCGAATAGACTCCCGAACTTTAGGCGCAACGGGTCAAACAGTGTCACAGCCTGTCACTGAAACAAGGGAGTTGAAAACTAAAAAAAGCCTTGCAAACACTGGCGAAAGTCATCGTGACTCATCGCTTGTCACCACGAGTCACGAAAAGTCAGAATGGCGGAGAGAGGGGGATTCGAACCCCCGATACGGCTTTTGGCCGTATAACGGTTTAGCAAACCATCGCCTTCAGCCACTCGGCCATCTCTCCATTTTCAAATAAATAAAGGCTGAAATCGCCTGTCTCACCGCAAATTCAAGAATCGCATTGATAAATTGCAACAGTGATACAACGCTTGGTGCATGAATTCTAAACTGTCATGATGGCCGGAACAAGATGAAAGTTGGCTGCAACTGCAAACTGGCGCGAGCTTTTGCAAGGTGTCAGGGCCTTTCTCGCTTCTTGCAATATCGGCAAACGCTCCCATTGATTTTCAACAGGCATGGCGCGACAATTTTTACTTCAACTTCGCCAGCACCGCCTTGACCGCCTCGAAGTTTGGCAAATCCTTCGGCGTGGGCGTCTGTTCGCTGTATTGCACCACGCCGCTTTTATCAATGACGAACGCCGCGCGCGCCGCCGTGTCGCCAACGCCCGCGAGCATCGGAAACACCACGTGATATTTCTTGATGACTTCCTTGTTCAAATCGCTGGCGAGCTTGACGCCGATTTTTTCCTTTTGCGCCCAAGCTTCCTGCGCGAACGGCGTGTCCACGCTGATGCCGATGACATCCGCGCCGAGGCCGGCATACGCGTCGAGGCCGCCGGTGAGATCGCACATTTCCTTCGTGCAAACGCCCGTGAATGCCGCCGGGAAAAACAGCAGCACGGTGTTGGTCTTGTCGAAGTTGTCGCTCAACTTCACGTCCACGAGACCGGTCGCGGTTTTGGATTTGAGGGTGAAGTCCGGGGCTTTGGTGCCGGTGGGAATTGGCATAATTATTATTTGGTTTGAGTTAATTTTTTTTGATTCGCCGGACAGATTGTAAATTTCATTTCGCGTTTGTCAATGGGTTTGCCAGACTGGATTCACGGTCTGAATGTTTTCCCGAATTTTAATTTTCATGGCAACGGTCGCAATTTCTTCCCAGGCTTTCGGCGCGCAGGAGGAAGTGATTTTGCTGCACGGCCTCTGCCGCACGGTCCGCTCGATGGCGAAAATGGAAAGCGCACTGGCCGCAGCCGGTTTCAAGGTGCGAAATGTGGATTATCCCTCGCGCACGGCGTCCATTTCCCAGCTTGCCGACGATGCGATTGCCAAAGCCGTCGGCGATTGCCGGCGGGATGGAGCGACGAAGATTGATTTTGTTACGCACTCGATGGGCGGGATTTTGGTTCGCAGCTACCTTGCGCGTCACGAAATTCCTTCGCTTGGCCGCGTGGTCATGCTCGCACCGCCAAACCAAGGCAGCGAAGTCGTGGACAAACTCGGAAACTGGTGGTTGTTCCGTAAAATCAACGGCCCGGCGGGAAACGAACTGGGCACGGGAAAAAATTCCACGCCAAATAAACTCGGCCCGGCAACTTTCCCCGTCGGCATCATTGCGGGCGACCGTTCAATCAATTGGATCAACAGCCTGCTCATTCCCGGCCGTGACGATGGAAAGGTTTCCGTTGAACGAACCAAGCTTGCGGGCATGAGCGACTTCATTGTCATCCACACGGCGCATCCATTCATCATGCGCAATCGTGAAGTCATCCGGCAAACGATTCAGCTTCTGCGCACGGGAAATTTCTCGCGGGAGCCGAGATGACGGGACTCGTTTTGAAAAATTAAAGATTCTTACGCCGTCTCCTGCAAGTCAATTCCCGGCTTTCATCCGCTGCAAACAATGTGTGAAGTAGGGTAGCAGTTGCTTTTTGCGCGAGACAACGTCGCGCAGTTCAAACACGCCCGGCTCCGGCTCGGGATAATCAATCTTCGCTATGAATTCCTTTTTGCCCGCGACGAGCATCAGTGACTGCTGGCCGGCCACGTCCGTCACCATCAGCGCGGAAAAGAAATAATTTTTTCCGCGCCGGTAATCTTCCAGCGCCGCGAGCAGCTCGTCCTTGCGCTTCCAGAACTGGTTGAAACCGACCTCCTCGATTTGCGCCACGCTGAAGGCCACGCCGCCATCGCGGTATTCCTTGCAATCGGTCGTGACGGCCTGCGGTGCGGGCTTGAGCGTGAGCAGCGAGCCGGACGCGAACAATTTGTCGGTGAATTCTCGCGCGTTGACGCCGACGATTTTTTCAAGTTTGCCGAGAACCTCCTTGTCGTGCGCCGTCGTCGTTGGCGAAGTCAGGTTGAGCGTGTCGGAAACCAGTCCGGCCAGAAGCAGTCCGGCGATGGGTTTGGACAGTTCCACGTTCCCGCGAAAAAAGCAGTCCGCGACGATCGTGCTGGTCGAACCGACGGGTTCGTTGCGGAACAAAATCGGCTGCTGTGTCGTCAGCGCGCCGAGCCGGTGATGGTCAATGATCTCGAGGATTTCCACTTCGTCCGCGCCCTGCACGGCCTGCGTAAGCTCGTTGTGGTCCACGAGAATCAGCCTGCGTTCGACCGGCTTGAGAAAATCCGCCTTGGACAAAACGCCGACGGTGCGGCCTTCGTCATCCATCACGGGAAACGCCGCGAACGTGGACGCCAGCGCCACGGCCTTCACGTCTTTCAGCGACGCATCCTCGCGGAAGCTTAAAAATTTTTCGTGAATCATGTGCCGCACCGCGACGGACAGACGGCAAAGCGACGCCGTTGTGGACGAGTCGTGAGGAGAGGAGATGAGGCTGACCCGCTTTTGTTTTGCCGCGTCGAAAATGTGCGGTTCAACCGCCAGTCCGCCGGTCACCACCACCACACGCGCGCCCGCGCGGATCGCCAGTTCCTGAATATCCGAGCGGTCGCCGACGACCACCGCGAGTTTTTCCGGCTGGTAACGCTCCAGCCGCTGCGCGAAGGATTCCAGCTTCATCGCGCCAACCATCAAAATCAAATCCTCCTCGCGCGCCGCCTCGTGGGCGGTCAAAATTTTTCCGCCGAGCGTCCTGGCAAGATTGTTCAAAGACGACAGCACGCGCCGCGAATCAATCAGCCGGTGCGCCGCCGGAAAAAGAAATTTGCTCAACTTGAACAGCGAGAGCAGCCCGCGGCAGCGCTGCTGCGCGTCCAAAACCGGCAGCACCCGGATGTCGTGCTCGTCCATCAGGCCGAGCGCCTCGGCGGCGGTCGCATCCGCCGTGACGCTCAAGACCTCCGCCCGCATGACGTCGCGCACCTTCGGCGAAACGTCGGCGATGAAGCGCGGTGACGGCATCCCAAACGTGTTCAATACAAAATCAATCCGCTCGTTCGTGTCGCCGCAGCGCGCGGCTACGGCGTCGGACATTCCGGTGCGCCTTTTGAATTCGGCGTAGCCGATGGCCGAGCAAATCGAGTCCGTGTCCGGGTTGCGGTGGCCGATGACAAAAATTTCGCTCATAAATCTAATTCAAATTGGATTTACGCCATCTTTGGATTGCCGGGGGCAATTCCCAATTTGGAATGTTTCCATCGTCTCAAAAGTTTTCTGCCTTTTTTGTCCAAGACTGTCCGATGCGTTTTACATGAAATGTTCAATGCCATGCGTTTCCGGCAGACTGTGCCCCGGCTGATTTTCAGGCGGCGCGCCAGTTCGGAATCAGAGAGCTGCCCCAAAAGAGCAAGGGTTTTTCGCGTCCATTTGCATTGCCGTTTCGGACGCAGATCAAGTTCCTTGCGTTTGTGTCCAATGGATTGCCTGCTTCTTCCCAATTTTCGGCATACTTCCGCGTCCGTAAACTCTCCGTGATGGTCAATCAGAAACTGGATTTCTTGAGGTCTCCACTTTTGATGCGGCATAAAGGGAGGAATGCCCAAAGCGTGGCGTTTATTTGCGACACTGCCACGTCCCCGTCCAATTCTCTTGGCGAGTGCCTGATCACTATATCTCCCGATCATCTGGATTTCCCATTCTTCCCAGGGATTGCGCATCAGACGGGCGATTCTGATCCGCAACTGTGATGCGGCTGGACACTTCAATAAGCGCGCCTTTTGGCGTCCACTGGTGCCAGCAAGATACGTCCGCGCGGATTTTGCCAATGATAATTGTTTTTGTCGTTTAGCATTCATCTTTTAATCGAAAATGGGAATATTCCATATTGCGGGCGCGACCGAGTCACACCCTGCACGCTCACAGTGCGGCCAAAACGTCTTCCATATGTTTATCCGGCTTCACTTCCGGCCAGATTTTTTTAATCCGTCCGTCCGTCCCGATGAGAAACGTCACGCGATGCACACCCAGGTATTTGCGGCCCATGAAACTTTTCTCACCCCAAACGCCATAAGCCCCGACAATTTTCTTGTCCTCATCGGCCAGCAGCGTGAACGGCAGGTTGAACTTCTCCACAAACTTGTCGTGCGACTTCACGGAATCGGGACTGACGCCGAGAACCATTGCGCCGCGCTTCTTGAATTCGGAAAAATGGTCGCGAAACGCGCAGGCTTCCTTTGTGCAGCCCGGCGTGTCGTCCTTGGGATAAAAATAGAGGATGACGTTTTTGCCTTTGAAATCGGCGAGTGAAATTTTTCCGCCGCCGCTCGTCGCCACTGTGAATTTAGGGGCGATGTCGCCTTCCTTCAGTTTGAGTTCAATTCCTTTTGCCATAATTTTCTTAACCACAGATAAACACGGATGCGCACGGATGAAAACCAAATTTCGGACGAAGCGGGCTTATATTGTAGGGATGCTGAAATTCTTATCCGTATCCATCAGTGGCTTTAGTTTTTGTTGCCGAACTGGACGGGTGCGAGCCGAGCTGCTTCATTCCGTCCCAGACGTAAAGCAGGCCGGAGACGCCGGTGAAAATGCCCGCGCCGAGAATCCAGATTTCCAAAAGGCCGTAATTAAAATCCCATCGCAGCAAAATCCAGGAAACCGCGAGCATCTGAAAAACCGTCGCAAGCTTGCCGGTCAATCGCGGGCGCACGCTGATTTTTCCGACGACGAAATGGATGACGACCGCGCCGATGCCCAGCAGCAAATCGCGCCCGATGATCGTGCCGGTGAGCCAGAGCGGAATTTGCCGGAAACTGGGCGAATTATCGAAACTCAACGCGACGATTCCCGAAACCAGGAGCAGCTTGTCCGCAAGCGGGTCGAGGATTTTTCCCAATTCGCTGATCTGGTTGTAACGGCGCGCGATGTAGCCGTCCACGCCGTCGCAAATCGCGGCGACGGCGAAGGATAAAATCGCCAGCAGCCGGTGGATTTCATTTCCAGTGCGGACGTAGTAAACCAGTTCGACGGCGAAAAATGGAACCAGCAGGATTCGCAGGACGGTGATTTTGTTGGCGGTCGTCATGGCGTTCAAAATCTGACACGAATTTCACGAATTGGCACGAATGAATTCTGGACAATTGGGAATTGAAATTTTAGTGTCTAAATATGCAACTTAATAGAATTCGGATTTGTTTAATTGTTCTTATCTTTTCAGTCGTTTTGATTTCGGCCTGCCGGAAAAAACCTGAAATCAACTTCACGACCAGAAATGGCGCTTTTATTCAAACAAATAGTGCTTATGTAATAATCGGAAATATAGCAATTAAAACAAACTCTCCATTAAACACCGATGAATTCAAAAAATTCATGCTGCGAGAGAATGCACTGGAAAAAATAGAGAATTCAAGCTCACCGGATCACATTGAAAAATTTGTAGATGGAGCGTGGGCACTCGCCAAAGACTATCCAAATCGCCCAAATGGTTATCAAAGCATCATGTCGGCAATTGGTGATTATCAATATTTAGGCAAACCAGACCGGGCGCGAGCATTGGCGCAGGAAATGATTGATAGTTCCGCACCCGATTATTTCAAACAATGGGCCAAAGGATTTCTATATCGGCTGGACAGCATGGGCAAACCAGTGGAGATAAAATTTATCGCGATTGACGGACGCGATGTTGATTTGGCGAAAATGAAAGGCAACGTGGTTTTGGTGGATTTCTGGGGAGACGATAACGAATTACCACAAGTAAAGGCGGCGTTTGAGAAATTTCATGCACAAGGTTTTGAAATTATTGGCATCTATAACTCCACGGACAAAAATCGCATGGAAGAATTTTTAAAGAAGTATGACATTTCGTGGCCGCAGTATTTCGTTGGCAAGCAGATGAATAAATTTGCCGTTGAATTTGGAATTGACGGGTTTCCACAAATGTTTTTAGTGGATAAAGAAGGTTGCCTCCGTTTTGACAATGTGCGGGCAGGAAATTTCCATCCAAAGGGTGACACAACCAGTTTTGAAGAAAAAATTTCCAAGTTGTTGGCAGAACAGTGAACAGAGATTCCATTCGTCGCGTCTTCGCATCCATTTATTTTCTTCGGTAAATAAACCACCAGAACCAGATCGTTCCCAGCGCGCCGCAGATGGCCGCGCCGATGAAATTCGCCTGCGGGCTGACATACCATAATCCTGCGCCGAGAAACGAACCGCTCGTCACCGTGCAGTCGCGGATGAGATAATACGCGCCGTAAGTCCGCGCGCGCAGTTCCGGGTTCGCCTCGCCGATGATGAGCGCCTTGCGCGCCGGTTCGCCGAATTCCTTCAGCCCGCGCACGACAAACGCCAGCGCCAGCCACGCGAAACTGTGCGCGAAAATCAGCGACACCGGAAACAGCGTGAAGAAAACGAACGTGACGAGCACGAACGGGCGGCGTCCGTATTTGTCCGCCAGATGCGCGACGGGAATGTAGCAAAGCATCGCCGTGACCATTTCAAATGCGACGAGATAACCATATTGCTGCGCCGTCAAGCCATCGTGATCCATCGCCCACAAAATGATGAACGCATACGGAATCCGTTCGCAAAAGCGGATGAGGATGTCGCTCACAAGTAATTCGCGCAGCGCGGGCGTGAAGGATTTGACGATGGTGAAAAACGTAGGACAGCCGTCGCGGCTGTCTCCATTTTTATTTTTGGAATCAGAGACAGGCGCGACGCCTGTCCTACGATCCGGCTCGAACATGAACCATTGAAACACCAATGTTAACAAGCTCATTCCTATGCAGAGCATGAGCGCGTAACGCACGCCATTCGTCCATTGAAAATGAAAAATCAACCAGCCGCCAATCAACGGGCCAACCATCATTGGCACGCGTCGGATCATGGACTGCACGCCCACGCCCATCGTGTGGCGTCCGCTTTGCAGCGAAGTGGCGATGACGGAAAATGTCGCAGGCAGCGACAGCGCGCTCCACGCGAGAAACAAGAACGAACCGAGCAGCAGCGCGAGCCAACTTTGCCAGAAAAAAACCAAAATATATCCGGCAATGGAAATCGCGCTGAACAGCAGCAGCGATTTTCTTTGTCCCCAATGATCGGTCAGCCAGCCGCCGGGATAGGCGTAAATTGCGCCGAGAAAAGTTTGCAGCGCGTCGAACAGCCCGATGATGAAAATTCCGCCGCCGAGAGTCTCGATATATTTGGGCGCAAAGCCGAGCCAGAGTTTTTCGCCCGTGCCCGCGAGCAGGAGCACGACGAGAAGCAGCGACGTGTTGCGCCGCAGCGCGAGAAATTCAGAGATGCTTTTCAAACTCATCGGCGAAAAAATCTGGCACGAATTGAACGGATTGGCACGAATTGAATTTGCGGCGGCAACGGCAGGCCGGCGGATTGTTCAGGCGATGATAAAAATATGGCGATAGAGGATTTTAAGTGCGCCGGACTGCACCATTCGCGTCCATCCAGGCGACCAGCGGGCAGATGTCGCGTTGCAGGCAGAACGCCACGTCGCCACGCAATACGGGGTTTTCCAGCAGACGCCGGGCGTTTTCCGAATCGCGCATCGCGCCGGCCAGGTTTGGCCTCGCCTGCGCGTAGGCGCGGCGCGCGGTCTCGACTGAAGCGGGATTTGCGCCCGCGCCAAAGCCGCCGGACAAAACATCGCACAGCGCGCCCGCCGCCAGCGTGTCCTCGAGCGCGGCATTTTCGCCCGTGCCGGCGCAGACGAGCAGGATGTCCGCAAACTTTTCCCGCCGTAGAAATTCCGCCGTCGCGCCGAGGTTCAAAAACGACGCGGCCAGAACCGTATTCGCGCCCGCGCAGGCTCGCAGCGCGCGCGTGCCGTTTGTCGTTGTGGAAACAATGGTTTTGCCGCGGACTTTGCCGGGCGTGTATTCGCGCGGCGAGTTGCCGAGATCGAAGTCAATTCCGTCGGCGGAAATGCGGACGCCGTCGCGTTCGCCGCCGAGCAAAACTTCCGGGCGCGATTTTCTGATTTCCAGCGCCTCGGAAATTTCGCTGGCGGGAATGATTTCCTTCGCGCCGTTGTGCAGGGCAGTTATGAACGTGCTGGTGGCGCGCAGCACGTCAAAGACGACGCACGCGGTTCCGCGCAAATCGCGGCTGCGAAGCGCGGCAAATTCCGCCGGCGTGAAAAGGACTTCGAGGTTCATTCAACGATGGATGATTGCAGTGAGGTCGGATTTCCCCAGCTTAATTTTTAATTTGAGAATGTTAATCCAAAATGGTTTGGCGACTACGAGTGGATGATCCCAATTGATGCCTCGCGCTTGGACTGCAATCGCATTCGTCCCGAAAACCATGAGGTTGGTTTTGTAAAAACTGGTCGGCACGATCAAGACGTAGGAATTGTTCTCGCGGAAAAAACCGGCGGCCTGGTTTGCGTCGAGAGTTTGCATATAATTGGTCACGATCCCGCGAAATTCCCAGACAAGGCTCGGCTCGGTGTATCCGACGGCGGCAAATTTCATTTCGGGTTTCAAATACGGCTTCGATTCTTCAAAAAGCCGGCGCGAGACGAACTCCGGTTTCGCCGCCAGAAATCCGGCAATTGCCAGGAGCAGAATAAAAATGGCCATCGCCGACGCCCATTTCCAAATCTTCAAGCCGGGAACCGCGCGGGCGAGCCAGATGGCGATGAACGGAAAAGCGGGCAGGGTGTAGTGCGGCAGTTTGGTGCGGACAAGCGTGAAGGCCAAAAACACCAGCGCGACCTGCACGAACAAATACCAGCCGAACGTGTCGCCTTCGCGCGACGGCCACCAGTTCCAGAGCGCCTTTGGAACGCGGAACGCCCATGGGAAAAAGCTGAAGAAAAATGTGACGAAGAAATACGGCAGCAGCAGGGCATATTTGATCCAGTTTTTTCCGCCGTGCCCTTCCATGACGCCGAACGAGCGGAAAATGACATGATGGCCGATGCCCACGGTGAAAAATTCTCCGTTGGTCAGAATCAAGGCGGGGATTCCCCAGACGGCCACAATTCCCAAAGTTAAAATCATGCCCGCCGCAAAATGTGGCAATGAGAAATTAAATTCCTTTGGGCGCAGCCATTTTCCCAGAAGCAGCCCGCCGATTGGCAGCCACGCGACCGGGCCTTTGGCGAGAAATCCAAGCGCGAGGCTGACGTGGAAAATCCACCACCATTTTCGCGCCGCGTCCGGACGCGTCAATTCCCAGCCGCTCCACGCGGCGGCGGCTGTGAAAAAAATCATCGGCATGTCCGCCGTGGCCAGGTGCGCGTTGGCCAGCATTTGAAGCGACGTTGTGAAAATGATCGTCGCCGCAATTGCTGTCTGCGGTTTTGTGAAGCGCCGCGACCAGAAAAAAATCAGCAGCGAAGTTGCGGCGGCGAACAAGGCCGAAGGCAGCCGCGCGGCGAACGCATTTTCGCCGAGCAATTTGTAGCACGCGGCTTGCGTCCAATAAATCAGCGGCGGTTTGTCGAAGCGATAGTCGCCGTTGAAATGCGGCACGATGTAATCGCCGCGCTGGAGCATTTCGCGGCTGGCCTCGGCGAAGCGCGGCTCGTCGCGGTCGGTCAGCGGCAGAATCCATGTGCCGCTGCAAAAGAGCAGGAGGCTGCACGCAAAGATTGCGAGCGCCGGGCGCGCGGCCAGTTTTGTCAGCAGGTTTTGCACGCGCGGATTTTATTCCAATTCAGTTCGGATGTAATGAAAAAGAATTTGTTGCGCGCAGCACGTCGAACACGACGCACGCGGTCGCGCGCAAATCGCGTTGGGCGAGCGCGGGCAATTCCGCCGGCGTCAGGATGGTTTCAATTTTCATTTTGCGTCGCGCGAAGGTCGCGAAGGCGGCGAAGGAAATTTGCAAGCTATCTACAAATTAGGGCACATAAAACTTCAATCCTCGAAAAACCTCATCGAACACTCTTTTCGACAGGTCATTGTCACGGGTCTCTGTTGCCACCCATAAACTCAAAACCTTCCGCTGCGTAACGAACCCGAAAAACCTAAAAATCATCTTGCTGTCATATCCGGCGTATGCAACCTCCGCAACATCCTTCGTGTCGCGAAGCTCAACCCACTTATCGCCAAACTGTATCGGCTCGCCATGTCTTGCCGCTTTTTCCGCCTCCTGACGAAATAACGCATACCTCTCTGCCGCTCCTAAAATCTTATCCTGCGTAATGTTCAGCGACATATAAGATAACACAACGCTGGTCTTGTAACCTTTCGACTCAAAACAAAACTGGTTGGCGTCGGAGCTTGACACTCTGACCCAATCTCCGCCGAGAGTAAAAACAAACTCCTCATGTTTGAACTCAATGGCCGCAGGTTGTGCTGTTGGCAAGTCGGAGCGACGAGGTGGCAACTTTGCTGGCTTGAAAACAGGCTTCGCTTCGGAAGTATGCTCCGGATGCTGGTGTCGCTCTTTTTTCTCGGACTTCTTAAACCAGTTAAACATACGATGTGATGTGCCTTAACATTTTTTTAAGCCGCAATCCATGCACGTTCGCGCGCATGATTGATTTTTGCAATTTCAGCTTTCATCAGGGCTTATGAAAGTTGACCGGCAAATTTTTATCAAGGAAAAGCTATTTCAATTTCGTCCGCATATAATGAAAAAGATATTGCTGGGCGTAACCGGCGTGCGGGCCGAAATGCGTTTCTGCAAAGCGGCGCAGGCGTGGCTCGCTGGCGCGGCGGCGCGGGAAATAAAGCCGTTGCAGCGCGCGTTCAATCCAGACATCCACGGGAAACGCGGAATCAAATCCGTAGGCGAAGAGCAAAACGCAGTCGGCAATCTTCCCGCCCACGCCGCGCAGTTTCATCAGTTCGGCGCGCGCCTCGGCGTAATCCAGCCGGCGGATTTTTTCCAGGTCAAATTTTCCCCCGGCAATCTGCCGCGCGGCGGCGAGCAGGTTGGGCGCGCGAAAGCCCATTTTGCAATCGCGCAATTCGGCTTCGGATGCGGCGGTAATTTTTTCCGGAGTTGGAAATGCAAACACCGTAGGACAGGCGTCGCGCCTGTCTCTGATTTTTCCTTTCCAAATGGAGACAGGCGCGACGCCTGTCCTACAATCCAATGGTTCACCAAATCGTTCGCAGAGCAGGGAAACAATCTGGCGGATTTGGACGATTTGCTTGGTCGAGGACAAAATGAACGACGCGAGACATTCCCACGGGTCTTGCCGCAACAACCGCAGCCCGTGACACGCGGCGACAGCGGCGTTCATCGGCGCGTCGTCTGGAAATGTTTTGAGGATTTTTTCCAGTTCAATTTCCGTCTGGAGAAATTCGCGCAGCCAGTCCCAGTTTTTTTGCGGCGCGGCTGTTTCGGCAAAAATTCCTTCGCGCGTCTGCGCCAGACGCGTGAAATTATTTCCGACAACGCCAATCCAAGAGCCGTTTTGCTCGCGCCAGCGGAAGACCTGCCCCGAATCGAGCGTCGCGGCCAGATCGTAGTCGCGGATGCGCAAAAGGATTTTTGCCATTTATCCGGGGAATTCCTTGGCGATCTTTTTCCAAGGCAGTTGGGGATGACGGGCGCGCAAATTTTCAGGCAGTCGTTTCACGGCCTCGCCCATGACTTCCACCAACCGCTCGCCGAGCATCTGCCTGCGCCAGTCGCCCCTAAATTCCCCCCACGTCATGGAGTTCCGCAACTCAACGGCCTTGTCGCAAACCTCGGCGATTTGCCTCAACGTCAAACCGGCGTCATGCGCGCTCATACACGGGAAACAATTCGTCCTTGATGCGGCTAAAAATCAGCGGGTGCAACCGCGAGCAAAAATCCACCTTGCGCCCGATGATGGCCGCCAGTTCCTCGCCATAGCCGAAGTATTGGAAGCCCGCTTTTTTCAGCACGCCCGGATCAAATTCCGCCAGCACGTCCACGTCGCTGCGCTGCGGGTCAAAATCGCGGTGCAACACAGAGCCGAACAGGCTCAGCCGCCGGATGCCGCGTTCCTGGCAGAAACGCGCCACCCGTTCGCGGTCAATCTGAATGGGCAATTCGGCTGCACTCATGTCAAAATACTCGCTGAAACAGGATGATTCGGCAACTGCTGAAATCATCCGACTGGAATGGCGATTGTGTGGCGGAAAGCGCGGCGTTGAAAATTGAATTGCCGATTTTGAATGTCCCCCGTCGCCCTCTTAAAAGATGAAGTGGTTTTGGAAGAGCTGTAAGCCGAATTCTGTCTTCGCCTTGCGGCGGAGAGAATCATTTGTCTTAGCGACCGATACCCGAAACCTGTCTCGCTTTCGCGGGACACGGAGCGGGCAGCTCCTCGGTTTCCTATTTGGCCTTGCACCCGATGGGGTTTTCCGTGCCGCGTCGCTTGCGCTTCGCGCGGTGCGCTCTTACCGCACCTTTTCACCCTTGCCGCATCGAACGGACTGCGGCGGTCTGATTTTCTGTGGCACTTTCCGTCGAAAAGCCTTCCGACTTTCCGCCCGCGTGTATCTCCGGCCAAACCGGAGTTACGCGGCATCACGCCCTGCGGTGTTCGGACTTTCCTCTTCCGGCTCGCGCCGAAAGCGATTCTCCGCCCTTCCAAAACCATTTTGAGAATAATCGAACCCGCTGAATTTCTCAAGTAGCGAAATCGCCCGCAGTCTGGAATTGGAAAATGAAATAAAACTTGACGACCTCTGTGGCTTTTGAAAAGTGTATAGCTCAACGCCATGACGGAATTCGCAATATCAAGTGTGATGTCCCGCGCAACCGCGCAACCGCGCAACCGCGCAATAGTGCGAATTGTCGGCTGACGGCCACGTCGCCCCGTGCGGCAGGGGGCGAGTTTTCCACGTCACGGGGCGCGCCTCTTTTCTCACGGGGTGCACCCCTTGCTGCAAGTGCATCGCCCCCTGCCAAAAGGGGCGCACCCCTTTTCAG